>ERZ888423.3510-NODE-3510-length-10226-cov-5.768656_pt1 | contig 10226 bp, 7 predicted proteins | sample MGYA00520523_ERZ888423 | MGnify/ENA primary metagenome ERZ888423 (study PRJEB32303, sample SAMEA104408611) | aquatic metagenome | biome: Brackish water; feature: Pelagic; material: water | place: Baltic Sea | collected 2014-06-08T10:24:00 | depth 30,27 m ...
GCATCGGTCTCCAAAACCGAGGGTCGTGGGTTCGAGTCCCCCAACTCCTGCCAAGCCTCGTTGGGCCAAGTGCCTTGAATTCAGCCAAGATTGGGCGTATCGGGCCCTAACAAAACGGCACAGATGCAGGGCACCATGACCAAGACCAATCCGCTTCAATTCATCCAGCAGGTCCGTTCTGAAGTAGGTCGGGTTGTTTGGCCGACCCGGCGTGAGGTGTTGCTGACCACCGTGATGGTGTTTGCAATGGCGGCGCTGACGGGGTTATTTTTCTTTTTGGTTGACCTGTTGATCCGCACCGGATTGGCCGCGATGTTGACCACATTCGGCTAGGGCTTGGCTCTTTGGGTGTTTGGCCCGTGCTGAATTCCGAGGGCAGGGCTTGAAAGCCAGTGCAATGCCTTGTAGAGCATCGTAAATTATTCGGAACCGGCGCGCAGCGATTCGGCCTGCGCGCTCTTTTTGTTCCGTTCTAAAGGATTGATTGCCCGGTCAACCCGGGACGCAAGGATGACGAGCAATATGGCCAAGCGTTGGTATTCGGTAAGCGTTCTGTCGAATTTCGAAAAGAAGATTGCCGAACAGATTCGGCAGTCTGTGATCGATGCTTCGTTGGAAGATGAGATCGACGAGGTTCTTGTTCCGACCGAAGAGGTGCTTGAGGTGCGTCGCGGCAAAAAGGTGACGTCTGAGCGCCGCTTTATGCCTGGATATGTGTTGGTTCACATGGAAATGTCGAACCGTGGCTATCACCTGATCAATTCGATCAATCGCGTCACCGGTTTCCTCGGCCCCCAAGGTAAGCCAATGCCGATGCGTGATTCGGAAGTGAACACCATCTTGAACCGTGTGGTTGAAGGCCAAGAGGCCCCACGCAATCTTATCCATTATGAGATTGGCGAAACCGTGCAGGTGGTCGATGGCCCGTTTGAGGGCTTTGCCGGGATGGTAGAAGAGGTCGATGAGGCCGCAAGCCGTCTGAAAGTGACCGTTTCGATTTTTGGCCGGGCTACCCCGGTTGAGCTGGAATTCACGCAGGTGTCCAAGGGCGCTTGACGTGTGTGTTGTGGGAGGCGCGCGGGGTGCATATGTGCCCGGCAGACCGCACCACTAAACCAAGGCCCGCGCAATTTTTGTTTGTGCGGCGGTGATAAAGGAGAGGCCAAATGGCCAAGAAAGTAATTGGGCAGCTGAAGCTGCAGGTAAAGGCCGGGCAGGCCAATCCCTCGCCCCCCGTTGGTCCCGCTCTGGGCCAGCGCGGCATTAACATCATGCAGTTCTGCAAAGAGTTTAATGCCCGCACGCAAGAGCTGGAAGCTGGTGCACCCACGCCGGTGATCATCACCTACTACCAGGATAAATCGTTCAGCCTGCAGATTAAGACGTCGCCGGCCTCGCATTACATCAAGAAGGCCGCTGGTCTGAAGTCTGGCTCGAAAAAGCCGGGCCGTGAAGTTGCGGGAACTGTGACTGTTGCGCAGGTCAAGCAGATCGCCGAAGCAAAGATGAAAGATTTGAACGCGAATTCGATCGAAGCCGCGATGCAGATCATTCTTGGTTCCGCCCGCTCGATGGGTGTCGAGGTTAAGGGGTAAATCATGGCAAAGCTTGGAAAACGGACGCGCAAAGCGCGGGAGGCTTTTGCCGACAAAGTGGATATGACGGTTGAAGCAGCCGTTGCGCTGGTAAAGTCGTCGGCCTCGGCTAAATTTGATGAAACCGTTGAAATCGCGATGAATCTGGGTGTTGACCCGCGTCACGCTGATCAGATGGTGCGCGGCGTTGTAACGCTGCCCAACGGCACTGGTAAAACAGTACGCGTGGCCGTGTTTGCGCGTGGCCCCAAGGCTGATGAGGCAAAAGCCGCTGGTGCTGACATCGTTGGCGCTGAAGACCTTATGGAAACCATCCAGTCGGGCAAGATTGAGTTTGACCGTTGCATTGCAACGCCGGACATGATGCCGCTGGTCGGTCGTCTGGGCAAAATCTTGGGCCCGCGCAACCTGATGCCGAACCCCAAAGTTGGGACCGTGACGATGGATGTTAAATCCGCTGTTGAGGCTGCCAAGGGTGGTGAAGTTCAGTTCAAGGTGGAAAAAGCCGGTGTTATTCATGCTGGTGTGGGCAAAGTATCGTTTGGTGAAGGCCAGTTGGCTGAAAACATTCGTGCGTTTGTAGATGCTGTGACGCGTGCGAAACCAGCTGGTGCCAAAGGCGCCTATGTCCAAAAAGTGTCTGTATCGTCGACCATGGGCCCAGGTGTGAACCTGGATCTGGCTTCGGCTGCCGGCAACTAAAAGAATTCTCTGGCCTGTGTGATGCAGGCTGGGTGAATGGCGGGGCGGTCAGCCGCCCTGTCCTGTCCGAGACGGTGGGTGCCCTCGTGGCTTAATTTCCTGCCTGAGATGGGGAACGAGACGGAACGTTCGGGGCAAGACCTCGGGTGATTTTGGCCTCGGGACCATCACGGACCCGAACGGCCTTGGGCGCTTTTGCTCAGGGTCAAAATGAGCCGGGGGGGCAACCCCCCAATCTTGGAGTGAACCTGTGGATAGAGCCCAGAAAGAGAAAGTGGTCGAGGAACTCGGCCAGATCTTCGAAAGCTCTGGCGTGGTTGTGGTAGCACACTACGAAGGTCTTACGGTTGCTGATATGCAGGGCCTGCGCGCGCAAATGCGTGAAGTTGGCGGGTCTGTACGCGTTGCCAAGAACAAGCTCGCCAAGATCGCCCTTGAAGGACAGCCCTGCGCAAGCATTGGTGCTTATCTCACGGGTATGACTGTGCTGGCCTATTCCGAAGATCCGGTTGCTGCGGCGAAGGTTTCGGAAGCATTTGCCAAGTCGAATGATAAATTTGTCATTCTTGGTGGTGCAATGGGCAGCGCAGCATTGGATCCGGCCGGGGTGAAAGCCGTGGCATCTATGCCTTCGCGCGAAGAGCTTATCGCTCAGGTCGTGTCGTGCATTGGTGCACCTGCTTCTGCCATTGCTGGGGCCATTGGCGCGCCTGGTTCGAACATCGCTGGCATTCTCTCCACCTTGGAGGAGCGGGAAGCCGCATAAGCAATCGCAAGACATGCGTAGGGTGAACCCTGTCATGTTGGAAACCAATTTTAGGAACGGAACAGAGAAATGGCTGATCTGAACAAACTCGCCGAAGAAATCGTGGGCCTCACGCTTCTTCAGGCACAAGAACTGAAAACCATCCTGAAAGACCAGTATGGTATCGAGCCCGCTGCTGGCGGTGCTGTGATGGTTGCAGGCCCAGCAGCTGCTGCTGGCCCAGCCGAAGAAGAAAAGACCGAATTTGACGTGGTTCTGGTTGATGCCGGCGCACAGAAGATCAACGTGATCAAAGAAGTGCGCGCCATCACCGGTCTTGGCCTGAAAGAAGCCAAGGACCTGGTTGAAGCCGGTGGCAAGGTCAAAGAAGGCGTTTCCAAGACCGAAGCCGAAGAAGTGAAAAAGAAGCTCGAAGAGGCCGGCGCCAAGGTTGAGCTGAAGTAATTTGGCTGGGGCTTAGCCCCAACCAGAAAAACATGGCCGGATCCAGAAACATCTGGGTCTGGCCGATCCTGTCTTGGCGTGTGTTTTTGGAAATGCAGTCCAAGGCGGGGTTGGGGTTCGGGAGCAGGCCGGTGGGACGGCCCGCATGAATAGAACCCGCCCTCCTTGTTTCGCAAGCGGCGACTGTCCGAGCCCAACGGTCAGCGCGCCCGCGAAAAACTTGAAAGGTGCTAACGAGCATGGCGCAGACCTACGCAGGCGAAAAGCGTATTCGCAGATATTTCGGAAACATTCGTGAAGTCTTGGAGATGCCGAACCTGATTGAGGTTCAGAAATCCTCCTATGATCTTTTCCTGCGCTCGGGCGAGGCTGACAAGCCCACCGATGGCGAAGGGATTCAGGGCGTTTTCCAATCGGTATTCCCGATCAAGGATTTCAACGAAACAGCGGTGCTGGAATTCGTGAAATATGATCTGGAAAAGCCTGTCTATGATGTTGATGAATGTCAGCAGCGCGATATGACCTATGCGGCACCGCTTAAGGTGACACTGCGCCTGATCGTGTTTGATGTCGATCCAGATACCGGCGCGCGTTCGGTCAAGGATATCAAAGAACAAGACGTGTTCATGGGCGATATGCCGCTGATGACCTCAAACGGGACGTTTGTTGTGAACGGTACCGAGCGGGTGATCGTCAGCCAGATGCACCGCAGCCCGGGCGTGTTCTTTGATCACGACAAGGGCAAAACCCATTCATCGGGCAAGCTGCTTTTCACCTGCCGCATCATTCCCTATCGCGGATCGTGGTTGGATTTTGAGTTTGACGCCAAAGACATCGTGTTTGCGCGGATCGACCGCCGCCGCAAGCTGCCTGTGACCACGCTGCTTTATGCATTGGGCATGGGTCAAGACCAGATCATGGACGCCTACTATGATAAGGTCAGCTATACATATGAAAAGGGCCGGGGTTGGGTTACCCGGTTCTTCCCAGAGCGTGTGCGCGGCACCCGGCCGACATTCGATCTGGTCGACGCAAACACAGGCGAGATCATCACCAAAGCGGGTGAAAAGGTCACCCCTCGTATGGTCAAGAAAATGATCGATGAGGGCTCGGTTTCAGAAATTCTGGTGCCGTTTGAACAGATTTTGGGCCGTTTTGTTGCGCAAGATATGATCAACGAAGAAACCGGTGAAATCTGGGCGGAAGCTGGCGATGAGCTGACGTGGGAACTGGACCGCGATGGCGAGGTCAAGGGCGGATCGCTTAAGGTTCTGCTTGACCAGGGCATCACCGATATTCCCGTGCTTGACATCGATGGTGTCAACGTTGGCCCCTACATCCGTAACACGATGGCGGCCGACAAAAACATGGGCCGTGATACGGCTTTGATGGATATCTACCGCGTCATGCGCCCGGGCGAGCCGCCCACCGTTCAGGCCGCATCGGCGCTGTTTGACACGCTGTTCTTTGATTCCGAGCGCTATGATCTTTCGGCCGTGGGTCGGGTTAAGATGAACATGCGTTTGGCATTGGATGCGCCAGACACACAGCGCACGCTGCGCCGCGAAGACATCATTGCCTGCATCAACGGTCTTGTTGAGCTGCGTGATGGCAAGGGCGAGATCGACGATATTGACCACTTGGGCAACCGTCGTGTGCGTTCCGTAGGCGAGCTGATGGAAAATCAGTATCGTGTTGGCCTGCTGCGGATGGAGCGTGCGATCAAAGAGCGGATGTCGTCGGTGGAAATCGATACGATTATGCCGCAAGATCTGATCAATGCGAAACCAGCTGCGGCTGCGGTGCGGGAATTCTTTGGTTCAAGCCAGCTGTCACAGTTTATGGACCAAACCAACCCGCTGTCCGAAGTTACCCACAAGCGCCGTCTGTCCGCGCTTGGGCCGGGCGGTTTGACCCGCGAGCGCGCAGGCTTTGAGGTGCGCGACGTTCACCCGACCCATTACGGCCGGATGTGCCCGATTGAAACGCCCGAAGGCCAGAACATCGGTCTGATCAATAGCTTGGCGACCTTTGCACGTGTCAACAAATATGGCTTTATCGAAACCCCGTATCGCCGGGTTGTCGATGGCTGTGTGACCGATGACGTAGTCTATATGTCGGCCACGGAAGAGATGCGCCACACCATCGCGCAGGCCAACGCAGCGCTGGACGCTGAGGGGCGTTTCGTGTCGGATCTGATTGAAACCCGTCAGTCGGGCGAATTCATGTTGAACCCGGCGGAAGCGGTCGACCTGATTGACGTCAGCCCGAAACAGCTGGTGTCTGTTGCCGCGTCGCTTATTCCGTTCTTGGAAAATGATGACGCGAACCGCGCCTTGATGGGCTCAAACATGCAGCGTCAGGCTGTGCCGTTGCTGCAATCCGAAGCGCCGTTTGTGGGCACAGGGATTGAGCGCGTCGTGGCCCGCGATTCAGGTGCGGCCATTATGGCGCGCCGCTCGGGTGTGATTGACCAGGTGGATGCAACCCGTATCGTTGTGCGTGCCACCGAAATGCTGGAACCGGGTGAGCCCGGCGTTGATATCTATCGTCTGCGCAAATTCAAACGGTCGAACCAGTCATCGTGCATCAATCAGCGCCCGCTGGTGAATGTTGGTGATCAGGTGACCCGTGGCGAGGTGATCGCCGATGGCCCCAGCACCGATATGGGCGAGCTTGCGCTTGGCCGGAACATCATCGTGGCCTTCATGCCGTGGAATGGCTACAACTATGAAGACTCGATCTTGATTTCTGAGCGGGTGCTCAAAGACGACGTGTTTACCTCGATCCATATCGATGAATACGAAGTTGCGGCCCGTGACACCAAGCTTGGGCCAGAGGATATCACCCGTGATATTCCCAACGTTGGTGAAGAAGCGCTGCGCAATCTGGACGAAGCTGGAATTGTCTATATCGGTGCAGAAGTGCAGCCGGGCGACATTCTGGTGGGCAAAATCACCCCCAAAGGTGAAAGCCCGATGACGCCAGAAGAAAAGCTGCTGCGCGCCATCTTTGGTGAAAAAGCATCTGACGTTCGCGATACCTCGTTGCGTCTGCCCCCCGGTGCCTATGGCACGATCGTTGAGGTCCGGGTGTTCAACCGTCATGGTGTTGATAAAGACGAACGTGCCTTGCAGATTGAGCGTGAAGAGATCGAAAGCCTGGCGCGAGACCGCGACGATGAGCTTGAAATTTTGGAACGCAACATCTTTGGCCGTCTGCGGACCATGCTGCTGGGTAAAACGGCTGTCAAAGGCCCCAAAGGCATCAAAGCTGGGTCTGAGATCACCGCCGATCTGCTTGGGTCGTTGACCCGTGGCCAGTGGTGGCAGCTGGCGCTGAGCGATGAGGCAGATGCCTCAAGCGTTGAGGCGCTGAACCAGCAATACGAATCGCAAAAGCGTGCTTTGGAGCACCGTTTCGAAGACAAGGTCGAAAAAGTGCGTCGTGGTGACGATCTGCCCCCGGGCGTGATGAAAATGGTCAAAGTGTTCGTGGCGGTAAAGCGCAAGCTGCAACCGGGCGACAAGATGGCCGGTCGTCACGGCAACAAGGGCGTCATTTCCAAGGTTGTGCCTGTCGAAGACATGCCATTCTTGGCCGATGGTACCGCGGTTGATTTCGTGTTGAACCCGTTGGGTGTGCCATCGCGGATGAACGTTGGGCAGATTTTGGAAACGCATATGGGCTGGGCCGCACGCGGTCTGGGCATCCAGATTGATGAGGCGCTGAAAAGCTATCGTCGTTCCGGTGACCTGACGCCTGTGCGTGAACAGATGCGCCATGCTTATGGCGATGACGTTTATGATGGTGTCATGGCCAGCATGGATGACGAAAAGCTGATTGAGGTGGCCTCAAATGTCACGCGGGGTGTGCCGATTGCCACACCGGTGTTTGATGGTGCCAAAGAAGCCGATGTGAACGATGCGCTGCGTCGGGCGGGCTTTGACCAATCAGGCCAATCGGTCGTCTTTGATGGGCGGACGGGTGAGCAGTTTGCGCGGCCGGTGACAGTAGGCGTGAAGTACATGCTTAAACTGCACCACTTGGTCGATGATAAGCTGCACGCACGTTCAACCGGACCCTACAGCCTTGTTACCCAGCAGCCGCTTGGCGGTAAGGCCCAGTTTGGTGGCCAGCGTCTGGGTGAGATGGAAGTTTGGGCGCTGGAAGCCTATGGTGCCGCCTATACGTTGCAAGAGATGCTTACCGTCAAGTCAGATGACGTGGCGGGGCGCACCAAGGTGTATGAGTCCATCGTCAAAGGCGAGGATAACTTTGAAGCCGGCGTGCCCGAGAGTTTCAACGTGCTGGTGAAAGAGGTCCGTGGCCTCGGCCTGAACATGGAACTCCTGGATGCGGAGGAAGAATGAGGGCGGCCCCCGCCCCATTCACCCACCCCTGACCGATAAGGACACGCAATGAACCAGGAACTGACAAACAACCCGTTCAACCCGGTTGCCCCGATCAAGACCTTTGACGAAATCAAGATTTCTTTGGCCTCGCCCGAGCGAATCTTGAGCTGGTCGTATGGCGAGATCAAGAAGCCGGAAACCATCAACTATCGTACGTTCAAACCTGAACGCGACGGCCTTTTTTGTGCCCGCATCTTTGGTCCGATCAAAGATTACGAATGCCTGTGCGGCAAATACAAGCGTATGAAATTTCGCGGCGTTGTCTGCGAAAAATGCGGTGTAGAAGTCACGCTGCAAAAGGTCCGCCGCGAACGGATGGGCCATATCGAACTGGCCGCACCCGTCGCGCATATCTGGTTTTTGAAATCGTTGCCGTCCCGCATCGGTCTGATGTTGGATATGACGCTGCGCGATCTTGAGCGGATCTTGTATTTCGAAAACTACGTGGTGATCGAGCCGGGCCTGACCGATCTGACCTATGGTCAGTTGATGTCGGAAGACGATTATTTGGATGCGCAAGATCAGTATGGCGCGGATGCCTTTACCGCCAATATCGGCGCTGAGGCCATTCGTGAAATGCTGGCGGCCATTGATCTGGACGCCGTGGCCGAGCATCTGCGCGAAGAGCTGAAGGTTGCCACCGGAGAGCTTAAGCCGAAAAAGATCATCAAACGGCTTAAGATCGTTGAGCATTTTTTGGAATCTGGCAACCGGCCAGAATGGATGATCTTGACCGTTTTGCCGGTGATCCCGCCAGAGCTGCGCCCGCTGGTGCCGCTGGATGGTGGCCGTTTTGCGACATCGGATCTGAACGATCTGTATCGCCGCGTCATCAACCGTAACAACCGCTTGAAGCGTCTGATCGAGCTGCGCGCCCCCGATATTATCGTGCGCAACGAAAAGCGGATGTTGCAGGAAGCCGTGGATGCACTGTTTGACAACGGTCGCCGTGGCCGCGTGATCACGGGCACCAACAAGCGCCCACTGAAATCGCTGTCTGACATGCTAAAGGGCAAGCAGGGTCGTTTCCGTCAGAACCTTTTGGGCAAACGGGTCGATTTCTCTGGCCGTTCGGTTATTGTGACTGGGCCAGAGCTGAAGCTGCATCAGTGCGGCCTGCCGAAAAAGATGGCGTTGGAACTGTTCAAGCCGTTTATCTATTCGCGGCTCGAGGCCAAGGGCCTGTCGTCAACCGTTAAACAAGCCAAAAAGCTGGTTGAAAAAGAGCGCCCCGAGGTTTGGGATATTCTCGATGAGGTCATCCGCGAACACCCGGTACTGCTGAACCGTGCGCCAACGCTGCACCGTTTGGGCATTCAGGCGTTTGAGCCAATCTTGATTGAGGGTAAGGCCATCCAGCTGCACCCGCTGGTCTGTTCGGCCTTTAACGCTGACTTTGACGGTGACCAAATGGCCGTGCACGTTCCGCTGAGCCTTGAGGCCCAGTTGGAAGCGCGCGTCTTGATGATGTCGACCAACAACGTGCTGTCTCCCGCCAACGGTGCGCCGATTATCGTGCCGTCGCAGGATATGGTTCTGGGGCTTTACTATACCTCGATGGAGCGGACCGGAATGAAGGGCGAAGGCATGAAGTTTGCCGACGTTCAAGAGGTCGAACACGCTCTGGCCGCTGGTGTGGTGCATCTGCACTCTAAAATCACCGCTCGGGTCAAACAAATTGATGCCGAAGGCAATGAGGTCTGGAAGCGCTTTGAAACAACTCCGGGCCGCGTGCGGTTGGGGGCTTTGCTGCCGCTGAATGCCAAGGCACCGTTTGAGCTTATGAACCGCCTGCTGCGGAAAAAAGACGTTCAAAACGTCATCGATACCGTCTACCGCTACTGCGGCCAAAAGGAATCGGTGATTTTCTGTGACCAGATCATGGGCATGGGCTTTCGTGAAGCGTTCCGCGCCGGTATTTCGTTTGGCAAAGACGATATGCTGATCCCAGACAGCAAATGGGAAATCGTGAATGGCACACGCGATCACGTCAAAGAATACGAACAGCAATATATGGACGGCCTGATCACCCAGGGTGAGAAATACAACAAGGTCGTCGATGCTTGGTCAAAGTGTTCTGACGCCGTCGCTGCCGCGATGATGAGCGAAATTTCGGCCGTGCGTTATGATGACGCCGGTGCTGAAAAAGAGCCAAACTCGGTCTATATGATGTCGCATTCGGGTGCACGGGGCTCGCCCGCGCAGATGAAGCAGTTGGGTGGGATGCGTGGTCTGATGGCCAAGCCTTCGGGCGAGATCATCGAAACGCCGATCATCTCGAACTTCAAGGAAGGTCTGACCGTT
>ERZ888423.3512-NODE-3512-length-10217-cov-6.061110_pt1 | contig 10217 bp, 9 predicted proteins | sample MGYA00520523_ERZ888423 | MGnify/ENA primary metagenome ERZ888423 (study PRJEB32303, sample SAMEA104408611) | aquatic metagenome | biome: Brackish water; feature: Pelagic; material: water | place: Baltic Sea | collected 2014-06-08T10:24:00 | depth 30,27 m ...
GCTGACCAGTTCCTCGATCTCCTTGGGCATCACCAGTTCGCCACCCGACTTGTACAACTCCTTGCTGCGGCCGGTCAGGCGGAGATACCCGGTGGCATCGATCACCCCCAGGTCGCCCGAGTGCAGCCAACCGTCACGCAGGGCGAGGGCGGTCTCGTCCGGTTTGTTCCAGAACTCGAGCATGTGGGTCGGCCACTGCGAGATCAGCTCTCCCTCACGACCCGCCTCCAACGACTCACCGGTCTCGGGGTCGGCGGTGCCATAGACACAGAGCGGTCGACCTTCGCTCGACAGGCCGGCGCTGCCGGCCATCTTCACCCTCCCGACGGTCGTGGCATGGATCTCCAGCGGATCCTCCGGGAGGGTCAGCGTCATCGCTCCTCCACACTCGGTCATCCCGTAGCCGGTCGTGATCTCGGTCAGACCCATCTCTTCGCGGGCCCGCTCCCACACCCAGACCGGGGCCGGCGCTGCACCGGCCAGGATGCAACGCAACGACGAGAGATCCCGCGTCAAGCGATCGGGATGCTCCAGCAACGCCACCAGCATGGTCGGCACGGCCAGGATGTCGTTGGCCCCGTGACGCTCGATACCGGCGAAATGGTCGGCTGGGCTGAACGACGTGCGAGGGATGACAGCGCCGCCCACGAACATCACCGACAGCAGTCCCTCGACGTAGCCGAACATGTGATAGCAGGGCAACGAGAACAGGATGCGCCGACCGTCCTCGTAGGCCCGGGTCAGCGCCGAGGCGAAGGCCGTGCGCTGGACCGCGTCGTGCGTGACCACGACACCCTTCGGCGACCCGGTGGTCCCCGACGTGTACAGGATGTCGCCCGGACTGTCGGGCCGCACACTCGAAGCATCGAAGGCCCGCGGATTGGCTCGACCGAGGTCCGCCAGCTCCTCCACGGTCCTCACCCCGGTACCTACGCAGGTTTCCCGGCCGCCGTCTTCGGTCGGAAAGAGCACGACGCGTCGCAGCTCCGGCAGCGCGGTGCTGGTACCGTCCTGCCACCCCGGGGCGATGTCGTCGAGCATGGTCAGGTAGTCCAGACCCGAGAAGCTCGTCATCGTGATGAGCAGATTGCACTCGGACTGCTCGAGCACATAGGCCAGTTCGTCTCGTTGGTAGAGATAGTTGAACGGGATGGCGACGGCCCCGGCCCGGGCGATGGCGAACTTGAGCGGCACGAACTCCAGGTAGTTGGCCATCAACAGCCCGACCCGATCACCAGCGACCACTCCCAGGTGGGCCAGCCCGGCCGCCAGGTCCGACGCCCACTCGTCGATGTCGCGGTAGGACGCCGTCCGTTCGTCGGTGAGCACGAAGGGGCGATCGCCGAACCGCCGGGCCGTATCGGCAAGCAGCTCGCTCAGTGTTCGCTCCTCCCAGTTCGGGTGTGCGCCCAGCAGCTCGTTGCGTCGAGAATCCATTGCTGTTGCCATTGGCTGCTGCTCGTTCCTGTCGGCGTCCTTGGCTCGACGATAGGGGCGGTCTGGCATCCCCACGTCACACCGTCAATGATGGACACGGTCAATGATGGACACGGTCAATGATGGACGGGACCCACGACGCGGCGACGCCGCTCAGCAGGAGGCAAGAAGAGATGGATGCGTATCGGCCACGCGTGTTGGGCGACCTACCGGCCATTGCGGCCCGACGGTGGGCCAGCCGGGAGGCGCTGGTGTTCGGCGACCGACGTTGGACCTTCGCCGAGTTCGCGTCCGAGGTCGATGCCGTGGCCAAAGGTCTGATCGGACTGGGGGTCGAGGCCGGCGACAAGGTCGGCATCTGGATGACCAACCGGCCCGAGTGGTTGTACCTGATGTATGCCATCCCTGCCGTCGGTGCCGTGACCGTCCCGTTGAACACCCGCTACCGGGCCGAGGACGTCCAGTACGCCGTCGATCAGTCCGACACCTCGACCTTGATCCTGAACGATCACTCGGGTCCCATCGATTACTCGGCCATGATCCGCGAGGTGGCGCCCAGTTGGACCAAGGTCCGCCGCATGGTGACGCTCGGCGATGACCGCCCCGACACTTCCCTCGGTTGGGACGACCTGATCGCAGCCGGACGCAACGTGTCCGATGAAGTTGCTGCCGCTCGAGCCGCCGAGGTGCGGTCCGAGGACCCGATGATCATCATCTACACCTCGGGTACCACCAGCCTGCCCAAGGGAGCGATGCACAACCATGCGGTGATCCGCAACGTCATCGAGCGAGCCCAGATGCACGGGGTCACCCAAGACGACGTCCACGCCGGCTACCTGCCGCTGTTCCATGCCTTCGGGTACACCGAAGTCGCGTTGTTCTCCATCATCACCGGCGGCAAACAGGTGTTGTTCGACACCTTCGACGCCGACGAAGTCCTCGATGCCGCCGAGCGGGAGGGCATCACGCTGTTCCATGGCTTCGACACCCACTGGGGTGACTTCCTGCGGGCCAACCGGGCCCGCCCCCGGCAGCTGCAGGTACGGTTCGGGACCCTCGCCGCCGGCCAGCAGTCGACCACCCCCGTCGCCCGTCGGGTGCAGGACGAACTGTGCACCACCGTGTCGGGATGGGGTATGAGCGAAGTGTGGACGGCGTGCGTGGTCGGTCATGTGACGAACACGGTCGAGCAACGCACCGAGGCCAGCGGGTTCCCGATGTACGATGTCGAGCTGCGGGTCATCGACCCCGAGACCGGTGAGGACTGTCCGCCCGACGTGCAAGGCGAGCTGCTGTGCCGCAGCTACACCACGATGCTCGGTTACTACCAGAAGCCAGAGGCCACAGCCGAGACCATCGATGCCGATGGCTGGCTCCATTCCGGAGATCTCGCCCGACTCCGGCCGGATGGCCACGTCGTGTTCATGGGCCGATTGAAGGACATGTTGAAGGTCGGGGGCGAGAATGTGGCGCCGGCCGAGATGGAGGGCCGGCTACGTGAGCTCGAAGGCGTCATCGACGTCGCCATCGTCGGCTTCCCCGACGAGCGTCTGGGCGAAGTCCCGGTGGCCTACGTGCTGGCCGAGGCGGGCGCCGCCCTCGACCCCGACACCCTGTTGGACGACCTCCGGGGCAAGGTGGCCAGCTTCAAACTGCCCCGCCACATTCGCGTCGTCGAAACCCTCCCGATGACGCCGACCGGCAAGATCCGCAAGGTCGAACTGCGAGAGCAGGCCCTGGTCGACTTCGGCTGACGGCCCTCGGCTGTCCCTCAGGGCTGTTCCTCAGGCGCTGAGGTTGGTCATCGGCAGATCGGGGTCGGCCGACCATTCCATCAGACTGCCGTCGTAGACGGCCACATCGGTTCGGCCGAACAATGCCAGCGCGAAGGCCACCACCGTGGCGGCAATGGCGCCCCCGCAATAGGTGATGACCGGTTCGGTCGCCGACGGTCCGAGCAGTCCGGCCTCGACGAGGCGCTGTTCCATCGCGGCGGCATCGAGGAATCCCGCGGTCTCCCGCTCGACCAACGACAGGTAGGGAAGGTTGGCAGCCCCCGAGATGTGACCGGATCGTGGTCCATAGCCGGTGCCCGAGCCATCGAAGCTGGACTCGGGGAGGGCATCGATCAAGCAGGTCGAACCCGCCAACGCAGCCAACACGTCGTCCTTGGTGGCTCGAGCCCGGGGCCAGTTGGTCGACAGTTCGGGTGCCGACAGTTCGGGGATCTCACTCTTCGTCGTCGCCAACGGTCGGCCTTCTGCTTCCCACGCCTCGATGCCGCCGTGCAGGATGCTGCAACGAATGCCGTAGTGGTGCAGCGTCCACCACGTTCGAGTGCACCACATGGTGCCGGAGTCGATGCCGGGCCGCGGAGTCCGGGCCACCACGACCACGTGGGTGTCGGGTCCGACACCCACCGCTCCCAGCACGTCGGCGACCTGGGTTGCCTCTGGCCACATCCAGGGCAGCGAGGCGTCGCGATCGGACAGCACACCGGCACCGCTGGGGACGTCGAAGAACACCGAACCCGGCAGATGACCGACGTCGTAACATTCTGCCTCGGCCCGGTTCTCGAGCTTCGATGTGAGCTTTCCCGTCACGTCGAGGACTCGAACACCCGGATCGTCGAGATGTGCCGCCAGCCAGTCGGTCGAAACCAGATACTCAGGATGGATGAATGCCATGCGGTTGTTCTAGCCGATCACGACGACGTTCGGCCTCGACTACGGGGCGTACGTGGACAGCACGGCTTCCATGGCAGCCAGGTCGAGCCCGATGACGAACTGTTCGCCGACCTGCAGCACGGGCGTCGAGCGGATGTCGTGCGACTCCAACAGCTCGCCGGCCTCCTCGTCCATCATCACGTCACGAACCACGAACGGGTAGCCGCGTTCGGTGAGCCACGCCTTCATGCGCTCGCAAGGGCCGCACAGCGGCGACGAGAACACGGTGATCGGTACGGCGACATCGTTGCTCACAGTTCACCCTTCGATTTCTTGTCCCGATACCGCTGCTTGGCAGCCAGCCAGTTCTCCAGAGCCTCACCACTGAGGAACGGTTGTTCCTCGGTGAAGATCAGCTGCTTCCACGAATCGTCGTCGCTCCACACGGCCGGCGTTTGCACGGTCGTCCGAGGAGCACACGCGGTCTCCAGCAATCGCAGACCCAGCTCGATCACCTCGTGTTGTTGCACCGAATCGAAGCTCCTGCCGCAGGCATTGCCCAGTGGGAAATCGGTGAACACGAATCGGGAAACACCACAGTGTTCGACGATGTCCTTGGCCGTGCCGAAGGTGACGGTGGGAATGCCGTTCGCTTCGAGATGACGTGCGACCAGACTCACGGTCTGGTGGCAGACGGGTCAAACCGGTGTCATCAAGGCGACGTCGACGTCGTCCTCGATGCAGCGCCGCAGTACCTCCGGCGCATCGGCTTCCGCTGTCTTGCGTTTCGAGTAGCCGGTGTACACGCCATGGAATCTGGGGGCGAGGGAACCGATCCGGCCTCGGGACACCAGCTCCTGGAGCCGTGCCACCGGATAGTACGAATTGACGTCTTCCAGCGTCGTTGCGTGCTGGTCGAAATGCTCCTGACGGCTGTAGAGCAGATCGAGCGGGGTGTCCGATGGCAGCGAGTAGACGTTGCCGACACCGAACTCGTGGCTTCGATCCCGCGACCCATCGGGACTCTTGATCGCGATGTCGGACGTGGACACGATGGCCACTCGGCACTCGGCCAGCGGCTTGGGCAGCGGAGCGAACGGGGCATCGGTGTGATGGGCCCATTCGTAGGGCTTGTCGTAGCCCTGCGAGAGGTAGTAGTCGCGGGTGCGATCGATGTAACGCACGTGTTCGCTCATGAGGTCCCCTTCGAGAGCTTGGTCGTCCACAACCGTAGCCGCTGCGCTCGACCACGTCTGCGGTCGAGGCCCGGCGATAGGCGATCGGTGCCACCGTTCCTAGATGGGCCGTCCTGTCGCATCGAGGTAATCGAGCGACAGATGATGCTCGGCATCCAGTCCCGCCATCTCCTCGTCGTCGAGACCGACGACTTCCCGGAAGACGTAGTCGTTGTCGGCCCCCATTCGATTGAGTGGCCCCCACGCCAGGTCAGGCCCGTCCCACCGCCACATGTGCCCGGGAAGCCGGGTCGGCGGCACATCCTCGGAACTGTTCTCTCGAAAGAACCGGCGAGCTTCGAGGTGCGGGTCGACGAACAGATCGGATTCATCCAGGATTGGCGCCACATCGAGGCCGTGCGACCGTGCCCGCTCCACCAGCACATCGCGATCCTGAGAGCGGGTCCAGGCCGTCAGCTGCCGATCGAGCTCGTCGTGGAGGCCTCGTCGCCCGTCCTCGGTTGCCAGTTCGGGCGCCAGGGCCCACGATGGCCGGCCCAGGAGCTCGACCAGGGCGATCCAGTCCTCGTCATCGGCGACCGAGACGGTCACCCACCGGTCATCACCGACGCAGGGGTACACGCCCTGCGGCGCCCGATGGGGATGCCGATTCGTTGTTCGTTCATGGGCGAGGCCCGTCAACGAGGCATCGACGAGATACTCGCCGATGTAGTTCAGCAGATTCTCGGCCTGAGCGAACTCGATCAACTCACCGAGGCCCGTGCGCTCCCGTCGACGAAGCGCCGCCATCACCGCGAAGGCAGCAGTCACACCGCTGGCAGGATCCATGAAATAGGTGGCGTCGAGGGCGGTTGCATCGAGATCGACATAGCCCCGCACCGATGAGAGTCCGCAGATCGCCTCCATGTGTGCGCCGAACCCGACGTAGTCGGCGTAGGGCCCGTCGATTCCCAGCGAGGGCATACGGGTGACGATCAATCGGGGATTCCTCTGGTGCAGGATGTCCCAACCGAGCCCGAGTGCATCGAGCACCTTGGCCGAGTTGTTCTCGACGAAGACATCGCTCTCGTCGACCAATCGGAGGAACGTGTCCCGTCCGAGCGGAGTTCGCAGATCGAGCGTCGCCCCCCGCTTGTTCCGGGCGTGGACGACGAAGGGACCAACCCGGTTCCACGGCCGCTCGCCACCCTCGTTGCCGGGGTACACGCCCCAGTGCTGACCGAACTCCTGCTCGTGGCCAGGCCTCGGGCGTGCGATGGCGCCCCGGGTGGCAGTCGGAAACAGGTTCGGGTTGTCCAGTCTGATGACCTCTGCCCCGAGATCGCCCAGCAGCGTCGTGCACAGTGGCCCGGCCCAGACGACGGTCAGATCGAGGACCCGAATCCCTTCCAGGGGCAACGCGGGCGGCGACTCGGGCGACGACGCCGGCTTCGGCCGAGCAGCGGGGGGGTTGGCCCGAATCTCGTCGGTGTGTTCTCCCAGCAGCGGGGCCCGACGACGTTGCCGCCAACCATCGACCATCCGGAACTGTGGGCCGGGAGCGTCGAACGTTCCCGCGACCGGATGCTGGACGTGAGCCCAGAAGTCCCGTTGCCGGAAATGGTGATCGACCAACACGTCGGTGGTCGAGTTCAGGGGCGTCACGGCGAGTCCTCGGGCCTGGGCGTCCTCCATCGCCTGCTGCTTCGTTCGAGACAGCGTCCAGGTCAACAACGCCTCGTTCATGAGCTCGGGAATGCTCTCATCGTCCATCCAATCGGGTGCCGCGACCCGAGCGGTCAGTGCCTCGTTGTCGAGCATCTCGACGACCCGGTCGGTCCAGTTCGGGGCAAACACGATCTGGCAGTAGCCATCGGCGGTGGGAAAGACTCCTACCGGGAAGCGACCGATGCTGTGTCCGCCTTCACGAACGGCGCGACGCCCCGTGAAGAGGTAGTTCACGAGCAGAGACATGCGGCGATCGATCGACGCCGCCTGCACCTCGAATCCGCTGACGTCGACGTGCGCTCCGTGTCCTGATCGTTCGACCATGGTGAGCGCCGCCAACGAAGCGACCGCGGCCAGGCTTCCGCATTGATACTGCAGGATGTTGCCGGCCAACTTGAGCGGTTCCCGGTCGGGCATGCCGGTTGCGTGCATGGGGCCGGCCATTGCGTAGGTGGCCAGTTCCCCGGCTCCAAGCTCCGTGTAGGGGCCCGACCGACCGAAGGGCGTGACGCTCGTGACGACGAGATCCGGTCGGTCCGCCCGCAACGCTTGCACGGTCTGACCGAATCGTCCGAGGCCTCCGGCACCGTCGGATTCCAGCACGAGATCTGCCCCGGCGATGAGGCTGCGCAACAGCTCTGATTCGCCATCCGCAAGCTCGATCGATCGCTTGTTGCGGTTCACGTGCAGGAAGAGTGGGCTGCGCTCGGGTCCCGGTCGGGCACCTGACCGAACTCCCTCCGACCGAGCAGGGTCCCCGCCCTCTGGCTCGACCTTGATCACGTCGGCTCCGAAATCGGCGAACAACTTGCCGGCATAGGGACCGGCGACCCCGGTGGCGAGCTCTACGACGACGAGACCCGAGAGTGGTTGTTCCATCAGCAGGGAACCTAGGTGTCCGCAATGGCCCTGTCGCCTCGATGGTGTCATCTCCCGCCGCCACCTCCTCGCCTTGGCGTCGGCTCGACACGCCCACTTCCTGCCGAGTAGACCTGGTCGGCGCGAACGATCAGGAGGCACAATGGTGGAAATCGGCAACGAGTTGGCGGGCAAGGTGGCCTTGATCACCGGCGGGGCCCGAACCAAGGGCCAGGGAGCGGCCGAAGGTCGACTGTTCGCCTCTCGGGGCGCCACCGTGGTGCTCACCGACGTGCTCGACGAAGAAGGCGAACGAACCGCCGGTGAAATCGAGAACGCCGAGTATGCCCACCTCGACGTGGCGTCGGAGTCCGAGTGGGACGCCGTCGTGGCCGATGTGGTGGCCCGCCACGGCCGCCTCGACGTGGTGGTCAACAATGCCGGCATCGCCCGCATGGGCCAGCTGGTCAACACCACGTTGGACGACTGGAACTTGACGCTGGCCATCAACCAGACCGGCGTCTTCCTCGGTATGCGGGCCGGTGCCCGGGCCATGATCGAGGCGGGCAACGGCGGATCGATCATCAACATCAGTTCCGTGGCAGGAATGGTCGGCCTGTTCGGCTCGAGTGCCTATGGCGCTTCGAAATGGGCCGTTCGGGGAATGACCAAGATCGCGGCGAAGGAACTGGGCAAGCACGGCATCCGGGTCAACTCGGTCCATCCCGGCTTCATCGACACCGACATGTTGGCCCAGGGCAATTTCGACGACGAACAACGCGAGAAGCTGGCCCGATCGGCATCGGTCGGTCGACTCGGCGTGCCTGACGACATCGCCAACATGGTGCTGTATCTGGCAACCGACACGGCCGGTTTCGTCACCGGTCAGGAGTTCGTCGTCGACGGCGGTTGGTACGGCTGAGGTAGCTCGGCGGTTGGGGTGCAGACCTTCCGCTGCGTGTTCTACGCTCCCCGCGATGGTGAAGATCCTGAGTGAGGCAGAGGTCGCTGGCTATCACGAACAGGGGTTCGTCAGCCCCGTTCCCGTGCTCGACGCCGACGAGGTGGCGGCATGCCGGGCCGGTCTCGAGGCCTACGAGGCATCGGTCGGACATCCGATCGAGTTTCCCGAGAAGTCGAAGTCGTACTTGCTGTTCGATTGGGCGGACACTCTGGTCCACCATCCGAAGGTGCTCGACGCGGTCGAGGACATCATCGGGCCCGACATCCTCGTTTACCACTCGACCACCTGGATCAAGGAGCCGAAGACGCCGGCCTTCGTGCACTGGCATCAGGATGGCGCGTACTTCTTCCTCGACCCGCACGAGCACGTGACGGCCTGGGTCGCGCTCTCGGAATGCCCGGTCGAGGCCGGCCCGATACGGGTCATTCCCGGCAGTCACCGCCTCGGGACGTTCGAACATCAGGATGATCCCGGTCAGTGGAACATGATCAAGCGGGGACAGGGCATCTTCGACCGTTTCGACGACGAGGAAGGAACGCTCATGCCGCTCCACGCCGGCGAGATGTCGTTGCATCACACGAACGTCGTCCACTCCTCGTCGGGGAACAACGCCAGCGATCGACGGATCGGGATCGGGATCAGCTTCATCCCGACCAGAGTGCGACCCCTGGGCGAGGTGACACCGAGTGCACTCCTGGTACGGGGCACCGACACCTACGGCCATTTCCTGCCCGAGGAACGTCTGGACCAACAGCAGTCGCCGAAAGCGCTCGAAGCCCACGCGACAGCCAACGCGCTGTTCCGGGCACGTCAGGACGCCGGCGCCACTCTGTGAGCATCTGCCTCTGAACCAACCGTCACACCATCAGCAGGGCACAGCCGACGATCACCTGCACCGTGGCGATGCGGGTGGCGAGGCGTACCAGCCGACGCTCTCCCGACGCGGCGCGATCCCCGCTGGTGTGACCGACCGCCGCTCGGGCGCACACCAGTGCTCCGAGCGCGATCGACAGGAGGACCACCAGCTGGCCGGTCGTGCTCGACCCCGGCACCAGCACGGTGGCGGCTCGTCCGAGCAGGGCAGTGACCGCCAGTCCAACGGCAGCAACGCTCATCGGGGCGAACGAGGCGAAGTCGTCGAGGCGGATCGTGCGGTACGGGCTGCGTGTGGTCATGCACCAAGAGTCGGGGTTTTCCCGACCGTGGAGCACGGGGGGTTTCCCCCATCCTGCGGTGGGGTGCCGAGGACGTGGGCCTCGACCGAGACACCGGTGACACAGCTCAGGAACCGAGCCGCCTCGGTCGTTTGCAGAGGCGAGGGTTTGTAGGTGCCCGAGTTGTTGTTGACGTGCATGACTCGCCCCGCAGTGGAGTCCTCGACCCAGATCT
>ERZ888423.3514-NODE-3514-length-10214-cov-6.039571_pt1 | contig 10214 bp, 11 predicted proteins | sample MGYA00520523_ERZ888423 | MGnify/ENA primary metagenome ERZ888423 (study PRJEB32303, sample SAMEA104408611) | aquatic metagenome | biome: Brackish water; feature: Pelagic; material: water | place: Baltic Sea | collected 2014-06-08T10:24:00 | depth 30,27 m ...
GGAGTGACTTCGCTAAGAGACGATGCGTTGGCGGAGACCATGGAGCAATGGCTTCTGCCGTTGTTGGGCAAGGCCAACCGTCTGCGCGACGTCGCGCCATCGGGCTTGGCCAATGCACTCGACAATATGCTCGGTTGGGATACGCGCACCCGTATCGACCAAATTGCACCCACTTCCTTCAAAAGCCCTGCTGGCACGGAACATAATATTGATTATGCCGCCGAAGCCGGTCCAACGGTTGAGTTGCGCGTTCAGGCATTGTTCGGTCTTGATGGCCATCCTTCGGTAGGTGCCAACCGCGTGCCGTTGGTCTTAAGCCTTACATCACCTGCGGGCCGTCCCATTCAGACAACGCGCAATCTGCCCGAATTCTGGCGCGGAAGCTGGCGTGACGTCGCCAAGGAAATGCGCGGCCGTTATCCGAAGCACAATTGGCCAGACGCCCCGGGGGAAAGCGTGGCGAGCCTTAAGACGAAAAAGGCACAAGCCCGCAACGCTTGACGAATCTAGTGCGGTTCGGGCAAAGCTGTATCCAGTTTAACCGTCAGGAATTGCACCATGTCCGCTCGTATCTCTCAGCGTCCCAAAAATGCCATGCAGTCTGGCCATGGGCGCAATGATGAATGGGTGCTTGAACATGTGCCAGCAGAGCCCCGCAAGGCGGACCCGTTGATGGGCTGGGCTGGATCAGGCGACACGCAGGCGCAAGTTCAATTGACCTTCCCAAGCCTGGATGCGGCACGCGCTTATGCAGAGAAAAAGGGCATAGTTGCCACCTATATGCCCACACCGCCCAAGACGCTTAAGTTGCAGGCCTATGCGGATAATTTCCGCTAAACGATCATTCCGGGCAGCAGCAAAAGTTTAACGTCCACAACGCAACCCCCCGCACGCTTTTTCTGAATAAAATGGGGTAGGTCCGCCAAGGCAATACGGTGGACAGTGATATTCTCGCCATCCACGCCGCCGCCTTCGCTGACTTTCGTCAAGCCACGGGCGCGCACAAGCGAGAAGCTTTCGCTGACCATGCCGGGCGACGAGAAAAATTCGCCGACAATCTCCAGACGGTCTGCGCGATAGCCGGTTTCTTCCTCAAGCTCGCGCGCAGCCGACGCCAACGTGTCTTCGCCTTCTTCATGGTCGCCAATGAGCCCAGCGGGCAGTTCAATACAATTTGCGCCGAGCGGCACGCGATATTGTTCGACGAGCAGGACATGATCCGCCTCCATCACAAGGATTACCGCAGCCTTGATGCCGCGCGCGCGGCTGACATATTCCCATTTTCCGCGCGTCTTCGCCGTGATGAAGCGACCTTGCCACATCACGGTTTCGGCGTCGTCTTGTTCCATCATAACTGGATTAGCCTGTCGGGGAGTTCGTTGGGGTTGTCAGCACCCCTAGGGAAATGTTCGGCCAGCACAACGCCCATTAGTGTCACTGCCGCGGCTACGCCAGCGCCGGGGTTTCCGGCCTTTACCTGATCAAGTAAGGCGACCATCGCGTCACCCCATATTTCGGGTGCAACCTTGGAAGCAATGGCCGCGTCAGCCACGATTTCGGCGCGATGCTCCTTCATCGACAAATACAACAGCACACCCGTCCGACCCACCGTTTTGGATTCGGTACCTACCTTGAACAGGCTGATGGCGCGGCTGCGGACACGCGCTAGCTTTTTGGCCTTCGGCGTAAGGGCGAGGCGCAATGGTATCCATTTTAGGATAAACCATGTCCCGATCCATTTGAGCGCAACTGCCGCCAACAAAAATGCTGCATATTCCGCCGTCGTATATTCATGGCGCCACCCGCCCGAAAAGGCATCAATCAGGCCCATGTAAAAATTAGGAAAAGTCGCATAGCTGACCAAGGCAATGAACGCGATCGCGCTTGCCCAAGCCATGGCGATATCGTCATAATGGTCCGACAGGTTAGTCACGATTGTAACGATTTCGCCGGTTGTCCGCCGTTCTGCATCCGCGACTGCGGCAACCACTATCGCATGGTCGGTTTCGGTGAATTGACTGATTTTACGTAAGCCCATGTTCAATATTCCTACCAGCCGCCTGAGGCGCCACCGCCGCCAAAGCTTCCGCCACCGCCGCCAAATCCGCCTCCGCCAAAACCTCCGCCACCAAAGCCTCCGCCACCCCAGATGATCACGGGCCCCATGCCGCTGCGCCGATGCTTACGCCCGCCGCCATTTGTGGAACGGATCATTGGTAGGAACACAAAGAAGATCATGAACAAGATGAAGATAATCGCGCCAAAAGGTATGCCTTTATCACGTCTGTTATCTTGATGTGCCGCGCGTGCTATCTTCGCCGCTTCGTCCGCAGGCAGTTCGAGTTGAGTCACGATGCGGTCAACGCCTGCATTGACGCCACCGGCAAAATCACCTTCCTTAAAGCGCGGGGTGATGTCGTTGCGGATGATTGTGGAAGACAAACCATCGGTCAGCACGGGCTCAAGGCCGTAACCGACTTCAATTCGCATTTTACGCTCGTTCGGCGCAACGATCAGGATTGCGCCATTGTCCTTTTCGGTTTCGCCCTTGCCATCCTGCCCGATTGCCCATGCGCGACCCAATCGATAGCCGTAATCGGATATCTCATAGCCTTCGAGGCTGGCAAGCGTTGTCACAACCAACTGGCGTTTAGTGCGGGCTTCCAGCCCCTCCAGTTTGGCGCTGAGCGCGACTTCTTGCTGCGGATCAAGCAAGTTGGCCTCATCAACCACACGGCCCGTCAGTTTTGGAAAATTTTGCGCAACTGCTGCTTGACCGGTGAGGGCCAGCAGCAGCGCAATAAGTAGGCCAAGGGCCTTATTCATGTTCAATTCCCGGACAGGATTAGGTCGCTGGCGCCATATCTAGCTTCGGTGCGGATTCTGCACCGGGCGTTGTTGCCTGATAAGGGATCATGGGCTTGGCACCGTGGATAATCTTGGCTCCGATGATGTCCGGGAAAGTGCGAATGGTGGTGTTATAGCCACGCACCGCTTCATTATAATCACGCAAAGTGATGCGCACGCGGTTTTCCTGACCCTCCAATTGATCCTGCAGCTTCAGATAACCTTCCTGGCTTTTGAGCTGCGGATATTGCTCAACCGAAACCAGCAAGCGCGAAAGGCTTCCCGACAACTGGTTTTGCACGCGCTGAAACGCAGCCATTTTCGCAGGATCGTTCAGGTCGTTAGGGTTCACTTGAATGTTCGGCGATGTGGCACGTGCGCGTGCTTCAATGACCTCGGTAAGCGTTTTGTTTTCTTGCGCCGCTGCACCTTTCACAACATTGGCAAGGTTGGGTATCAGGTTTGCACGCTCTTGGAACGCGGCTTGGACATCAGCCCATTTCGCCTTGGCGTTTTCTTCGGCCGTGGGAACACTGTTGATCCCGCATCCGGCCAAAGAAGCCGCAGCGACGGGTACCAGAAGAAATTTCAAAAAGTTCTTATGCATCTAACGCGCTCCTCCACTTGGCAAACTGCCCAACAATCCAGTCATTTACATGGCGTGTGTTAGGTACATAAGGCGCGCTAAGGCCTTTCGCAATGACTACAGTTGGTTGCGCAATGAATGTTACCAACCGGCTTTGGCGATTAATTCACTTCGCTTTGGCGCTATTATCTGATGTAAAGCGAAGGCGGGTTCAGCAGCGGGGGCATTAATGTAGCTAAGGTGACTTTGGTTAAGAGGTGATCTTTCGGGAAGTAGGATGAAAAAATGGATATTCGGGGCGTTACTTTTCGTTGCAGCGGCAGCGGGCGGGTTTTGGGTGAGTGCAGACAAGGATATGAAGGCGCTCATATCCCATTTGCCAACGGACTCTAACGTGCTGTTCTGGAGCGTAGAGCAACGCGACGCCGGTTTCCGTACAATGGACCGAATCCCCATCCTTGCAAAGGCCAACGTCATTGCAAAAGGCAATACGGTTTATCCTTTGCCTGCCGGTGAGCCGCTGACAATCGGCATGGACGTCGATGCCTATATGAAAGCGCAACGCACGGCCGGTCTTGTCATATTGCAGGACGGCAAAGTGCGGATGGAGAAATACGGTCTCGATTTCACGGGGCAGGGCAAATGGACGAGCTTCTCGGTCGCTAAATCCTTTACGTCGACCATGGTCGGCGCGGCGATAAAGGATGGCTATATCAAGAGCATCGATGATAAGGTTTCCGCCTATATCCCGGACCTTAAGGGCTCGGCGTATGACGATGTGACTATCAAGCAACTGCTGACCATGACCTCGGGCGTTAAATGGAATGAGGATTATACCGATCCTAAATCCGATGTTGCTGTGTTCAATTTGCACAAGGCCGAAAAAGGCATGGATGTGACGGTCAGTTACATGCGCAAATTGCCGCGTGAGGCGCCAGCTGGAACCAAATGGGTCTACAAAACCGGCGAAACCAATTTGATTGGCGTCTTGGCCAGTTCGGCCACGAAAAAGACGCTTTCCAGCTATTTGTCGGAGAAGGTCTGGGCACCATTTGGTATGGAGCAGGACGCAACCTGGCTTTTGGGTTCAACAGGGCATGAAATTAGCGGCTGCTGCATTCAGGCATCGACCCGTGATTACGCGCGTTTTGGCGCGTTCATAATGGGCGGTGCAAAAATCAACGGCGTTGGCATTTTGCCTGACGATTGGCTTGCCCCTGCAACAAGCAAGCAGGCGGACATTGGCATGGCCGGCAAAGGCTATGGTTACCAATGGTGGACCTATGACGACGGCAGCTTTGCGGCGCAGGGCATATTTGGGCAGGGCATCTTCATTGATCCCAAGCGCAACCTCGTGATCGCATCGAACAGCAATTGGCCAAAGGCGACTGACCCAGACACCGTTGGCGTTCAACGCGAAGCATTTTATAAAGCGGTTCAGGCTGCTGTCGATGCGGAAGCAAAGCCAGTAATGAAGTAAACATGCTGCTGCGCACAATAATTGCGAATATTCGTAATTAGATTGCGCCGCAAGGCATGGAAAAAAGGGCTTTTCTAAGGCCTGATATTAGTTCAGCATGTCATCTTCATGTTTCGTACTTCAGCGGGAGATTTGTTATGGATTTTAAAACGTTTTTGCATGCCGGTAGCAATCGGCGGGCTATGCTTAAGGGCATGGGTGTTGCCGCCGTTGGATTTTCACTGACGGGCGCGCTGGCCGGTTGCGGAGAGAAAGAAGCGGCAAAGCTCGCCAATGGCGAAGAGGCCAAGCTGAACTTCTACAATTGGGACACCTATATTGGTGAGACCACGTTGGGAGACTATAAGGACAGCGCCGGCGTCGATGTGAACATGACCTTGTTCGCCAGCAACGATGAATTGTTTGCTAAGCTACGTGCCGGCAATCAGGGTTATGACGTCATCGTCCCGTCGAACGATTTTGTCGAGCGCATGGCCGCAGCGGACATGCTGATTGAAATCGACAAGACCCAAATTCCCAATTTCAAAAATGTCGCCCCTGAGTATCAGGACGTTCCTTATGACCCCGCGCGGAAATATTCGATGCCGTACACATGGCTGGCGCTTGGCATTGGGTACCGCAAGTCGAAGGTAAATTCGGTACCTGATAGCTGGAAAGTCCTGTTTGACAGCGACGAGTATAAGGGCCGCATCGCTGTGCTTTCCGAGGCTGGCGACATGTTCCGGCTCTACGGCAAATATCTAAGCAAATCGGTCAATGGGCTGACGGATGCCGACTTGAAAACAATCGAAGCCATGATGATCAAGCAAAAGCCAAACATCAAATCTTTCCACGAAGACAATGGTCAGGACCTTTTGCTTAAAGGTGAAGTGGACCTTGTCCTCGAATATAATGGCGACATTGCCCAGATTATGGCCGAAGATCCCGACATCGGCTTTGTCATTCCCAAGGAAGGCAGCCAACTGAATTCGGACAATCTGTGCATTCCAAAGGGCGCGCCGCACCCTAAAAATGCCCATGCGTTCATCAACTATCTGCTGGATGCCGAGGTAGGCAAAAAAATCACTGAGACGATTAAATATCCAACGCCTAATGCTGCGGTGAAGGCCTTGATGCCGGATAGCTATAAAAACAACCCGGTCATTTTCCCGGCTGCCGATGTTTCGGCGAAGTGCGAATACGCGAAATTCAATCCCGATCTTCAGCCGAAATATGAGGAGGCGTTTACCCGCGTTCGGGCGGCTTAATTGATGTCAGGCGCGTTGCAAGACTGGAAAAGCCAGAAGAAACCCTTTGCCGCAGTTGCAACGGCACCGGTCTTCTGGCTTGGCCTGTTCTTCATCGCGCCCATGACTATTGTCTGGCTCTACAGCTTCGGTCAAAATGCCGGACCTGCGGATATCGATATTTCGGGCACGCTCGACAATTACAAACGCGCGACCGAGTGGTTGTATCTTTCCATTTTCCTCAAAAGCTTTGCAGTCGCCGCACTTACCACGTTGATTTGCTTGATCATCGGCTTTCCGGTCGCGATGGCGATTACCTTCGCCGCGCCCAAGTGGCGCCCTTGGTTGCTGCTGGGAATCATGCTGCCCTTTTGGACCAACCTTCTGATCCGTACCTATGCGCTGATGGCATTGATGGGCACCAATGGGTATATGAACAAAGGGCTTGGCGGCTTTTGGGACGGTGCCAGCTGGTTGCGCACCTTAGTGGGCATGCAGCCACTTGAGGCATGGACGCCCGTGCAGTTGTTGTACAATAACTTCGCGGTCGTTTTGGGGCTTGTCTACGTCCATCTGCCCTTCATGGTTTTGCCATTATATTCGGCGCTCGACCGGCTGGACAAAAGCTTGATCGAGGCCAGCCTTGACCTTGGCGCGGGGCATTTCAAAACCTTTATGAAAATCGTCGTGCCGTTGGCAGCACCGGGTATTTTTGCGGGCGTTATGATTACATTGGTTCCCGCATTGGGCGCGTATCTGACCCCCGACCTCATGGGTGGCACCGATAGCCAGATGATCGCGAATGTTATCGAACGGCAGTTCAAGCGCGCAAATGACTGGCCGTTCGGCGCCGCTTTGTCCTTCTTGCTCATCTACGCGATGTTCATTTTGATTGCGCTGCAATCCATGCGCGCGAACAAAGTGAAGGAGGCGCGGTAATGTTTAACCGCACCGCCATCGCGCCGCTTGAATATACACGCAAATTATGGATGCGCAGTTGGGTCGGGTTGACGATGCTGTTCCTATATGCGCCGTTGGTTGTGTTAATGATCTTCAGCTTCAACGACAGCAAGCGCAACGTGATGTGGAAGGGATTTACCCTAAAATATTATGAGAAGGCGCTGAACAACGACAGTCTGGTGGAGGCGATGGTCAATTCGCTAACCATCGCATTTTTGGCGACCATCATCAGCTTAGTCATTGGCGCCTTGGCTGCGGTCATGCTCTGGCGCTTTCGTTTCCCGTTCAAGGGGTTGGTCGAGGGCACGATGTCACTGCCGATTATCGTGCCCGAAATCTGCTTGGGTGTGGCGTTTTTGATCTTTTTTGCCAAACTCGACTGGCCCACTGACTTGGCTTGGCCGCTCAACCTGTCCGCGATCACGATTGCCCATATCACCTTCTGCTTTCCCTTTGTCGCGATGGTTGTCCGCGCGCGGTTGGCCAGTTTCAATAGGGAAGAGGAAGAGGCCGCCAAGGACCTTGGCGCGACCGAATGGCAGGCATTTCGCGATGTCCTACTGCCGCATATAAAACCATCCTTGGTCGTCGGCGCCTTGCTTGCCTTCACGCTTAGCCTTGATGATTTCGTCATCACCTTTTTCACCAGCGGCCCGGATACGATTACCTTCCCGGTGAAGGTATATTCAATGGTGCGCTTCTCGGTCACGCCAGAGGTTAACGCCGCGTCCACAATCTTGATCATCCTCACCGTTGCCCTGACCTTCATCGCGCTGAAATATCAGGGCGTGAAGGGCATCGCTGAAACCCATTAGAAGCGGCAGATCCTTATGACCGAAGGCAAACAACCCATCATTGAAATCCGCAACGTTTCCAAACGTTTCGGCAAAGTGACGGCGGTGGACAATATCAGCCTCGATATTCGCGCTGGGGAATTTTTCGTTCTGCTTGGGCCATCTGGATGCGGCAAGACAACCTTACTGCGGATGATCGCCGGTTTCGAAATGCCGACCGAAGGGCAGATCATCATCGACGGACAGGATATGAGCCTTGTCCCGCCGAACAAGCGGCCTGTGAACATGGTGTTCCAAAGCTACGCCGTGTTTCCGCATATGAACGTGACCGACAATGTGGGCTATGGCTTGCGGATATCGGGCATATCGAAGGCGGAGACCCGCGACCACGTTGCCGAAGCGCTTGAGCTCGTAAAGCTTGGCGGATTTGAAGACCGGATGCCCGATCAAATGTCGGGTGGTCAGCGTCAGCGCGTGGCACTTGCGCGCAGCTTGGTCATGCGGCCCAAGGTGTTGTTGCTGGATGAGCCGCTCTCGGCGCTCGATGCAAAACTGCGGGCGCAAATGCAGTTCGAATTGGCGGATTTACAGGACAAGGTCGGCATTACCTTCGTCACCGTGACCCATGACCAGGATGAGGCATTGTCGATGGCCAGCCGCGTTGCGGTGATCAACAAAGGCGAAGTCGCCCAACTCGCGCCGCCATCTGAACTGTACGAATATCCTGCCAACTGCTTTGTCGCGGACTTTGTTGGCTCGGTGAACATATTCGAAGGCAGGCTAACGCTGGACCAACCAGATAAAGCTGCGGTTGATTGTCCCGGGCTTGGCAAGATTTACCTCAACCATGGCGTAACTGGTCCGCACGGAGCCAATGTGTGGATCGCGCTTCGCCCTGAGAAGATTTACCTCCATGTACCCGGCGAAGGCAAGGCGGCGCGCGCCGCGGCGCAAGATGCCCCCGATGGCCATAATCTTGCGCGTGGTACAATTAAGGGCATGAGCTATCTTGGCGATGTGACGCTATATGATATCCAGCTTGAGGGCGGTCACATCATCCGCGTCAGCCGCCCAAATCTGTCCCGCCACGACCAAGAAGACTTCACGTGGGATGACAAGGTCAGCATGCACTGGCGCGCAGACAGTCCCGTAGTTTTGTTGAGCTAAACGCCGAACCAGCCGGATCAATTATCCGCAGAGGCTGCGGGGCGCAGGTCGATCAAAGTCACTATGGTGTTGCTTGCCAAATCTGAATTCGCGGCCTTGGGCATGCAAAAACGATAGGTTGACCCTGCCTGCATCATTTTCACGCTCTCACTGAAAAAGGGTGACGTTTGGCGCAGTGGAATTTTCTCCCATTCGCTCTTTTGTTGCACCACGCCGGATGTCGCGTCGAACACAGTAAAATCGACAAGCACCAAGTCGCCATCGGTCGGATTTTTGCCGGTGCCAGCCTTGAGGATATCAAATCCTAGGCCCGATGAAGTGGTCTGCGTACAATTGCGCTCAGCAACCGGAATAACCGGCTTTGGCGGCGGGCTGGTGAAGGAAAGCAGATCGACCTCAAACACCAAATCGGCATTTGCGGGAATAGGCCCCGTTCCGGTTTCGCCATAGCCAAGCTTGGATGGGATGCAGAGGCGATAGCTTCCACCTGACTGCATCAGTTGCAGTCCCTCGGCAAAGCCTGGGATAACGCCGCCAACGGGAAATTCCGACGCTTGCCCTGAGTCAAATTGCGTGCCGTTTGCGGTCAGCATGCCTTTGTAATTCACCACGACCTTGGACTCGGCATTGGGCCGTTCGCCCTTGCCTGCTTTAAGGATGGTATAGGAAAGGCCCTCTGGCGTCATAACGTTGCAGGTCAGCGCAGGCGAGGTTGGCTTCGCTGTGACAGGTGCTGCAGCGTATGCAGGGGCACATGCAAGGACCAGAGCGGGGCTAATGACGGCCGTTATAAGGGCGCGCTTGACTGTTGATGATGTCATAGATCCCTTCGGTAAAGATTGGGTGCGGTTTGTCTAGTTTGGTTTTGTGGTTGGTATTTGTTAGTCAACCTCGTCACCCTGAACGTGTTTGTGTCCTGCACGCCGTTGGGCCCAGGATCTCACTTTAGAAGCATCAAAAAGTAAGATACTGAAACAAGTTCAGTATGACGGGAACGACAGACAGGTTCTAACCAATCGCCCGCAACTTCGGCTCCGCTTCATTGAGCGACTTGTGTATAATCCCTACCAAATCGTCGATTTGTGTCGGCGTGATTATTAGCGGCGGGCACATGACGATGGTGTCGCGGATGCCCCGCACCATCAGCCCGTTGC
>ERZ888423.3517-NODE-3517-length-10200-cov-35.776244_pt1 | contig 10200 bp, 8 predicted proteins | sample MGYA00520523_ERZ888423 | MGnify/ENA primary metagenome ERZ888423 (study PRJEB32303, sample SAMEA104408611) | aquatic metagenome | biome: Brackish water; feature: Pelagic; material: water | place: Baltic Sea | collected 2014-06-08T10:24:00 | depth 30,27 m ...
CGTAAGACGCCGGAGGGAGGTATGGATTTTGGTGGTCTCCATGGTATTGAATGTCGTTTATTAATTCTTGGGTGTGTTCTACACGAACCCCAAGCGCAAAAGGTTTGGCAGCTATAGTGACCCCTCTTTTGTGGAGCAAGTAAAAAATATCTCTTGCGGAGTGTCCCGTAGCTAATACTAATTCTGAAAAGTTATGCCAAGTGTCTCCGTTTATTTCGAGTCCTTTAATGCTGTTGTTTTCTATTTTAATATCGGTGAGTTTGGCATTGAAATGCACCGCACCTCCATGGGCTATTACTGCCTCTCTCATAGCCGTAATAATGGCGGGTAATTTGTTGGTGCCAATATGAGGGTGAGCTTCTACTAAAATGTTGTCAGAGGCACCAAAGTGAACCAACCACTCCAAGGCTTTAAGTACATTACCCCTCTTTTTAGATCGTGTGTATAATTTACCGTCAGAATAGGTTCCAGCACCCCCTTCTCCAAAGCAATAATTGGATTCTGGGTTTACGGTTTGTGCTTTGTTAATGGCGGCCAAATCCCGTCTTCTCGCACGCACATCTTTTCCTCTTTCGAACACCACTGGAGTGATTCCTGCTTCAATAGCCCTGAGTGCTGCGTATAATCCTGCAGGGCCAGCACCAATAATGGCCACTTTTTTCTCTGGATTTACTGTTTTTGCTCTCCAAGCCTGTGCTACTTCTCTTACTTCGCCCACCTTCCAAAACTCCAGCTGTACATTCAGTTTAATAGACGCTTTCCTGGCGTCTAAGGAACGTTTTCTAATGCGCCAATCAATTACCTCATCCGGGTTTAGTTTGGCCTTCTGAAGTCCTAAACGGTAAATGAATTCTAGGTCTTCCTGCTGCTGCGGTTTTATGACAATTTGAACGAGTGCACTCATGGTGCAAAGGTAGTTTATAAGCTGTAAATAAACCTAAAAGTTACAAACCTTGGTTGTATGAAAGTTTCAGAGGTAAAGACAGAAATATTATTGGCGTTGTTTCTAATTTGGGCATCTATGTTGAGTAGGTTGGTGCCGCTTAATTGGTATTCCCATTTGGCATCTTTGTCTTTTCTGTATGAAATATTTCCATTCCAATTTTGAAAAGATTGCGATTGTCCATTTCCTATGTCTTGTGAGGTATAGGTGTAATCTGTTCTAAAGGTGATTTTTTTCAATATATACGCGTCAAAATTCACGGATGGAGCGCGATTCGTGAAAGTAGTTTTACGGCTTCCTTGGTTGTTGGTGGTTACGCCATACCTATAGTTGAAACTCACATTAGGTGCCACCTTAAAATTGGTGCGAATTCCGGGCGTGTAGGTTTGTGTAATTCCTTCATTTACGGATACTTGATTTTGAATAAACTGGTTTATTTTACTGTAGTTTAAGCTGGCGTTAAAACTGGCCCTAATTTTCCCAAAAGTCCTTTGAACTCTCCCAAAAATATTGGCGTTTTCATCTGCAAAACTAGAGTTAAAAAAAGTACTGGTTCTAATTACATTTTCAAAGTTTGTAAGGCTTCTGATTTGGTCAATATTATTCGAATAAGCCGCCCTTACAAATACATTGGTGTAATTGAATAAGTTAAAGCTGCTGTACAGCAAGCTCAAGTTGTTGGAAAGGGCATTTTGCAAGTCTGGATTTCCAAATTGAATGCTGTTGTAATTGTTTAAAACCAATCCCTGGGCCAAACGAGTAACGTCTGTAAATTGGTTTCTCATATTGTAGTTAAAGGTGAGGCTTTCTCCTTTTTTTAACTGAATTCTAGTCTCAAAATCTGGCAGAAGTTTTATGAAGTTATCTGTGAAAGTTTCTTGAAATTGGGTGTTGTTGTTCCCGTAAGCATGTACAGAAAAGCCTGGTGTAAAGGTAAATTTTCCGGTCCTAAACCTATAATGTGCTCCTATATAAAAATCCTTAAAAGCATAACTCACGTCATTGCTTGCTTTTCCTTCATTGAAGTTTGGGCTTGGATTCAGTAGGCTATTGTCTTCTAAAAACTGAAATATAGTAGAGTTGAATTGCTGGTAGCTCAGGATGGTTCCTAGGGTAATATTAATATTGCTCTTTGAATTTATAATGTGGTAATAATCCAACTTAGCGTCTAATTGATTGCTCTTGATTCTTCTATTTTGCCCTATGTTATAATCAGAAAAGCCACTGTTGAATCCAATCGCGTTTGCTGTAACCATATAAGGATTAACCCCACTGCTGTTGTCTAGAATGGCATTGTAAACAGGATCTTCATCTTTGATGAGGTGCTGGGATTCAAAAGCGAATATATTGTTCTCATCTAGGGTGTAATAATACTTAAGACTTTGGTTAATATTAAAGGGTTTTACTTCTTCTGTTTGAACGGTACTACCAATAACGGAAGAGAAAATAGATTGGTTTTGGGTGTCGTTAGAAGTCCTTCCCAATATATCGTAATCTATTTGATTGCTAAAGTTTGGTTTGTAAGAAAGGCTGAGTTTTGCTAAGGCTTGATTGGATCTTTCGTTTCCCTCTTGGTCCGTAGCTTCATCTGGTATGCCCAACTCTGGGTTGGTATATTGGATGAGACTAACTTCCTTAGAAAGAATTTTACTGCTGTTAATGATTAAAAAACCACTAATGTCTAAGGCTTTATTTGGGGAGTAACTAAAATTAGCTGTGGCCAGTTTGTTTTCTATTCTAAGGGCGTTGTTTTGGTTAGTCAGGAAATTTAGGCTGTTGTCTCCCAAGTTAATACTGGTTCCACTGGTGCTGCTCGGTGGGTTAAAACCACCCCCAAAGCCTCTAATATCTCTTCTAGATAGCCCTATTTCGCCAATGTTATTTAAATCCCCAATAAAATTAATACTGTATTTAGGGCTGTAATAGAATAATTTTGGTTGTGCTAAATAGAGGGTTTCCTCAGGAGCCGCACCACTTCCTGCGGTGACATTGCCAAACCAAAAATTTTCTTTTCCCTCTTTGAGTTTAATGTTTATGGCCACATTGTCTTGGTTGTTTCTCACCGAACTCAATTGGCCCACCTCAGAATAATTTTTAAGGATTTGTATTTTATCTACTGCATTGGAAGGAATGTTTTTGGTGGCCACTTTGGTGTCTCCGTCAAAAAAATCTTTTCCGTTTACCATCAGTTTATTCACCACCTTTCCCTCAACTTCTATTTGTCCATTTTCATTGATCTCTACACCAGGAAGCTTGTCTATAATATCTTCTAGTTTTCGTTCAGATCCATTGGTATAAGAGTCTGCGTTGTACACCAAGGTGTCTCCTTTAACTGCGACCGGCATTTTATAAACCAGCTCTACCTCATCTAGGGCAAACTCAGGAATGAGGTTGTAATCCTTATTGAGGTCTATATCCGTTGTGCTAATGGAGTCGTTCTGGGTCTTAAGCCCAATATAACTTACCTGAACCCTGTAGTCACTATTCTTTTTTAGTTCCAGGGTGTAAGCGCCGTCTTTATTGGTGATGGTATAGGATTCAAACCCATTTGTTTTTTTGTTAATGGCTACCACACTGGCAAGCTCTAATGGATTGTTTAGGCTGTCCATGACAACCCCTTGCAACTTTATTTGACCCAACATTAAGACAGGTAGCAGTATGGCAACCCATAAGAGGCACTTTTTCATACAAAAAGGAATTATTTAATTAGTTGGATCTTCTGCCCCTGTTGTTTCTCATTTCGAGCATTTTGCCCACAACGGTCTCTTGGTATTCTTTTTTAGTCACCTCTTTTCCTTTTTCAGGAATTTTAATGTCTATACCATCTTTAGGATTCAGTACTATTTGTGAACACAACATAGTGGTGTTACCCGCACTAACTTCCAAAATAAGACCAGGAAGGCCCCAGTATTCTGCGGGTCCGTGTCTGAGTGGAATTTGCAGGGTGTACCAAGCTTCAACCTGGGTGTATTCCACCGCTTTTTCTTCAGTGCTTTCATTGAGATTACCCCAAGAAAAATCGTACCAACTCAATTCATCTGTAGGAATAGAAGCAGTAGCCTTAAAGCACATATATTGCCCAATTAATTTGGATTCAGCGCCCATGGTCCAATTAATTTCTTGGAGTTTGTCTTTCACTAAAAACTTTTTTCCGTAAAATTCTTGCTCTTGAACCAAGCTGTTGTCTTGAATATTTTTGTATTGTGCCCCTCTTGAGAAATTACTTCCCCAAGAATCTGTAGCCCCTGAATAGGCGTCTACTTTCTCCTCTTCTTTAAAGAATGACGCCTCTTTATTGAAACTGAGCACAAAGGTCTTTTCTAGCCTATTTTTAAGCCTTTCTTTCATTTGTTTCTTCTGTGCCTCACTCATTCGAGCCCCCCAATTCCCTAATTCCATTTTAGACTGAGAAAAATAGTAAGCTTTGCCTTGAAAGTCTTGACTTTCAGTCGATGCTGTAAAGGGTCCACTGTTTATGAACAGAGCAGAGAGTAATATAAAAAAGGTAGTTTTCATTTTGTTCCTTTATTTTGTTTAGCGAATGTACAAATAATTTAAACAGAATGAATCAAAAATGAAATTTTTGTATTTGTAGCCCAGAATGGGTTGAGGCGGGTTCTGGCCTATTTATGGATTATAAAGAACCAACAGCTGTTATTTGATCAGTTTCTTTATTGAAGCGTGGGGCTTTAAAACTTTGCTGAAGCGTAAATTACTCAGAAACCTTCAGGCTTACTTTAGAAGCATTAAAGTCTAGTTCATCGATATGTCCCAATACTTGACGATCGTCTGAGATAAAATGCGCATGGAAAAAGCTATCATGATGCGTAAAAACAGCCTTGTGATTTCGAGAAAAGAAACCTATTAAAGATCCGCTAATATTTTTGAAATCATACTGGGTTAATCCTTGGTGAGCTTCATCTGGTGAAGTCACTTGCTCACCCTCAGGTAAATTTACACTATGAAGTTTCATTTTACTAAAAACCCCATCAATACGAATCAATAAGGGTTGGTCATAATTTTTGTACACTGAATCTATGTAATTCTCTATGCTGTGTAGTGCGTAATATGTCGAAGGAAGATTAACTGCTTTTAAATTACTATTTGTAGTGTACACAAAAAAGGGTGCACTAGCAGATGGACTTTTAGAGACCTTATGTGAAATACTATCGACTACTTTTGAAACAAATGTTTGTCCTTCAAACAACACTATTTCTCCTTTCAAAAATTCAATAGGTCCCAACCCATAGGTTGCTTTGTTATTTAATGAATCTGTTGCAATCTTTGCTTTTAAATCTCCTTTCCACATGACATCACTCATTTTACCAACAACCTTGATAGAAGAAGTGTTTGTCAATTTTGTACATGAGGCTAACAAAAGCAAGGGAAAGATGTAAATAATATTTTTTAACATGCTGTAAAAATATAAAAAAACCCTCCACAAAGGGAGGGTCGTAATGTTTATTAAATTGACTTATTCAGTAAACTATAAAATTAAAGTTTTGTAGATAAGTCAGCCCGCATCATAAAGTCGTAAGTTGGACGAGACCACTCAACTAAACGTTCATTATATTTTTGAAAATCGTCTTCCCAAGTTCCTTGACCATACATTTCGTCGTAGACATCTTTTACTGTTCCATTCTTTTTTTCACCTTGTCTCTCATTTGGATTATTAAAAGTTGTAAGTATTCTAACGGTATTAGCATTTCCACCAGAACTTAACATAAATACAGCGTGTTGGATATCAGGGCGAGCTTTTTTCAAAACTGTGATATAGCGTTCTAAATAGCGCCAAAAGTCTTTGTTGTTACCGTTTTTAAGGACACGAGTAAGCGAACGGAAGTATTTGGTCGGACGAGCCTCTTCAAAATTAATAGACAACTCTTTGATTCGCATCCATACATAAGGGCCTTCACCAGATTGAATATATTTTGCAACGTTGGTGGCCCAAAATTTTGTTTCTTCATTACTTAAAGATTGATTGTACCAGTCATTTGTGCGACGAGGCATTATGCGCTCATATCTACCATTTTCGGCTTGAGCTCCAGTCATCAATACAGCGGTAAAAGCTGAATTATCAGCTTTATTAAAAAGCTTTGTTTTCTCTGCAATAGCAGCTTCAAATTTTTGGTTCATTCCAACTTTTGGAGTGTATTCAAATGTAATCCACAGTTCAGGATTTGTGTTTTCTTGGGCATAAATGTTACTGCAAAAAGCAAGTATAAAAACTAAAAGATAATTTTTCATTTTAATTGATTTATGATTATTTAATAAATTTAAGCTGTGACTAATTAACCCAATGTAATGTTCTTCTAATTATTGTATAACCGAAACCATCTGGCATAATAGAGTTCATTTTAGATTTTGCAGTCATCTTTTGATAAGGGTTTGCCTCTTTAAAAGACAAATAATTCATAGCGTCAACTAAGTTCTCAAATCCGTCTCTTGTGAAGATAGATGCTTTACTGGCATTCCCTTGAGGGTGAATTCTTGTGTGCACACCCCAACTATTCAGTTTAGTTAATTTTTGATTAGCCAAATGAATTCCTTTCCATAATGATTTATTCTCACTAACAAATGCAGAAATATCTGTAGGCCTTCCATAATTAAAGATTGTAAAATTTGTTTTATCGCCATTAATACTTTCTTCATTTTGATAAAATCTCATAGATATTATTTCACGAATACCTTCTGTGCTGATATCTTGAGGTGTTAAATTAAGAAAGCTTGTATCCCATTTTTGATTTCCTGAAAAAGCTTGCTCTATATTTTCAAATGTATTAACTATTAAATAGTTTGCTTCTGTAGCGGCTTTATCTACCCCAATAGATTTCATCAATCCCCAACCCGTCATTCTACCTGCATCTATTTCTTTCTTTGCTACTTTAGACCAATAGTCTATTTCTAATCTTTCAAACTCTTCCTGATGCTCTGGAAGAACCTTTACATACATATGCATTGAAACTTGTTTTTGAGCAAAAGCAGCCGTAGTAAATACTAAAGCCAATAATAATAATAATTTTTTCATCTTTAAATAAGTTTTAATTGGTTTTTTAAAAAAAAGTAAGCTATTTAAAAAGAGCTACTTAATTCTGGAATTAGTTCAGAATTGAATGTTCTTTTTCCGTACATTTCTAATGAGTTATCTAAATCTAAAATGTCTTTTTCATAAGAACCCTCACCATATAATTCAGCATATTTAGAGCTAACTTTTGCCCATTCTTTTGTATTATCTTCCCAAAATTCCTTGTAATTATCATGACCAAATGACACCCAAACGGTATTGCCATCACATCCAGAGACACAATCCCAAACCCACATATGGACATTTGCTCCTGACTCTTTAGCAGCTTTAGCTACTCTTGTTCTGAATCTCCAAAAATCTTCTAAAGAATTTGATTTTATATTATATTCTATTACTCTTGACATTTTTTTGGAGTCATTATTTGGCAAATAAGTTGCTTCCTTATTTAAACCCCATAATATTGAATTCGAGCTCGTATGATGTTTTTGAACATTCTTAACCCAATAATCTAACTCCTTTTGATTGCTATTGTCCATTAATTGAACTGAATCTTCAACTCTTACTCTTAAAATTTCTCCTGTTCTGGGACCAGTAGTTATATTAAAAGTATAAAATTTTGTCTGTCCAGCTATAGAATTAAATATTTTTGTCTTCATTGCAGCATTTTTAATAAACTGCTCTCTTTGCCCATCCTTAACTTGAATATATCTGCTCATTGCAACTTGTGCATTTACAGAATAAGCTAAACAAAGCGTAATAATTACGATAATTTTTTTCATTTCTTGATTAGTTTAATTGTTATTAGTCATTAAATATAAGTATTTAAAATTAAATTGCAATTATAGTTTTAAAAGAAAGATTAAGCTATTTATGTTTGTTATATAAATAAATATATGTAAAGTAAGAGAAAATATTCTACGGTAAGAAAACTAGTCCTTGTCCCGTGTCATTTAATATTATTGGAGATAGATTAAAAAACTAACTTCTTTAGAAATAACAAAATAATAAGATTTTTTATAAATAATAGGCTTCCTTAGCAAACTAAAAAAGGTTTTAGTACATTTTTTAGCATTTAGTTTAACTTATCTACGAGGTCTTGAAGTAAGTGAGTTGGATTAGGGGGATGTATATGGTTTAAAAGTAAAAGCCTATCATAATTGATAGGCTTTTAATAGGTGTGGTTTATAAAATTTTATTCCTGCCCACTTGCCCTATCATATACTATTAACTCTTTAACTTTTCCATCAACAAAGTTAACATCTACTATATGGTGGCTTGTTACATTGTTCCCATCTATTGATTGAACGACATCTACACCAGTTGTTAGCCAAGCTTGATTTTGTCCATTATTACCTTGGACATTATTAGCCACCATAAATTTTACCTTCCAAGAGGGGTTATTTGCATTAAACCAAATGTCTAATTGATCTGTATGAGAATCACTCCCATTTATTATAGCACCATTTGCAGCTCTAACAACTATGTTATCCATATCTATTTCTGATATTTTACTTAAATCTTTGTCATTGTGAGCTTGGATATATTCTAAATAAATATCAGTTATTGCCGCATCTCCAGCTATTACATTTAGCTTTTCTCCCTCATCATTAAATTCATATCCAATAACAGTTGGCTCACTGGATTGTTCTGATTCTTTTTCTTTAGGTGCTTGACAAGAAATTAAACTAACAGCAATTAAAGAGAATAATAATTTTTTCATTTTGAGTTTTTTTTAATTAGTTAACATATAAATTGGTTATTTATTATCCATAGATTTTGGACCTATTTGAGATGTTCCACTCCCGCCAGATATAGGAGAATAATGAGCTGTTTTCATTACCCATTTACCTTTTTCTTTTATAAATGTTTCAGACACTCTTGTCATATAGTGAGGTACCGCTGCACTCCCTTTTGGGGTCATACTACCTTCGCTATAATACATAGCTACTGCGGCTTTACCGGGGACAAGAGAAACTACTTTAATATGTTTGGGTGTTAAATTAACTACATCCCATTCGTTTTTTTTAATGTTTGGGTTTTTATCGTAAACCATTAACCCACCGGAGGAATTAAATGCATAGTAACCATCCTCTGACATAAGCCTTACGTCTATTTTTCCTTTATTATTTTTCTCCCAATTACTTTGGATTAACTTTATAATCTCTGTCTCATCATTAAAGTTATTTTGAGCAATAAGATTAGTAGAAATAAATAAAAGCAATATGATTCCTATTTTTTTCATTTTAGATAAATTTGATTAGTTTATTAATTAGGTAGTGCAGACGCATTGAAATAATATTGTTCATTAACAATTTTACCATCACTATTTACAACTATTTGAGAATGATGAACTGCCTCTTTAGTTTTTCCAGATTTTTTGTTTTTTACAGTAACATTCCACCAAGAAATTATAGTCGATGTATCATCTCCCTCATATTTAAGTAAATCTGGATAACCTCTTTCTCTTACCCTTAAAATCTCATAAGTTTTATAAAATTCTTTTAAATTATTAATCTCTTCCTCAACAGAAATAAAGGAATTTATATCTGAATTCATTGCATCAGATATTTTAGCATCCTCAGCGTATAAATCTTTCATAGAATCTAAATCACCTATTTCTAAATAAGCATATAATAATCTTGCTTTAGATATCATAGGATGGTCTTTATATATTTCACCATTCTTAGATGTACCCCAAGCATCGTAAGCTTTTTTCCATTTTAATTGACTATCTGAAACGCTTAACCCACTTATTTTACCTTCTTTGTCAAAAAAGAAAATTGAGTTTCTTGGAATTTCAAGTTTATAGCCTGTGTTTTTATCAAATCCTTTTAAAACTTGATAAGCATATACATTTACTCCATCTTTTCCAAATTCTAAAGCATCAGAATATGACGTTCCTCTATTAGTAACACTAAAGCCTAAAACATTTTTCGCAAGATATTCCGAACGAGCAATTAAATTTTCAATTGTTAAAGGCTTTGGCATCATAGCATTCATTTGCCACCATTTAAAGTCATCAGAAACTAATGCTTTTAATTCTTCTTGACTACCTTCAACGAATGCTTTAGTGAAACTTTCAACGGTATTTATGGCAGGATGTTTATCATATATTTTACCGTTTGAATTTTTCTTTTGAGCAAAAGTAGAAGTAGTAATTACTAGCGCTATTATTAATAATAATTTTTTCATTTTGAGTTTGTTTTTTAGGTTAAGTTTATATTTAATTTGA
>ERZ888423.3518-NODE-3518-length-10199-cov-19.598975_pt1 | contig 10199 bp, 8 predicted proteins | sample MGYA00520523_ERZ888423 | MGnify/ENA primary metagenome ERZ888423 (study PRJEB32303, sample SAMEA104408611) | aquatic metagenome | biome: Brackish water; feature: Pelagic; material: water | place: Baltic Sea | collected 2014-06-08T10:24:00 | depth 30,27 m ...
ATATAGAGGAGTACCCGTACAACAAGATGTTTATGCGTATACGCTCAAAGTAACTGCCCTCAATAATAAAGAATATGAATACAGCGGCACACTTACCCTAATTCGATAAACAAGAAATTTTTAACAGCATCTATTGTGTTTTATGATGGCATTAGAGTTCATAGTATAGGTTCACTCAGATCATAGCATAAACCTCCGCTGTCCTTTTAGAAACTTTAGTTAATACTCTTATCTGTATTACTGATTTTTTGCAGCGTTATTTGTGATTAACAATTGGCTTGTATGAAAAGTATACGCTCAATGCTATTCATTAATCATACAGTTTCCAGTCTATGTCTGACATAAAGCGATGCTCAAGTTTAGTCCATTGACTTGGGTTTTTCCAACGTCCCCTGGCGTAGATATATCTAGCTTGTCGCCATGTTCCATCACCTTGATCTTTGCAATATTTTAGATACGCTATCCCAACTATCAAATAGTTATATCTCGTATTTCCTCCTGTAAGACCCAATTTTTTATACCAAATTTTATAGGTGGCTGGCATTATTTGCAAGTCGCCGTTGGGAATCAAATAATTTAAATTGTTTGGTTTTGGCCATTTACTTTCATTTCGGCCCACATCTTTTACAAATCCTGGAGGAACACCCATCGCTGTCGCAATGGAATCAACCCAATCAAAAACGGATTTTGGCTGTAACTGATCAGCGCCAATTGTGTCATAATTGCCACAAGAAGGATAGTTATACGGTTTGCGGCTGAGATTCATTGAATCATCAATACTTCGTATAATTTGTTCCGTATCCGAAGGTATCAATGATACAGAAGCGCTAGTTGCTAAGGTCAAAAAAGATGATATAGCGACTAGAACTATTTTCATTAGCCATTCATACTAACGAGGAACTCGTCGTTGTTTTTAGTGCCTTTCATATAGTTAAGCATGGTAGTCATCGCCTCTTCAGGGTTCATGTCGGCTAAGTGATTACGCATCACCCACATTTTTTGGAGCACCATTTTATCTAATAATAAATCTTCTCTTCGTGTACTTGACGATACGATGTCAATGGCAGGGAAGATACGCTTATTTGATAGTTTTCTATCCAGTTGAAGCTCCATGTTGCCGGTACCTTTAAACTCTTCAAAGATAACTTCGTCCATTTTTGACCCTGTTTCGGTAAGTGCAGTTGCTATAATAGTAAGCGAACCGCCATTCTCAATGTTACGTGCCGCTCCAAAAAATCGCTTTGGTTTTTGCAATGCATTGGCATCTACACCGCCACTTAATATTTTACCACTTGCAGGTTGAACAGTGTTATACGCTCTTGCAAGTCTCGTAATCGAATCTAATAATATTACTACATCATGGCCACATTCTGTTAATCTTTTAGCTTTTTCCAATACAATATTGGCAAGCTTAACATGCTTATCAGCTGGTTCATCAAAAGTTGAAGCTACCACTTCTGCTTTTACACTTCTAGCCATATCTGTAACCTCCTCAGGACGCTCATCTATTAGCAGAATAATCATGTATACTTCAGGATGATTGTGCGCTATTGCATTTGCGACATCCTTTAATAAGTTAGTTTTACCCGTTTTAGGTTGAGCTACAATAAGACCACGTTGTCCCTTACCTATAGGGGCAATTATATCCATTATTCGTGTAGAATAATTGTCGGACTTGTATTCTAGGTTAAGTTTTTCGTCAGGGAATAAGGGTGTCAGATGGTTGAATGCAACTCTATCTTTTACAAACTCTACGGTGCGGCCATTAATGCCTAAGATATTGATAAGTGCAAAGTATTTTTCACCTTCCTTTGGTGGACGAATACTTCCCCTTATTGTGTCTCCAGTTTTTAGGCCGTTTTGACGTATTTGATTAGGAGCTATGTACACATCGTCAGGTGATGGTTGGTAGTTGTAATCTGCAGATCTGAGAAAACCATACCCATCGGATATTACCTCTAAAACCCCTTGGGTGGTTACTATACCTTCTAACTCTAAGTAGTTAATGAGCTTTTCTTCAGCTTCTTTCTTCGCTCTTTTTTCTTCATCAACCCTTTTTCTTTCAGCATCTTTTTCTAATCTTTCCGACTCCCTGTCAGCCCGCTCTTTATCACGCACTTCCTTTTCTTCTGGTGTCAAGCTTTTGTTTTGATTAGGATTGGGTCTTGGATTAGGGTTAGGATTAGGGTTATTTGCTATTCTTTCCTCTCTGATTATTTTCTCGTTTTGAACTTCATTCCCGTCAATACTTAGATTTTCATCTTTTCTAGGAGATTCGTGTTTTTCTTTTCGAGGTCTTAAATTTTTAGAAGCATTATTCCCAGAATCAACCCTGTCTATTGGTTGAGAAGCAGGTATGCTTTCTGATGCAGATGTTTCTGCGTTCGCATCTGATTTTGGCTTTTTAATAGGCGCCGGTTTTTTAACTCTAACCGGCTGAGGTGCATCCGTTTCAGAAGCTGCTGCGGTTTCAACCTTTACTACTTTAGCATCCTTAAACTTTTCTGGATTTACCGCTTGGTAATCGAGTATTTTATAAATTAAGTCCTCTTTTTTAAGGCCTTTATGTGGCACATCGTATGTGTCAGCTATTTTGCGTAGTTCTGAAAGAACCATCTCTCCTAATGAAAGAATATCGTACATGTATTTTTTAGAATAATAAGTTAAACTGTTTCGAGAAAAATATTTGGAATATTTCTTGAGAATTGCCTGAAAGGCTGTGCAAGTGTACGTTAAAGATTGTAAATATGCAAGTACAGCAGCCTATGATTTTTAAATAAAAACGTACTTCTGGCGCAGCTTACGTCATTAGGCTAGCAAGATATGAACTATAGCGAACTACTTTAAATACTTTATAGTGAAGATAGATAACAGATAAAACGGCAATAGTCTAACCTAAAAAATAGTTTGCTTTTAAACTAAAAGCCTTACCGGCTCTTCAAGCAAGTCTTGAAAAGTTTGTAAAAACTTGGCTCCGCTCGCGCCATCTACAACTCGGTGATCGCAGCTTAGCGTTACTTTCATAACGTGTCCTGGTCTCATTACACCATTTTCCACAATAACGGTCTCTTTTGAACTGCCAACAGCCAAAATGCAAGCATCTGGAGGGTTCACTATTGCAGTAAACTCATCTATTCCAAACATGCCTAAATTAGAAATAGTAAAGGTGTTTCCTTCCCAGTCCTTTGGTTGTAGTTCTTTGTTTTTGGCTTTACCCGCTAGGTCTTTTACCTCCGTTCCAATTTGTGATAATGATTTGCTATCTGCGAATCGTACTACAGGCACCAATAGGCCGTCTTCCACGGCAACGGCAACACCTATATGAACATGATGATTGCGTCTTATTTTGTCACCCAGCCAAGATGAATTAATGTTAGGGTGTTTCTTAAGAGATAAAGCAACCGCCTTTATTACTAGATCATTTACCGATATTTTAGATTCACTGTATTCATTCATACGTATACGCGCCTCCATTACCGCATCCATCTTTATCTCTTTGGTTAAGTAAAAATGAGGAGCCGTAAATTTACTTTCTGCAAGTCGTTTAGCAATAGTTTTACGCATTTGAGTGATTGGAAAGTCGTCAAAACTTTCAACCCCTACGCTAGCATAGCTGGCAACTGGAGAAGCTTTATAGTTTTCTATATCTTTCTTTATAATACGGCCGTTGTCACCACTTCCAGCTACAGATTCAAGGCTAATTCCTTTGTCTTCTGCCATTTTCTTAGCAAGTGGCGAAACAAATACTCTTCCGTTATTGCTAGAACTCGCTTGAACAGGCGCACTTGGCTGATCCATACTTACTTTCTTTACCGTATCTGGACTAGAGGCCGGGGCTTCAGGCTTTACCTCTGCCGCAGGAGCCGCGGGAGCGTCGTTAAGGAGGTGTGAGAAATCTTCTCCTTTCTGTCCTATAATCGCTATTGTTGTTTCTACATTAACCGTTTCACCTTCTTGTACATTTAAGTGTAGCACCTCTCCTTTTTCGAAATTTTCCAATTCCATTGTAGCCTTATCGGTTTCTACATCGGCGATCATTTGACTAGATTTTACGGTGTCACCTACTTTGACAAACCATGTAATGATGGTTCCTTCTTCCATCGTGTCACTCATTCTAGGTAATTTTATTGCTACAGCCATTTATTTTGTTTTATCTTAAAGCGTCGCAAAACTAAACAACCTAGTTAAAATATTGTTGGTAACGACGAATAATACTCGAAATATTTATCGATAATAAAAACTTGCTTTGCATATAAATGAGTCAATACGAAGATTTCCTGAAACATGTGTTCGAAAATGGAACCAAAAAAACAGACAGAACGGGCACAGGTACCATCAGTGTTTTCGGCGGTCAATTACGCTTTGATTTGGCAGAATCTTTTCCGCTTATCACTTCTAAAAAAGTACACTGGAAGTCTGTGGTACACGAGCTTCTGTGGTTTCTAAAGGGGGACACAAACATACAATACCTTAAGGACCACAATATAAAAATATGGGATGCTTGGGCGGATGAAAATGGGGATTTAGGTCCCGTATATGGCAAGCAATGGCGTGAGTGGGAAGCTCCCAACGGTGAAAAAATAGATCAGATACAATACGTACTCGATACGCTAAAAAACAACCCTGATAGTCGTAGAATAATCGTAAATGCTTGGAATGTTGGAGAACTAAACGATATGGCTCTTACTCCGTGTCATTGTCTTTTTCAGTTTTATGTTGCTAATGGAAAATTAAGTTGCCAGCTTTACCAGCGCAGCGCAGACTTGTTTCTAGGAGTGCCATTTAATATTCCTAGTTATGCGCTTCTTACCCTAATGATAGCTCAAGAATGCGGATTAGAACCCGGTGAATTTGTACATACTTTTGGTGATGCACATATTTACAGTAATCATTTTGAACAGGTAAAAGAGCAGTTAAGCAGGGAGGAAAGACCCTTTCCGACAGTAAGATTAAATCCAAATAAAAAATCTATTTTTGATTTTGATTTTAACGACTTTGAGCTTGTAGGTTATGACCCGCACGCCAGAATTAGTGGGCCTGTAGCAGTTTAGAACATCACTAATTTACTCAACGTATTCTTGTCGCTTTTCATGACATTCTTATCTACGCGACCCTGATAACCGTATAATCTTGCACTAGCAGTATGTTGCCATATATCCCACTTGTATCTGGGTGTATTCTTATAATCGCATAGCCATAATGGGTAGTTATCAAAGTTTCCCTTAAGGTATCTAGCGTATAAATGTGGATGCGTATAGATGATAGGCTTAACCCCGTAATACTGCTCTATGACTGTACAAAAATTCCTGATTTCACTTATAACTTTACGCTTATTGGGCAAGTGTCTGCTGGTGTATTCTACATCTAACACAGGAACCATATTGCCTTTTTTAAGACCGGCATGCTTAATAAATCTATATGCCTGGCTTCTGCCACTACTTGTAAAACTCATAAAATGGTAGCCGCCATGAAGAATGTTGTGCTTCTCCAAATTTCTTTTATGTGTCTTGTATAATGGATCTAGAATCGTAGTTCCTTCAGACACCTTCACAAAGACAAAATCTGGCTTGTTGCGCCTTACCATAAGCGACCAGTTAATATTACGCTGATACTTGGAAATATCTATCCCCCAGAGCTTCTTTCCCGCGAGGGCTCTAAAAAAATCGTCTTTTATCTCATCATTCTTTTTTTGAGCAGCAAGTTGAATGATTGCATTAGTATCTACTTTGGATTCTTCCAGGTCGATGGATGGTGTAACACATTCCAATCCTTGTGTGTGACAAATCGCTTGCTCTTCAGGTTCTATTTTGAATGACTCAAAAAATATAACAAGTGTCAGTGCTCCCAAACACATAAGAGCTATCGTTTTGATTATTTTCAACGTTCTATTTTGCACCAAACTTATCATTTCTTATCTTACTGCAATCAACAACATCATTATAGCCTTAAAAATTGTACAGAAAAGTGAATATTTCTTAAAAGAATATAAAAGGCTAGCTCAGCTTGTTTAATATTCCTATTGCCGCTTCAGCTATAACAGTTCCGGGACCAAACACGAAATCAACTCCATTTTTATATAAGTAGTCATAATCTTGTTCTGGAATTACGCCGCCAGCTACAACTATAACGTCGTCCATTCCTTGTTTTTTAAGCTCGCGGACTACTTCGGGCATAAGAGTCTTATGACCTGCCGCTAAGGAAGATACGCCTAAAATGTGAACATCATTCTCCATAGCTTGTTTGGCAACCTCTGCCGGAGTTTGAAAAAGCGGTCCTATGTCCACATCAAAGCCCAAGTCTGCAAAGGCTGTAGCAATTATCTTGGCACCTCTATCGTGTCCATCTTGACCCATTTTAGCTACTAATATACGAGGTCTTCTTCCGTCTTTAGTGGCAAAAATATCTGCAGCCTTGCGCGCTGCTATTACGGTTTCATTGTTCTGCACTTCTTTCAAATATACGCCACTTATGATTGCATTATTCGCTTGGTATCTACCAAAGACTTTCTCCAAAGCAAATGACATCTCACCTAGCGTTACCCTTGCTTCTGCAGCTTCGATACAAATTTCTAAGAGATTTTCATCCGTTGATGCAGCATTTTCAAGCTTGGTTAAAATTCCTTCAACCAACGTATTGTCTCGAAGAGACTTGACCTTATTAATTCTGTCGATTTGACTAATTCGAACTGCCTGGTTATCTACTTCTAAAATATCGAAGTCAGCTTTTTCGTCTACTTTAAATTTATTTATCCCTACAATAACTTCCTTGCCTGCATCAATTTTGGCTTGTTTTATGGCTGCACATTCTTCTATTCTCATTTTCGGAATACCGCTTTCTATTGCTTTTGCCATGCCTCCTAGTTCTTCAATCTCTAGAATGTATTCCCATGCTTTTTCTGCAAGTTCTTTGGTGTATTTCTCTATTACTTCACTGCCTCCCCATGGGTCTATCGCTTTAGTGATGTCGGTTTCTTCTTGGATTATTTTCTGGGTGTTTCGAGCAATCTTGGCGCTAAAATCAGTTGGCAAAGCCATCGCTTCATCAAAGCTGTTGGTATGTAAACTTTGCGTCCCACCAAAAACAGCAGCAAGGGCTTCAATAGTTGTTCGAGCAACATTGTTATAGGGATCTTGTTCGGTAAGACTCCATCCGCTTGTTTGGCAATGCGTTCGAAGCGCCATCGATTTATCATCCTTAGGATCAAATGTTTTAATAAGCTTCGCCCACAATAATCGGCCTGCGCGCATTTTGGCAATTTCCTTATAAAAATTCATGCCTATACCCCAAAAGAAACTAAGTCTAGGGGCAAAGTCATCTATTGCTAATCCTGCATTTATACCTGTTCTCACATAGTCCAGTCCATCAGCAATGGTGTAGGCTAACTCCAGTTCTGGCGTGGCACCTGCTTCTTGCATATGGTATCCGCTTATGCTTATGCTATTAAACTTTGGCATGTGGGCGCTGGTATATTTAAAAACATCTGAGATGATGCGCATACTGGGCGATGGCGGATAGATATAGGTGTTCCGCACCATAAACTCCTTTAGAATATCGTTTTGAATAGTGCCAGTAAGTTTGGATTTGTCAACTCCTTGTTCTTTAGCAGCTGCAATATAAAATGCCATGATGGGGAGCACTGCGCCATTCATCGTCATACTCACCGAAATATCACCCAATGGAATTTCGTTGAACAATAATTTCATGTCTTCAATACTATCAATAGCAACTCCTGCCATTCCAACATCACCGGTAACACGAGGATGATCACTATCATAACCTCTGTGTGTAGCTAAATCAAACGCTACTGAAAGTCCTTTTTGTCCTGCAGCAAGGTTGCGTCTATAAAATGCATTGCTGGCTTCCGCTGTGCTAAATCCTGCGTATTGTCTTATGGTCCATGGACGTACTGCGTACATCGTAGAATATGGACCACGGAGATACGGCGGAATACCTGGTTGTGAACCCATTGATATAAAACTAGAACCTTTTCTGCTTGCGCCCTTTTCTTTTGAATCTTGGATGCGGTTCAAGTATTCATTCGTTAGTTTTTCTAAAAACCAACTTCCACTTGCAGCGTCTTGGATATCGGCCATGTAACTTTCACTTTTAAGAAGCAAAAGGATATTCTTGGCTAATCTGAGACTTTGATCTGTATCTTGATTGTTAAAAGATAAAATACAAATATGCTTAGCTCCTCCAATTATAGCTGAAGCTGCAGCTATGGTCTGTCTTACGAGGTTATTATGTGTAAACTCGTCATCTGAAGCAGGAATTACTGCATTTATTTCAGTATCTGGAAATGCTATTCGAAGTGCCCTAAGTTTGGCTATATTTTCATAAAATTTGGTTCCCAATTCGAAATGTACTTTGGCTTGATTTTGAGCATTGCTTAAGTTTTCTAAAAGCAAATGTCCGCCACTTTTTCCCAGTTCTGATAGGCTTGTAATAGTCTTTTCAACGCCTTCAAGCTCGCTCGAGGAAACTAGAGTAATCTGCCAATTGCTAGATAAATCGTTACTCCTAACTAAACTATCCTCTTCCGTGTAGTAGGGTTCTAATGATATGCCATCAGAAGTAGTATACGTTAATTCTTGAAGGTTCTTCCCCTTTAGGTCCTTGGTTGCTTTTGCTTTCCAATCTGCTATACTAGCTTTAGTAAACTCATCAAACGACAGTGTTTTATCCAATTGCATTAGGACAAAGGTAGATAACTCCAAGATATTCGCCTTTGCTGTGTGCCTAAATTTAAATTAGTATAATTGCTTAATCAGAAACATACGGACTTTCCTACATTTGCAATTCAATGTATACGAATATCATCTCAGAAAATCGTGGCGTAGTGCAGATCATCACTATAAATCGTGAGGACAAGCTAAATGCACTTAATGTAAATCTGATTCAAGAAATAGGTCAAGAGGTAGCTCGACTAAACGCTGAAAAAAACGTCAGAGGAATTATAATCACCGGAAAAGGCGGAAAAGCTTTTGCTGCTGGGGCAGACATTAGTGAGTTTGCTCATTTTAACGAAGCTGAAGCGAAAGAAATGAGTGCCAAAGGCGGAAAAGTATTTAGCTGTATAGAGCAAAGTGAAATACCCGTTATTGCTGCCGTAAATGGGTATGCGCTGGGTGGTGGATGCGAGCTCACTATGTCTTGTCATGTACGCATTGCGAGTGAAAATGCACTGTTTGGTCAACCGGAAGTAAATCTTGGTGTACCTCCGGGATACGGCGGAACTCAACGTTTGGCACAACTCATAGGCAGAGGAAGAGCCCTAGATATGCTTATTACCGCAAAGTCTATAGATGCAATTACGGCATTAAATTATGGACTAGTAACACAAGTAGTTAGTCTGGCAGAATTGCTTCCTGCATGTATTACTTACATAGAAAAACTAGTAGGCAAATCGCCATTAGCTATAGCAGAGGTTATCAAATGCACCAACTATTTGTATGAAAACAAGGACGGATTAGCGTTTGAGATAGACAGTTTTGCAAGAAGCTTTGAAACCAATGATTTTAAGGAAGGTACGACAGCGTTCATAGAAAAACGAAAACCCAATTACACATAAGTCAAAATTATATTTTGGCATTCTATTTGTTCTTATCATACGGAACATTAATTTTGACACTTAATAAAAAATAAAAAATGAGAAATTTGATCTTACTATCAGCATTTGTATTTGGATTTACAGCGACAAGCATTGCGCAGGTAGAAACTACAAACGAGAAAATTACACTGTCTTCTGAGGCTCAAGCTAAAATGACTTTAGAAAAAAACGAGCATGATTTTGGGACAATTGAAGAAGGTACTCAAGCAACCGTGACATTCACCTTTAAAAACACAGGTAATGCACCTCTAGTTTTAAACAGTGTAAAAGCTTCTTGTGGATGTACCACTCCTAAATGGACTAAAGAGCCAGTTGCTCCAGGAAAAGAAGGCGTAATTACTGCTACTTTTGATTCTAAAGGAAGACCAGGTAACTTTACCAAAACAATTACGGTAACCCACAGTGGTGAGGGAGGAACAGAGTTTTTAACTATACGTGGCAACGTTAATAAAGCAGCGCCAGTAGTAGCTCCTACAGTAGTAGCTCCAGAACAATAAAAAAATCTAAACTATAAAGTAAGCCTCGACTAACCTCGGGGCTTTTTTTATGGGTGCTTATATTGTATGGTTTCAACTAAAATCTACTTTAC
>ERZ888423.3519-NODE-3519-length-10199-cov-9.526617_pt1 | contig 10199 bp, 8 predicted proteins | sample MGYA00520523_ERZ888423 | MGnify/ENA primary metagenome ERZ888423 (study PRJEB32303, sample SAMEA104408611) | aquatic metagenome | biome: Brackish water; feature: Pelagic; material: water | place: Baltic Sea | collected 2014-06-08T10:24:00 | depth 30,27 m ...
CGACCTTCGGGTTATGAGCCCGACGAGCTACCGAACTGCTCCACCCCGCGGCGTGCACTGGACTCTACTGCCACCACAGCCAAGCTTCAATTCCTCTCAGCTTCACTGGAAAGGACTTGCATTGCAGAGCTCCCCGGTGAACGCTCGTCCTGTGAGCAACCAGTTGCCTCCCGCCCCTATGCCATCGCGAGGTCGCGTTCCGCTGTGGCATCTTCTAGCATTCGCTTTCATGGCTGCGTCATTCATCTCCGGGTGCAGTTTTGGAGAGGATTCAGACGCGCCCGCCCCCAAGCTGCCTCTGCCGCCAGAGACAAACATTGCGTACGGACCAGACCTTGGATGCACCGACGCAAACGGATCGCCCACGGGTGCCCCGGCTAGTGATTGTGGTGGTGCGCAACAACTCGACATTTACCGTTCGCCACAACCTGGCCCTAACCCGGTGTTGTTGTGGTTTCACGGGGGTGGCTTTGTGGCTGGCGATAAGTCAGGGGATGTTTCTGCCTACTTAGAAGCCGCACTCAAGGATGGCTGGGACATTCTCGCAGTGGACTACCGCCTCACAACGATCGCTGGCGAGAACGAGTTCCCGACCGCAATTCAAGATGCAAAACGTTCCGTGCGCTGGGTGAAGGCCAATGCCGAGGAACAAGACTGGGACCCAAACAACGTGGCCGCTCTGGGCGAGTCTGCTGGCGGAAACATCGCAGCCATGCTCGCAGCTTCAACTAACGAAGCGGACCTTGAACCGACCAACCTTCCCGCAGAACTCTTTGGCAGCGCTACGGCACCGATTGATTCAGCTGTGATTGCAAGCATTGCTCTGATTCCCGTGACTGATCTGACACTGTTTGCCCAGAATGATGTTTGGGGAGACCTCGTCAACAGATACATAGGCTGCAGCAGCAACAGCAAGCTCTGCGAGGCCGGGTATCAGTTGGGCTCAGTACAAACGCATGTCACCCCGCAGAGTCAGCCACTACTCTCGCTTCACGGTATCAACGACCCGCTCGCCGCACCCCAACAGGGAGTTCTGCTGAGAGAGGCCTACTCGGCAGCCGGTATTCCCGAACGCTTTCGCCAAGTCGTCGTGAGTGACGGTCCCGAGCGCTATCAAGGCCACGAGGTCGACTACAAGCGCTTTGTTGGCGACTTTGTTGAGTTCTTCAATGCCGCAAGAACAACCTAACCCTGTCGCTCACCGCGGCGGGGCTTGCCAGTTTTCTACTGCTACCTCAAGGTTGTGAACGTGTTCCTCAGTAGTCATTTCATCTTCAGCGAAATAACAGGAATGCGTCCAAGCACCTGCCACACCCACCATCCAACCCCGCTGACAGGACCAATGTGGGGCACTCAAACGGAACCGAAAGAGTTCTAGGTCCTCTTCGTTCCAAGTACCGAGCCACTCTATCTCATCGGGTGGCCTCCCAAGTTCGGACTCGGCGCTTAACCACTCAACGAGTTTTGAGAGCGCAAGATTGCGAGACGTCCGGTAATTCAGGGGAATGATTTCCGCTTCACCCAAATCATCTAGGGCGCGATATAGCGGAGCCAGCGTTCGGGGGTCTCGAGCGAGCATTTCAATTCGGTCGGCCCCGACCCTCATCCCGCAGTCGGTAAGAGCAACGACACCGATTACCGAGACAAGCGGGTCTGCTGAGCCAAGCATTCGGTATAGCGGAGAATGCTCATCCTGTCGATGAAACGAGGCCAACAGGCTGGCCAAACATGTGAGCGTCTGTAATGCATCAGCATTGGATTCCGCAGAGAGGCGTTGTCCAATTACTGCATTACAGTTAGCAACAATTGTTGAGGCGAGCGAGGATGCAGATGCCAACACCTGACAGCGCGCAGTGCCGTCAAGGCGGCCGGCCTGTTGAACTTGCTGCAAGAAAGCAGCAATCTGGCAAGTCCAGCCCGGCCGAATGAGCAATTCTGCAAACCCTTGGGCAAATGCAGAGAGGTCCAACAATTGTTCATGGTCTTGTGCAGCGGAGTGCTCCAGGAGTGGATCAAAGACTGCATAACTCGGAGGAGTCAGCACATCAACAAAGCCGTCCATGCTGAGCAGAAACTGAATAGCCTGCACCCCTTGGGAATCCTGACGAAGAACCAGAAGCCGGATCATGGCCCATCGAGCATGCTGATCTGCTTGCAAGACTGAATCCACAACTGCGGCGGTCGACACAGAATGCGGCCGGTTCCAGAGCAACCGGGCCAACTGTTCAGCGGGCCTGCTCGCTTCGTGCGCAATGCATGGGTATCGCTCGGTTGCCGCCGCAAGCAGTTCGAGCGGATCCATGCCAAGCAGCGAGTCTGCATCCCAACTCGAGATGATTCCAACCGCGACTCGCCGCGCCGCAAGATGCGGTTGACGCAGTAGCGATCTAAGTTCTTGAAGTTCTGTTCCCGCCAACACTGCTGACAAGATGACACAAAGGCAGTACCCCGTGAAGGTCTTGACCCCAAGATGAGACAAAGGGCCTAATTCCAGGGTCTCGTTGTTGGGTAGTTCTCCTCACAGGACAGCCAGAGACGAGTAAGTAGTGCCTGACGCACACGCGCACAGCATGAGTCGTAGCCTAGGAACATGATGTTTGGCCGCGCTCCCCGCCTAGTTGCTCCAGCCGAAGCCCTCCCCGGTCGGTCCGAACCCATACTGGTTGCCGAACCGCACCAGGTACTCGGCAGTTCGCTCAATGCCCCCTTCCCTGATGGGTCACAGGCCGCGGTGTTTGCCGAAGGCTGCTTCTGGGGAGTCGAGCGAGTCTTCTGGCAGATTCCCGGCGTGATTACGACTGCTGTGGGCTATGTGGGCGGGTTCACGCCGAACCCCACCTACCAAGAAGTCTGCTCTGGTCGCACGGGCCACACTGAAGGCGTACTAGTTGTTTTTGACCCCGCCCAACTGAGCTACGAAGAGTTGCTGTTAGCGTTCTGGGAATCTCATGACCCGACTCAGGGTATGCGGCAGGGTAACGACATTGGCACCCAATATCGATCGGGCCTGTACTGCCTTGACGCAGACCAATTTGACGCTGCTGAAGCTAGCCGAGCGAGGTTCCAAAGCGTGCTGACCTCTGCGGGCTTCGATGAGATCACCACCGAAATCCAACCCCTCGAGGACCTGAGTAGTCACTGGTTTTATGCCGAGGACTACCATCAGCAGTACTTGTCCAAGAATCCTGGCGGCTACTGCGGCCTTGGTAGTACGGGCATGTCCTGCCCGGTTGGCCTGACGAAGGAAAACAACTAACCGCTCAGGCGTACACTGCGGGGCATGGCAGAGGAAGTAGTCACTGGCGGTGCCACGCCAGGATCAACAGCGCGTGCTCGCTCCACGGTGCGCGGCGTGGTTCGCTTGCAGATTCTGGCGAATGGCCTTGGGGCTGTCGCGGTCTTTTCTTACTTCAGCTTCCTCCTGTCACCCCAAGCCGAGGACGGCCTTGCTGACAACAACCTGAACTTGTTGGTCTTTACCTGCTACCTAGCAGCCATGGTGCTGCTTGCACTGCCGCTCAACACCTTGTTTGTCCGCAGAGCCATGAACTGGGTACGAGAGGGAAAAACCCCGACGGACAGACAGCGCAAATTGCTCTTCAGTCTGCCGTTAGCAGAGACCCTTACTGCGCTGATTTCTTGGATTGGGGCAGCGATTCTCTTTGGCGTCATCAATCACGATGTTCAGCGAGTTTCACTTGGGATCTTGTTAGCCGGAGTCGTCACCTGCACGCTGCTCTACCTTCTTCTCGAAGGCCACTTTCGCCCCGTCTATGCGCTGGCGTTAGCCGATGCAGATTTGCCTGCTGATCGTAGAGACGTTCTCCCGCGACTCATGCTGGCTTGGCTGCTGGGCAGCGCAGTACCGCTGATCTCGATTGGCCTCATCCCCATTATTAGTCCTGCGTCGGCAGAGGGCTACCGACTCAGCGGAATCGCTGCAGTCTCACTGATTGCGGGAGTTGTAGTGATGGGACTCGCAGCGCGCTCCGTTGCGCGTCCTCTCAACACCATTCGCGATGCACTCAGAGACATTGAACAAGGCGACCTGAACGTCTATGTCCCAATCGATGATCTTGGCGAACTTGGCCGACTAGCCGAGGGTGTGAACGACCTAGCGGCCGGAATGCGAGAGCAAGAACTGCTGCGTGAACTCTTCCAACGCCAGGTCGGCCAAGCCGGCCTAGCGGACCTAGCAATTGACCAAGGCATCAGCGGCACGGGCAGTAAACGAGAGGTCACGGTGCTCTTCGTCGACCTACGCGGCTACACAAGATTCTCTGAATCGCACCCACCTGAAGATGTCGTGGCAATGCTCAATCGCTTTTTCCGCGTGGTGGTAGCCGAGGTAAGCCGAGCCGGGGGCTGGGTGAATAAGTTCGAAGGGGATGCTGCGCTCTGCTTGTTTGGCGCGCCTCAAGACCAGACCGATCACGCCGATCGAGCGCTACGCGCAGCAGTCAGCTTGCCAGCCGCACTCGAGGCTGCTGATGACTTGCTTGGTGCGGGAATCGGGGTAGCAAGTGGAGAGGTGATTGCGGGATTTGTGGGTACGCCGGAACGATTCGAATACACAGTGATTGGCGATGTAGTCAACTTGGCATCTCGACTCTGCGATGAGGCAAAAGCAGTTCCCTCCGGAGTGCTCGCCTCGTCCAGCACTATCTTGTCGGCATCTCAGCGAGAGGCATGGGTTCCCTCGGGCCGTCTCACCATTCGCGGACGCCAAGAAAAAGCCGCCGTGTACACATTGCGCTCTGCTCAAAAAAGACGTTCGCGGCGGTACGGCACCCCGTGGTCATCGAAACCCGAGAGCAGTGCCCCATAGGCGTGCAACCCCAAGAACTCTCGCCACATTAATAACAAGGCTGTGGCAAATTCTTGGCCATGCGGGCCGGTGGGATCAGGGCTAGTTGTGGGCTGGGCGCTGGCAACATGGGCCAACTCATGAACAACCGTGACTGCATCCCAAGAGCCATCTCTGATCCAGATAGCTGCCTCGTCACCTGTTCGATCCACGGCGGCGGCAGAAAAGGTTGCTGATCGGGAACGACGGATCAGCTGAACCTCTAGAGGCGCAGCCGGAAACTCACGGTCCCACCACGACCCAGCGAGGACAGATTCCACATAGGCCTCAAGGTCTGTAAAACGCGAAAAGTGGCGGCCTCCACTGGGCATGGCCTGATTCTCAGCGGCATAAATAACGTCCCGGTGTGGATCTTCTGCCAAGGCGTTGCTCGTCATCCCGTGCCAATTCCCCGGCGGCCACCAATTCCACCCCGAGTAAGCGAGGCTTCTTTGCCTGCCCGCTTGCCTGCCTGTCGGCCAGTGGCAGACCTTCCACTCGATGCCCAAGATGAACGAACTCGCGGATGGCGACGACGAAAGTCATCCTGCACTTCTTCTGCTCGAGAGGCCAAGACCATTGCAACCGAGGGCTGCTCAGCTGCTACATGCTGACCCGCCGCTCCAGAAGATGAACGATCGGAATCTGCCGCCGTGGACGAGGTCTTTGCAGCAGCCGCTGCTGCTCGATCTTGTTCGAGTCGAGCGCTGACCTCTTCTGCGTAGCCAATGATGAAACTGCGTCGCCAAGATGCAGTCGCAGCAGGAGTGGCGCCCTTGGGACACAAGGACAACATTGCCGCTGTCAGCTGCACCAGCAAAGAAGTCACCAACGTGTCTACCCATCGGAGGTCTGTCGGAAACCCCACCACAGAGACAACCTCTGCGCCTTTTTGCATGCCCGAGACCAAGCGAACGGTCCGGCATCCGTGCGCAGATGCCACAGCTCCAATCAGCACCGCCTTCTGCGTGAGGTACGGGCTAAAGACCACCAACTGCAACTCGTCGGGCTGCTCACGTCCAGAGCGCTCGGCCCCTTGCCACAACATTGCCTCGTCAATTGCCCAGCGGCTAATCAACTCAGAGGCCTTGTTAAAGAAAAGCTCTGCCTCTTCAGGAAATTCGGTGGCCTCGGCCTTGGCAAGCAGTCCCCGGATGGTTGCCAAACGGCGATCCTCGCCGGGGATTGTGCTGCCTTGGCTGTTCTGCGACTCGTTCACCCCAACAGCCTTGCACGCTGTGGGGACAAGCGAAACGGGCTGCGCTCCCCTACATACCAATCTCTGCCGGCCCTTTTGGCGTAACATTGGTTAGTGAGCATTGTATTCATTGACTTACAAACCGCAGCAGATCAACTCGGAGTCCACTATCAGACTGCCTACAAGTGGGTACGCAGTGGGCAACTCCCAGCAGATTTGGTCTGCAACAAGTACCTAGTTGACCCCGCAGAAGTCGAGGCATTCGCTGCACTCAGGCAGCAACCAGCCTTACGAACTGTGCGGAAGCCTCGCCTCGGGTTTGCCAATGTCAGCAAGGAGTTCACCGCAGCCCTCCTCGAGGGCGATGCGAACCTCGCAACCTCAACGGTTTCTGGATTGGCTTCAGATGGCGTGCCCCTTACGGTGGTCATAGAAGAGGTCATCGCCCCCTCGCTTCGTGACATCGGAACTGCTTGGCACAACGGAGAAGTGAGCATCTGGCAAGAGCACCGGGGAACGGCGATCGTGGAGCGGATCCTGGGCGAGCACAACCCAAACCCTCGCGGGCGGCGACGGGGCAACGTGGCGGTGGCCTCTCTCGAAGGTGACCTACACGGCTTGCCTGCACTCATGGCGGCAGCCGCACTTCGAGAAGATAACTGGCATGTCCATCTGTTGGGAGCAAACTTGCCCGCTGCTGAGTTGATGGATTTTTGCCAGCAGGAATCGCCCGACCTAGCTGTGGTGACGGTATCGATGCCCGACCGAGAAGAACATGTTGCGTCTGTTGTGGCTCAGGTCGAATCCCTGGGTACTCGGATTCTGGTGGGCCGCCCCGGCGGAAGTTTGCTGGAGCTTCAACAGCTAGCCAAAACTTCTTGATTCAGCTTGGCTACAAGTTGATACCAAGCCGGGCCTAAACGACTGCACGCTCAGCATGTCGGCCGAGCACTACTCGTGTTCCCGCAACACGATCATGCAGCCCCTGAGACTCGGGGTCTCGAGCGATACTCACCACGAGCAACAGAAACCAAGCTGGCGTAATGACAACTGCTAGTTGACCCAACGGTCCGGGCCAATATGCCAACATGACCGGCCACATCATCACAATGGTCCGGAGGATCGAGGATCGCCAACCCGGGGCAAAACCGTGTACGTTCACGACTCTTATTCCCAGCGCAAACTTGCCAGGGGTAGTGCCATTCCACGCCGTCAGCCAGGTATCGCCGAGTAACGGCAAAAACGATATTGCCAGCACTGCGACATATGGTGGCGCCTCCGGGGAGAGCGTGAGCAGGGCAAAGAGCAAGACCATCAGCATCCACCACGCGATATACGAGATGACTGCGGCAACGACGCGTTGCATGGTGGGAGCTAACAGCAACGGATCGCCTGAGGTCGAAGCAGGGTGCATCTTTGAAGCCATTTCGCGAGCCCAGTCCAGAGACTCGCTCGAGGTCTCCGTCGGATCAAAGTCAACCAGAGTGTCAGAGGTGACGGTCTCGAGTAAATCCTTAATGCGCTGTTCGTCCTCGGATGAAATCGACAGCAATAAGCCCTGAATCTGGTGATCGATGTTTGCTCCGTCTAAGAACAACAGGAACATCTCGCGCTCTTCTGGCTCCATCCCGGACAAGTCGATCTCTAGGATCCGAGCTGGCACAGGAGACTCTTCAAAGGATGGGTCGGAATGCAGTTCTCCGCCGCAGCGCTCACATTCCGAGGCCTCGGCACTCTGAGACAGGTCGCAGCGCCAACACCAACTTGTGTTCGACTCGCTCACAGCTTGTACCTGAACCGATCAGAGAGACTGCGGTGGTTCCGGCAGTTCCTCAAAGATGGGGGCACGTTTCTCTCCCTTTGCCGCGAACTCCTCGAACATGTCCGCTGGCTGAAACATGCCTGATTGCCAACCAGCGATATAACGAAGGCCGTCTGCAACTGAGTGATCCCGCGTGTAGTTGATCATCTCTTTGGTGCCCCAAATAGCTAGCGGGGAGCGGGTCGCAATGCGCCCAGCGATCTCCAGGACCCCTTCCACCAAGGAGTCGTGATCTTCAAAGACTTGATTGACGAGACCGCATTCGAGGGCACGCTGTGCGGGCATTCGATCTCCGGTGTACGCCAACTCACGAGCAATCCCCTCGGGGATGATCTTGGGGAGTCGCTGCAACGTGCCGACGTCAGCTGTCATGCCGATGTTGATTTCCATCACACAGAAAAATGCATCCGCAGAGCAATATCGCATGTCAGCAGCTGACACCATGTCAATCGCGCCGCCGATACAACCACCTTGGATAGCGCAGAGCACAGGAATCCGAGCCTGCTCAAGGGCAGTAAAGGAGTCTTGAAGGTGCTGCACCATCATCCACATATAGGCCCGTTTGCGACCTTCCTCAGTCACTCCCGGCCCAACGCTCAGGCTTGAGCCACCCGAGAAAACCTCTAGATCCATCCCCGCAGAAAAATGCTTCCCCGTTGACGAGATCACAATTGCTCGGGCCGATGCAGAGGCATCGATCTCTCGGACAATCTGCGGCAACTCCGTCCAGAAGCTAGCGATCATAGAATTGAACGCATCCGGCCTCTTCAGCTGAACATGGGCGACCTTGTTGGCAATGGTGACTTCGAAACATTCGTACACGCCGAAAAGTTACTTGACTACGGGGCTCTACGCTCTGCAGAAGGACTGACCGGTTCTCACCAAACTGCTGCGCCGCCCGAACAGAAATAACCACCCCCGAGGAGTACGTAACCGATGAGCAATCCGCACCGCCTACCAAACACTGTTCTTCCTAGCCGGTACAAGCTCGAGATCTGGCCTGATCTAGAGGGAAGCAGCTTTGAAGGCTCTGTAGCGATTCAGGTTGAGCTCACCGAGCGTTGCTCCGAGATTGTGTTGAACGCCTTAGACCTGACCATCCATTCAGCTTGGGTAGCCCTAGGCGGCACCGATGAGAACAATCGGATCCCGGCCACAGCAACATTCGACCCCGAACTTGAGCGGGTGACCCTGAGTGTGGAGCAAGAACTTCCGGCAGGGTCGGCAACTCTGCATGTGCGTTATACGGGTATCTACAACGCTCAACTGGTTGGGTTCTACAAGTCAACATTCACTAGGACAGACGATGATGGCTCAACCGAGCACACACTCGCAGTCACCCAGTTTGAGTCCACGCACGCCCGGCGGTGCTTTCCCTGTTTTGACGAGCCAGCATTCAAGGCTGTGTTCTCAATCACACTGACAGTTCCCGATGATGTGCTGGCGATATCTAACAGTGCCGAGGTGCTGCGAGAAGTCCTCGACGGAGGGCTAGCTCGGATCACATTTGCCGACACGATGGTGATGTCTACCTATTTGGTCGCGTTGGTGATTGGGCCACTTGAAGCAACGCCGCCGCGGATGGTGGCGGGCATGAACGGGCCGATCCCTTTGCGCGTGGTCTACCCACCGGGGTCTGCGCACCTATGCGAGTTCGCCCTTGAGGTTGCTGAGGCAGCGCTGCAATTTTTTGAGAACTATTACGGGATTGCCTATCCGGGCGACAAGGTTGACCTAGTCGCAGTTCCCGACTTTGCATTCGGAGCTATGGAGAATCTGGGCTGCATCACCTTTCGAGAGGTTCTACTGCTAGTCGACCCCGGCACGGCCACACAGCCCGAGCTTCACCGGGTTGCAGATGTCATCAACCATGAGCTTGCACACATGTGGTTCGGCGACCTTGTCACGATGGAATGGTGGAATGGGATCTGGCTGAACGAGGCCTTTGCCACGTTCATGGAGGTTTCTGCCACTGATGCGTTCCGCCCGGACTGGCAGGTCTGGACCTCATTCGGGCTAGCGCGAGCGGCAGCTTTTGATACCGATGCACTGCAGTCCACGCGGCCCATCGAGTTTGAGGTCCAGAGTCCGGCCGAGGCCGAGGCCATGTTCGACATTCTCACCTATCAAAAAGGCGCGTCAGTAGTGCGCATGTTGGAGCAGTACCTCGGATCTGAGGTCTTCCGCTCAGGGATCACTGCATATCTTCAGCAACATGCCTGCGCAGTGACCGAAACCGCGGATCTGTGGGATGCACTCGAGGCTGCTAGCGGAGAACCTGTTCGGCGGATCATGGAGAGCTGGATATTTCGCGGCGGCCACCCACTCGTCAC
>ERZ888423.3520-NODE-3520-length-10197-cov-45.742063_pt1 | contig 10197 bp, 10 predicted proteins | sample MGYA00520523_ERZ888423 | MGnify/ENA primary metagenome ERZ888423 (study PRJEB32303, sample SAMEA104408611) | aquatic metagenome | biome: Brackish water; feature: Pelagic; material: water | place: Baltic Sea | collected 2014-06-08T10:24:00 | depth 30,27 m ...
CCAGCTTGACGGCACCCCCCTTCGGCGCGGGTTTGACACCGGCCTTGGTCTTCTTGGTGGCGAGGGGCTTGGCGGCAGGCTTGGATTTCTTGACCATGATTCCTCAAGCCCGGGCGATGGCCGGGCGAACGCTCAGTCGGTCGATGGATGACGGGCGGTTTGAACAAAGGGAACCGGTAATTATACCCAAAACCCGGGGTTTCAGGTAGTCGGTCGGATGCCCTTTTGTCCTGCCAACAGCCCTTGAAGTTCCTGCCGTTCCAACGGGCTCAGGGCGCCGTCCCGCTCGCGCTCGAGGAGGCTGTCGAGCCGTCGCCGCCCCCCTTCTCGCTGCATCCGCTCCAAAGCGGTCTGCAGCTCCCGCAGTGCGGCATCCTCGCCCGCCATCAACGATTCGGCGGTCGCCAAACGGGCGAGCCGCTCGGCTTCGGGGCGGTCGCGCCACCGCTCGAGCAGCTGTGCGGTGGTCGTGATGGGCTGCGCCCTCAGATCGACGATCAGGGCGCGCAGGATGTCTGCGCCCGGCTCTTGCAGCGTCTCAAGCGCCGCAAGGTGGGTTGAATCGAGCCGTGTCGCGATGCGGGGGTGATGGACGAGCCCTTGCACCGCTTGGCGCATCAGGTTGCCCCGTCCTGCGCTTTGTCCAGTCTTGGCGGTAGCGCGTGGACCGCCGCCCTGAGGGGTGCCGCGGCCTGTTGCGTCCCGTCCGCCGCCGCCCCCTGGCGACGGCGCGTCAGCGCTCTCCCAGAGGCTGCGGAGCCGCGCAGCCGGCAGCCGGATGGCTTCGGCGAGGCGTTCGACCAGGAGTTCGCGATAGACGCCATCGGGGACTTTGGCGACCAAGGGCCGCGCCAGCTCGGCGAAGCGCGCACGGCCGTCGGCATGCGTGAGGTCCGCCTGTGAGGCGATCTCTTGCACCAGGTACTCGGAGAGCGGCAGCGCGCCCTCGAGACGCGCTTCGAAGGCCTCGCGGCCCTCGGCGCCGACCAAAGAATCCGGATCCTGACCATCCGGCAGGAACAGGAACTTCAGCTGTCGGCCCTCACGCGCCTCGGGCAGGGCGTTGTTGAGCGCACGCCAAGCGGCGGCGCGTCCCGCGCGGTCGCCGTCGAAGGCGAACACCATCTCGGGCACGAGCCGGAAGGCGCGCTTCAAATGCTCGGGCGTGGTCGCGGTGCCGAGCGTCGCGACCGCGTAGGTGATGCCCGCCTGGTGCAGGCGCACCACATCCATGTAGCCCTCGACCACCATCAGGCGCTTGAGCGGCGTACGCGATTGGCGCACTTCGTAGAGGCCGTAGAGTTCGCGGCCTTTGTGGAACAGCGTCGTCTCCGGGGAATTGAGGTACTTCGGCTCGCCCTGGTCGATGATGCGGCCGCCGAAGGCGATCACCCGTCCCCGCGCATCGCGGATCGGGAACATCAGCCGGTCGCGGAAGCGGTCGTAATGGCGTTCACCGCCGCCGCCGGCACCGCCTTCGCGCTCGATCACGAGACCGCAGGCGGCGAGCGGCTCCGCGGGTCCGAAGCGGCGCAGCACATCGTTCCAGGAGTTCGCCGAGTAGCCCACCAGAAACCGATCGAGGGTCTCAGGCGTCAATCCGCGCTGCTCGCCGGCGTAGCGTGACGCCCGCGGTTCGGCGCGCAACAGCGACTGCCAATGTACGGCGACCTTGCCCATGAGGGCTGCGAGATCGGCGTCGTCGCGGCTGCGACCATCGTCGGGACGCGCCTCGCGCGGGATCTCTACACCGGCTCGCGCTGCGAGTTCCTCGACGGCCTCCGGGAAGGTGAGACGGTCGTGGTTCATGAGGAAGCCGAGCACGGTGCCATGCGCGCTGCAGCCGAAGCAGTGGTAGAACTGTTTGTCGGGGCTCACCCAGAACGAGGGCGTCTTCTCGCCGTGGAAGGGGCAGCAAGCCTTGTACTCGCGTCCTGATTTCTTGAGCGTCACGCGAGCGCCGATCAGCTCGACGATATCGGTACGAGCGACCAGGTCGTCGATGAAGGACTGTGGGATGCGCCCGCTCATGGGCGATGAGGATAACCGCCGGCCGTCAGGCCGTGGCGAGCTTCGACTTGATGAGGCCGCTCGCGACGCCCATGTCGGCGCGGCCGGCCGCGCGGGCCTTCACGAGCGCCATGACTTTGCCCATGTCCTTGACCGTGACGGCGCCGCTCTCGGCGATCGCCGCGGCGACGAGCGCTTCGAGCTCGGCGGGGGCGAGTTGTTCGGGCAGATAGCCCTGCAACAGGGCGATCTCGGTGATTTCCTTGGCAGCGAGGTCGGCGCGACCGCCCGCTTCGAACTGGGTGATGGCTTCGCGCCGCTGCTTGATCATCTTCTCGAGGACGGCGGTGACCTGCGCGTCGTCGAGCACGATCCGCTCATCCACCTCGCGCTGCTTGATGGCAGCCTGAAGCATGCGGATCTGTCCGAGGCGCTCCTTTTCACCGGAGCGCATCGCAGATTTCATGTCCTCAGTGATGCGCTCCTTGAGCGACATCGTCTTGCCTGAGGTCTCGGTCAACGAGCGCGCGCGATGCGCGGACCCGTACGCTTGACCGCGCGCTTGACGGCGGCGGCCTTCTTGCGCTTCCGCTCCTGCGTCGGCTTCTCGTAGAATTCCCGGCGGCGCAGATCGGTCAGCACGCCCGCCTTTTCACAGGCGCGCTTGAAACGCCGCAGGGCAGCATCGAAATATTCATTTTCACGGACACGAACGCTCGGCATCTGAAACCTCAAGTCCTTGAATAGAAAGGGAAATCGAACTGACCTCCCAAGAATCCCGCAGAAGCAGGGTCGTGGAGTCTAATGACCCCGGAGCCAAAAGGCAAAATCTGACCCTCCCCATGCGCATCCTCGCCCTCGAATCCTCCTGCGACGAATCTGCCGTCGCCGTCCTTGATGACGGCCGGGGCCTGCTGTCGCATGTGCTGCATTCCCAAGTGGATCTGCACCAAGCCTATGGCGGGGTGGTCCCTGAATTGGCCTCGCGCGACCATGTGCAGCGCTTGTTGCCGCTGGTCGAGCGGGCCTTGGCCGAAGCCGGTACCTGCGCAGATGAACTCGATGGCGTGGCGTACACCGCCGGACCGGGGCTGATCGGCGCGCTGTTGGCGGGCGCCGCGCTCGCGAGGTCGCTGGGCTTCGCATGGGGATTGCCGACCCTCGGCGTCCATCATCTCGAGGGTCACCTGCTCGCGCCGCTGCTCGAGCCCGACCCGCCGACTTTCCCGCACCTCGCGTTGCTCGTGTCCGGTGGTCATACGATGCTGATCGAAGCGCGCGGGCTCGGCGACTACACGCTGCTCGGTGACACCCGTGACGATGCCGCCGGCGAGGCGTTCGACAAGAGCGCGAAATTGCTCGGTCTGCCCTACCCGGGCGGACCGCATCTCGCCCGGTTGGCTGAGCGGGGCCGAGCGGGGCGGGTGGTGTTGCCGCGCCCGATGCTCGAGCGGCCGGGGCTCGAGTTCAGCTTCTCCGGCCTCAAGACCGCCGTGTTGCACGCCGTGCGTGCGCTGCCGGCGTCGGCGGGCGAGGCCGAGCGCGCCGATATCGCCCGCGGTCTGCAGGATGCCGTGGTCGATACGCTGATCGCCAAGGCCGTGCGCGCGATCGACGCCACCGGTCTCGACGCTCTTGTGGTGTCGGGAGGCGTCAGCGCGAACCATAGCCTGCGCGAACGGCTCGGCAGCGCCGCGCGTGAGCGTGGGGTACGCGTGTACTATCCGCGTCCCGAATTCTGCACCGACAACGCCGCGATGATCGCCGTGGCAGGATTGGCGCGGCTCGCCGCGGGGGAGCGCGATGCGCCCGGGATCCGGGCGCGTGCGCAGTGGCCGTTGGTCTCCTTGCGACCGCCGGCGGCGATGGGCGCGGACGCTTGAGCCGGGATCTCGGCAGCACTTCGATCTTGGGGCGGGGCCCCGGAGCCAGAACATGACACGACGCCCGGACACCATCTTCCTGCGCGGCCTCGAGGTCGAGTGCATCATCGGTTTCATCGAGTGGGAGCGGCGCATCAAGCAACGCTTGGTGATCGACCTCGAAATGCCCATCGATTGCGCGCGCGCCGCCGCCACCGACGAGGTCGGCGACACACTCGATTACAGCCAGGTCGCCGCGCGCGTCACGGCGTTCATCGGCTCATCGAGCACGATGTTGGTGGAGACGCTGGCGCATCGCACCGCGATGCTGATCCTCACCGAATTCAGGCTGGAGTGGGTGCGGCTGTCGATCAACAAGCCCGGTGCTGTCCGAGGCGCGCGTGATGTGGGCGTCTCGATCGAGCGTCACCGCACGGACCTGCCCGCAGCCGGTTGATGCGCCTACCAGGCGACGCTGCGGCCGCCATCCACCGGCAACACCTGGCCGGTGACGAACGGCGCATCGGCGGAGAAGAAGAGCGCGGCGCGGGCGATGTCGTCGGCCGAGCCGCTGCGCTGCAGCAAAGTCCGCGAGACGATCTTCGCGCGCAGCGCCGGGTCGGCGGGGCTGTCCTGCGGCCACATCACCGGGCCTGGTGCGATCGCGTTCACGCGCACCTCAGGTCCGAGTTCGCGGGCCAGCGAACGGGTGAGCATGATGAGGCCCGCTTTGGCGACCCCATAGACCGGGTGGTGGCGGAGCGGGCGCATGCCGTGGATATCGACGATGTTGAGGATCAGGCCCTGCGTCCGGCGCAAGAGGGGTGCGGCAGCCTGCGACAGGAAGAGCGGCGCTTTGAGGTTCGAGCCGAGCAGGTCGTCCCAGTGTGCCTCGGTGATCGCGCCGACCGGCGTCGGATAGAAGGTCGAGGCGTTGTTGACGAGGATGTCGAGCCTGCCGAAGCGCTGCTCGGCGGCTTCGATGAGCGTCGGCAGCCGCGCTGTATCGAGCAGGTCGAGCGCACAGGCCTGCGCACTGCCCGGACGCTGCGCCTCGAGTTCCGCGACCAACGCGTCGGCGTCGGTGCGCGAGCGGTGGCGGTGCACGAGCACCGCAGCGCCCGCGCCATGCAGCTTGCGTACGATCTGCGCACCGACGCGACGGGCACCGCCCGTCACCAGCGCGACTTTGCCCGCGAGCGGCGCGCGGTCGGTGTCTCTTGCTTCCATGGCGGAGGATTATGGGCCGCGGCGCCACGCGCTCAAAGCATCCCGTCGTGCGCGTGTCGGAGCCGCAGGGGATGATGGCGCCCGACGCGGCAGACATCGCGCGTTCGCGGCGCCTCGCCGATCTCATCGCCGCGGACATCGACGCCGCGGGCGGCTGGATCTCCTTCGCCGAGTACATGCAGCACGCGCTCTACGCGCCGGGGCTCGGCTACTACGCCGCAGGCAGCACGCCATTCGGCGAGGATGGCGATTTCGTCACCGCACCCGAACTGTCGCCGTTGTTCGCCGCCACGGTCGCCGCGGCGATCGATCCGGTGCTGCGCGCGCTCGGCGGTGGCACGCTGCTCGAACTCGGTCCGGGCAGCGGGCGTCTTGCGGCGGGCATGCTGACCGAGTTCGCTGCGCTCGGTACGCCGCTCGAGGAGTACCTTTTGCTTGAGCCGGGCGCGGCACTGGTGGCGCGACAGCGGGCGCTGCTCGGCGAAGGCCGTGCGGGCAGCGCCCCCGATGTCGACGGTGCGCCGCGGTTCGATCGAGGTGTCGCGCCGGAGATCGGACGGCGTTGGTTGCGCGCGCTGCCAGCGCCTTTCTGCGGCGTGGTGCTCGCCAACGAGGTCATCGACGCTTTGCCCTGCGAGCGTTTCGTGATGCAGCAGGGCGTCGCATGGCGGCTCGGCGTCGGGCGTACGCGGGGGGAGACGACCACGACCCCGGGGTTCGAGTGGCGAGCCCGCCCGGCGGATGGCGCTTGCCCGGGCGATGTGTTCTTCGCAGCCGCCATGCAGCAGCGGCTACAGGGGCTTGCGGCCACGGGCGTGACGCTACCGGAGGGCTGTTGCGGCGAGTTCCACCCGGCGCTCGACGACTGGCTCGCCTCGATCGCGGCCTGCCTGCAGCGCGGCATGCTGCTGTTCTTCGATTACGGGCTGCCGCGCGCCGGGCTGCTGCGGCCGGAACGGATGCGCGGCACGCTGCGCGTCTTCCATCGGCACCGCGCCCATGACGACCCTTTTCTTTGGCCTGGGCTTTCGGACCTGACGGCGTGGGTCGATTTCACGGCGCTCGCGGAGGCGGCAGAGGCCGCCGGGCTCGAGGTCGCCGGTTTCACCACCCAAGCCGGTTTTTTGTTGGGCGGCGGCTTCGAGGCCAGGCTCTCAGCGGCGCAACAGAAGGCTCCGGATACCGCATCCCGGGCGGCGCTGGCCCACGGTGCCCGGCGGTTGCTGCTGCCCGGCGAGATGGGCGAGGCGGTGAAGGTGATGGTGTTGGCGCGCGATTGCGCGTCGCTGCCCGAGGCGTTCGCGTTGCAGGACCTGCGACGGACGCTGTAGGGCCGCGCCGGTGCCGCGCAGCTACTTCGGACAGGCCGCCTCGATGGCGACGAGGCGTTTGCGGTGCAGCCGCTCCCCGAACGCCGGGCCGCTGAGGCCGGTGCGCTCGGTCTCATCGAGCGTCACCGCCGCTGCGGCAGCGAGGCCCGCTTCGAGGCGTGCGCGCTGCGGGTAGGGTTCCTGCCCGCGACCGAGCCGGCCGCGAGCGTCGCACTCGCAGGCTTCGAGCAGTTCTTTGAACCGTGCCGGGCGCCGGAACGCATCGCAGGAGACATAGAGCTCCAGCAAGGTCGTGGCACGCAGTTCGAGACCGCGGTGCACGGTGGTGTGGAAGCGGCAGGCGAGCACGGCGAGCTCGCGGTGTTCCTGCGGTACACGCCACCGCGTGCACACGCTCTCGACGGCGGCGAGGCCGCGTGTCTCGTGGGCGATGTGGCGCGGCCATTCCCCGGGCGGCGTCAGCGCCTTGCCGAGATCGTGCAGCAGCACGGCGAAACGCACGGTGACGGGCGCGTTCCGTGCCGCGGCTGCCTGCAGCGCCAGCAACAGGTGTTCGCCGGTGTCCACTTCGGGGTGGTGCTGCGGCGGCTGCGGCACGCCGAAGAGCGCATCGACCTCCGGCAGCAGCACCTTGAGCGCTCCGCAGTCGCGCAGCACCTCGATCGCAGCGCGGGGCTGCGGCTCGCCGAGCGCACGCTCGATCTCGCGCCAGACCCGTTCGGGCACCAACGCATCGACCTCGCCCGCCTCGACCATGTGCCGCATCAGCGTCATCGTCTCGGGCGCCACGCTGAAACCGAGCTCGGCGAAGCGTGCCGCGAAGCGCGCCACGCGCAGGATGCGCACCGGATCCTCGACGAAGGCGGGCGAGACATGCCGCAGCAGACGCCGTTCGAGGTCGGCTTGGCCGCCGTGCGGATCGATCAGCCGCCCGTCGGCGGCGCGGGCCATCGCGTTCACGGTCAGGTCGCGTCGCGCGAGATCCTGCTCGAGGGTCACCGTCGGCGCGAAATCGGTGGTGAAGCCGCGATAACCCGGACCGACTTTACGCTCGAGGCGTGCGAGCGCGTGCTCTTCATGGGTGTCGGGGTGGAGGAATACCGGGAAGTCTCGCCCGACGGCACGGAAGCCCTGCGCCTCGAGTGCAGCCGGAGTGGCGCCCGTGACCACCCAGTCCCGCTCGCCGATCGGGCGACCGAGCAGTCCGTCGCGCACCGCGCCGCCGACCAGGTAGATCTCCATGAGGCGATGGTACCCGAGCGCCGCGCCGGGGTGCGGCGCGGACCGGTCAGCGCGCGAGGTAGCGCGGGCCGACTGCGCGCAACGAGGCGGGTCGGATGCCGAGCCGTTCGCAGCCCGGATCGCGGCAGACGTTGTCGACCGTGAGCGAGCGGTAATTGTCGGTCGAGAACGGTTTGCCGGGCACGAAGTCCATCAGCCGTGCCTGCAGCTTTGCGGCGGCATCGGGCAGCGGGAACACCCGGGCGCGGGTGCCGCTCATCTCACCCGCGAGCTGCACGAGCTCGGCGAGCGTGAACACCTCTGGACCGCACAGATCATAGGACTGTCCGATCGAACTGCCCCCTGGCAGCGCGGTGTGGCCCATCGCGGCCTCGGGCAGGCGGTCCTCGAGGGCGTACGAGAACGCTGTCACGACATCATCGACCCAGATGGGCGCGAAGCGAGCGCCGGCGCGGGCCAAAGGGATCACGCCGCGCGACAGGCGCAGCAGCCCCGCGAACCGGTTCATGAACGAGTCGCCGGCGCCGAAGATCACCGACGGGCGGAAGATCGTCCAAGCGATCGACCCGGGCGCGGCGCGCACATGGCCCTCGGCCACGCCTTTCGACTGAAGGTAGAAACTCGGGCCGTCCACAGCGGCGCCGAGCGCGCTCATGTGCAGCAGTCGTGACACGCCCGATGCGGCTGCCGCAGCGACGGTCTTGCGGGTGAGCTCGGCGTGGGCGCGGGTGAAGCCTGCACCTGAGAAACCTTTTTCATTGAGTATGCCGACCAGGTTCACGACCGTGTCGCAGTCCGTGAACGCGGTGCGCAGCGCGCTTTCGTCGTGCACGTCGGTCTGCAGCATGCGCACGGTGGGCAGCACCGCGAACGAGCGGCCGTTGCTCGGGTCGCGGGTCAGCACCCGCAGTTCGTGGCCAGCCGTCGCGAGGCGCGACACCAGGGCGGTACCGACGAAGCCGGTACCGCCGAGCACTGCGATGCGTCGCGTCGGGCGGCTCATCGCAGCAACACGATGGCGAGCTCGCCATTGCGCCGTACCTGCAGTACGAGCGTACCGCCCCGCGCGGCGGCCGCGGTGGAGGCGGTGACGAGGTCGCTGCGTCGCGCGACGCGCGCGCCGTTCGCCGAGAGCACCACATCGCCGACGCGCAGCCCAGAGGCTGCGGCCGCACTGCCAGGCGTCAACACCCGCACGGCGATACCGCCATCCGCGGCATCCTCGAGGGTCGCACCTTCGAAACCACGGTGCAGCGCGCCGGGAGCGGCTAGACCCGCGGCGCCCGTTGCCGCCGCCGCGGTCGGCGCGGTGCCCGCTGCGTCGGCGACCGATGCAGTGAGCTTGAGCGCACGGCCCTCCCGCAGCACGCCGACATCGACCTTGTCGCCGACGCGCAGCAGCCCGATCACATTGCGGAACTCCGCAGAGGACTTGACCGAACGACCGTTGAGCGTGGTGACCACATCGCCCGCGCGCAATCCTGCACGCGCCGCTGCCGAATCGCGCAGCACCTGCGTCACGAGCGCACCGCTCGTGACGGACAGTCCGAGCGCTTGCGCGATGTCCTGTGTGAGCGGCGCAAGCGTCACGCCGAGTTGTCCACGCTTCACCGAACCGAAGCGGATCAGTTGGTCCATCACGCTGCGCGCCATGTTCGCCGGGATCGCGAACCCGATGCCGATGTTGCCGCCGCTGCCCGAGAGGATCATGTTGTTGATGCCGACCAGTTCGCCGCGCAGGTTGACCAAAGCCCCGCCCGAGTTGCCGGGGTTGATCGAGGCGTCGGTCTGGATGAGGCTCTCGAAGCCGTCAGGGTTCATGCCGGAGCGGCCGAGCGCGCTGACGATGCCGTAGGACACCGAATGCTGCAATCCGAAGGGATTGCCGATGGCCGCGACATAGTCGCCGGGTTCGAGCCGATCGGAATCACCGATCGTGACCTGCGTCAGTCCGGCCGCCTCGATCTGGATGATCGCGATGTCGGTGCGCGGGTCGCTGCCCACCAATTTCGCGGTGAGTTCGCGCTCATCGAGCAGCGTCACCGTGATCTCGCGGGCGTTCTCCACCACATGGGCGTTGGTGATGATGTAGCCCTTCGCGGCGTCGGCGATCACGCCCGAACCGGCGGACTGGAACGGCCGCTCGCGCACGCCGCCGTCGGGCGGCGCATTGAAGAAGCGGCGGAAGAAGGGGTCATCGAGCAGCGGGTTGCGCCCTTGCTCGCGGACCGTGCCACGGATGCCGATGCTGACCACCGCCGGCGAGACGCGGCGGATCATCGGCGCGAGCGAGGGCATCGGTGCGACGCTGCGCGCACCGCTGTCGACCGCGGGTGATGCCGGCACCGCCTGCGCGGCTGTGGGCGCGGTCAGCGATAGGCCGACAAGGCCGCACAGAGCGGCCACAACGGTCGCCAGGTTCAGGTGCATGCGCCTCATCCTCGGATTGTCCACGCGGTCATTGTAGAGGTTTCCGGTCGGGGGCCAGCCTGATCGACCGGGATCCCCGATCGGCCGGGATT
>ERZ888423.3521-NODE-3521-length-10189-cov-14.249457_pt1 | contig 10189 bp, 11 predicted proteins | sample MGYA00520523_ERZ888423 | MGnify/ENA primary metagenome ERZ888423 (study PRJEB32303, sample SAMEA104408611) | aquatic metagenome | biome: Brackish water; feature: Pelagic; material: water | place: Baltic Sea | collected 2014-06-08T10:24:00 | depth 30,27 m ...
TGCCGCCGTATGAGGTGCTCGACCCGATCCTTGAGCTGTACGTCGAGCAGGACCGCACAGCCGGTGAGATCATCGAACTCGGCCACGACGAAGCCATGGTGCGACGCATCACCCGGCTTGTTGACATCGCCGAGTACAAGCGTCGTCAATGCCCGCCCGGCGTCATCGTGAGCGCCAAAGCCTTTGGCCGCGACCGACGCCTTCCCATCACCCACTCCTATCGCGGCTAGCCGGTCACACTGTGTCAGGCACAGTGCGACCGGACTGTCAGTCGAGGTGCATTGACTCGTGAATTTTGTCGCCTGTTTCACCCGTGGCGCGCTGGAGTTGCGATCGGTGTCGTGAAAAACGGGATCTGTAGCCCTCGGTTATTCGACTGCTCACGCTACGAAACAATTTGTCGCGTAGCCGAGGCCGTTATTGCGTAGAGGGAGCAGTGCCACGACCGAGACAGTAGGTGCAATGTGTGAACGATCCGATCCGGCCGGTGGAGCGCCGATCGGCGATGCTGGTTCGGTGATCACCTATGACGATGCCCTTCGCTCCCGGATCGAACTGAATCTCGCGGCGCATGATCGTCTCCAACTTCCGCTCGATGGTCGCCGTCACGCCGCCGTCGCCATCGTCGTTGTTGATTCCGAGCACGGTTCGGACCGTGTCGATGCGCATCCCTCGACGGAGGACGGGATGTCGAAGATCCCGGTTGCTAATGACATCGCCCACCTTCTCGACGGTCGTATGGAAGGTGTGGCTGGTGGTGCGGCGTTCGTCCTCTGCCGCCGAGCAGTTCGACTGAATACTCATTCGGCGCAGTGGGCGCTCCCTGGCGGTCGGATCGACGCTGGCGAAACCGTGATCGAAGCGGCACTACGCGAGACCGACGAGGAAGTTGGGGTGCGGCTGCCGGAGTCTGCGGTGCTTGGGCTGCTCGACGACTACGCGACTCGATCGGGTTATGTGATGACACCGGTCGTCGTGTGGGGTGGTGCCGATCTCGTGCTCGAGCCGAGCCCCGACGAGGTGCTCGCCGCATACCGCATTGGCTTGCACGAACTGTGCCGTGACGACTCGCCGCGCTTCGTTGAAATCCCCGAGAGCCACCGACCTGTCGTGCAGGTTCCACTGAGTGGCGACCTCATTCACGCGCCGACCGGAGCCGTGATCTTGCAGTTCCGCTGGGTCGGTCTCGAAGGCAAGGTCGGCCCCGGCTGCCGCGTCAGCGAGTTTGAACAACCCGTGTTTGCTTGGGGCTGAGGATCAGGTGCCTGAGTGGCCAAAGCCGCCGCCGCGGTCTTGGCCGTCCAAGTCGTCGGTGACTTGCCATTCGACCTGTTCGACCTTCTGGATAACGAGCTGAGCGACGCGATCACCCTTGGCCAGTGAGTAGTCGCTGTTTGGGTCGGTGTTCAGGAGGATGACCTTGATCTCGCCGCGGTAGGCAGCGTCGATCAGGCCGGGGGCGTTCACGACGCTGATCCCATGCTTGAGCGCCATGCCGCTTCGCGGGAGAACAAAGCCGCCGTAACCGATCGGAATAGCGATGGAGATGCCAGTGGCGACAAGCGTGCGGCCACCGCCCGCGGCAATTGTCGCGTCCTCAGCGGCGTACAGGTCGAGACCGGCGTCGCCCTCGTGGGCGTACTTCGGTAGCGGCAGGTCGGGGTCGAGTTGAACGATCGGAATCGGAAGCGAGCTCACGGTACAGCAGCGTAGAGCAGCTCAGGTCGATGCCGACGATGACAGCGAGAACAGCACCAGGGTGGTCTGTGAAGCTTGCAAGACGTCCTCGCCACTCGGCATCGCTGAACTGTTTGACGTGCGTTGCGTTGGTCGGGTCGTGTTGCAGCACGTCCATGGCCAGACGTGAGGCCGACCGCATGGCCCGGGCAGGGAAGGTTTCGCAGCGCCTCGTAGGCTGCCTTGCGTGGCAACTCGACTGTTCTTCCTGGGAGGCGGCATATGACTGCGCCTTCCCGTCCACCGTCGGTGGACAAACTCGCCCGCTCGCTGAAGGCCTCCGGTCTCCCACACCCAATCCTTGTCGACATCGCCCGAGCGGCGATCGACGCCGGCGACCACGAATCGGCAGCCGTACGGGCAGAGCAGTTTCGGCGCACTTTGCTGACACCGGTCGTCAACGCCACTGGCGTGCTCCTCCACACAAACCTCGGCCGGGCACCGCTCGCCCACCAGCAGGCAGCAGCGGCGCAGACCGTCGAGTTCGACCTGTCGACCGGGCAGCGAGGATCGCGTCAGGCTGCCGTCGGCCAACTTTTCGCTCGACTGTGCGGCGCAGAAAAGGCAATGGTCGTCAACAACAACGCGGCTGCGGTGCTGCTCGTCGTCGCGGCGCTCGCCGAAGGGCGTGATGTTCCGGTCAGCCGAGGCGAGAGCGTCGAGATCGGCGGATCGTTCCGCGTTCCCGAAGTGATCGAACAGTCCGGCTCCCGGCTCGTCGACGTCGGCACCACGAACCGCACGCGCGTCGCCGACTACGCAAAAGCGATCGCTCGCTCAGATGTCGACGCGGCGATGGTGCTCAAGATCCACCCGAGCAACTACCGGGTGGAGGGTTTTGTCGAGGAGACTTCGATCGCCGACCTGGCGACGCTCGGTGTGCCCGTCGTTGCCGATATTGGCAGCGGCCTCGTTGACTCCACATGTCCGTGGCTGCCCGGAGCGCCGCCGGCGTGGCTGGCTGGCGAACCGGCTGCTGTCCAGGCCATTGCCGACGGAGCCGACTTGATCACGTTCAGCGGCGACAAGCTGCTCGGTGGCCCGCAGGCCGGGATCATCGCCGGTCGTGCCGACCTCGTCGATCAGTGCTTGCGTCATCCACTGGCTCGGGCGCTTCGGCCAGGTGGCCTGGTGCTCGCTGCGCTGCAAACCACTGCGCTGACCTACCTCGACAAGCGTGCTGCGACCGACATCGCGTTCTGGAGGATGGTCGCAATCCCGATTGATGAGCTGCGGGCGCGGGCCGAGTCGATCGTCGATGCCATCCGGTTGGTCCATCCGAGCGCACGGGTCGAGTCGACCGAAGCATTGCCAGGCGCAGGCTCTGCACCTGGCGTCACGATGCCGTCGGTCGGCGTGGTGATCGACGGTGACCTCCTCAAACCACTCCGACAGTTCGCCACGCCAGTAATCGCTCGTTCGCGTGACGACCGGACGTCGCTCGATCTGCGCTCGATTGACCCGGTCGACGATCAGATAGTGATCGATGCGCTGCTGGCGGCGGGCGGATGACGGTCATCGCAACAGCTGGGCACGTCGATCACGGTAAGTCGTCGCTCGTCCAATCGCTCACGGGTACCGACCCTGATCGCTTAGAAGAAGAGAAGCGGCGCGGGTTGACAATCGACCTCGGTTTCGCCCACACGGTGTTGCCCTCCGGAGCTGAACTGAGTTTCATCGACGTGCCTGGGCATGTGAAGTTTCTGCGCAACATGCTCGCCGGAGTCGGCGGCGTCACCGCATGCGTGTTCGTGGTGGCCGCAACAGAAGGGTGGAAGCCCCAGTCGGAAGAGCACCTCCGCATCCTTGAACTCCTCGGCATCCAGAACGGCATCATCGCCCTCACCAAAGTCGACCTCGTTGACGACGAATGGCTCGAACTGGCTGAGCTCGAAGTTGCAGAACACGTCGTCGGTACGTTCCTCGAGGACAGCCCGATGCTGCCGGTCTCGTCGATCACCGGAGTTGGCATGGACGAGATGCGCGTTGCGCTCGATGAACTCATCGCCCGCAGCGCAGCAGCGGCCGATCGCAAACGACCGCGCCTGTGGCTCGACCGCGTATTTGCGGCCAAAGGCAGCGGCACGGTCGGCACCGGCACGTTGGTGGGTGGCACGTTGCGCAACGACCAGTTGGTCAGCATCGAGCCGGGCGGTCATTCGGCGCGCGTCCGCACGATCCAAACTGCCGGGCAGACAGTTGACGAGATCGGCGCAGGTAACCGCGTTGCCGTCAACCTTGCTGGCGTCGACCACAACGACCTGAAGCGCGGCGACGCAGTGATCGAACCTGATCGTTGGCGGCTCACCAGTCGATTCGACGCTTCGCTGCGCGTGCTCGATGCACTCGATCATGATGTGTCACGTCGTGGTGCGTACGTCGCCTACATCGGTTCTGGTGAGTACGCAGTCAAGCTGCGCGTGCTCGGCGTTGAAGAATTGTCGCCCGGAAGCACCGGCGCGGTCAGGCTGTTTCTCCCGGCAGCAGTTCCGCTCTTGCCAGGTGATCGTTTTGTCCTGCGTGAATCCGGTCGTGACGAGACAATTGGTGGGGGAGAAGTGCTCGACATCGATCCTGTGCTGCGTGCGTCTCGTGCCGCACCCGACCGCAGTATCGATCGATTGGTGAGCGAGCACGGATGGCTGACGATCGACGAAATCGAGCAACTCACCGGTGAGGTCGTCGATCCAGTGATCGGTGAATGGGTCACGTCGCCCGAGTCGCTCGCAGAACTGACCGCGATGATCATTGCCCGGGTGGAAGAGGCTGGCCCGACAGGCGTCGACCTCGCAGCATTCGACGATCGTGAGCGGGCGATACTCCCAACCCTCGACGAGGTCGTTGTTACGGCCGGCCTCGCCCAGCCTGCGGATGCAATTGATCCGTACGAGGATCACCCGGTGCTGGCGGAGTTGCTGGGCGGCGGATTCATGCCACCTTCACTCGCCGACGTCGACCGCAATGACCTGCGCGAACTGGTTCGGCGTGGCCACGTCATTCAGCGTGATGGGATTGGTTTCCACCGGGATGCGATTGAGGCAGCGGGCTACGTCGCTGCAGAACTTCTCGCCGAACATGTAGACGGCTTCACTGTGGCCCAGTTCCGCGACGCGACCGGAGCAAGCCGCAAGTACGTGCTGCCACTCGTTGCTGAACTCGACGCTCGCGGGGTCACGCGGCGCCGCGAAGACGTCCGTATTGGCGGCCCACGGCTTCCTCCGGTGTAGCGGTCGCACTGTGCCTCACACGGTGTGACCAGTTAGCTGGCTCGGAGGTGCTTCCGTTCGAGATCGGTGAGGCCGCCCCAGATGCCGAAGCGTTCGCCGTGGGCAAGCGCTTGTTCGAGGCAGTTCTCGCGAACCACGCATTGTGCGCAGACCATCTTGGCTCGTTTCTCGCGAGCGGCTTTGATTGAGCGCTTCTCGGAGCGGAGCGGAGGGTAGAACGCGTTGCCCATGTCGCCTTGACAGGCGGCCTTACTGCGCCACTCAAATGAATCGGGCTGTGATGGAACCAACTGCACATCCACCACGGTAGGTGGTCGGTGCGGGGTTGGTCAAGGGCCAAATTCTCTGGGTGGCAGATTATTCCGGCACTGTGGGTGATGTTGACTCAGAGTTCACACCCTCGTCATCGAGCGTTTCGTCGTGGTCCTTGCCGCGCATCTCGCGGTAGTCCTTCGCAGCTCCTTCGAGCGGCTCAACTTCAAGCGTGATCCCATCGATTTCAGCGACGCGGACTTGCTCGCCCGCTAAGACGGGAGTCGCTCGATTAGTGCGGGCTCGCCAGCGGCCGGTGCCGATCTCGACCACGCCGTCGGGGTCGACATCAGTGATGACGGTGCCGATTTCGCCGATCATCCACTCACGACCGATGGTCGGTGTAGCGAATCGGGTGCGGACCATGTTTGGCATGCCGACGATGAACGTGAGGGTGATGCCGCTGAGGCCGGCAAGCAGGGCAATCCACGACGGTCGCATGCTTGCGCCGGGCAGCGATTCGAACAAGAACGCCGTTCCGATGGCGGTCAGCAACAAGCCGACCGCCGTCCAGAATCTAGGTATCCCAACTTGAACATCGACGGAAAAGACAAGCATGGCAACGCCGATGACGACGATTGCCCACGTTCGCGTCGGCAGCACTGAGAGTCCGCTGAAGGCGAGGAACGTGCACACTGCGCCGACTACGCCACCCACACCGACGCCGGCTGTGTAGAACTCAAACACGAGCAATACCAGGCCGGTCAGGAGCAGCAGGTATGCGACTGGAGGGCTCGCGACCGTGTGGAACAGCTGGTCAATCAGTGACAGCTTGGAGAAGCGCACCGTTGCCACGGTGTCGAAGCGCAGATTGCCGTCGTCGGTGACGACCTGCTCGGTAGTCAGCAAGGTGGTGCCGGACTCTTCGAAGCCGTTCATGGCTTGCAGCATCGAGGTGACGGTGGGGATGCCTTCGTCGTCGATGCGTTGCTTGAAGATGTCGAGGGCTCGGGCTTCGCTGAGGCCGACCGATCCGTTACGGAGCGTCTCTTCAGCGACACCGAAATCAATGTCAGCCGAAGGAATTTTCAGCGGGACTCCGATGTAACCCACGCGCGCTCCAGGCGCCATGCCCGTGACATCGGCCACGGCGAGTATTTGGGCAGCGGGCCCGTAAAAGCGTGAACCGGTCGGACCAACCCACACGCCGATGGGTATGGGGGCGTTTGCGATGTCGTTCAGCAACTTGGCGACGACATCGTCGTCGACGATCGTGCCATCGCTGTTGACCTGCAGGATCAGTGCCTGAGCACCGCCGTTCTGAGCCCGTTCGATGGCGTTGCTGATCTCGTCAACAAGGATGTCATCGACGAATCCGCTCACCTGCAGCACATCAACAGGGGCGATGTCAGCGCCACCTGGAGTTGTCACGGTGTCGACGCCGTTGCCTTCGTTGTCGGTCTGGGCATTTGCTGCGCCGCCGAACATCGAGAGCCCGGCCGCCATTGTGAGCAAAGCGATCGCTAGTCTGCGCAAAGGTGCCTCCGGAACATGAGAGTCCGCTGCAGTCGTTGACCGCCACGAATGTTGTCATTGTGGCGGGCAAGGGGGGTGTCGGAAAGACAACAGTAACGGCTGTCATCGCTCGCGCGGCCAGTCGTGACGGACGACGTGTACTCGTGGTCGAACTCGACGGCAAGCCGACCCTCGACGAACTCCTTCGCAATGACGGAGGTGGTGACGGCGACGACCCGTCTGGCGGCATGCTTGAAGTCGTCCACATATCGGCCGCTGATGCACTTGATGAGTATCTCCGCGACCACGGTTTCCAGCGAATTGCCAAGCGATTGAACAAAACGGGTGTCATCGATATGGTCGGTACCGCGGCGCCAGGAATCGACGATGTCGTCGTGCTAGGCAAGATCAAGCAGTACGAACAAAGTGGCGATTATGACGTGATTGTCGTCGACGGCCCGGCCGCCGGACATGCGATCACATTCCTTACGTCGGCGACTGGTTTGGCCAACGCCGTGCGCAGCGGCCCCGTGCGAACCCAGTCTGATGGCGTGATCGAACTGCTCACAGATGCCGAGCGGTGCCAGGTCGTTTTGGTCACGCTTCCCGAGACGACCCCGGTCAACGAGGTCGTCGAAACGGCGTTCGCTCTCGAAGACGATGTCGGCGTCCAACTCGGCCCGATCGTCGTGAACGCAGTCGACGACGGCGCAGCGCTCCCAGATATCGCCGCTCAGGACGCTGTACTCCAGGGAATGGCCGCTGACGTCGCCGACGCGATTCGCGATGCGGCTGCGTTCCGACGCTCCCGCCGGGCCATGGAGAGCACTGAAATTAAGCGGCTGGCCAGGGAGATGCCGCTGACTCAGCTGCGTCTCCCTGCTCGCCTCGTGGCTGGCTTGACGTCCGCCGACATTGACCTCATGGCCGACGTCCTGGCCGAATCAGAAGCTGCATCGGCGGCTGATCGTGGCTGATATCGGTGCCGTCATCGACAACTCCTCGGTCATCGTGTGTTGCGGCTCTGGTGGCGTCGGCAAGACCACCACTGCAGCCGTTTTGGGGCTGGAGGCAGCACGCCTGGGTCGCCGAGCCGTCGTCGTCACGATCGACCCTGCCAGGCGCCTCGCAGATGCGCTCGGCCTCGTTGATGGCCTGGCAGCAGAGCCGCAGCGCATCGAACTCGGCCCCCGAGCCGGTGATGCGCCGAACGGTGAACTGTGGGCGATGATGCTCGACACGGCGACAACGTTCGACGGGTTGGTCGTTCGACATGCGTCGGACCCTGACCAAGTTGAACGTATTCTGACCAATCCGCTCTACCGGAACATGGCCGGGGCGATGAGCGGGACGCAGGAGTACATGGCGGCCGAGACGCTGCACACCCTGCACGGCGACGACCGGTTCGATCTGGTCATCGTCGATACGCCGCCGAGCCGGAACGCCCTCGACTTCCTCGAGGCCCCGGGCGTGCTCGCTCGATTCCTCGACCATCGAGCATTCAAGCTGCTGATGCTGCCGACCAAGGGCGGGCTCCGAGTGCTCGGGGCGGCGGCGCAACCGATCTTGAAGGCGATTGGACGGGTCGTCGGATCTGATGTCCTTGCCGATGCTGTCGCGTTCTTCCAAGCCTTCGCCGGGATGGAGTCAGGCTTTCGAGATCGTGCCGACGAAGTTGTCGCGCTGATCAGAGCACCTGAGACAGCATTTGTCATCGTTGCTTCTCCGCGTCACGACACCATCAGCGAAGCCGTCTGGTTCGCCGAGCAGTTGGTCGATCAGCAGGTGGACATCAGCGCAGCCATCATCAACCGCGCCCAACCAGCCTTCGGTGAAGGCACGGCTGCCGATGCTCGGGCCGCGGCCAAAGCCGCCACTGGCGAACTCGCTGCGCTGTGGGACAACGTTGCTGACCTCCGCACGCTCCGTGAGGCCGAGCACGAGGTCATTTCTCCGCTCGGTGACGCTGTCGGGCACGACCGGGTGGCGCTGCTCCCGCTGCTCGACAGCGATGTCCACGACCTCGATGGGCTGCACACCATTGCCGACCACCTCTTTGGACGGTCCTGAACCTCCTCGTGCCAGAAAAGTGTCACGCCCCGAGCAGACCAAAGTGTGACAACACGGGTCGATGTGGGTTGAGCGGATAACGTCTGGTGTTGTGAACATCCTCATTGCCACCGATGCCACCTGGGTCGTCGACGACATCACGGCGGCGCTTGGCGCCGACGGCGTCACCTTCACGGTGTGTCGCGAGGGTCGAGTTGTTGCCGATCAAGTCGCCGAACGCCTGCCCGACCTGGCAATCCTCGATCTCCAAATTGGTTCCATGGGTGGCATGGCAGTCACCATGTCGCTACGCCTCGACGAGTCGGCAGACACGCTGCCGCACGTACCGGTACTGATGCTGCTCGATCGCAAGGCCGACCTTCACCTCGCTCGCCGTAGCGGCGCCGAGGGTTGGTTGATCAAGCCGCTCGATGCCCTCCGTCTGAAGCGTGCGGCGAAGGCCATCATCAACGGTGGCACGTACACCGAGGGAATCACGGCTCCCGAGACCCCGACTGTCGATCGGGCTGAAGCTGCCCAATCGGCCGAGGAAGAACCGGCAACCGCCGGATAACATCGGCAGTCGCTACGGGGTGTAGCGCAGCTTGGTAGCGCGCCACGTTCGGGACGTGGAGGCCGGGAGTTCAAATCTCCCCACCCCGACCAATGAGTCGTTCTGCCTCGGGGCAGAGCGGCTCGTTTCGTTTTTCGGAACCGATTCGAGCCCGTTCGATACCATGCGCGCATGGATCTGGTTGAGCTGCAGAATGTCATCGAGCGAACGTACGGCGATCGCGATCGAGAGCGCGGCGTGTCGGCAACGGTGGCCTGGTTGGCCGAAGAGATTGGTGAACTGGCGCAAGCAGTTCGCAAGGGGACGCGCGAGCAACAAGTTCATGAATTCGGTGACGTGGTCGCCTGGGTAGCAACGCTTGCCAATCAACAGGGGATCAACCTCACCGAGGCAGTCCAGCGGTTTGCTGATGGCTGCCCGAAGTGCAGTGCGCTGCCCTGCATCTGCTGACACCCAGTCAGTCGTGCAGCTGACTGGGTGTCAATGGATCAGAGGCCGTTCGGCGCGTCGACGACGATGGTCTTGAGCATCAAGTCGGTCAAGCGCTGACGCTTCGGGTTTGTGAAGATCCAGATAGTGCTGATGAGGCTGAAGACGCCGCCTGTGATGCTGTTGAGCACACCGTCGATGACGAAGCCGCGCAGGAACATCTTGCCCCAGGTTGCTGGGAGGCCGGTCTCGGTGTCGATGACGTACATCTTGAGGATCTGCTTGGCCGGGGTCTGGCCCTTGCCGTAGGCGATCGCTGCCCAGATGAGGTAGCCGATGCCCAGGGTCACCACGATCAGCACGCCGGTGAGGAGTGCGCCGCCGAAACGCTTGCCGAGCGACGACA
>ERZ888423.3522-NODE-3522-length-10188-cov-5.753084_pt1 | contig 10188 bp, 10 predicted proteins | sample MGYA00520523_ERZ888423 | MGnify/ENA primary metagenome ERZ888423 (study PRJEB32303, sample SAMEA104408611) | aquatic metagenome | biome: Brackish water; feature: Pelagic; material: water | place: Baltic Sea | collected 2014-06-08T10:24:00 | depth 30,27 m ...
GCATTTGGGAGATCGTGAGATCGATTATGCGGACCGCGCAGGGGTCAAGGCGGTGTGTGATGAGTTTACGACGCTTTACGCACGCACAGATGAAACCCACGATGCAGCCCTGTTTGATGCCATTCCACCAGAGCGGCGCCGCGTCGGGCGTGGGATCGAAGTGGGGCAGATCTTTTATTTTGGAACAAAATATTCTGACCCAATGAAGGCCAATGTTGTCAATGACCAAGGTGCGCGGGTGCCTGTGCACATGGGCAGTCATGGGATTGGGGTAAGCCGGCTGCTGGGGGCCATTATTGAGGCTAGCCATGATGAGCGTGGGATCATCTGGCCTGAGGGCGTGACGCCGTTTGCGGTGGGAATTGTTAATCTGAAACAGGGTGACAGCGCCACTGATGCGGCCTGTGAGGGGCTTTATGCGGCTGTGCAGGCCACGGGGCTTGAGCCGCTCTATGATGACCGCGACGATCGCGCGGGCGCCAAATTTGCAACGATGGATCTGATCGGTTTGCCTTGGCGCATCACTGTCGGGCCGCGTGGTTTGGCCAATGGCGTGGTCGAACTGACAGAGCGTCGCACAGGTGTGAGCGTTGAGATGACGGCTGAGGCGGCGGTTGCACGGTTGGTAGAGATTTACGCTTTGCACCGCTGAGCCTTTGGCGGTTTTTTTCAGTGTTGTGACAGAAAAAAGGTGGGGGCTCTGCCCCCGCCGCCCTGAGCGGGCGGCCCCCCCGGGATATTTGGCAACGAAAGATTTGTGCCCGCCGGGATCAGGGGCGCAATTTTCCGGCGGCCCAAGCCGAGATCGCGGTAAAGGCTGTGGCGGTTGCTAGGCAAAGCGTAAGGCCGCCCATGCTGAAGCTGAGGCCAGATAGAAGCGTTCCAAGAAGCCTGCCGGCGGCATTTGCCATGTAATAAAAGCCCACATCCATCGTGACCCGTTCATCTTTAGAGAAAGCCAAGATCAGGTAGGAATGTAGGGCTGAGTTCAGTGCGAATACCGCGGCAAAAAGCATAAGACCTGTGATCAGCAGTTCAGTGCGCCCAAGGGTGCTGAAAAGTGCTGGGGCGGGGCTGTCGGACGCTGGGATTACATAGATGCCCAATGTGAGGGCTGCGAGCAGTGCGCACAGGGCAATTGCCCAGGTTTTGGCCCCAGCCATCAGGCTTGCTGTTGATCGATGGGTGGCCCCCAGCAGGTTGGGGGCGGCCGCTTGGACCATGCCATAAAAGATCACCCAGCTTGCCATGAACCCGCCGACGAGGAAGAAAGCGGTGCGATTGCCATCACTGCTGCCATCAGACAGCACGGATTGGAAATAAATGGGCACGCCCACGACGAACCAGATATCGCGCGCGCCAAATAGAAAAACACGCGCGAGCGATAGCCAGTTGACGTTGTGCGATGTTGAGAAGACCTGCGAGAATTTTGTGCCTTTGCGCCGGGCAGACAGGCCCGCAGGCATCAGCGTGGCAACCGTTCCCAAAACCAGTGCCAGTGCTGTTGCCATGCTGAGCAATGCACCCTGAAAGCCTGCGGCTGATAAAAGAGCGGCGCCGATCAAAAAGCCGAGGCCTTTGACCGCGTTTTTTGAGCCAGTGAGCAGAGCCACCCAGCGAAACAGCGTGGCGCCAGCCTGGGGGGCCAGAAGTTTGACCGCTGATTTGGCTGACATCTTTGCCAAATCTTTTGCAACGCCGCTGGCGCCTTGGACGGCCATGACATAGGCGACTGAGGCACCAATTGCCCAGTTGGGGTCGAGTTGGGCCAAAGCTATAAGCGCCAGAACCTGGCCGCTGATGCCTGCAAACAGCGTGAACCTGAGGCCAAGGCGAGCGGCGATAAAGCCCGCGCCCAAATTGGTGACAATGCCCGCTATTTCATAAAGTACAAAGAGATAGGCGAGGGTAAGCGGGCTGAAGCCCAGTGTATGAAAGTGCAAAAGCACCAGCATGCGCAGCGCACCATCGCTGAGCATAAACGCCCAATAGGCGGCTGTGACCGCGCCATAAGCGGCAATGTCTGCGCGCCGTGGCGCGCTTTCACGCTTTGTGGTCATCGTGATGCGCCCACCATGAGCGCCACATCAACCAGCCGGTGCGCATAGCCCATTTCATTGTCATACCAGGCATAGATTTTCACTTGGGTGCCATTCACGACCATGGTTGAGAGTGCGTCGATAATGCTTGAGCGGGTATCATTGACGTAATCTGCCGATACGAGCGGCCGTGTCTCATATCCTAATATCCCGGCCAGCGGTCCTTGAGCTGCCGCTTGAAGCATGTCGTTTACCTCGGCCACGGTTGTTGGCCGCTCGACTTCAAAGACGCAATCGGTGAGTGAGGCGTTTAGCAGCGGCACGCGGACGGCATGGCCATTCAGCCGCCCGGCCAGTTCGGGATAGATCAGCGCAATTGCCGTGGCGCTGCCAGTGGTGGTGGGCACCAGCGAGGTCAGCGCTGAGCGGGCGCGGCGCAAATCTTTGGCGGGTCGATCGACCATGGTTTGGGTATTGGTCACGTTGTGAATGGTGGTGATAGAGCCGTGGCGGATTTTGAGCCCGTCGTGGATCACTTTCACAACGGGAGCCAGGCAATTGGTCGTGCAGCTGGCGGCTGTGACGATTCTGTGGCGCTTTGGGTTATACGCGTCGTTGTTGATGCCATAGACAATATTCGCGGCATCCCCGTCTTTGACCGGAGCCGAGACAACGACTTTGGCCACGCCCGCCTGAAAATACGGCTCAAGTGCTGCCGCCCTAGTGAAGGCGCCTGTGCAGTCAATCATCACGTCCACCCCGTTCAGTGGCAGATCTTCAATTCGGCGGGCGTTGTGCAGTGGAATGTCGGTGCCATTGATGCTTATTGCGCCGGGTTTGGCTGCGAAATCGGCGGCCCAGCGGCCATGCACGCTGTCAAATTCTAGCAAATGCGCATGGGTGGCGGCATCGCCCACGGCGTCATTGATCCAGGCAATTTTGGCGCCATGTTCCAGCAGCGCGCGCAGGGCCAATTTGCCGATGCGGCCCATTCCGTTCAAAGCGTATGTGGTCATTGGGTGGGCTTTCGTGTTGGGGGGAGGATGTGGGCGATGTCATCGAGTGCCGCTTGCAGGCTGGTGCGGGGCAGGGTGTCAAACGGCAGAGCGACAAAGGCGTGGATGCGCTGTTGCAGCGCACTGTAGACGTGTTCAATGGCTTTGGTTTGTGCGGCTGTGCCTGCTTTTTCGACCAACGGATCGGGCAGGCCCCAATGCGCGCGCACAGGGTGGCCGGGCCAGGGGGGGGCATCTTCGTTGGCGGCGCGGTCGCAGACGGTAAAGATGAAATCAAACGGCATAGTGTTGGCGTGTTGGAGAGTGGCAAGGCTTTTGCTGCCAAGCGCCGCGATGTCGTGGCCATTTTGCATCAGCAGTGTGCGGGCGGCGGGTGCAATCTGTCCCAGCGGTTTGGTACCTGCGGAAAACACAGTGAACCGATTGCCGGCTTTGCTGCGCAAAATCGCCTCGGCTATGATCGAACGTGCGGCGTTACCAGTGCATAAAAACAAGACCCGCAGGGCGTTGCTGGCCGTTAAAGGTGGAGGGGGGCAGATGTTTGGCCGATCATTGCAGCAATCATGCGACAGATAATCAAACGCCCCTTGTACCGCGGCCATGTCGATGCGGTAGTGCAGCGAGGTTGCATGCCGGTCTTGTGTGATCAGCCCTGCCCGCATCAAACGTGACAGATAGGCCGACAGCGTGCTGGCACGCAGATCAAGCGCGGCTGCAATTTCACCTGCCGCCAATGCATCAGGATAGCGACGCATTAACAGCCGAAAGATGGCCAGACGTTGTGGGTGACCCAATGTTGTCAGTTGATCAAGAATCATTTTTTCCATATTTCACGAATATGCGAAATAATGAAGTTTGGCAATCTGCCATTTGGTTGTGTGCCTTGACCTTGGGCGCGGTTGCCCCCAAGGTTTGGCCAAGTTAAGCCGAGGAATTTATGTCCCACGTCCCCGCCCCGTTTTCACATTTTGAATGGTTGATTGCTTGGCGGTATTTGCGGGCGCGTCGCGCGGATGGTGGGGTCAGTGCGATGACCTGGATCAGCCTGATTGGCATTACATTGGCAGTGTTCGCCTTGGTGGCGACTTTGGCGGTGCGCAGCGGCTTTCGCGCTGAATTTGTGGGCACCATTTTGGGCGCAAATGCCCACGTAACCGTTTATAACGCGCCCGGCTATGATGCGCAGGGCCGCTTTGGCCGTGTGATTGAAGACCCCAGTGCCATGGCCGCGCGCTTGGTAACGGTGCCCGGTGTGACACGTGCGGCCCCCTTGGTGCGGGGGCAGGTTCTGGCCACCAGCAATGGTCAGAATGCCGGTGTCGAGGTGTTTGGTATTGCCGCAGTTGATCTTGCCGCCATTCCGGCGCTCGCAAACGGGCAGGGGCCCGCGGGGGCTTGGGGCGATTTGTCAGGCTTTGCCCCGGGTGTGGCGATTGGCAGTGGTGTGGCGCAGATCTTGGGGGTTGGGGTTGGCGATGCGGTGCGGCTGATTGCGCCCGATGGTGTTAAAACGGCCTTTGGCACCAGCCCGCGTGTGGCCAGTTATGTCATCGGGTATGTTTTTTCAGCTGGGCGCTATGATATTGATCGCACACGGATTTATATGCCCATAGATGCCGCACAATCGTTTTTTAACCGCGAAGGTGTTGCCGATGAGATTGAGGTCATGCTGGCCAACCCAGAGCAGGCTGATGAATTGGCGTTGCTGTTGCAGCAGGCTGCGGGCGCGCGGGCGGTTGTGTGGACTTGGCGCGACGCATCGGGGGCATTTTTGCGTGCCTTGCAGGTGGAAGACAATGTGATGTTCGTCATCTTGGCCATTTTGGTTTTGATTGCCACGATGAACATTGTGTCGGGTTTGATCATGCTGGTGAAAAATAAGGGCCGCGATATTGGTATTTTGCGCACGATTGGCCTGTCTGAGGGGGCTGTGCTGCGGGTGTTTTTGATCTGTGGGGCGGCGACGGGGGTGACGGGTACAGTGTTGGGGTTGATTTTGGGCTGTCTGTTTGCGCTCTACATCGACCCTGTGTTCTCGCTGGTCAATTATATCTCGGGTGGGGGGGTGTGGGATCCGGCGATTCGAGGGATTTATGCGCTGCCGGCCAAGTTGGAATGGCCAGATGTTGCCAAGGCTGCTGGGCTTTCCCTGTTTTTATCGGCTGTGGTTACGATTTTTCCGGCGCGGCGCGCAGCGCGCATGAACCCGGTCGAGGCGCTGCGCCATGAATGATGACCCAAAGGGCAGCCCCCCCGAATTCGTGTTGCAGCTGGATGGGATTACCAAAAGCTATAACCCCGGTGCGCCGAATGCGGTGGCGGTGTTGCGCGGCGCATCCTTACAGTTGCGGGCAGGCGAGATTGTCGCGCTTGTGGCGCCGTCGGGCGCGGGGAAATCCACACTGTTACATATTGCGGGCCTGCTGGATCAGCCCGATTCGGGGCGGGTGGTGTTGATGGGGCAAGATATGGCGGGCCAGACAGAGGCCCGGCGCACGCACGCACGCTGCGACCAACTGGGGTTTGTCTATCAATTTCACCATTTGTTGCCCGAATTCAGCGCATTGGAAAACATCATGTTGCCGCAATGGGCCAACGGTACTGCGCGCCCTGTGGCCTTGGCACGGGCACAGGCGCTTTTGGCGCAGGTGGGCCTGTCTGCGCGGGCTGATCACCGCCCCGGCGCGATGTCGGGGGGCGAGGCGCAACGCGTGGCGCTGTGTCGGGCTTTGGCCAATCGGCCGGCGCTGCTCCTGGCTGATGAGCCCACCGGAAATCTTGACCCAGAGACATCAGAGCGGGTTTTTACGGCGCTGATTGATACTGTGCGTGCAACTGGTTTGGCGGCGTTGATTGCAACCCATAACATGGCGCTTGCCGCCCGGATGGATCGCCGGGTTACCTTGGTTTCTGGGCAGTTGGTTGAAGACGGATCTGATGCAGGTGTGGCCGAGTGAAAGGATGACGATGCGGGTTTATATCTTGACGGGATTGGCAATATTCACCTTGGCCGGGTGTCTTTCGGTGCTGCCCAAACCTCAGGCTGCACCACAGCCCACGGGGGCGCAGGACTTTGCACAATATTGCGCTGCATGTCATGGTGTGGGGGGACGCGGAGACGGCCCCAATGCAGTGGGGTTGCCCAACCCCCCGGCAGATCTGACGACAATAGCGGCGCGCCGCCAGTCGCAGATCTTTCCGCTGGCCCAAGTGATGACCAAGATCAACGGCTATATCTTGCGCGATACTGCGGGCACGATGATGCCAGAATTTGGCGATTTGCTCGATAGCCCAGTTGTGTTGGTTGACACAGGTGATGGCATTCCCACCCCCACGCCTGAGCGTTTGCTCAACCTTGCCGAATATCTGCGCGCCTTGCAGGTGGGTGGGGCCTAGCCTGCACGCAATGCCGTGCGCCAGCCCTTGGGGCAGTGGGGAAGCCCTTGCATTGTGGATAGAAATGTTCCATATAGCACTCTGCGACGTTACTCTATCGACCCACTGTCTCCCTTACAGGCCGCAGTTTTTCGATTATGAACTGACAGAGCCGACCTGCCGCACTTCCGCGGGCAGTTTTTTGAGGAGATATCACGATGGCTAATGGCACCGTGAAGTGGTTTAACGCAACCAAAGGTTTTGGCTTCATTCAGCCCGATGGCGGTTCAAAGGATGTGTTCGTGCACATCACCGCTCTTGAGCGCGCTGGCCTGCGTGGTCTGGACGATGGTCAGAAAGTGACCTTTGATCTGGAAACCAGCCGTGATGGCCGCCAGTCGGCAACCAATCTGGCTCTGGCCTGATTGCATGCAGGGCAGGGGTTAGCCTCTGCCGTGTTGCCACAAAAACGAAACGCCCGCGCACTGTCGCGGGCGTTTTGCATTTTGGGACTTTGTGAAATTGGCCACGCATCATTGGCATGATTCTCGCTGGACATCGACAGGTTTGCCCGCCTAGCTAAGGGCTTTGAACACAACATGGGGCAGGCAGCGGTGCGACAAGGATTTCCGATGGCATTGCCCGGCATGCGTGTGGGCTTGCTGGGTGGGTCGTTTGATCCGGCGCATGCGGGCCACGCCCATATTACCCGTGAAGCGCTGCGCCGCTTTGGGTTGGACCGTGTTTGGTGGTTGGTCAGCCCCGGTAACCCCCTCAAACCCCATGGCCCCGCCCCGATGGTGCGACGGCTGGATATGGCGCGGCGGGTAATGTCGCATCCGCGCGTTGAAATTACTGATCTTGAGGCCCGTCTTGGCACGCGCCACACGGCCGCCCTGCTGGGCAAACTGTTGCCGCTTTATCCGGGCGTTCGGTTTGTTTGGCTGATGGGGGCCGATAATCTGGCTGGGTTTCACAAATGGGACCGCTGGTCGCAGATCATGCGCAGTGTGCCGCTGGGGGTGTTGGCGCGGCCCGGTTGTGGGATTGATGCGCGGGTATCGCCTGTGGCACGCGCATTTTCGGCCAACCGTGTGCCGCCGCATATGGCGCGCTGCTTGCCAGATATGGCTGCGCCCGCTTGGTGTTTTGTTAATATTCCGATGCTGGCCGTTTCTTCAACCGCGTTGCGTGCAGAGGGAGGCTGGGGATGAGTGGGTGCGATCGTCCCCCCGTTTTTGATGTGCCAAACCCCAGGGTGGCGCGGCGTAAATTTCTGGGGGGATTGTTGTCGGCTACGGCGGGTTTGTCTGTGGCTGGGGGCGGATCGGCATGGGCGGTTGCGGTGCCACGGGCGGCCCCACCGCCGCCCCGACCAGCTTTGGGCGTGCGCGATAAATCGGCTGTAACTGATCTGGTGGCGGGGGCCGGTCTGGGGGGTGTGGCTGCGTGGCTTGTGGTTGATGCAGCCAGTGGGCAGGTGCTCGACGCCGGGGGGGCCACCCAGCCCTTGCCCCCCGCAAGCGTCGCAAAAGCAATCACAACGCTTTACGCCCATGAGGGGCTGGGGCCCCAGTTTCGCTTTGCCACCCAGATTTTGGCGGCAGGAAAACTGGTGGCGGGCCGCTTGCAGGGCGATCTGATCTTATCGGGTGAGGGTGATCCCACCTTGAATTCGGATGATTTGGCGGCGCTGCTGGCTGCAGGCGGCCTGCCGGTTGGTGGGGTTGCGGGTGGGTTTTTTCTTTATGATGGCGCGCTGCCGCGCATCCGCGCGATTGATGCGGCGCAGCCTGATCACGTCGCCTATAACCCAGCAATTTCGGGGTTGAACCTGAATTTCAATCGGGTGTGTTTTGAATGGCAGCCCAACGGTGCGGGTGGCTATCAGATCAGCCTTGATGCCCGCGCTGTGCATCACCGCCCCGTGGTTGACATGGCGCAAATGCGTTTGGTCGAGAGGGCCGCGCCGCTTTACAGCTATGTCTCTGAAGGGGGGCGCGATGTTTGGAGTGTGGCGGCAAGCGCTTTAGGCAAGGGCGGTACCCGCTGGCTGCCTGTGCGCCAGCCTGCACTTTATACCGGCCAAGCCTTTCAAGCTTTGGCAAGCGCGCGGGGGCTTGCGCTGCCTGCCCCCCGTCTGCTTGAGGCGCTGCCCCCCGAGGCGCTGCTATTGGCCCGGCATCAAAGCGCGCCGCTGCCCCAGATGTTGCGCGCCATGTTGCGTCATTCAACCAATCTGACCGCCGAGACGCTTGGGCTGAAAACCACCCTGATGCAGGGGGGCGACAGGCCGGAAAGTATTGATCTGCAGCGCTCTGGCCAACGCATGGCCCAATGGCTGCAAACCCGCCACGGTCTGCAAGGTGCGCGCTTTGTTGACCATTCAGGTTTGGGGGAAGACAGTGCGATTAGCCCGGCGGGTTTGGTGCAGGTTTTGGCAAACCCAGGTGTGGCCGAGGTATTGCAGCCGCTGTTACATGAGTTTCGTCTGGAAAAGAAAATGGACAAAACCAAGGTATTGGCCAAAACCGGCACGCTGAACTTTGTCTCTGCTTTGGCCGGATATCTGTTGCCAGACGGTGGGCGGCCAATGATCTTTGCCATCATGCTGGCCGATGTGCCCCGTCGCAAAGCCTTGCCCCCTGAGGCGCGCGAGCGGCCAGCAGGGGGGCGGCAGTGGGCCAATGCCGCACGCCATCTGCAACGTCAGATGCTGGCGCGTTGGGTTGTGCGCTTTTCCGCCTAAAGCTTCATGTGGCGCGCACGTGCGCCCCGCTCAATGGCTGCGGCGTGCAACCGGTCAAGGTTCAATTCTTCACGAATTTCTTCCAACAAGCGCAGCTCGGTCTCACCCAGTTTACCATCGGCTGCGGCGACATCACAGGCCAGCGCATAGGCGGTTTCATTCAGCTTTTCGGGCAGCGTTTCCCGCACCAACCCAAACAAGGCATCCAGACCTTCCTCAACCTCGAACAGATCAAGCACAATCTGCGCCACTTGCCGCAACCGATCTGCATCATATCCGGCAAATACTGGCAAATGGTTGACCAGCTGTTGAATTGTCAAAAGCTCAGATGTGCGGATAGGCTGATCTGACACTGAAACCGCGATCATCAGGGCAACCAAGCTGTCTTGGGGCGACAGCGGGGGTGTTTCATCGGTATCCACGGTGGGGTGTCCTTTGGTTTATGTTGGGGGGATAGAATATTGACGCGCAGGGGGCTTTGGCAATAGGAACCAAGGCTTGCCGGGCGTTTTGCCGCGGCATCTGGGGCAGACCGCCCCGATCTGAGGGACTTGTTTGATATGACCAACCTGCGCGACGCTGCCCTTGCCTCAAAAGCCTGGCCCTTTGAAGAAGCGCGCCGGGTTTTGAAACGCTATGAAAAGGCACCGCCTGCCAAGGGACATGTGCTGTTTGAAACCGGGTATGGGCCATCGGGTTTGCCACATATCGGCACTTTTGGTGAGGTGGCGCGCACCACGATGGTGCGCCGCGCGTTCGAAATGATGTCAGAAATTCCGACCCGGCTTTTGTGCTTTTCCGATGATTTGGATGGCATGCGTAAAGTGCCTGAAAACGTCCCCCAGCCCGACATGCTGCGCGAACATTTGCAACGCCCGCTGACCTCAGTGCCCGATCCGTTTGAGCGGTATCCCAGTTTTGGTGATCACAACAACGCCATGTTGCGCCGATTTCTGGATACGTTTGGCTTTGATTATGAATTTGCCAGCGCAACTGATTATTACAAATC
>ERZ888423.3525-NODE-3525-length-10184-cov-36.681212_pt1 | contig 10184 bp, 7 predicted proteins | sample MGYA00520523_ERZ888423 | MGnify/ENA primary metagenome ERZ888423 (study PRJEB32303, sample SAMEA104408611) | aquatic metagenome | biome: Brackish water; feature: Pelagic; material: water | place: Baltic Sea | collected 2014-06-08T10:24:00 | depth 30,27 m ...
ATCGCAAGCGCCGCGGAGAGGATGCACTACAGCCGCACCGGATCCGCTACAAGCCACTCACGAGGTGATCCGCATGCCCCATTCCATGATGTCCGTGATTTCCGCCCTCTTCTTGGCGCTCGCCGCATGGGCGGCGACCCCGACCACAGCGGGTACCGTCACGCAGACCGGTACGCCGGCGACCGCACCGGTCTCTCTCGAGGCACTGTTCCGTCCCGCCGAGTTCGGTACCGTCACGCTCTCGCCGAACGGCAAGCACATCGCCGTGCTCGTCCCCGAGGCCGACCGCACGGCGATGGTGGTCCTCAAGATCGGCAGCCGCAAACCCGAGTCGCGTTGGGACTTCGGCGAGCGTCAGCACGTCAGCGGCGTCTATTGGGTGAGCGACGAGCGGCTGGTGTTCCGCGTCGCAGAGAAGCTCGGCAGCCTCGACCGACGCGTCGCCACGCCCGACCTCTATGCCTCGAACATCGACGGCTCCAAGCGCTTCGTCATCCCGAACGGCAACACCTACCAGCTCCTCGGTCGCGTCGAGGGTGAAGAGAGCCAGCTGTGGATGTCGCGCTCGATCGATCAGGCGTTCCTCTTCAGGATCGACACCCGCAACGGCCGCATCGTGAATGAAGCGACTGCTCCGCTCGATTTCGGCGGTTTCGTGCTCGACAACAAAGGCAAGGTCCGTTACGCCTTCGGCGGCAACGAAGACCGGAAGATGCGCACCCTGCGCCGCGACGGCGATAAGTGGGTGACCGTCCACGAGACCGAAATGGACGGCGGCGATCGGACGCTCATGCCGATCGGCTTCCACCCAGACGACCGTCGCGTCTACATGCAGGCGAGCGAGAGAGGAGAGCCCTCGCGAGTGGTCCTGCTCGATCCCGAAACCGAACAGAAGACCGAGGTGGCGAGCGACGCAGTGTCATCGGCCAACGGTTTCGTGACCACCGGCGATGGCAAGACGCTGCTCGCCGTCCAGTTCGAGCCGGACCGCACTTCGACCAAGATCGTGGAGCCGACGCATCCCGAGGCGCGGGCGCTCGCGGGCCTCATCAAGGCCTTCCCCAACCACGATATCGAGTTCGGCAACGCTTCCATGGACGGCAAGCTGCGCGTGTTCCGCGCCTCGAGCGACACCGACCCGGGAAGCTACTATCTGTTCGATGTCGAGAAAGGCGCCGCGACGTTCCTCGTCTCCTCGCGCAGCTGGCTCAAACCGGATCAGCTCGCACCGATGCGCCCGATCAAGTACACCGCTCGTGACGGTAAGACCATCCACGGCTATCTCACCGCGCCCCGCGGCGTGGCCGCCAAGAACCTGCCGATGGTGGTGTTTGTTCACGGCGGCCCGCACGGCCCGCGCGACAGCTGGGGTTTCGACCCGTACGTTCAGGCGATGGCGACCCGTGGCTATGCCGTGCTGCAGGTCAACTACCGTGGCTCGGGCGGCTACGGCAACGCCTTCGAGAAGGCGGGTTACCGCCAGTGGGGCACGACCATGCAGGACGACCTCACGGACGGCGTGCGCTGGGCCGCGCAGCAGGGCTATGCGGACCCGAAGCGGGTCTGCATCTTCGGTGGCAGCTACGGCGGCTACGCCGCGCTGATGAGTCCGGTGCGCGAGCAGGGTCTCTACCGCTGCGCCATCGGCTATGTAGGCGTTTACAGTCTGCCGATGATGACCGAGAAGGGTGATATCCCGAGGCGTGAAGCCGGCCGCAACTACCTCAAGCGTGTGCTTCCCGAGAGCGAGGAAGAACGTCGTAGTCAGTCGCCGGCGTACAACATCGACAAACTGAATCTGCCCGTGATGTTGGTGCACGGCGCGAAGGACGAGCGCGTACCCATCGAGCAGATGGAGTTCCTGATCCGTCAGATGAAGGATGCGGGAAAGGTCCCCGAGACGGTGTTCGTCAAGGAGAAGGAAGGCCACGGTTTTGTCCGCCCCGAGAACAATGTCGAGATGTTCCAATTGCTGCTAGCTTTCCTCGATCAGCACACGACACCCGTCAACTGAACGCGTCCGGCGTGATCGCCCCCGGGGCCATCGAGGAGTTCGACCGACTGCTCGCTTCGGGGGCGTTCGCGGGCGCCACGCGCCAAGCGCTGGACCTGCAGCGGCTGCAGCCGCGGGGTGCACTGCCCTTGCTGCTGCAGGTCGATGTCGATCTCTGTCAGGGGCGCAACGACGCCGCACGGCGGCTGCTCGCAAAAGCCCTCGGCAGCGACATCGATGGCCCGCATACTGCATTGCGGCTGATGCAGGTGCTGGACCGGCTCAGCGAGTCGGGGCTGATGATCGAGGTGGCCGGCCAATTGCCGCCGCCGATGTGGGGCTCAGCCACCCAGCTCGCACAGGCCGCGCATGTGCTGACCGGCGTCGGCGCGTTCGCCTTGGCGCGCCAATACGCGCATGCCGCGGTGGCCAAGGACGGGCGCAACCCGCCGGCGCTCTACGCCCTCGCCACGCTCGAGACCTTCTACGGCGACCTCGCGGGCGCGGCCGAACTCTGCACCCGGTGTCTCGCGATCCTGCCCGACGACGCAGGCGCGTTCTGGCTGTTGTCGCGCCTGCGCCAGCCCGGTGGTGGCGTGCGGATCGACCGGCTGCGCTCGCTGCTCGCCGCCTCAACCTCGGTCGAGGACCGTGTCTGGTACGGCTACGCGCTGCACAACGAGCTGCATGAGCTAGGTGACCACGAGGCGTCCTGGGCGGCGCTCGCTGAAGCCTGCGCGACCAAGCGTGCGCTGCTGGGCGATGGGATCGGACGATACGGTGATCTGCTCGATGCGCTGCTCGCAGCGGAAGATTGGCCGCAACCCGCTGCTGCGACGCCGATAGCGGCGGCGCCCGTCGCCTCCTTGCGCGCGGTGTTCGTCATCGGACTGCACCGCTCGGGCACCACGCTGGCGGAACAGGTGCTTGCCGGCCATCCGTCGGTCGCGGGCGGCGGCGAAACCTACGATATCCGTGCGCAACTGCGGCGCGTGACCCGCCTGCACTATCCGCATGAGCTCGATACACGGGTCATCGCACAGCGGCACGCCATCGACTTCCCGGCGCTCGGGCGGCACTACCTGCGCGGCATGAGTTGGCGCGCAGAGGGCAAGCCAGTGGTCACTGACAAACTCCCCTCCAACTACCTCAACCTCGGCCTGATCGCGAACGCGCTGCCGGACGCCAGGTTCATCCACCTGCGACGCGACCCGGTGGATGTCGGTTTTTCGAGCCTGCGCACGCTGTTCTCGCACGCCTGCCCCTATTCCTACGATCCGCTCGATTTCGCACGGCATCATCACCGATACCAGCGGCTGATGGCGCATTGGCGCCAACGCTTCCCCGACCGGATCCTCGATGTGGACTACGACGACCTCGTGTCCGACCCGGTCGCGACCGCGACACGCATGGCGCGCTTTGTGGGCCTCGATTTCACGCCGACGATGGTCGCTCTCGAGCAGCGCACGAACGCAGTGGCTACGGCCTCTAGCGTGATGATGCGCGACGGGATACGCCGCGACCGAGGCAAGGTGTGGGCGCCCTACGCCCGCCGGCTAGCACCGATGATCGAGGCGCTCAGCGCACCTGTTTGACGCCGATCCAACGGCCGGTGTCCACCAATGTCATGCGGTGCATCCCGAACATGCCTCGCTTTATGTTGACGCGGGTATCGCTGCCCCGGTATTGGTAGCGACCGTCCATGCGCTGCTGCCAGATCTGCCCGTTCTCCATCTCGAAGAAGGTGCGGCCGGTCCAGCCGTCGAACTTGGAGACGATGCGGGTCTCGATGTTGACATCAGGGCCCCAATCGAGAGGACCCGGTTGCGGCGGCGCGGCGACGGGCGCAGCGGCGACCACCGTGGCCGCCGCCGCCGGCGCAGCCACCACCGGTGCGACGGTAGTGGCGGTCGAGGTAGGCACGGCGGGAGCCACGGCAGGCGCCGACTGCGGCACGCGCTCACGGATCCAGCGGTAGAGCGTCTCGCGCTCGGCCTCGCTCAATTTGTCGAGTCCCGCGCCCTGTACCACCTCAGGCGGAACCGGCGGCGGCTCAGCAGCGCGCGCGGCCGCGGCCCCGGTCAAGGCCAAAGCGAGCATCGACAGGATCGCGAACCGTAGAAGGCGGCGGAAGAGGTGGGGCATGGCTTCAAACTCCGGGTGGCACAGGCTCGCCGAGCAGTTCCCGCTCGAATGCAGCGGTCGTCACGAGCACTGCGCTGAACGCGGCGCGCTCGGGCGGGGTCAGATGCGGGTTCCAAACATCGAAAATGAGCACCACGCGACGCTGGTCGCTGCCGTTCCAGGCCTCGTGGTCGAAAGTATCGTCGAAGAACATCAGCCGCCCTTCGTGCCACTCGCGCCGGTCGTCGCCGACCCGAAGATGGCCGCAGTCGGGCGGCACGATGAGTGGTAGATGCACGACCAGTCGGCCGTTGACGCTGCCACGGTGCGAGGGGATCAGTGTCTTCGGCTTGAGCACGGAAAACATGATCTCCGGCCCATAACCCGGCACCGCATGCAGATCAGGCACGGCGAAGATGGTACTCGCGGTGACCGGACAGGTGGCGATGGCATCCTCGCGCCGGGCGCCGTCGCGCACGAGATGCAGAGTCGACCAGTCGGTGGAATTGTTGACGCCCTTCCAGACCCGCGCCTCCGGCGTGCCGTCGGCGTGCTGCACATAGGGCTCGAATCCGCTCTTGCGCGCCATCGCCTCGCGCAGCTCCGCACGGATCGCGTCGGTGGCGCTCTCGACCTCATGAGCCCAAGGGAAGTCCTCGCGCTCGAAGAAGGTGCGCGGCGGCAGACCTGGGACATAGAAGAGCCCGGGCCGCCAGCGCGGATGATCGTATCGCAGCGGCTTACGACCAGTGAACATGTCGACCGCCGGTTCCAAGCGACCGACCGACGCACCTCCATGCTCGCGCGCCACACGCTGCAGTTCGGTCGAGAGTTCCCCGTAGAGAGTCTCACCGAGGAAGCGCGAACCCCTCGCCAACAACTGCCGTACCTCGGGCGGGATCGCCTCAGCCGGCATCCTCTGCATGAGGCGATCCGCGCGCAGATAGGCGCCTGCGGTGGGGCGCGTCCGTCCCGCGAGCTCGTGGATCACGCCTTGGTAGAGCCAGGCATGCACGAAACGCGGCTCGCGCGCGCAGGCGGCCTCCAACTGCACGAGGCTGTCGTCCCACCGCTGCTGCTCGTAGAGCGCCATCGCCAGACCGAAGTGGTCCTGCGGGTCGGGACGCGGCCGGTCGACGAGCTCGCGGAAACGGGCCTCGGCATCCGTGAAGTCGCGGCGCTGCAGCGCCCCGAAAGCGGCGTCCCGCGCCTGCGCCGCTCTTGCGCCATCCTTCAGCCGTCCGGTCTCGATGCCCTGCATGGTCGCGCGCCCGTGGGTCGTGGTAGAGGGGTGACTGAGATACAATCCGCAGCTTAAACCCGCACTCAGCAAGGGACAACAATGACCGACCCTCAAGATACGAGTTTCGTCATCGAGCCGGTGTTCGCAGTACCCTTCGCGATGGCCACGCACCCGTCACCGGCTGACATGAACACGCGGCTGCGCGAACTGTTCCTCGCGCGAGAGGCCGTAGGCGACACCTACGCCAATCGTCAGCCCATGGTGAACCGTAGCAAGCAATTGTTCGAGAGCGACTTCCAGCTGTTCGCAGCCGAAGACGCCGCAGTGCACGAACTGCGCGATTTTTGCTACCGCAATCTCTACCGCGCGATCGGCCAGCTCAACGGCTACGAGACCGACATGCTGCAGAACCTTCACATCGCGGTGGAATCCTGGTTCCACATCACTCGTCGTGGGGGATACTTCCCGCTGCATAACCACGCTCTGCACTCGTGGTCGGGCATCTACTGCGTCGATCCGGGCGACGCTGCGGATGACGACGCAGGCAACGGGATGGTGAGCTTCGTCAACCCCTCGGCCACCAGCACCATGTTCATCGACATGGCAGTGGTGCGCATGACAGGCGGCTACAACTACGGCCCGCGCGAATTCAGGCTCAAGGCGGGTCAGCTGGTGCTGTTCCCATCCTGGCTCTTGCACGAAGTCCGGCTCTACAACGGCGATCGGGAACGCGTCACCGTCGCCTTCAACGCCAAGTTCAGGCTCGCGGGCGCGGTGCGCGACGAGATCCCTGTCTGACGCCTCAGGCGCGTATCGCCCAACCAAAAACGTGCTCGTTGACCGTTAACGGTACGGCCTCTGAGGTGACATCAGGACGGCGCAGCGCGGCAAGCAACGCGGTGACCCGGGCCTCGCTCAGGCCGCTCGACACCAGATCCTGGAGCCTCAGCCGGCTGTCCTCGAGACGCGTCTGACAGACCCGCAGCACGCGGCGCCCCGACGCAACATCGCCCGCCGCTGCCGCGCTGCGGAAGGCCTCCGCAACCGCAGACTGCGTCTCGGTCAACACGTCCGGGATGGGCTCCGTCCCCGCCCTTTCATCGAGCGCTGCCTTCGCGGCATCGAAACGCCGCCGTACCTCAGCCGCGGAGTTATCGGCCTGCAGCGCGACCCTACCCTCCATCGTGGCGAGCCGCGCCATATACGGCAGCATGGCTGCAGCCTGCTGCAGGAAACCGTCCTCGGCCTCGAGGAAATCGAGGTGCCGAAGTTCATGCCGCGAGACGATCACGGGCAATGAATCTGCATGGTGCACCATGAATGCGATGCGACCGCCCGGCTTCAGCACCCGTAGCACTTCGGGGAGGCTAAGGCCGAGATCGGAGTATTCGATGCCGAACTGGCTGGCGACCAGATCGAAAGCCGCATCCGGGAATGGCAGAGACTCCACCGCCACCCCGCCCCGGAACTCCACGCGACCGCGCTGCGCGAGCGGCAGTTTCGACCACCAGGCCGGTGCCGGATTCGCAAGATCCACGCCGCAGATCGACGGACCAGACTCCGGATGCAGTTTGAGAAGTATGTCGGCCAGTGGGCCGTTGCCGCAGCCGATGTCCAAGATACGGGTATCTGCCGCACAGCCGAGGAACTCGCGCTGCCAGAACGTGCCGATCGAGTCGGCGTAGCTGCCAGCGAAGGTGGTACCAAGGGAGTGTAACGGCCCCAGCGACCAATAGCGGGTCCAGGCCTGACGGCGTTTCGCACGCCGGAGGCCTTGCTGTTCCTCGTCTTCGCGGATCGTCTCGGGGTTCGTCATGGTGGTGCAAACGAAGAGGGGGGCTTGCGCCCCCCTCTTCTTCACGACTGACGGATCAGGTCAGAGATTCTGCACGATACGGAAGTAGAGCACCCGACCATAGCCGTTGTACAACGCCTGGTCGTAGCCCTGACCCGTCGGATCGAACGGATCGACCACCGGATCCTTGTCTTCCACGTTCTGAGCGCCGATGGTGAGACGGCCGTTCCACGGAGCCTCCCAGTTGAGCTGCACGTCGTGCGTTACCCACGACGGCAGCCGGGTGGCGTAGCCGTAGTCCGTACCACCGCTGTTGATCAAGTTTCCCTGAGAAGAACGGGTCGAGGCGATGTAGTTGATGTTCCAACCGAGGCTGAAGTCACCCCAACGCCAAACGTTGGACAACACGGCACGATCCTTCGGCACACCGACGTCGTCGGTGATGTCGACGCCCGACGCGCCCGAGTAGTTGAGTGTACGGCTGTAGAGGAGCTCGCTCGAGAGCCGCCCGACCTTGCCGAAATCGTAGTTCAACCGGACATTGAGGTCGACGAAATCCGTTTCAGTGAAGCCGAGGTTGGCGTAGCCGGTCTGGCCATAAATGATATCGCCGTCCGGCGAACGCACGAAACCAAGGCCGTTGGCGGCCACCGGCGGGTTCACATCCGCAGGCAGGAAGCTGAGACCGCTCGGGCAGAGACCCGTACCCTGCTCGAGGCAGCGGACGATGGTCGAGATACCCACAAAGGATACCTGGTTCTGCAGCTCGATGTTCCCGTAGTCGACCTTGACGCGCACCCAGTCGGTCGGGTCCCAGACGACGCCGAAGCTGTACTGTTCCGACTGCTCGGACTCGAGGTTCGGGTTGGCGATGGAGTAGGTGGTGACCTGCGTGGAGCAGGTAGGCGCCAGACCGAAGGCCGTGCAGGTACGGGGGTCGGAGATGGTGGCCGCCGAGAACGCGGGCTGTGCCGACGTGATGTCGAGCGACGGCGCGCGGAAGCCCTCACCGTAGCTGGCGCGAAGCGTGAGGCTATCGATCGGCGTCCAACGCACGGCCACCTGCGGCGACGTGTCGCTACCGTAGTCGCTGTAGCTGTCGTGACGCACCGCAAGGGTCGCTTCGACGCTCGACAGGACCGGCAACACGGCCTCAGCGTAGAAGGACTTGACCTGGCGGCCACCGAACGCCGAATTGCCCGCCGAACCCACGATCTGGCCCGACGAAGACAGCGTGTCGTAGATGTCCTGGTAGCTCTCGTCTCGGTACTCGCCGCCGACCGCGAGGCCAGCCGTGCCGCCCGCCATCTCGAACAGGTCGGTCGTGACAGTCGCGTACATCTCCTTGGACAGATAAGTCGCGTCACGGTTGATCGTGGCGATCATCGAGTCGAGGACTGTACGCGGGTTACCAGACGGGTTGTAGATGTCGTACGCGCCCGAGGCGATCTGCTGCTGGGCAAGACCGCCCACGACGTAGTTGCGGCCGAAATCGTAGTACTGCGCGTCAGTGCGGCGTACACCGGCATTGATATCGAAGTTACCGATGCTGCCGTCGACACCCCAGTCGATGAGGTAGTTGTTGGCATCGGTGTTGGTGTCACGGTTGCCGAGGGCGGCGAAGCGGTGCCGCAGAAAATACGGCTCGGTCGCGTCGTAACCCTCGGTCGGGAACTTGACCGCCGGGTGGTTCGGCGAACCCACGGGGAGGAAGATAGCGCCGCCCGGCCAGGGCGACGACGGCACCGGAGCGTAGCGTCCGAAGGACTCGGTCCGCGACACCTGGGTGTTGAGGTAGGTGCTCCAATCGTCGTTGATTTCGTACTGACCACGGGCGAAGAGGGCCGTGTTACCGACCTCGGCCTCGTAGGCACCCTCAAGCGCGAAGTCGTAGAAGCAGCGCTGGCCAGCACCGGAGCCCGAGGTGTAGAAGCCGCGTTCCGAGCAACCGCCCGGCACAGCCGAACCGAAGGTCGGGTTCGCGGCGAACGCGCGAAGCGTGAAACCGTACAGGGTGCCCGGGGCCGGACGCGACGTGAGGAGGTTGTTGGAGAAGGTCGAAGCACCCGGCACGCCGGAGTAATCGCGCTCACGCTGGAAGATGATGTCGCGGTGGTTGTAGGAGACACCCGCAAGCAGTGAGCCGCGGTCGCCCGAGATGCCGAAGATCAGCGAGCCTTCCTCGGTTGCACCGCCGGCACGCTCCGGATCGGAAGCACCGACCGCGATCTGCACACCGTTGAAGTCCTTGCGGGTGATGATGTTCATCACACCGCCGATGGCGTCGGAACCGTAGATCGCCGAGGCGCCCGTGGTGATGATCTCGATGCGCTCCACTGCGGCGAGCGGGATGCTGTTGAGATCTTGGGCGCTACCGACGTTCGGCGCCACGGGGGCGCGACGGCCGTCGATCAGGATGAGCGTGCGGCCCTCACCGAGACCGCGCAGGCTGACACCCGCGAACGACTGGGCCGAGCTACCCGAGCGCTGGCGAGCCGAGCCGAAGCTGTTGAAAGGCAGGTCGCGCACAAAGTCCGCGACCGAAGTGTCGCCGCTCTCTTCGATCTGCTCACGGGTGATGACCGTGACGGGCAGCGCTGCGGCCTCGATGTTCTCGCGCTTGATGCGCGAACCGGTGACGACGACCTCTTCGACAGACTGCTGCTGCGCGCTCGCGACTTGCAGGCCCGAGGCTGACAGGGCGATCGCAGTGGAGACCGCCAAAGAAACGGGTGACTTATACATCCTTAACCTCCCAACAAAGAACAACTGGAGTCGCCGCCACACTCGGATTACCTCGGTGGCGCGCGCCTGACTTGAAAACGAAACAAACTATACGCCATTGATCTTCGCCCATGCAACAACTGTTGTAAAGATACAACTAAAGCCCGGCATAGGGTCGTCCGGACGCCTCCGGCGCCTCGCAACGTCCTCCGCGGCCTGCGCAGCGCTTTGTCGGCAGGTATCGGGTCACCCGAGCCAGACCCGCGCGTTGCGGAAGAGGCGCATCCAACCGCTGTACTCGTCCG
>ERZ888423.3526-NODE-3526-length-10178-cov-7.485133_pt1 | contig 10178 bp, 7 predicted proteins | sample MGYA00520523_ERZ888423 | MGnify/ENA primary metagenome ERZ888423 (study PRJEB32303, sample SAMEA104408611) | aquatic metagenome | biome: Brackish water; feature: Pelagic; material: water | place: Baltic Sea | collected 2014-06-08T10:24:00 | depth 30,27 m ...
GCTACCGTTCTGCCACACAGATTGAGGCAGAGCCGAATTAAGGGCTACGCTACAGTTGTCATGTCTTCCTCCCGTTCCTTTTTCACGCAGGGTTTTTCCGCCCTGATGTCCTTTTCAGAAGCGCCGGACCACAGCGCCTCGGCCATTCCTGCCGCGACCGTATCACCTTGATGCTTTTGACAAAAGAACGGCTTGTCTGTTCAGTATGCTGAAAGCGCAGGATATTTTCGGCCATGGCGGTGCGGGCAGGGCAAATTTGGAGCTTCCATGCCCAACCTGCGGACACTGCGGTTGAGTGCGCCGAAGTCCGCCCAACCCAAGCGCGGATTTCCGCCGAAATCCGGATCCCCTTACTTTGGGGAAATCTGACTGGCGTGGTACAGTTCGCTCTCTAGCCGAGTCCCTGCGGCCTCATTATTTTAATCGGTCCAACCGCTTTTCACGTCACTCCGGGGTGCTTTTATGACCGAAAATCAGCCAACGATGACCTTACTCGGGCCGCTTGCCTTAAGGCTGGGGCCCGCGCGCCAGAAGCTGCCCTTTGCAGGGCACACAAAACAATTGTTTGTCTACCTGGCAGGCCATGCCAATCTGGGCATCCGCCGCGAGACGCTGCTGGACGAGCTATGGTCCGATGTGGCGCCAGCGCGGGCGCAATCGGGTCTGAATACGGCAATCTGGCGCATCAAGCAGGGGCTTGGTCCCTACGCAGGCTTTGGCATTCAGACGATGGATGATCTGGTGCGGCTGTCCGTGCAGGCCCCGGCGCAGGTCGATTCCCACCAGCTTGAACAAGCCCTGGCGCAGGTCACGGCATCGCCGCAACTGGAACCCGAGGCCTATCTGCGGCTGCTCACCTCGGTGAAACTTTGCCGGGGGCCATTTCTGGACGGCTGCTCGAGCCACTGGATCTTGCCGCTGCGTGAAAAATTCGCCGCCATGCATATCCGGGCGTTGACGTTGCTGATGCGAGACCGCGCAGCGCGCGGCGATTATGACGCGGCATTGGAGTATGGCCGCGCGATCCTTGAGCTTGATGCCTTTCGCGAAGGCACCCAGCGCGAGGTGATCTGGCTCTATGCGCTGAACGGGCAGCGGGCACAGGCGATCTTGCAATACCGCAACCTGGTCACGCTCTTGTCGCAGGAACTGGCAATCGATCCGATGCCCGAAACGACGGCTCTTTTCTCCAAGATATCGCAGGCCACGGATTCCATTGTGCGTCTGGCCGCCCGTTCGGTGGACGAGGGCAGCATCGACCGCAGTGTGGTGCCGGCCGTGTGCCTGCAGCAGTCCGACAGAGACGCGTCCAAGTACTGATCCTGCCGTCATGACTGTGATCCGGCGCGACCCCTTGAGCAGGGGCCGCGCCCTTTCTTGCGCGCCGTAAGGCACCTGTGACGCGGCTGTCATCGACGCGGGACGCAGGCGTAACCGGGCCGGGACCGAATCAACAGAACGCCCCGCTAGGGTTCAGAGAAATTTTGCGTTCCGTGAGATGCTTTTGCCTGCGTCTGATACCCAACAAGCGGCTTTACCAGAAGACGAACCGCGCGCCTTTGTTCTGCGGATCCGTCTGACGCGGGGGGCAGGGGGCAGCAACGTGGTGGTGACAATCGATGATGTGTCGAACCAGCGCAAAAGCCATTTCGCGAACCTTGAATCTGTCTTCGCGGAAATCCGCAGGGCGTTGAACCAGTCGGGCCCGGCGCCTGGCCAACCGCATTGAAAAGGGGCTCTTTATGATCAATCCCACCTATCCCGGCGTCTATGTGCGCGAGGAATCGTCGGGCGCGCGTGCAGTGGCCGGTGTCGCCACCTCGATCACCGCCTTCATCGGCATGACGCAGCGCGGCCCGCTTAATCGCCCCGTCCGCATCTTCAACCCGGCCGACTATGCCCGCAGCTTTGGCACCGGCAGTCAGGGCGGAGAGATGGCCCGCCAGGTGCAGCTTTATTTCGACAATGGCGGTGGCGAGGCCTGGGTGACACGGATCGCGTTGGGAGCCCTGCCAGCGTTGATCACCCTGCGCGACGAGAACGGTGGCGACAGCCTGACCCTGACCGCGAAGGAGGCAGGCACCGGCAGCAACCTGCTGCGCGCCGAAGTCAGCTATGACACCGCGTCGCCCGAAGAACGCTTTACAATGACGCTCTACCGCCGGGTGGTGAACACCGCCGGCGTTGCCGAACAGATCGACAGCGAGACCTTTGCCAACCTGTCGATGAATCCGGCCGATGCCAACTATGCGCCCACTGTCATCAGTCAAAGCAGCGCCCTGGTCACAGCAACCTCGGCCGCCGGGGCGCCGGGCGCGCGCAGCATCCTGTATTCGGGGCTGCTGCTGGACAACGTCGCCGCGACCGCGGGTGCCACGATCCGCACAAGGCTTGGGCTGGTCGGTGCGGGCACGGCGGATTTCAATCTGGTCTACAACGGGCGTCCTGCGATCCCGGTATCCGTGACCATCGCCGCCGGAGACGATTCAAGCGCGATCGTGGCGGCAATCGCCACGGCCATGGCGCAGGCCCTGACCAATGACGGCATCGTTCAGGTCGTCAACGGGGCAGAGGTGGCCGCCGCGGGCCGCCGTCAGATCACCATCGACATGCCCGGCGCAAGCTTTGACATCCTGCCCGGCACAACCAACGACATGGCAACGCCCTTGATGCTGTCACGGGCTGGCGGGGCGATCTACATCGACCGGTACGGGATAAACCGGCCCGCGCCCACCGGCTATGTAAGCCGTCCGCACAACTTGCCGGATGGCGATGACCTGACGCGGTTCTTTGCCTTTCTGAACGTCGCCAAGACTGCGCTGACCCATTGGGACATCACCGATGCCTCGGTCGCGGGCAGCCCCGGCGAGCAGGCCATCTCCTACCCCAGCCCCGGCGGCACCATGCTGAATGGCAACAGTTTTGTGCCTGCGGACGGATCTTTGGGCTCGGTCAGCAACATGATCGAGAACCTCGGTGCAATCGCCGCCTCGATCAGCAACGACAGCAACAAGCGCTGGAAAGCGGAAGTCCACGGCATCCGGCTTGTCCTGACGCCGACCTTCGGGAATTCCGACAGTGATCTGTCGGCGCTGCTTGCCACCTCGAACGGGCCTGCGCCCGGGGCCGGGCATAACCTGAGCACGGCGGCGCGGATGTTCGGGGCGGCGCAGAACCCCAACAACGTGGTCGCCTATGCGCTGGGGACGGCTGGCAACCCCGCTGGCGGCGGACTGTTTCAGGATCGCGGCGCCGCGCAGGACGGCGACGATGGCGCGATCCCGGTTGAGCAGAACTATCGTGACGCCTTCACCGAGATCGAGCGCAACGTGGATTTGTTCAACCTCATGGTTCTGCCGCGGGCGCGCACCGCGATCGCGACGCAGTCGGATGCCGAGCGCAAGGTGGCCTTTAACGCCGCCGGGGCATTCTGCGCCAAGAAACGCGCTTTCCTTCTGGTCGATCCGCCTTCGCTGGACAATGCGACGGTCTGGAAAGATGCCACCACGGCCGAAAGCGGCGTGGACGCCCTGCGCATCGGGCTTGAGACACGCAACTCCGCCGTCTACTGGCCTCGGCTGCGGCAGGCGGATGGCTCGTTTCAGGATCCGTCGGGACCGGTTGCCGGGCTTATGGCAAGGACCGATGGAACACGCGGTGTCTGGAAAGCCCCTGCCGGGGTCGAGGCCACCATCCGCGGCGTGGCCGGTGTCGAGTTCCGCATGTCCGACCCCGAAAACGGAGTGATCAACCCCAAGGCGGTCAATGCGCTGCGGGTCTTCCCCGACGGGGTTCTAAGCTGGGGCGCGCGCACGCTGGTGGGCTTCAACGCCAGCGGCAACATCGACGACAAGTACATCCCTGTGCGCCGCACCATGCTTTACATCGAGGAAAGCCTTTATCGTGGCCTGCGCTTCGCGGTGTTCGAACCCAATGACGAACCGCTCTGGGCGCAGATCCGGCTGGCGGCGGGCAGCTTCATGAACGGGCTGTTCCGGCAGGGCGCCTTTGCGGGGGCCAAGGCATCGGATGCCTATTACGTGCTCTGCGACAGCTCCACCACCACGCCCACGGATCAGAACCTGGGGATCGTGAATGTGGTGGTCGCCTTTGCGCCGCTGAAGCCGGCTGAATTTGTCATCCTGACAGTCAAGCAGATCGCCGCACAGGCCCAGACCTGAGCCTTACCGGACAAGGAGATACCCCATGCAATTCCCAGTAAACGTGACCCGCGTCGACCCCTATCGGAACTTCAAGTTCCGGGTGGTCTGGGACGGGCAGGTGGTTGCCGGCGTCAGCAAGATCAGCGGGCTGAAGTTCACCACCGAAGTGGTCAGCCACCGCAATGGCGGCGATCCCTCGACCAAGCATCACATGCCCGGCGTGACCACCTCCGAGGCGGTCACCCTGGAACGCGGGATCACCCACAACCACGCCTTCGAGGAATGGGCCAGCAAGGTCTATTCCGTCGAGGGTGACGGCGGCATGTCGCTGCGCAATTTCCGCAAGGACATCTCGATCGAGCTTTACAACCTGCAGGGCGTCAAGGTGCTGGCCTACAACGTCTTTCGCTGCTGGGTAAGCGAGATATCGATGATCTCGGAGCTGGACGCCAACGGCAACGCGGTCGCCTTTGAGAGCATCGTTTTGCAAAACGAGGGCTTCCAGCGCGATACCGCAGTCGTCGAGGTGGCAGAGACCTGATGACCATGACCGCTGCCTCTGATCCTCTTGCCGGGCTGACTTTTGCCTTCGCACCGCTGAGTGGAGCGGTAGAGCACGGCCTGGCCCAGCAATCCGGCTCGGCGCAGAGCCGCGCGCGATGGTTGCTTGAGGCGGTGGTCGCCGGTCTGGCCCGGGATGGCGCGCCGCTGGCGCTGGCGGATCTGACGCTGGCGCAGTTCGACGCGCTTCTGGCCGCCTTCTACCGGGTGCATTATGACGATGTGATGCCCGCTCAGGCCCGCTGCGGCGGCTGTGACGAACCGTTCGAGATCAGCTTTCGGCTGTCGGACGTTCAGGCCCGGCTGGCGGTTGGCGCTGCGGATTTCGCCGGGGACCCCCATGGCGCGCTGACCGCGCCCTCGGGCCGGGTGTTCCGCCTGCCACGGGTGGCGGACCTTGCCGCGCTGGATCCGGCACGGCCCGAGGCGTGGCTGCGCGCTTTGCTGGTTGACGGACCCTTTGACGCCGAAGGCCTGCAAGACGAGATCGCGCAGGCGGGTCCGGTGCTGAGCCAGGATATCACCGCCGCCTGTCCCGATTGTGGGCACGGCAACGCAATTCGCTTTGATCTGGCGGGCTTTCTTGTCCAGACCCTGGACGGCGAGGCCGCGTTCCTGTGGCGCGAAGTGCATCTTCTGGCGCGGCATTATGGCTGGGCGCTTGGAGATATCCTTTCCTTGCCGCGCGGCGTCCGGCGCCAGTTGGCTGGGTTGATCGTGGTGGATGCGCCCCGGGTGAGGCTGGCGTCATGAGCGGGTTGATCCAGCGCCTGCTTGACCGCACCGGCGGCGGGGCTCCTGCCGCGTCGATGCCGGTCGTCCCGATGGCGCGCAGCAGCTCTCCTCTGGCGGCGATGGACCAGCGCCTGCATGACCCGGCCTTTCGTGATGGCGCAGACGGCCTGCCGGGCGCTGCGGTCTTCGGGCCGGAAGACGCAGGCGCGCTTCCGCCTGAGGCGGAGCCGATGTTTCCGCGGTTTGACCCTCCTGCGCCGCCACCTGCCTTGACCGGGCAGACAGCGCAGCCGCCGCAGCGGGCGCAGGAGGCCCCGCCGCCGTTGCCCGGATTGCCGCAGGACTGGGCGCGCATCCCCGACCCGATCGCCAGCCTGCGCGCCGCGGCTGCTTCCGCAAGCCAGCCGCCGTCTGGCCCGCAGCCGCAGGCCAAGGCGCAACCGATCATGCCGCCACCGCCGCTGGATTTGCCGCCCGTGGTGCCTGCGCCTCAAGATCCGGAGCCGCAGGGACGCGCTACTCCGGCTGCGCCGCGGCCCGCAGGCGATCCGGTTCCCGAGGCGCCCCAAGCCTTGCCCCAAACCGCCAGTCCCTTGGCACATCCACCAGCGGACCTGCGCAGGCCCGATCCGGCTCCGCTGATCAAACCGGACCTGCCGGAGCCCCGGGTTGCTCCGCAGATCCCGGCAGAGCCCGCACCCCAGCCACAGCCGCAGGCCCAGACCGCCCCCGCGCCGCCGCAGATGCTCTCACCGGTTGTCACCAGCGCCCTGCCGGCCGCCGAGGCAAGTGCTGAAGACACGGCCCCGACCAGCACACAGGCTGCCACCCGCCGCGTCGAGCGGATCGTGGAAACCGTGCTGGACCGGCAACCGGCCCCGCCTGTGGCCCCTGAACGCCGCGGTGGCAATCAGGCCCCCACAGCCGAGTCCATCTCGCGGATCGGGGCCTTGCCCGTGCGCCGCGCAACCCAGACGCTTTTTGGCGTGTGGAGGCCTTGATGACCACGCTGAACCTCAGCCATGTGACGGTGACCTTGCAGACCCTGCTGCGCAACAATTGTCGCCGTCTGCTGGGCGGCACGCCGGCCAATGATCCCCAGGTCACGCTGATGCCGCCCGAGTTGGTCACGGCCAATACGCGCACCCTGAACCTGCATCTTTATCACGTCTCGGAGGACCCGCACTACCGCAACGATGTGGGTATGGCGGGCGGCGTGCCTCCGGTCAGCGGCAAGCCGATGGCGCTGCGGCTGTTCTACGTGATGACTGCGCATCTGACCCGGGTGAACCAGTTCGACGCCGAAAGCCAGCAACACCTGCTGGGGCTGGGCATGAAGACATTTCACGACAATCCGGTTGTGAACGACAGCCTGATCATCCTGCCCACCCCGGCCAGCCCCCCGGTGCCGGTGATGCACGCGGAGCTGCTGGGCAACAACAACCGGATCGAGATCCTGCCGCGCAATCTGGAACCGGAAGAGAACATGAGCTTCTGGGCCACGGAGGATCAGCGCACCCCGCGTATGGCTGTCTTCTATGAGGTCCGCACGGTGTTCCTGTCCCCCGAAGAGGTGCGCAGCGCGGCCGGCACGGTGTTCGACATCGGGCTTTACGTCTCGTCCTCTGCGGCGGCGCGTCTGCGCGGCTCGCGCTCGGTGCTGGGCTTCCAGATGCCTGCCTCGACCGGGCTGGGCGCGCAGGCGATCGATGTCACCCCGGCGCGGGCGACCCTGCGCGCGCTTGCCGTGCCGGACCGTCCCCGCCTGCGGCTGACGGGCCATAACCTGACCGCAGGTGACACGCAGCTCTTGCAGATCATCCATGGCGGCAACACCCATCTTCTGGACCCCGCTCTGAATGCAGATTGGGACATCCGCTTTGCCACCTCCGAGATCAGTTTGATCCCGCAGGCCACGCTGGATGTGGATGACGGCGCGGGCGGCGTGGTGACGCATCCCGTGCCTGCAGGCTTTGTCAGTTTTGCGCTGAGCGTGCGCAGCTATCGGTATCAGGGCGGCACACGGCTGAACGCGGACTATCCGGCGGGGCAGGTGCAGGTGTCGCTCGGGGCGCATATTGATGGCTCTGCGGGTCCGGCGGGCGGGTTCTTTACCGTGGATGTGGACCCGGTGGTGGACCTGACCGTGGGCACGGTGACGCTCGCGGTTGCGGGCGAGTACTACACCAATGCAGCGCCCGCGCCGGCACCGACCGGGCCGGGCACCTTCGTGGTGACGGCGGCGCAGGTGGTGTTCCAGCCGGCCTTTCCCGCGCCCTTTTCCGGGGCGCATCCGGTGCAGCTGTTTGTCGATGGCGCCGAAAGCCAGCCCTATTGGATCGAGGTGCCATGATGCAAAGCGATGCCCTGATCGTGGCGGAACTGACGCGGCTCTTGCTGCAAGCCCGCGCGACCTTTCTGGAAGGCGGCGGCGCGGACGGCGATACGCCCGAGGCCGAACGCGCCGCGCGCGATGCGCTGCCGATCAAGGCCTTGCAGGACGAGCTTGCGGGCCGCGATGACGGGCCACGCGCCTTGCTGGCAAGGCATCTGGGTCTACAGCCGCCCGAGATGGTCTTGCTGGATCTCTGTGTCGCCTTGCAGGTCGATCCGGCGCTTGAGGCGCTGGTTGCTTCCTGTCAGGGAAAACCGTGGCGGCCTGCCCCGACCGAGGCTTTGGCGAGGCGGCTTTTCGATCTGCCAGCCACGCCGCTCTGGCGGCCGACCTCCGGCCTTGCCCGCTGGCGCTCGCTGGACGAGATCGCGGATCCTTCTGGCGCGCAGCCAGTGTTGCGGGCTGATCCGCGGATCGTGGATTGGTACCATGGTACGCTTGCGCTCAGCGCCGACCTTGTGGATCGCTGCGCCATTCCTGCGCTGGATGCGCCTTTGCCCGCCTGGGATTTCAGCGCCGAGGCACAGATCATCGGGGATGTTCTGCAAAGCGGGCAGGCGGCGCGGGTCAGCCTAGTGGGCGCACAGGGCAGCGGGCGGCAGCTTGCGGCCCGGGCACTGGCCCGGCAGATGGGTTTGCCGGTGTTGCTGGTGCGCGGTGACGCGCTAGAGCCGCCTTTCGAGGATGCCTATATCCGCCTGCAACGCTTTGCGCTGCTCTCGGGCAGGGTGCCGGTCTGGGTCACGCCGCCGCGCCACTGGCCTGCCTTCCGCAGCCCCGCGCCACTGCAGATCGTGCTGAGCGAAAATGCCATGGCCCCCGGCGGTGGCGCGTGTTTTGACTATGTGATCCCGCAACCCGCCTTTGGCCCGGACCTGCGACAGGCGTTCTGGCAGTCCCTGAGCGGTGGACGCGCCGCCCTGCCGCTGGCGCTGGCCCATGCGACGCCCTCCGAGCTGGCCACGCTTGCGCCGCTTGCGGCAAAGGGGCCCGCAGCGGTGGGGCTTTATCTGCAACAGCGCGCGCTGTCGGATCTGGACAGCATCGGCACCGTGAGGCGCCCGCATCTGGGCTGGGAGGACATCGTCCTGCCAGACAGCGTGACCGCCGCGCTGGCCGACTATGCCAGCGAGGCACGCCTGCAGGTCAGCCTGATGGGCCGGCCCGAGGTGCGCCGCCTGTTTGCCGCCGATGCCGCCCCCACGGCGCTGTTCACAGGCCCGCCGGGCGTTGGCAAGACGATGGCGGCCGAATGCATCGGGGCAGAACTGGGGCTGCCTTTGCTGGTGATTGACGTGTCGCGCACGGTCAGCAAATACATCGGCGAGACCGCCAAGAACCTCTCGGCCATCGTGGACAGGGCCCGCCGCTTTGGCTGCATCCTGTTCTTCGACGAGGCCGACGCCTTCTTTGCCAAGCGCACCGACCTCAGGGACAGCAACGACCGGCACGCCAATGCCGACACCAACCACCTGTTGCAGCTGATCGAACGCTATGAGGGGCCGGTGATCCTGTCCTCGAACAAGCCGGACAACATGGACGAGGCCTTCTTTCGGCGCATCCGCCATATCATCGATTTTCACCGCCCCGATCAGGACCAGCGCGGCGCGCTTTGGTCGCATTTCACCCGCGTGCTGGCCGGGCAGGGGGCTGTGACCGCGCTGGAGGCGCCGCTGCGGCTTTGCGCCGAGCGGTTCGAACTGACGCCCGCGCAAATCAAGGGGGCCGTGCTGACGGCGCATTTCGACAGCCTGCGGGCCGAGGCGGCCATGGACATGGCGCATATCCTGCGCGGGGTTGCGCGCGAGTTGCGCAAGGACGGGCGAAGCCTGCCGTCCGATCTGGTGCTGACCGGCACAGGAGGACCCGCCCATGTCGCGTAGTGGCTCGGAACGCTCGCCCAACGTCATTCCCGGCGCCTTCGTGCAGCTGGTCGAACAGGTGATCGGGTTCATCCCGAATATCGTGGCTTTCCAGTACAACCCCGCAGCCATCACCCGCACGCTTGAGCCGTGGAACCCCTTCGAAGTGGATCAGGGCAATCGCGGAGCGCAATCGCCCACCGTCCAGCCCTATGAGCCGCAGGAGAAATTCTCGTTCACGCTGGAACTGCATGCCGCTGACGGGATGGAGGACAACAACCCGATCAGCACCGTGTCCGGGGTGGCAGCGCAGATTGCCGCGCTCAAGAAACTGACCCAGCCCAGCACCGGCCTGCTGGGGGATCTGGTGGCCAGCGCCAAGGCGCTTCAGGGCAACAAGGCGGTGCCCCAGCGGCCCAGTGTGCCGGTGATCCTGATGATCCTGGGGCAGTGTATTGTGGG
>ERZ888423.3527-NODE-3527-length-10177-cov-29.718238_pt1 | contig 10177 bp, 6 predicted proteins | sample MGYA00520523_ERZ888423 | MGnify/ENA primary metagenome ERZ888423 (study PRJEB32303, sample SAMEA104408611) | aquatic metagenome | biome: Brackish water; feature: Pelagic; material: water | place: Baltic Sea | collected 2014-06-08T10:24:00 | depth 30,27 m ...
TCTTGGCGTTGCTGATCGCCCAGCGCACCTTCTTGGGCTCGAAGCGCTTGGGATCGAGCTGGAGCTCCTGGACGACGATCTCCTTGATCAGGCTCTGGACGTCGTTCTCGTCGTAGATGGAGAACTGGCGGGTCCAGCTGAGCCCTTCTGGATCCTTGAATTTATCGATGTCGAAGCGCAGCAGCCGGGCAAACAGGGCGTGGAAGGTGCCGATCCACAGCTCCTTGGTGATCTCCCGGTAGATGCGGGTGCGCAGCTGGCGCTGCTGCACCGGCGAGAGGGTGCTCAGCGGCTGGCCGAACTGGCTGGTGGCGAGCCGCTGGGCCAGCAGCAGCTCCAGCCGCTCCTTCATCTCCCGCGCCGCCTTGTTGGTGAAGGTGACGGCCAGGAGCTGGTGCGGATCGACGCCGTGATGGCCGATCAGGTGGGCGATGCGGTGCGTGAGCGCCCGCGTCTTGCCGCTGCCGGCACCGGCCACCACCAGCAGCGGGCCGTTGTGGTGGTCCACCGCCCGGCGCTGGGCGTCGTTGAGGCCGGCCAGGAAGCTCATGATTCAGAGGGTACTCAGCGCGGCCGCGCCTGCTCGCGCAGCACGGCGGCCAGCGTGTCCACGTGGTGCGCCACGGTGAAGCGGCTGGAGGCCCGCCGCTGGCCCGCCTGCCCCAGCCGTGCCGCCAGCTCCGGCTCCGCCAGCAGCTGCAGCAGCGCCTCCGCCAGCCGTGGCACATCGCCCTCCGGCGCCAAAAGGCCGGTTTCGCCGTCGAGCACCACCTCCGGGATGCCGGCATGCACGGTGGACACCACCGGCACCCCGGCCAGCTGGGCCTCCAGCACCACCACCGGACAGCCCTCCGCATCCCCATCCGGGGCCGTGCGCGAAGGCAGCAGCAGGCAGCGGCACTGGCGCAGGCGGGCCGCCACCTGCTCCGGCGGCTGCAGACCCGCCAGCTCCACCTGCCGGCCCAGGCCCAGCGCCTGGATCTGCTGCTCCAGGGCCGGGCGCAGCGGTCCCTCCCCCACCAGCACCAGCCGCATGGCGGCCGCCAGTTCCGGCGGCGCGGCCGCGCGAGCGCGGGCAAAGGCGGCCAGGGCATCGAGCGGCGCCTTCTTGGCCACGAAGCGACCCACGAACAGCACGGTGGGCGGCGCCTGGCCAGGGCAGCCGCCATGGAACAGCTCCGCGTTGGCCCCGGAGGGACTGATCGTGATCGCGGCTGGTGAGGCGCCCAGCCCCACCAGCACCTGCCGCATCGGCGCGCTCTTCACCACCAGGGCGCCGGCCAGGCGCATCAGGCGGCGGTAGCGCTCCTGCAGCTGGCCCAGCCGCCGGTCGGCGGAGGCATCGGCACCACGGAAATGCACCACCAGCGGCACCTTCGCCCAGGCAGCCCCATCCATCACCCGCGCGGCATGGAAGCCGAACTCGGCCAGCACCACATCGGGCTGGTGCCAGCGGATCAACAGCCAGGTGACCAGCGAGGCGGGCACAGTGGCGAGCCGGTGCCAGCCCAGCCGGGAGCAGGCCTTGCTGAGCGTGATCGCCAGGCCGTAGGCCAGCTGCCCGGGGCGCCGCCAGGGCCGGGCGCCGCCGAACTCATCCCCAAAAAACGCCACCTGGCGCAGGGGCAGGCGGGCCAGGTTGGCGCGCACGAAGGTTTCGGTGGGGGAGCGCCGGGTGGGGGCCAGCACCAGCACCTTCGGCTCCAGGCAGGGGGCGAGCGCCTGCAGGAACAGCTCCTTCACCAGCGGGGCGGCCAGCTGCTGCCGCACCCCGGTGGCGGCGACGCCCAGCCGGTGGCGGCGGTCCGGGTCGGCCATCAGCGCCGCCAGCGCCGCCGTCAGGCCATCGGTGCCGGTGTCTTCCGCCAGCAGCACACCGTTGTGGTCGTGCTGCAGCAGTTCCCTCGGTCCGGTGGGGCAGTCGATCGCCAGGCAGGCGCAGCCTGCCGCCATCGCCTCCACCAGCACATTGGGGAAGCCCTCGTAGCGGGAGGTGAGGGCGAAAATCTGGGCGCGGTCATACCAGTCGGCCAGGTTGCCCACCGGGCCGGGCAGCAGCAGCCGCTCGCGCCAGGGAGCCGTCGCCGAAGCGACCAGCAGCGCCTGCAGCTCCGGATGGTCGGCGGTCACCCCCGGCAAGGCCAGCCACCAAGCGGGAGCGGCCGGCGCCAGCCGGGCGAAGGCCGCCAGCAGACGATCAAAGCCCTTCTGCAGGGGCTTGGTGCCTACCGCCAGCAGCAGCTGGGCGCCCTGCGGCAGCAGGGCGGCGGGATCCACGCGCGGTGGCTGAACAGGCAGCGGCCAGGTGATCGGATTCGGCACCACGGCCACCCGCTGGGCCAGATGCTGCTGCTCCAGCCAGGCACCGATCCGCGCGGTCTGCACCAGCTGCAGCGCCGCCTGCGGGTAGAGCCAGCGGCGCAGCAGGCGCCAGGGCAGGGGCAGCGGCTTGGCCGGCGGGTAGTTGCGCTCCGCCACCACCACCGGCCGGGCCGAGCCCAGGCTGGCCAGCAGCAGATTGAGCGCCGGCCGGGTGGTGAGGCCGATGGCCAGATCGAAGCGTTCGCGCCGCAGCAGGGCGGCCAGGGCCAGCAGCTTGAAGGGGTAAGCGGCGCTGCCGGGCAGGCGGGCGAGGCCATGGTCGGGCGGGCCCCAGCGGCGATCGAGGCCCGGTGGCAGCGGGAAGACATCGGCCGGCACGCCGCAAGGAGTGAGCAGCACCACCGTGTGACCCGCCTCCAGCAGCCAGGCGGCGAACTGCAGCGCCACCCGTTCGGCGCCGCCGGTGCGCAGCGCGTGGATGTGGATCAGGATCCGGGCCATGGTGATCCGCCTGTGGACCCGGCCTGCACAGCCTGCCAGCAGCTGAGCAGGTCGTCCCGTGCTTCGGGGCGCTCCACGTTGAGGATCGCCAGCGCGTAGGCCGGCAGGGGCGGCGGGGCTGAGCCGGCGGCAGCCGCCGCGCCGGGGCGGGCCTGTGGGGCCTCCAGCCCCGCCAGCATCGACGCCAGAAACCAGCGGTGATCTTCCAGCGCCTGGCTGCGCAGGTGCCGTGGACGGGAGGCCTCCTCCAGCAGCAGCGCGAGGTCGTCGCGCAGCCCCAGCGGATGGCCGATCGCCCCCTGCAGGGCCAGGCAGCGGGCGAAGTTGCTCATCGCCCGCAGCACCACATCGGCGGGCAAGCGGTCGAAGTCGAGCCGCGCCACCAGCCCGTGCGAGCGCTGGGCGATCACCACCAGGCCCTGCGGCTGGCGCAGCAGCAGGTGCAGATGCAGCAGCGCCGCCTGACTGGAGATCAGCCGCTTGAAGCGGTTTTCGCGGTTGCGGCGGCGGCAGCGCAGCAGGGCGGGATCCACCTCCAGACGGGCCACCGCCTGGGTCAGCAGGGCGGCGGTCTCCTGCGCCAACGCCCTGTCCCGCTCCTCCACCGCCAGGTAGGCCAGGCTCACGGCGGCATAGGCGCGGTGGTGCTCGCGGAACAACGGCCCGTGGGCGAGGCCACGGAACAGGGCCGCGCGGGTGGCGGGGTCGGCGGGGCGGCGGGCGCGACGGAACAGCAGGGTTTCGGCGGGCTGGTGCCAGCCGTAGCGGTCGACGAGGGTGGTGAGGGCCCCGAGGGCGGCCGGCGGGTCATCCGCCGCCACGCCCGCCCAGAACGCCCGCTCCAGCACGGCGATGGTGCGGCGGGAGCGAACACGCAGCCACAGCGGCCGCCGCCAGGCGTCAGCCACGGCCGGGCCGCAGCAGCCCTGCCAGCCGCTGCCGGCTGCCCTTGAGCTGGCTCAGCAGCGCCACCGGCAACGAACAGGCCAGACGCACGGTGTACCAGTAGAGCCGGTGCCACCAGCGCAGGCGGAAGGCACCATGGCGGTCGGGTGGCAGCAGCTTGAGCGGCAGCTCCATCACCACCACTTCCGGAAGCAGCAGGAAGCGCCCCCAGTACACCTGGCGCCGCAGGCGGAGCAGCTCCTGGTCCACCAGCGGCGGCGGCAGCGGCAACGAGGCCGGCTCCAGGCGCCAGCTGCCAGTGGCGGGGTCCTGGCTGTAGCGGCTGCGCGGCGCCTGGGCGCTCCAGGGGCAGAAGGCCGCCATCACCCGGTTCGACAGGGAGGTGGCCCGCTTGAGGGCATGGGAGCGGCTGTACTCCAGCGGGCCGGGGCGGAAACCGGCCTGGGCGTCGCGGCTGGCGCGCAGATGGATCGAGTGGCGGATCACGCCGATGGCCGTCTCCGGCAGCTCCCGCACCGGCGTGCCGGTGTGGCAACGCAGGCGCGCCTTGAAGTCTTTGTCATCGAAGCCATACCCCCAGAACAGCTCATTGAACCCACCCAGCCGCTCCACCAGCTCCCGGTCGATGATCCACTGCCCCAGGCGGCCGTCCTCGCCACTGCCGAAGCGGCAGATCAGGCCGTCGTCGGCAAGCCCGGCCGGGTCGTCAAGCTTCGCGGGCCAGCAGTCGGCATCGAGCTTGAACAGGCAGGTGCCGCGGGCCTGGGCGATGGCGAAGTTGTAGGCGCGGCAGAGGTTCCAGCGCTGCTCCCCCTCCACCCGCAGCAGCCGCAGCCGGGGATCGGGCGGCAGGGCCTCGCGGTGCAGCGGCTGGCGGCTGCTCCAGTCCACCACCAGATGCTCGCTGTGGTGGGGCCAGGCAGCCACGCGGGGGGCGGTGTCGAGCAGGTGCTGTTCACGGTTCATGCAGACCGTGATGACGCTGATCGAACGGGACAGGGAGGGAGCAACCAACTCAGACCCTCCGGCGCGGATCCATCACCACAGGCAGATCGAAGCACACGAAGCGGCAGCAAGCGGGGGGTGGCAGCTGCCGTTCGGCTTGCCAGTGCCACCCGGGCCGCAGGGGCCTCACCCAAGCAATCCGGCCAAGTGAAAAAAGCGCCATGGTCAGCCAACTAAGCGTCGAGGGCGGCAAGATCGCGCAGCATCGCTTCGGTGCGCCCCGCATAGGTGTGAGCCGTGGCGCCGCGCAACCGCTGCTCCCGGTCGGGGCCGCCGCCCGCCAGGGCGGTGCCGATGGCGGCGGCGAAGGGCTCAATCCCGGGCTCGCACACCAGGGCGAGGTCGGCGAAGGGGCGCAGGGCATCGATCGCGGTGGCCACCACCGGCACCCCGGCCGCCAGGTACTCGAAGAACTTCATCGGAAACATGGCGCGGGTGTAGGGGTTGAACGCCAGCGGTAGCAGGGCCACGTCCATTCCCTTGAGGCAGGCAGGCAGCGCCGCGTAGGGCCGGGCCCCGAGCAGGTGCACGTTGGCGAGGGCCGCGAGTGCCGACACATCGGTGCTCGGATCACCCTCGCCCACCGGGCCGATCAGCACGAACGACCAGTGGGGATGGCGGCGGGCCAGGCCGATCAGCAGTTCCAGATCCAGCTTGTAGGCGCTGATCGCCCCCACGAAACCCAGCCGCGGCCGGGGGATGGCGGCCAGATCCTGCGGCACCGGCAGGGCCGGATCCAGTGCGGCAGCGAAATGGGCCCCATCGGCCACGTTGGGATAGAAGTGCGTGCGGGGATTGAACGGATGCAGCTGCTCAAGCAGCGCCGGTGAGGTCACGAACACCAGATCGGCGCGGCGGCAGAGCCGTTCCTCCCAGCGGGTGATCGCGTCCGCCGGCATGTCGGGCTGGGCCTGAATCGCATCGACGCAGTGGTAGATCAAGCGCCGGAACGGCGCCGGGGAGAGCACCGCCAGCGTCATCGGGCTGTAGGTCCACAGCCAGTCGGCGCGCAGCCCCAGCACCCGGCGCCAGAGCGCCAGCCCCAGCCGCAGCACCTGGCGGTTCAGCCAGAGTGGCCAGCCGCCGCTGGCCCCGGGCAGCACCAGCGGCGCCCACACCCACAGGCCCGGCCGCACCTGCCGCGGCGGGCGCAGGCCATGGCGCAGGCGCTGCAGCACCCGGCCCCGGTCGGGGCCACCGCGGCGCAACGGCCGCAGCCCCAGCGACTCCACATAGAGCACGCGATGGCCGAGCGCCGCCAGGCTGCAAGCCACATGCTGCTTGTTGGTCCAGAGCGGATGGTTCCAGTCCGCCGTGGCCAGCAGCGTGATGTCAGCCATCCTGCAGGGTGACCAGTTCCCGGAAGGTGGCGGAGCGCTCCTGCAGCGCCATGTAATCCCCGGAAGCCTTGATCGAGCCGTTCTCGAACTCAAAGATGCGATCGCAGGAGCGGATCGTGGAGAGCCTGTGAGCGATCACGATGGTGGTGCAACGGCGACCCACCAGTTCGAGCGCGCCGAGCAGATCGTTCTCGGTCTTGTTGTCGAGGGCGCTGGTGGCCTCATCAAGGATCAGCACCTTCGCTTTCTTGTAGAAGGCCCTGGCCAGGGCCAGGCGCTGCCGTTGGCCGCCCGACAGCCGCATGCCGTCTTCGCCCACGATCGTGTAGAGCCCGTAGGGCAACTCGGCGACGAATTCGTTGAGCTGGGCCATTTCCAGCACCTCCCAGACGGCGTCATCGTCGATGTCCGCGTCGGCGGTGCCGAAGGCCACGTTGCTGCGGATGCTGGCATCGAGCAGCACGATGCTCTGGGGCACGATCGCGCAGCAGGCCTGCCAGGCGGGGAGCTCCTCTTCCAGCACCGGCAGACCATCGAGCAGCAGGGAACCCCGCTGGGGATTCAGCAGGCCGAGCAGCAGGTGGGCCGCCGTACTTTTGCCGCCACCGGTTATACCAACAAGCGCCACCCGCGCCCCCACCGGCACGAGCAGGTTGGCGTTGCGGATCACCCAGTCGTTGGAGTGGGTGTAGCGATACCACACATTCTCCAGACGAATCGAATGGCGCGGCATCACACCACTGGGTGTGGGCGTGGAAGGGGAACTGAGGATTCGTCGCTTGGGCTCCAGCTGCAGCAGCAGCAGGGCGTCGGAGATATCGGGAAGCCCACCGCGCACCTTGTTGATCGAGCGGAACACCGCCTGAATCGGCGCCGAGAGCCGCAGCCCGGCAAACATGATCGCCGTGAGGGTTGGCACGGCATCCTGGATCATGCGGGAGCTGTTCTCATGCAGCAGGGCCGGCAGCAAACCGATCAGGAACAGCAGCGTGATGCCGGTGGGCTCGATCACATAGCGCGGCACATCGGGCAGCAGCTTGGAGAGGCGGTCGTATTTCTTGCCACGGGTGCCGATCGCTTCGAACTGATCGATGTAGTAGCGCTCGGCGCCATACAGCTGCACATCGCGGATCGAGCGGGTGGATTCCAGCAGCAGCGAGTTGACCCGCAGCGAGAACAGCAGCTTCTGCTTGGTGGCGAAGCGCAGCGGCGGTGCCACCAGCCACGACGACACCGTGTAGGCGCCGAACAGAAAGCCGAAGATCAGCAGCGCCTGCCAACCGAAGGCCACCACCACCCCCACCGTGAGCACCACGATCGTGAGGCCGCTTGAGACGATGGTGAGAATCGGCAGAATGATGTCATCGGAGATGCGGCTGAAGATGCGATTCAGCCGCGCCATCATGTGGGCGGTGTTCTGAGATTGAAAGTATTCGTAGGGCTGCAGCAGCACATTGGAGTAGATCTTTTCGCCGTAATCCGCCCAGATCTGCGCGCTCAGCAGGCTCTGAATCAAGGAGGCCAGATATTTCAGCCCCATCGTGAACCACACGAGGAAGATCAGCAGGCCTGCGATCCACAGGCCCTGATCGGCGCGGCCGCCACCGAAGAAGAAAATGGCCGGAATCTTGTCCTGCAGGCGGGAGCCGCTCATGGCCCCCACCAGCCGGGCCAGCAGGCCGATGAACACCAGTTCCGAGAAGCCCACCAGCAGCGACACCGCCAGCAACTGGACCAGGCCGCGGATGCGCTGGCGGGGCAGAAACGACAGCAGCAACGTGAGTTGCGCCAGCGTTTTGCTGTTGAACAATTTGACGCGGGGTTTGGGCTCTGCGCGACTGGAAGACTTCGGCGCAGAAACCATCGGATCAGACACCGCCGCCCCCCTCTTTTTCAACCCTAAAGCAAGCCAGGGCAAGGATTCCCAGCGTCGGGGCCAGACACCAAACCGATCGACTCCAGCCCCCCTGAGCCGCCGCGTCCCGTCTCCCTGCCCCGTCGCCGGATCAGTAGCGGATCAACCAGGGCCAGCGGTCGGGCACGCAGAGGAACTGGTCATCGAGGCCGCAAGTGAACGTGGCGGAGGGAAGGATGCGCCCGAACATCCATTCCGCCAGCGTGATCACCAGTGCAGGGATCACGAACCAGAGCGCCTGGTAGTGGCGCAGCCAGGCGAGGAAGGCGATTAGCTGGAAGAAGGCCACGCCGTCGGCGAGGCGAAAGGTGACCTGGGGGATCCACTGCCAGATCACCGTGGCCTGCAGGAACAGGTGCAGCGCGGCGAACAGCACCAGCACCCGGGTGGGTTCGCTGCGCCAGAGCTCCGGCACGCTGAGGCGGCGGCGCCAGCAGGTGAGCGCCACCCCCATCAGCATCCCCAGCTGCACCCGGATCACCTCGCGGCGCACGGAGTAGTGGCTGAAGAAGGAGGTGGCGTTGATGTAGTGCTCCAGCTTCTGCAGCGCCACCGGAAGCAGCGGCGCCACCACGGCGATGAGCAGGGCGACGAGCGCGGCGGCGACCAGCCAGAAGCGCCGGGAGGCAGACGGTTTCAGCCCCTCGCCCGGGGCCCGCACACGCACCAGCAGCGGCGCCAGGCTGGTGGCGAGGTTCACCGGAAAGGTGGCATGGGCAAGGGCGGAGATCAGCACGCCCGCCGCCACCCAGGGGCGGGGCGGCCTGGCCAGCCGGGCGGTCCAGAGCAGCAGCGGCAGCAGCAGCAGGATGGCCAGCGCCTGGCGCGTCTGACCGTTCTGGAAGAAGCCGCGGAACATCGGGCTGCAGGTGATCAGCAGGCACCACCAACCGCCCCACTGGGGGATCCGCCAGTGGCGCGCCAGCAGCAGCGGCACGGCGCCGTAGGCGGCCACCACCAGGCCATGGAAGGCCGCCATCCGGTAGGGGAGGAAGGGCACGATCGGCCCCACCAGCACCCAGAACGGCTCATCGGCGAGCGTGTTGCCCCAGAACAGCAGCCGCCCGGGTTCGGCCAGCACCTGCCCCAGCGACGGGGCCTCGCCGTAGAAGCGGCTCAGCTTGGTGACATCACTGGTGCCCCAGCTGGCCAGAGCAAAGAACACCACAACCAGCGCCAGCAGGGCCAGCGCCGCCCCCCACCAGAGCCGCATCGCCTGCCGGTTCGCCGCCCGCTGCATCGCCAGGGCCAGGCCGAGCTGCACCACAAACAACACCGCCATCAGCCCCGCGTTCGCGGTGACCTGATCAATGCGGAACGGCGCGACGGAGGGAAACGGCTGCATCAGGCTTGGCTCAGAGGAACAGCGTCGGCGCGACGGTGGCGCAGGCGCGGGCGCGACGCCGTCATCGCCGGCGGGCGAGCACGGTGCGCAGGCGAGTGAACCACTGTCCCGTCCGCAGCCCCAGCAGGCCAGGAGCCACCAGCGGCGGGACGCCGCTCAGCAGCAGATCCCAGTGGTGGTCGATCGCGGTGAGGGCCAGGGCCCAGCGGCTGAGCAGGGCGGGTTCGGCGCAGCTCTCGAGCAGCTGCTCGAGCCGGGCCGGCGCCGGGTACCAGCGCTCGGGATCAGCCACGGCCGCCGTGATCCGCTCCAGGTCGGACGCCAGGCTGCCGCAGCCGATCTGATGGCCGAGCAGCCCGGGATCGAGGCTGTCGGCCAGAGCATGGTTGAGGCTGCTGAACAGCACACAGCCACAGGCAAGCGCCTCGATCGGCGGCAGCCCGAACCCCTCCGACACGCCCCGACCGCGCCAGTAATCGGCGGAGTCGTAGAGCACCACAGTGGCGCTGTTGAACAGGCCCACCAGGTCGTCGACCCATCCGCTCTGCACCTCCACCGTGAGGCCCCGATCGCGCAGGGCCGGCACCAGCTGCTTCAGCACATAGGCGCTGCACTTGCGCTTCTGCACCAGCACGTCGATCGGGCGGCGCCGGGCGACACGATCGGGTGGAGCTGCGGATGGCTCAGCCGATGAGGCAAGCGCTGGGGCAGCCGGATCCGGCGCTTGTTCCAGTGCCACGGACCCCGGCCGCGCGCCCCGCTCCAGCCACTGGCTCTCGAGCGCATTCGGCACCAGAAACAGCGGGTTGCGCGGCGCCCTGTCTCCCCAGTAGCCGAGGGTGT
>ERZ888423.3528-NODE-3528-length-10175-cov-10.981522_pt1 | contig 10175 bp, 5 predicted proteins | sample MGYA00520523_ERZ888423 | MGnify/ENA primary metagenome ERZ888423 (study PRJEB32303, sample SAMEA104408611) | aquatic metagenome | biome: Brackish water; feature: Pelagic; material: water | place: Baltic Sea | collected 2014-06-08T10:24:00 | depth 30,27 m ...
GCATTGTTAGCTGTGTACCAGGCTCACCGATTGATTGTGCTGCAATGATTCCAACCGCTTCACCGACTGCAACGCGCTGACCGGCTGCAAGTGAACGACCGTAGCAAGCTGCGCACTGTCCGACCTTGCTATCGCAGGTTAGAACTGAACGAATCTTTACCTCATCGACACCAGCTGCAACGAGATCATCAATGTTGCGATCACCAAGATCTGTACCTGCTGGAAGCAGAACCTTGCCATCAACGCTCACATCTTCAGACAAGGTACGTCCGAATACTGAGGTTTCAACATGGTCATGCTTAACAAGGTTGCCTGACTCTTGACGTACACCAATCTGTAGAACAAGACCGCGATCAGTACCGCAATCCTCTTCACGGATGATTACATCTTGAGCAACGTCGCAGAGACGACGAGTTAGGTAACCAGAGTCAGCGGTACGAAGCGCAGTATCTGCTAGACCCTTACGAGCACCGTGAGTAGAAATAAAGTACTCAAGTACTGAAAGGCCTTCGCGGAAGTTTGACTTAATTGGACTTGGAATAATTTCACCCTTTGGGTTAGCTACAAGTCCACGCATACCGGCGATCTGACGGATCTGCATCATATTTCCACGAGCACCAGAGAAGACCATCATCCATACTGGGTTAACGCGAGGGAAGTTTTCTTCCATCTCCTTACCCACTTCAGCTGTTGCCTTTGTCCAGATCTCGATCAACTCCTGACGACGCTCGTCATCGGTGATGAGTCCCTTTTCATACTGTGATTGAACCTTCTCAGCCTGTGTTTCATAGCCGGCAAGAATTTCCTTCTTGCGTGGAGGTGTCACAACATCTTCGATACCAATAGTTGCACCAGCACGAGTTGCCCAGTGGAAGCCGAGTGACTTCAACGCATCAAGCGTCTCAGCAACAACAACCTTTGGATAGAACTCAGCGAGACGATCAACGATTCCGCCAAGTTGCTTCTTGGTGACATCAAGATCTACATATGGATAATCAGCTGGAAGCGCTTCATTAAATAGTGCGCGACCAATTGTTGTCTCAATAGTTTCACCTGTCTTTGTAAGGCGAATCTTGATCTTTGCCTGCAATGAAACTGAGTTTTGATCGTGGGCCATGATCGCTTCTGCGATTGAACCAAAGGCACGACCTTCTCCAAGTTCATTGTCACGAACCATTGTTAAGTAGTAAAGACCAAGAACCATGTCCTGTGTAGGAGATGTAATTGGACGACCTGATGCAGGTGACAGGATGTTGTTTGAAGACAACATCAAGATACGTGCTTCAGCCTGCGCTTCAGCGGATAGAGGTAGGTGAACCGCCATCTGGTCACCGTCGAAGTCAGCGTTGAAAGCTGTACATACGAGTGGGTGGATCTGAATCGCCTTACCTTCAACCAATTGTGGTTCGAAAGCTTGAATACCTAAACGGTGAAGGGTTGGTGCGCGGTTTAGCAGAACAGGATGCTCTGCAATGACCTCTTCTAGCACATCCCAAACAACTGGACGTGCACGCTCCACCATACGCTTTGCAGATTTAATATTCTGCGCGTGGTTTAGATCTACAAGTCGCTTCATTACAAATGGCTTGAAAAGTTCAAGCGCCATCTGCTTTGGAAGACCGCACTGGTGCAGCTTCAACTGTGGACCTACAACGATTACTGAACGGCCTGAGTAGTCAACGCGCTTACCAAGCAGGTTCTGACGGAAACGTCCCTGCTTACCCTTAAGCATGTCTGACAATGACTTCAGAGCACGGTTACCTGGACCTGTAACTGGACGACCACGACGACCGTTATCAAACAAAGCATCTACAGCTTCCTGCAACATACGCTTTTCATTGTTAACGATGATCTCTGGTGCACCGAGATCAGCAAGACGCTTCAAACGGTTGTTACGGTTGATAACACGACGGTATAGATCGTTGAGATCTGAAGTCGCAAAGCGACCACCATCGAGCTGAACCATCGGACGTAGATCAGGTGGAATAACTGGAACGCAATCAAGAACCATTGATGCTGGCTTATTGCTTGTTGTGAGGAATGCGTTAACAACCTTCAAGCGCTTGATTGCACGAGTCTTCTTTGCGCCTTTGCCATTTTCAGAAAGATCTGTAAGTAGCTTGTACTCTGTCTCAAGATCAAATGTCTCTAAACGACGCTTGATTGCAGCCGCACCCATGTCACCCTTGAAGTACATGCCGTAACGGTCACGCATTTCACGGTAAAGGTTCTCATCACCTTCGAGATCCTGAACCTTAAGGTTCTTAAAGCGTGCCCACACATCTTCTAGACGAGTAATTTCACGCTCTGCACGATCACGGATCGCCTTGAGTTCACGCTCTGCTGATTCACGAACCTTGCGCTTTACATCAGATTTTGCATCCTCTGCTTCGAGCTCTGCTAGATCTGCTTCAAGCTTCTTGGTACGTACATCTACATCGTTATCGCGACGGGTTTCGATCTTCTTACGATTGTTACCAAGCTTCTTCTCAAGCTGTGGCATATCCTCTTCGCGAGCTTCAGCATCAACCTCTGTGATCATGTAAGCGGCGAAGTAAATAACCTTTTCTAGATCCTTTGGAGCAAGATCAAGTAGGTAACCAAGGCGTGATGGAACACCCTTGAAGTACCAGATATGAGTTACAGGAGCTGCAAGTTCGATGTGGCCCATGCGCTCACGACGAACCTTTGCACGTGTGACTTCAACACCGCAACGCTCGCAAATGATTCCCTTAAAGCGGACACGCTTGTACTTACCGCAGTAACACTCCCAGTCACGAGTAGGTCCGAAGATCTTCTCGTCAAAGAGTCCATCCTTTTCAGGCTTTAGTGTGCGGTAGTTGATGGTCTCTGGCTTCTTAACCTCACCAAAAGACCAATCGCGAATGTTCTCTGCGGATGCGAGACCGATACGTAGTTCATCAAAGAAGTTGACATCTAACATGTTATTTTCCCTCTCACACTTCTTCTACGCTGCTTGGCTCAACTCGTGACAAGTTGATACCTAGCTCTTCGGCGGCACGGAACACTTCTTCATCTGTATCGCGCATTTCAATTGCGACACCTTCTGAAGAAAGTACTTCTACATTGAGACAGAGTGACTGCATCTCCTTGATAAGCACCTTGAATGACTCAGGGATACCTGGTTCAGGGATGTTTTCACCCTTAACGATCGCTTCGTACACCTTTACGCGGCCGAGAACATCGTCAGACTTAATTGTTAGCAACTCTTGGAGTGTGTAAGCGGCACCATAAGCTTCAAGTGCCCACACCTCCATCTCACCAAATCGCTGACCACCGAACTGCGCCTTACCGCCAAGTGGTTGCTGCGTGATCATTGAGTATGGACCCGTTGAACGTGCATGAATCTTGTCATCAACCAAGTGGTGGAGCTTCAAGATGTACATGTATCCAACTGAAATTGGTGTTGGGTATGGCTCGCCGGAACGACCATCAAATAGACGAGCCTTTCCGCTCTTACCAATAAGTTGATTTCCATCGCGGTTTGGAAGGGTTGCAGAGAGAAGACCAGAGATTTCATCTTCAAGCGCACCATCGAAAACAGGAGTTGCGAACTTTGTTCCGGGCTCGCCCTTCTCTGCACCAATTGCACGCATGTGCTTCTGCCATGCCTCATCAATACCTGAAAGATCCCAACCGGTCTTTGCAACCCAACCTAAGTGGAGTTCAAGAACCTGACCAACATTCATACGACCAGGTACACCGAGTGGGTTAAGAACAACATCTACTGGAGTTCCATCTTCAAGGAATGGCATATCTTCCACTGGAAGAATCTTTGAGATAACACCCTTGTTACCGTGGCGACCAGCAAGCTTGTCACCATCTTGAATCTTGCGCTTCTGTGCAACGTACACGCGAACCAATTGGTTAACGCCAGCTGCAAGCTCGAAACCTTCTTCAGATTCAAAGATCTTTACGCCGATAACCTTTCCGGATTCACCGTGTGGAACCTTGAGAGATGTATCGCGAACTTCGCGAGCCTTCTCACCAAAGATTGCACGGAGCAAACGCTCCTCAGGTGTTAGTTCAGTTTCTCCCTTAGGAGTTACCTTTCCAACCAAGATATCGCCAGGAACTACATCTGCACCTACGCGGATGATTCCTCGCTCATCGAGATCTGCAAGAACTTCTTCAGAAACGTTAGGGATATCGCGAGTAATTTCCTCTGCACCAAGCTTTGTATCGCGAGCATCAACTTCATACTCTTCGATATGGATTGATGTAAGAACATCATCCTGAACTAGGCGCTGAGAAAGGATGATCGCATCTTCGTAGTTGTGACCTTCCCATGACATAAATGCCACAAGCAGGTTCTTACCAAGCGCCATCTCACCCTGATCGGTACATGGACCATCAGCGATAACTGAGCCAATTTCAACGCGCTGTCCTTCAGAGACAATAACTCTTTGGTTATATGAAGTTCCCTGGTTTGAACGTGTGAACTTATGCAATGAATATGTTTGGTAGGTCGAGTCATCTGCCATGACCTTAACTTCATCAGCAGAAACCTCAGTTACAACGCCAGCTTTACTTGCGGTAACAACATCGCCCGCATCCACAGCTGCACGGAACTCCATACCTGTACCAATTACTGGTGCTTCTGCACGCATCAGAGGAACTGATTGACGCATCATGTTAGAGCCCATCAAGGCACGGTTTGCATCATCGTGCTCAAGGAATGGGATCATTGCAGTTGCAACAGACACCATCTGACGTGGTGAAACATCCATGTAATCAACTTCTTCACCTGGAATGTATTCAACTTCTCCACCGCGACGACGTACAAGTACGCGTGGTTCGGCAAAGTGATTGTCATCAGTTAGCGGTGCGTTTGCCTGCGCGATGATGTGTTCATCTTCTTCATCAGCGGTTAGGTAATCAACCTGATCTGTTACGCGACCCTTAACAACCTTGCGGTAAGGGGTCTCGATAAATCCAAATGCAGTAACGCGACCATATGTTGCAAGTGAACCGATAAGACCGATGTTTGGTCCTTCAGGAGTTTCAATTGGGCACATACGTCCGTAGTGAGATGGGTGAACGTCACGAACTTCGAAACCTGCGCGGTCACGTGAGAGACCACCAGGTCCAAGTGCTGAAAGACGGCGCTTGTGTGTAAGTCCTGACAAAGGATTTGTTTGATCCATGAACTGTGACAACTGAGATGTTCCGAAAAACTCCTTGATTGACGCAACTACTGGACGAATGTTGATCAGAGTCTGAGGCGTAATCGCTTCGACATCTTGTGTGGTCATACGTTCGCGAACTACGCGCTCCATACGTGACAGACCGATGCGAACCTGGTTCTGAATCAACTCACCAACTGTACGAAGACGACGGTTACCGAAGTGATCGATATCGTCCTTTTCTACGCGAACCTCGCGGCCGTACTCCATCAATAGATCGCCGCGGTGAAGTGCTACTAAGTAGCGCAAAGTCGCAACGATGTCAGAGATAGTAAGTAGTGATGATGAAAGCTCCAGATCAAGGCCTAGCTTCTTATTCACCTTGAAGCGACCGACCTTGGCCAAGTCATAACGCTTAGGGTTGAAGTAAAGGTTTTCGATCAAGTTTTGTGCAGCTTCCTTTGTTGGAGGCTCACCTGGACGAAGCTTGCGGTAGATATCGAGCAAGGCCTCATCCTGTGTCTTAACAGTGTCCTTTTCAAGGGTTGCGCGCATTGATTCAAACTCGCCGAACTCTTCAAGGATTTGTTCTTCAGTCCAACCGAGTGCCTTTAGGAACACTGTTACAGATTGCTTACGCTTACGGTCGATGCGAACACCAACAAGATCCTTCTTATCAACTTCAAACTCAAGCCAAGCACCACGTGAAGGAATTACCTTTGATGTGAATACATCCTTGTCAGAAGCCTTTTCAATGGTGCGCTCGAAGTAAACACCAGGTGAGCGAACCAACTGAGAAACAACAACGCGCTCAGTTCCGTTAATAACAAATGTTCCGCGAGCTGTCATAACTGGGAAGTCACCCATAAATACTGTTTGTGACTTAATTTCACCAGTGATGTTGTTTGTAAACTCTGCAGTTACGAATAGTGGTTGTGCGTATGTCATATCGCGCTCTTTGCACTCATCAATTGAGTACTTAGGTGGCTCGAAACGGTGATCGCGGAATGAGAGAGACATAGTTCCCTGGAAATCTTCGATCGGAGAAATCTCTTCAAAGATTTCTTCAAGACCTGAAGTTGTTGGGATCTCTCCACGATTCATTGAATCGGTTGCTGCGATACGTGAACGCCATGCATCATTACCCAATAGCCAATCAACGCTTTCAGTTTGCAGCGCTAATAGATTAGGAACTTCTAGGGGTTCGCGGATCTTGGCGAATGAGATTCGACGGGGTGCTACTGAGGTTTTTTTAGACGCGGCCAAGAGATGTCCTTTCAGACAATTTGCGGGAACGCACACCTAATAGGTCTCAGCCGCTATATGCCCTGACCATAGAAATTTGTGCGAAGGTGAAGGGTATCTAAACCACCCCCGCCCTGTCCAACCCAAGGCTTATACCCCTAAGCGGGGGCTTTGTCAGCAGATTGGGCAAAAATGTGGATCTATTCCCTCCAGCCCCACACATCTTCTCCACGCACAATCCGCTCAAATCCACCATCGATATAGATGGTCTGCCCAGTTACATGGGTGTTTTCAACCCCGGTCAGCCAGATCAGCAAAGAGGCCACAACCTCTGGCTCCATAAATCCATTGAGCGGCATCGGCACCAACTTGGCCAGACCATCGCGCTCTTCAGGAGTTTTAATGATCTGCTCCACCATGGGTGTCTGAACAATCGCAGGACCAACAGCGTTGATCGGAATTCCAGCGGCTGCCCAATGTGGTTTCAGACATTGTTGTCGAATCCAACGACTAATTGCTCTTTTTGTTGATCCATAAATTAACTGCTCACCGCCAGCACCTGCATCGACTAGGGCTTGAGCGATCTCAACAGCTTTGCCTTCATCATTTGCACACATCGCCTCAACTAATTCAGAGCTGTTGGGCATAATTGATGCAACGGAGCTGGTAATTGCAACACGAGGAGTTTTTGATTGTGAAAGAGTTGGAAGTAACTCATTGATGAACTCGGTAACACCAAAGTAGTTAACCGAGACCGTTGCTGCAGTTGGATGAGCCAAGCCTGCACAGGCGATAATCGCATCAATTGAATTATTAGAAGCAGCGATGGCTTTCTCGGCAGCTTGTATTCGTCCACCATGGGTGCTCAAATCTGCGATGACATCTGCATTATGGATATCTACACCAATCACTGTGTTACCAAGGCTCTTTAACTTGTGTGCGGTGGATTGACCTATTCCAGAAGCAGATCCTGTAATTACAAATGTGCGTGTCATAAAAACCTTTCGTATTTGAAAAAACCCCGCTTGGCGCAATGCCAAACGGGGTTTTTTTCAGTAATGAAATTACTTGATTGTGACTGTTGCGCCAGCTGCTTCTAGAGCTGCCTTTGCCTTGTCTGCAGTCTCTTTGCTTGCCTTCTCTAGAAGGGTTGCTGGACATGCATCTACTAGATCCTTTGCCTCCTTCAAGCCAAGGCTTGAATTTAGTCCACGGACTTCCTTGATCACTGCAATCTTCTGTGATCCTGCGTTTTCCAAGATAACTGTGTACTCATCTTGAGCTGCATCTGCTGCGCCACCTGCTGCTGCGCCACCTGCTGCTGCTGCCGCTACTGGAGCCGCTGCTGTTACATCGAATTCAGTTTCAAATGACTTAACGAACTCTGAGAGCTCGACCAATGTCATTTCCTTGAACTGACCCAATAGATCTTCTGTGCTGAGCTTTGCCATATTCGTTATTCCTTCTCTTCTGTTTCTGTGGATGCTTCAGTTGCTTCTGCTGCTGGAACTTCAGCAACTTCAGCCACAACTTCTGGTGTTGCTTCTTCTGTTACTACGACCGAGTCTGCAGTCGCAGCTGGCGCTGAAACCTCTGCCACAGCATTGTTTGCTGCTGGCTCGGACACACCTTGTTCTGCTTCGAGCTTGATACGAAGTGCGTCAAATATGCGCGCTGCCTTAGCAAGCGATCCCTTCATTGCACCAGCAAGCTTTGCCAATAGAACTTCACGAGACTCGAGGTTAGCGAGCTGCATGATTTCTGCTGGAGTTACAGACTTGCCTTCGTAGATTCCACCCTTAATAACTAGGAATGGATTCTCCTTTGCAAAATCACGGAGGCTCTTTGCTGCATCAATCGGATCACCCTTGATGAATGCGACAGCTGATGGACCGACTAGAAGATCATCTGCGATCTCTACGCCAGCATCCTTTGCTGCAATCTTTGTAAGAGTGTTCTTCACTACTGAGTACTTGGTTGTTGAACCAAGTGCACGGCGAAGTTCCTTCATTGATGTAACAGAAAGGCCACGATATTCAGTTAGCACTGTTGCATTAGCTGTACGGAAATCCTCCGCGAGTTCAGCAACTGCTGATGTCTTATCTGGGCGAGCCATTCGGTTCACCTTTCCTGTTTCATTGGTGACCGTAGGAAATAAAAAAATCCGTAACGCGTAAGCGCCACGGATTAACATGAACACCTACGCGGGCTGAGATTTCCTCATTTATTTAGATCTCCCTTGCGGTTGATCTAGACCTGCGGTCTTTGGTTATGGCGTAAGGCTACGGCCGAGCAGCCTTGAGGGTCAAATCGCCCTTTTTGGCGCTTGTCTGACCAAGATGGTCGAAGCCATAATCGAAAGAACCACCGCAACTAACAGCCCCGTGTACTGGGAGATTGAGATGACCTCTTCGGCGTAGGCAAGGCTTCCGAGCACAAATGAGAACTCTCCGATTTGGCTAACACCGATACCCAGGCGTACTGGCTTCACCTTCATTCTGCCTAACTTTGCCAAAGCCATAATCGGAAGGGTTTTGAGAACAATCATTAATCCAAGAATTAGAAGTGCAAATCTCCAGGATTCAGCAAGAAGTGATGGCTGAATCAGAGTTCCAATAACTACAAAGAACAAAACTGCAAATAAATCCCTGAAAGGCAAAATTGCTTTTCTAACATCCTCTGAATCTCGGCTATTGTTGATTGCCACACCAGCGACAAAGCCGGCAAGCGCCATCGGAATATCAAACACAACCGTTCCGAGGGCTGCTAACACCAAGCCAAAAGAAACTGAGTAAATCAAGAAGAAATCTGTATCCCAGCGAACTGCGCGTAAAACTATTGGGAGCAATCTAGAAGCTGCAATTGCGATTGCTCCGAATGCCACTAATCCAACGATTGCACCAATAACCGTAGAATCGCTGTTTCCAAACAAGGTAAGAATCAATGCGGCAGCTGCAACTCCAACTATGTCCTGCACTAGTGACCAACCTAGCAATGCTTCTTCAGTTGGAGTATCGGTTGCACGTCGGGGACTACGAGTTATATTGACAATAACAACGCTGGATGACATCGCGATAGATAGCGACAAAAGAAGTGCACCGTAAATTGGAACATCTAGCCAAAGAAAAATCGGTGTGCCCACAATCATTCCAAAGGCCATTTGAGTTGGAACACCCCAGAAAAGGGATCTGTATTCTCGGCTAATTCTCTTGAGATCTAACTCGATTCCTACCTCAAATAACAATAAGACAACACCAATATCTGCTAACAAAGCTAATTGACTGTTATCTGCAACAAAACCTGGTGTGAAAGGTGAAACCAACAATCCAGTTAACAAGTATCCAATGACAGATGGCAAACCTAAGCGACGGGCTGCGTAACCCATTGTTGCTGCAGCGGTCAACACAACTCCAACATTTAAGACCAGTGGCGCAGTTTCAACGATTGATGCCATGTACGAAGTCTAGTTACCATCCTAAGTAAGTGGAGGAAAATAAGAAGGGCCCCGGCGCGATGCCGAGGCCCTTCCCTTTAATTTTCTTTAGTTAGCTGATGGTTCGCGAACTAGGTTTGGATCTACAGCGATTCCAGGTCCCATAGTTGTTGAAACTACAGCCTTCTGTACGTAGCGACCCTTTGAAGAGTTTGGCTTTGCACGAAGTACTTCATCCATTGCTGCTGCGTAGTTCTCTGCTAGCTGCTGCGCTGTGAATGAAACCTTGCCAATGAGGAAGTGAAGGTTTGAGTTCTTATCAACACGGAACTCAATCTTTCCGCCCTTAA
>ERZ888423.3529-NODE-3529-length-10170-cov-4.498962_pt1 | contig 10170 bp, 8 predicted proteins | sample MGYA00520523_ERZ888423 | MGnify/ENA primary metagenome ERZ888423 (study PRJEB32303, sample SAMEA104408611) | aquatic metagenome | biome: Brackish water; feature: Pelagic; material: water | place: Baltic Sea | collected 2014-06-08T10:24:00 | depth 30,27 m ...
GGTAAGCCGCCCGTGAATACTGTCGTGTTTCAACAAATGCGCCAGCGTGCCAATCGGGGCAAGATCGTTGATCGCCGCCACCGTGACGTCAGCGCTGCGACTTTCAACAAGACTGCGCAAAACCCCTCGGCCAATGCGGCCGAATCCGTTGATAGCAATTTTGTGGTTCATAACTGTGGTTCCTTGGCAGCACAGATACCGTTAGCGCTAACAACCATACTTTTTCTAAGAAATCAAGCCCCTTGTGAACCCCCTTTTGACCGCGCTACTGTTACGGAACGGAAAATTACGGAAAGCCTATTATGGCGCGAAAACCTACGCTGCGTGATGTCGCCAATGCCGCCAATGTCAGCGAAATGACGGTATCGCGCGCGCTGCGCCATGGTACGGAAGTGTCGGAAAAGACCCGCGGCAGGATTGCTGGAATCGCGACCAAACTTGGATATGTGCCAAACCGCATTGCCGGGGCTTTGGCCTCGCGCTCGGTCAATCTGGTTGGCGTTGTGGTGCCGTCCCTTAGCAGCCACGTCTTTCCTGAGGTACTGTCGGGCCTTACGGACGGGCTGGCAGGCAGCCCGATGCAACCAGTTATCGGCGTTTCCGGCTACGATTTAGTGACCGAAGAAGGTGTCATTCGCGAAATGCTGTCGTGGCGACCGGCGGGGCTGGTCGTGGCCGGGCTCGAACACAGTGACACCGCGCGCAAGATGATGGCGAATGCGGGCATTCCAGTTGTTGAAATCATGGACACTGACGGAACCCCGATAGAATATTGCGTGGGCATTTCGCATCTAAAGGCCGGGCGACTGATGGCCGCCGATATCCTGAACCGGGGGTATCGCAATATCGGCTTTATCGGCACCAAGCTGCAGCATGATTTTCGGGCGCAAAAACGCCTGCGCGGCTTTACCGAAACATTGACCGAAAGCGGCGTGTCGCTCGCCGGACAGGCACTGTATTCTCAGGCGTCTTCCATCGCAAAAGGCCGCGAGATGACAGCCAGTTTACTGGCGACCGCACCCGACCTCCAATGTATCTATTATTCCAGCGATGTGATGGCGATTGGCGGGCTTATGCATTGCCTGGCCAGTGGTTTGTCAATCCCTGGCGACCTTGCCCTAGCAGGGTTTAATAACCTTGAACTGCTGAACGGACTGCCAATTCGGCTGGCAACGACCAACTCATTCCGCTCCGAGATTGGTCGCAAGGCCGCCGAACTGATTTTGACCGCCGCTGGCGGCGGTTCAATGCCACCCGACAAAATCACCCAATTTCAACCTATCGTGGAGATCGGTGACTCGTTGTAAGAAAGCCCGCTTTTTAGACCCCGGCGTCTTTGGGTCTATTCACGTGCCCGCAGAATACCGGCGGGGCGCGCTGCCAAGGGCCGCCAAGCGAAATAAAGGCCCGCACCAAGGGTGACCAATGCCCCACCCAGAACGATGCTGATCGCCGATATGGGTTCAAAGTGATAGGTGGTTTCCATCACAAACCGCATGACGCCCCAGCCTGCCGCCGCCCCTGCAAAGATCGCAACAAGACCTGCGGCTGCGCCCAAAATTGCTGAACGCAGTGCAAAGCTGAACAGGATTTGGCCGCGGGTTGCACCGACTGTTTTCAATATCGCAGCCTCGTATTCGCGCGCCCGTTCGCCGGCGGCTGCGGCACCGATCAGCACCACAAATCCGGTAATCAATGTGGCAATCGCCGCATAGGACGTGGCCGCTGCTATGCTGCCCAAAGCTTCAACCACTTGATCTATGGCGTCTTTCACCCGGATCGCGGTGATATTCGGGAAGGTGTTGCCAAGGTCACGCAGCAGTTTCCCTTCGGCATTCTCGTTGACGTAAACCGTCGCGATATTTGTGTGTGGTGCCGATTTCAGGGCATTGGCATTCATTGTCAGCACGAAACCGATCCCGGCAGTGGAAAAATCCACGATGCGAAAGCTGGCTATTTTGGCCTCGATATCGCGGCCAAGGATGTTGACGGTAATCATGTCGCCGAGTTTCAGGCCAAGTTCGCTGCCTTCTTCCTCAGCAAAGCTGACCAATGGCGGTCCGTTGTAATCCAAGGGCCACCATTCGCCTTTGGTTATTTGGGTTTTTGCTGGTATTGCGTCGGCATAGGTCACACCACGGTCGCCGGAAATAACCCAGTGATCGCCCGCAACTTCGCGCGCTGGCCGTCCATTTATACGGGTAATAACGCCGCGCAGCATCGGCACGGTATCCACCCGGGAAACATCAGCATCGCCTTGGGTGCGGGCCAGAAACCCTTCCAACTGATCTGGCTGAATATCAACGAAAAAGAACGATGGCGCGATATCTGGCAATTCATCTGCGATTGCGCCGCGCAGGTTGGCGTCGATCTGGCCAATCGCCGCCAGAACCGACAGGCCCAGACCCAGTGACAGGATCACCGAACTGGCCTCGCTTTGCGGCCCACCGACGGCCCCAAAGGCCAGTCTGAGGGCAGTTTTGCCGCGCAACAAACCGGTTTTGGCCAGTCGGCGGGATAAGTATTTCACGGCCATTGCTGCCAGCACCAGCACCACCATCGCTGCCACGATACCGCCAAGCGTCCACATGGCCAGTTTTGGGACTGATGCATAGGCCAGACTGACCCCGATCAATGCCGCAAGAACACCTGCAGTTAACAAGACGTAAACCGGGCGCGGCCAAAACGCGATGCGGTTGACGCTATCGCGAAACAGGGCCGCCGGGCGTATGTTTTCAGTGCGGGCAATTGGCCATAGCGTGAACAGCAATGCTGTCAAAATGCCGTAAGACGCGGCCTCGGCCAAGGGGGACCAGTGGATTGAAAAATCTGCTGGCAAGGGCAGTTGTGCTGCAATCAAGGGGGCGAACAAGAACGGTACAGCCGCACCAAGAACGAGGCCCAGAGTTATACCGATCAGCGACAGAAACCCGATTTGCAGGAAATATATCCAGAAAATCGTACGCCCCTCGGCCCCCAAGGTTTTCAGTGTGGCGATCACACTGGTTTTGGTTTCCAGATAGGTTCGCACTGCTGCAGAAACCCCGATCCCGCCGACCGCCAGACCTGCCAGACCGACCAGAACCAGAAATGACGCGATGCGTTCCACGAAACGTTCGATCCCCGGCGCGCCATTGCGTTTGTCGCGCCAGCGCATGCCGGTATCGCGAAACAGGCTGTTCGCGTTGTCTTGCAAGGCTTTGATATCGGCGTCAGGCGGCAGCCGCATCCGGTAATAGCTGTCAAACAACGTCCCCGGCCCCAGCAGGCCGGACGCCTGCAAATCCTGCGCGCGGACGATTGTGCGTGGTGCAAAGCTGAAATCAGCGGCGCTGTCGGGTTCTTTTATCACCAGCGCGCTCAGCCGAAAATCCTGACTGCCAAGGCGGAAGGTATCGCCAACCGAAAGGCCCAGACGGTCTGCCAGCACCCGGCCGGCAATTGCGCTGGGGATGCCATCTTGGGGCGTCAACGCCGCTGCCAGCGTCATGTCAGGCGACAGGCTGACGGTGCCATAGATCGGGTAAAGGCTGTCTATTGCCTTGACCTCGGTCAGGGCGCGTTGGCTGTTGTCGCCTTTTCCGGTGACGGCCATCGAGCGGAATTTGACGATTTCTGACACGGTGCTGGCGTTGATTTTCAGCCAAGCCTGTTCGGCGTCTGAGGCATAGCGATAGACAAACTCCATCTCGGCGTCACCACCAAGGATGGTGGCGCCTTCGTTGCGCAAGCCCTGTTCGATCGCGGTGCGGACCGATCCAACCGCAGCAATCGCAGCGATGCCAAGGATCAGGCAGGCCAGAAAAATCCGGAAATCTTTGAGGCCGCCGCGCAGTTCCCGCCTTGCAATCCGCGCAGCGATACCAAAACTCATTGCGCGGCCTCGGCTGTGGCTGTTTCCTCGATCCGGCCGTCTTTCAGGCGCACCACGCGGTCACAGCGCGCTGCAAGTTCGCGCGAGTGCGTAACCAAAACCAGCGTGGCAGCAAACCGGTCTGACAGATCAAACAGCAGTTTCACGATTGCGTCCGATGTTTCGCCGTCAAGGTTGCCGGTTGGTTCATCCGCCAGCAGGATTTTCGGGCGCGGTGCTGCGGCACGGGCCAAGGCCACGCGTTGCTGTTCACCACCAGAAAGCTGGGCTGGATAATGATCAACGCGCGTCCCCAAGCCAACCAGTTCCAGTTCCGCCCGCGCCCGTTCAAACGCATCCCTATGCCCGGCCAATTCCAAAGGTGTCGCCACATTTTCAAGCGCGGTCATGGTGGGGATCAGGTGGAAGGACTGAAAGACCACCCCCATATTGTCACGGCGAAACCGCGCCAGTGCGTCTTCGTTCATCGCACTCAGGTTTTGACCAAGGGCCGTGACCGTGCCACTGGTGGCTTTTTCCAGGCCGCCCAGCAGCATCAAAAGCGATGACTTGCCTGATCCCGATGGCCCGACCAGCCCAAGCGCCTTACCGCGCTCGACATCCAGATCAATTCCGTTCAGGATATTGACAGGGCCAGCATTGCCCATAAGTACCAGCCGAACGTCCCTCAGCGATAGAATTGCGTCCGACATGATCAAATTACTCCTTAAGCGTTTGGTCCAATATGGGGCTTGGGCGCGGATTGGCAACCTGTTGGCGGTCGTTCTTGTGCTGAACCTGACGGTTAATGCAGCAAGCGCTGAAACCGTGACGATTGCGGCCTTTGGCGACAGTCTGACGCAAGGCTATGGCTTGCCGGATGGTGACGGATTGGTGCCGCAATTGCAGGTTTGGCTTGAAACCGCAGGGCAGGACGTAAAACTGGTGAATATGGGGGTTTCCGGGGACACGACTGCGGGGGGATTGGCGCGGATTGACTGGACCCTGACCGATGAGATCAAGGCCCTGATTGTGGAACTTGGCGGCAATGATATTCTGCGCGGATTACCCCCCACCGAAAGCCGCCGCAATCTGGAAGGCATTTTACAGGCCGCTGCCGTGCGTGGGTTGCCGGTGCTGTTGGTCGGAATGCAGGCACCGGGCAATTACGGCGCTGATTACAAACAAGATTTTGATGCGATTTATCCTGACCTTGCAGCGCAATATAACACGCTGTTATTCCCGGTCTATCTTGCGCCGATACTGGATGGCCGCAGTTTTGCCGACGCTTTGAAGGCCTTTATGCAAGCCGATGGCATACACCCCAACAAGGCAGGTGTGGGTTTGATCGTTCCGGTCATTGGCCCATATGTTGTCGACCTCGTCGGCAAAATAGAGTAACAAGATCGTATAGACGCCTTTAACTTGGCGCAAAAACCCTGCGCCGCTTTACCGCAGGCTGAAAATCGCCTTATGCGTTTATGATGTATTCCTAATATACATTCAGATAGTCCGTGACTTTATCGGCGTACAAAACGGGAGATAAAAATGGCTGAGATCGTAATCTTAGGGGCAGGCCTTGGCGGATTGCCGATGGCCTATGACATGAAGGCGCATAAACGCAAAGAGGACACGATCACGGTGATCTCGAACAACCCTTACTTTTAGTTCACCCCGTCAAATCCGTGGGCGGCTGTCGGTTGGCGCAAAAAATCAGACATCACAATCGATCTGGCTCTGGTTTTGAAAAAGCAAGGCATCGGGTTTATCGCTGACGCCGTAACCAAAGTGGACCCCGACAACAACAAAGTAGTGTTGGCAAGCGGCTCCGAGGTTGCCTATGACTATCTGATAATCGCCACCGGCCCCGAACTGGCCTTTGACGAAATTCCCGGTCTTGGCCCGGTTGACGGCTTCACCCAGTCGATCTGCACGATTGATCACGCCACCAATGCCCATGTCGCCTGGGAAGAATTCTGCAAAAACCCCGGCCCGATTGTGGTTGGGGCGGTGCAGGGCGCGTCGTGCTATGGCCCGGCTTATGAATTCGCGATGATCATGGATACCGAACTTAAGCGGCGTAAAATCCGCGACAAAGTGCCGATGACCTTTGTGACTGCCGAACCCTATGTCGGGCATCTGGGCCTTGGCGGGGTCGGTGATACCAAAGGTTTGCTGGAAAGCGAGATGCGGGACCGGCACATCAAGTGGATCACCAATGCTCGCGTTGACAAAGTCGAGAACGGCAAAATGCATGTCAGCGAAATGAAAACCGGCGGCGAAGTGGTTGCGGAACACGCGCTGGATTTTAAATATTCAATGATGCTGCCTGCCTTTCGTGGCATTCCAGCGGTGCGCGGCATCGATGGTCTGGTGAACCCGCGTGGCTTCATCACGGTTGATAAACATCAGCGCAACGTGAAATACCCGAATGTGTTTTCGGTCGGTGTCTGCATTGCCATCGCGCCGCTTGAAGCCACGCCAGTTGCGGTTGGCGTGCCGAAAACCGGTTATATGATCGAAAGCATGGTCGCGGCGGCGACGGCCAATATCGGCCAGTTGCTGCGCGGCAAAGAGCCGACAAACGAAGGCACGTGGAACGCCTTTTGTCTGGCTGATTTTGGCGACAAGGGTGTGGCCTTTCTGGCCCAACCGCAAAACCCACCGCGCAATATGAACTGGGCTGGTGAAGGCAGATGGGTGCATTGGGCTAAGGTTGGGTTCGAGAAATACTTCCTGCGTAAAATCCGCAAAGGTCAGACTGAAACCTACTTTGAAAAGATGATTATGGGCCTGACCAAAGTGACCCGCCTGAAATAGCGCGGCGTTATTGATTTTTGACGGCCCGGGGTTCGCCTCGGGCCGCTTTTGTTTGCGCTATAGCAAAATCAGTGCGGCCAGACCAAGAAACGAGAAAAAGCCGACAATATCGGTGACCGTGGTCACGAATGCGCCCGATGCCAATGCCGGGTCGATGTTCAGTTTTTCAAGCCAGATAGGGATCAGAATTCCGGCGAGTCCAGCGGCCAAAAGGTTCGCAATCATCGCCAATCCCAGAACCACACCCAACATCACGCTGTCAAACCACACCAGCCCGACCACCCCGATCACCACTGCGAAAATCAGGCCGTTCAGAAGGCCCACCAACACCTCGCGCCGGATCACCCGCCAGACATTGGCGCGGGTCAAATCCTTGGTGGCGATACCGCGTACCGCCACTGTCAGGCTCTGGGTGCCAGCATTCCCCCCCATCGAGGCGACGATTGGCATCAGCACTGCAAGCGCCACAATGGCGGTGATTGTATCGGCAAATTGGGCGATGACCAATGACGCCATGATCGAGGTGACAAGGTTCACCGCCAACCATGGAAACCGCAGCCAAGTTGTTGCAAGCACTTGATCTGAAAAACTTTCGTCGCCAACCCCGGCCAGTCGACGGACGTCTTCCTCGGCATGTTGTTGCAACACTTCCATCGCGTCATCAATGGTGATAACCCCAACCAAACGCCCGTCAGCGTCCACAACAGGCGCGGAAACGATATGATATTGGTTGAACGCATAGGCGACATCCTCGTCGCTTTGCAGCACCGGGATGGTTTTAAAGTCATCTTCCATGATCGAGGTCAGTTCCACATCGCGCGCTGATGCCATCAGGCTGCTTAGCGGTACTTTGCCGACCGGGCGCATCTTGGGGTCAACGATCATCACATGATAAAACTGCTCGGGGAGTTCGGTTTCCTGCCGCAGCAAATCAATCGCCTGCCCGACCGTCCAATGGGTCGGCGCCATGACCAGTTCCCGCTGCATCAATCGGCCAGCGGTCAGTTCCGGATATTGCAGCGATTGTTCGACCGCGACCCGATCCGCATCTTCAAGTGCATCCAGCAGCAGGTTTTGTTGCAGGACTTCCAGATATTCGATCAGGTCAACAACATCGTCGCTTTCAAGATCACGTAATGCCTCGGCCAGGGTATTGGCGGGCAAATAGTCGATCACCTCTTCGCGCAAAGATTCACTGAGTTCCGACAGCACTTCGCCCCACAGGTCGTTGCCCCACAGGTTCAGAAAGTCGCGTCGTGCCGTCTTGCCGATTTGTTCCAGTAAATCAGCCACATCGGCCGCATGCAGCGGTTCAAGCAAGGCCAGCAAACGTGGCTTGTCGCCACTTTCAACCGCTTCAAGAACAGCCGCAATCGCACCGTCACCAAGTTCGAAAGCGGTGTCATAGGTTTCAATCTGATCGGTCTCTGGCTCGTTCACAGCATGCCCCTTGATATCATGCGGCCAGTTTAGAACAGGCCTGCACCAAGCGACAGGCCAATAAGGCGAAAGCGGCACTTTACGCGTGAGTCCAAACCGGAATAGTCTTGCGGAAGACAAATTCGGGGAAACCATGGGCCAAAAACTAAATCTATTGCTTGGCCAGACACTTGGATTTTCTGGCGACCCTTTTGCGATGCCGGTCGAGCAGGCGGCACGTCACGTGCGACGCGGCGGCGTATTGATTGAAGGCAGTAAGATTCTGGAGGTTGGTGAGAGCGATGCAATGCACGCGGCCCATCCTGACGCTTTGGTAACGGATTACGACGATGGGCTGATTACCGCCGGGTTTGTCGATGCACATGTGCATTACCCGCAGACCGGGATTATCGCCAGTTGGGGCAAACAGCTGATTGATTGGCTGAACCTTTACACCTTTCCCGAGGAAACCCGGTTTGCCGATCCCGACGTGGCGCGGATCGGCGCAAAAACCTATTTCGATCTGGCGCTGGCCAATGGCACCACCAGCATGTGCAGTTTTTGCACGATCCATCCAACCAGCGTGGACGCCTATTTCACCGAGGCGCTATCGCGCGGGATGCGGGTTGCCGGGGGCAAAACCTGTATGGATCGAAACGCCCCCGAGGGTCTGCGTGATACCGTGCAATCGGCTTATGATGACAGCCGCGCTTTGGGGCAGAAATGGCACGGCCAAGGGCGGCTGACCTATGCGGTAACCCCGCGATTTTCGCCAACATCAACACCCGAACAGCTGGAGGCTTTGGGAGGCTTATGGGCCGAGCATCCGGAATATCTGATGCAAACCCACTTGTCCGAGCAATTGCCGGAAATCGCCTGGATGCGCACCCTTTACCCCGAGGCGCGCGATTATCTGGATACTTATGAACGCTATGGTCTGCTGGGCAAAGGCGCGATGTTTGGCCATGCGATCCATTTGGAACCTCGTGAAAAAGCGCGGTTGCTGGAAAGTGGGGCGGCGCTGATCCATTGCCCGACAAGTAACACGTTTATCGGGTCAGGCCTGTTTGATATGGCCGCTCTGAAGGCTGATGGGCATCTGATTGGATTGGCCACAGATACCGGCGGCGGGTCGTCGTTTTCCATGTTACGCACGATGGCCGCGGCCTATGAGGTGGCGCAACTGCGTGGAACCGCGTTGCATCCGGCGCAGCTTTACTGGCTGGCAACCCAAGGGGCTGCTGATGCGATGGGTATGGGCGGGGCAATTGGCAATCTGGCCGCAGGGATGGAGGCCGATCTGGTGGTGCTTGATCTTGCGGCAACCCCGGTGATCGCGCAGCGCGCAGCGCGGGCTGACAGTTTTTGGGAGGCCCTGTTTCCGACAATCATGATGGGCGATGACCGCGCTATTGCCGACGTTTGGTTGAATGGAGTGCGATATATTCCGGCGGCCTGATCTGACCGGTTTAACGCCTAAAGCGTTTTGCGTTGATCCTGAGGCATTTTACGACGCGAACGCCTGTGCAAGTTCATAGGCTGTCTCGCGTCGCAAAACGCCAAACGCTCTAGCCACGCAGTGCGTTCCAAAAGATACGCGGCAGTTTCGCCCAGCTTGGCCGGTACTTAAACGCCATCATCAACCGACCGATTGTGTGCTGCCGGCGGTTGGTGATAAACCATGGCGGGCGCGGGAAGGCGCGAAAGGGAGCAGTGATAACAACACGTTCCGGGCGGTCAAACATAAAGGTGTTATGGACATTCCCGATGCCACTTTGGACGTCTGCCAGCGTATGACCGGGAAACGCACCCCAAGTGCAGCCGGTCAACAGAAACCCCATTCCAGCCCATCCATTCACCGTGATACAGCCATAGCGAAGATCGGCAATGATCGCCTCGAACGGCTTTTTGCCGATTGCGCGGATGGTTGCGGGATGGATCAGGATGTTGGCGCCCAACGTTCCGTGCAGGTTGTCATTGGCAAAGGCAATCGCGGCTTTCAGATAGGTGGCGGGGTCGGCAATGTCGATATCATGGGTGCTGAGGGCCGGTGCGAAAACCTCGGTTTCCTGAAACCA
>ERZ888423.3530-NODE-3530-length-10164-cov-9.150262_pt1 | contig 10164 bp, 9 predicted proteins | sample MGYA00520523_ERZ888423 | MGnify/ENA primary metagenome ERZ888423 (study PRJEB32303, sample SAMEA104408611) | aquatic metagenome | biome: Brackish water; feature: Pelagic; material: water | place: Baltic Sea | collected 2014-06-08T10:24:00 | depth 30,27 m ...
CATCGGCGAACCCCGACAAGGTCGCCGAGATTCAAGCACTCCTGGCGGGCGTTGTCGACCTGTTGCCGAGGCCTTCTGAGGTTCCAGATGTCGTCGAAGATGCCGACACGCTGGTCGGGAATGCGCGCCTGAAAGCGGCTGCAATCGTGGCGGCCACCGGGCTTCCTGCTGTTGCCGACGACACTGGCCTCGAAGTCGATGCGCTTGGTGGCGAGCCTGGTGTGTACACCGCTCGATATGCCGGCGAGGGCTGCAGCTACGCAGATAATCGACACAAAATGTTGGCCGAACTCGACGGGGTCACCGAGCGTGGTGCGGCTTTCAAGACGGTTGCGATGATCGTGTGGCCGGATGGGTCAGAGCTTGCCGTCGAGGGTGTGTGCCCCGGCGTGATCTCGACTGAGGAGCGTGGCGACGTCGGTTTCGGCTACGACGCGATTTTCCAACCGGACGAGGGCGCAGGTTTGACCTTTGCTGAGATGACCGCTGATGCAAAGCACGCGATCTCACATCGCGGGCGGGCCTTTCGGCAGTTGCTCAGCGAGCTGGAACGACAAAGCCCAAATGGTCGCTCCTCGGGACGGTGAAGTCCTGGACAGACGCGTGTGTCAGCAGGAGCACACCAGCCGATGCCGTGGCCAGCCAGCCGACCACCGCGACCATCCGAGCCAGGCGGGTCGACTTCACGACCGGAGGTGAGTGCCGACGGCGGGACTCGAACCCGCACTGACAGGCACCTAAAGCCTGTGCCTCTGCCAATTGGGCTACGTCGGCGCGCTGGCGATCATACGGGAAGTCGGGCCAGGACGAACTGGGTGACCGTGACGACGATGTGGGTCCTTCCACCGCCGCACCCACGGTCCACTCTTTCTCATATGGTCCAGACTGCACGAATGAAGGACTTTGCGAATCCAGAGGCCGGTGTTGGGTACCGGTCCATAAATTTGACAGAATGTAAAGATGACGATGACTGATCCGGCAACGACCGACGCACTCGAGAACCAATTCGGTCTTGCGGACCGAGTTGTGAATGAAGCAGCGCTGTCCAACAGCATCCAGCGATTCCGCGAGCAGGGCATCACGCTGCCAACCTTCGCTCAACTGGCCGACCCGTCGACGTTCGACCACGATGAGAAAGTCGGCGACGCCGACCCGCAGGGCCCCGATGCCCGCAACCTCTGGCGATGTCACTGGTACAACGACCTGCAGGGCAACCGCGTCGATGTGCCCGAGCATGTGGTGCTCCCGTCGGTTCTCACCGGCGTCGCGTCGCCGATCATCGTCGTCTTCGGCGACCGGTTCCCGATGATCACGGCCCACAAAGTGCTCGCCGCCTACTCGTGCTTTGCTCCTCGCGTCGTGACGGGCCAGTTCGATCCCACGGTGCACCGTGCCGTGTGGCCATCGACCGGCAACTACGCCCGCGGCGGCATCGCAATCTCGAAAATTATGGCGAGCCGGGGTGTGGCGATCCTGCCGGAAGGCATGAGCCAGGAGCGCTTCGACTGGCTCGACGAATGGTGCGCCAACCCCGAAGAAGACGTGATCAAGACCCACGGCACCGAGTCCAACGTCAAAGAGATCTACGACGCCTGCAACGAACTGGCCAAGGATCCTGGCAACTTCATCCTCAACCAGTTCTCTGAATTCGGTAATCACCTCGGTCACTACAACGTCACCGGCCGGGCGCTCAGCCACGTCTTCGAGACCGTGCGGGAGGAATACGGCCTGGTCGGTCGTGAACTTGAACTCGCCGCCTTCACATCGGCCACCGGTTCGGCCGGCACGATTGCAGCCGGCGACCGGCTCAAAGAAGAGTACGGGGCAAAGATCGTTGCCGTCGAGGCGCTCGAATGCCCGACGATGCTGGAGAACGGCTACGGCGAACACAACATCCAAGGCATCGGCGACAAGCACATCCCGCTGATCCACAACATCGCGAACACAGACATCGTCGTTGGTATCTCCGACAAGGCGACCGACGAGTTGGACCTCACCTTCAACACCGAGGCTGGGCGCGCCTATCTTGCCCAGTCGATGGGCGTGTCGCAGAGCCTCGTCGACAAACTCGAACACTTCGGGTTCTCGTCGATTGCCAACGTGCTCGCCGCGATCAAAACGGCGAAGTTGCTGAACCTCGGCGAGAATCAGGCCCTGATCACCGTGGCAACCGATGGTGCAGCGCTCTACCCGAGTGAGCGGGCGAAACTGTTGGAACGACAATACGGCAATGAGTTCACCACGACCGATGCGGCTGCCGCTGTCGGCGAACACCTCAACGCTGCGTCCACCGACCACATGATTGAGTGCACCGACCTCGACCGCCGCCGCCTGTTTAACCTCGGCTACTACACGTGGGTCGAGCAGCAGGGCACGCCGTTTGAACTGTTTGAGGCTCGCAGGTCACAAGATTTCTGGCGTGGTCTTCGTCGCTACACCGCCATCTGGGACGGCATGATCGACGACTTCAACGCCCGCGTCGCCGGCGGCGCCTGAGCGATTCGTGAACGTCACGGGCTGGCGTTGCGCCACATGCAGCTCCGAGCTGCCCATCTCGACACCCATGCCCTTCAGATGTCCGAACGCGTCGGCGGATGACCCGCGCCATGTCTTGCAAATCGTGCATGACGTCGAGCCCGTCAAACTTGGCGACAGCGACTCGATATTCGTCGCAGCCGACCTACACCTGGCTTGGGCGGCGTATGCCGATGCTCACGGCATGTCGGCCGACGACCGAGCTGCGCTTATTGGCGAACTCAACGCAGCGATCGAATCGGTCGACGGTGCAACCTTTGTCGTGACACCGTTCGAACGGTCGGCGGTTCTGTCTGACGAACTGGGAATGGCTGCCGAGGGCGGCGTTTGGGTGAAAGACGAAACCGGGGGAGTCGGCGGCAGCCAGAAGGCCCGATTCCTGTTCTCGATCTTGCTGCACCTTCGTGCCGCCGAGCTGCTGGGGCACCTGACCGAACGGCCTCCGCTTGCCATTGCCTCCTGCGGAAATGCAGCGTTGGCTGCCGCCACGTTGGCAAAGGCTGCCGAGTGGTCGATCGACGTGTACGTCCCGATGTGGATGAGCGATGGCTTCGGTGACCGTCTCGATGCGCTCGGAGCGAGCGTGCACCGCAGCGAACGACGGGACGACGATCCACCGGGCGACCCAGCGATGCTCCGATTCCGCGATGCGGTCGCTGCTGGGGCTGTCCCTTTCACCGTGCAGGGGCCAGAAAACGCGCTCTGCCTCGACGGCGGCAGAACGCTCGGCTGGGAGATCGGCACACAGTTCCCCGGTGAACGCATCGATCGACTCTTCATTCAAGTCGGGGGAGGAGCGTTCGCTGCAGCAACGAGCCAGGGGCTCGACTCGATCCACGGCGTCGTGCCGCTGTTCGCCGTCCAGGCCGCTGGTTGCGCACCGCTCGAGCGTGCATGGAACCGATCGACGGGTGCCGACTCCGTCGCCAAGGTGTGGGCCGAGGCGATGACCGTCTGGGAGAGTCCGGCATCGTTGGCTGACGGCATCCTCGATGACGAGACCTACGACTGGGTTGGCGTGGTCGAAGCCATGCGCCGTAACGGCGGTCTGCCAGTGGTCGCGTCTGAGGCCGAAATCAAGTCAGCACACCGACTCGCTCATGAAGCGGGTTTCAACGTGAGCCCGACGGGTTCCGCCGGGCTTGCCGGGCTGCTCGCAATGCGTGACGACATCGCAGCGAACGAGAATGTCGTTGTCGTCGTGAGTGGCGTCACCCGCTGAACGAAGTCACCCGCTGAACGACGAGACCTACTGGACGACGGGAACACGTCCCGGTCGGCGACTCGAGCAACGAAGGTTGAAACGTTGCGGTCACCTTCAGGAGTGGGCAGAGATCAATCAGTCATGCGGTCGGACGGCAGCAGTGCCTTGACGTGTTCCCGATAGCCTGAGCGGCATGTCGGAACTCTCCACCCCGCAGGCTCCCTTCGCCCTCGAAGGCGGCTTCGACCAGCGCTCAGCGGTCTTCGATCGGCTCCTGAAGAACCGTGTTGTGATGCTCGGCTCCGATGTCAACGACGACATCGCCAACCAGATCTGTGCACAGCTGCTGTATCTCGAAGGCGAAGATCCGAACGCCGACATCTGGTTGTACGTCAACAGCCCCGGTGGCTCGGTCACCGCTGGCATGGCGATCTACGACACGATGCAGTTCGTTGGTTGCGACGTCGCCACCGTGTGCCTGGGTCTCGCCGCTTCGATGGGACAGTTTCTCCTCACCGCAGGTGCAGCCGGCAAGCGTTACGTGCTCCCGAACGCTCGTGTCATGATGCACCAGCCGCTGGCCGGTTTACGCGGCCAGGCCTCCGACATCCAGATCCAGGCTGAGCAGCTTCGCTACACCAAGAAGCGCATGGCCGAACTGATCGCGTTCCACTCCAGCAACGAGGTCGAGCAGATTCAGGCAGACTCCGAACGTGATCGCTGGTTCACCGCTGAAGAAGCGCAGGAATACGGCCTCTGCGACAAGGTCATCCGCAAGCGCGGCGAGATCCTCTGATCACGTGATCATCACTCAGTCTTGCTGAGCGACGATCGTGAACACCGGGCCGATATCCACCGCACAGGTTTTCTCGAGCCACTGATCAATGGCGGCTGCTGACTTTTCGGTCGAGTACATTGCAGCGAGCGCATTTTGTTGAGATTCCGGGTCGCCGGGAACGACTGTGCTCGCTGTCTCGTAGGCGCTGACGAGTTGGTCCCATTCGAGTTCGATCGAAAGCGGAGCGAGTGCAGCGATCTGTCGGTACAGATCAAGGTACGGTTCGATGTCGTCCTCGAATTGCAGGTTCGGTTGAGTGAGCAGTTCGGCATGCAGCTGAATCTCACCGCAGAACCGTTCGGCACTTCCTGCATCGTCGCCGTTACCGCAGCCGGCAAGAAAAGCGATCGGAAGCAGAATCAACGAGGCTCGCACGCTCGGCATTGTTACAGATTGACGGCGTGAAACCACGGCGCCTGGACACGGGGTCAAGCCGATTGTGACACCGGATCGCTAGCATCGTTCCCATCGACGTGCGCTCGCGAGCGTCGACCGTTGTCGGGCCGGTCAGCCCCTCCTCGTAGTCAGTTGCGGTTCTGCCGCGTTACCGAGGAGGCGACATGTTCGCGTCGATTTCATCAGCGGTGCTCATTGGGGCACAGGGGTATCCCGTACGAGTGGAAGCTCATGTGGGCAAAGGTCTGCCGGGGTTCAGTATCGGTGGCCTTCCCGACGAGTCGGTGCGCGAGGCGCGGGACCGAACTCGTGCCGCCATCTTGAGCACGGGGCTCGACTTCCCGTCGATCAAGGTCACGTTGAATCTTGCACCTTCTGATCAGCCGAAGTCTGGGTCAGCGATGGATCTCGCCATTGCCATCGGGATTCTGGCAGCGAGCGGTGCCGTGCCGCCTGAATCGGTCGCCGCGCTGTCGTTCATCGGAGAACTTGGCCTCGACGGCTCGCTCCGGCCAGTTCCTGGCGTCGCCCCGATGGTCGGAGCGCTCGGCGAGAGCGACGTTGTCGTACCGGTTGGCAGCGCCATCGAAGCGCGCGTGGCCGCGCTCGGCACGGTTCGTCTGGTCGACAGTCTCGGTGAACTCGTCGCAGTGTTGAACGGCCACATTCCCTGGCCCGACCATACCGCACCAGAACCGCCGTGCGAGGCGGTGTTCACCCCGGACCTCGCCGATGTGCAGGGGCAGCCGCATGCGCGTACAGCGCTTGAAATTGCCGCCGCTGGTGGCCATCACCTCTTACTGGTTGGCCCACCGGGCTCAGGTAAAACGATGCTGGCGTCGCGCCTTGCCGGGTTGTTGCCACTGCTTGATCGTGAACGCGCCCTGGAGGCCACGATGGTCAACTCGGCTGCCGGGGTGCAACTCCCTCCGGGCGGCCTGATCACGCGGCCACCGTTCCGATCTCCGCATCACACCACATCAGGGGTAGCGCTCGTCGGTGGCGGGTCGAGCACTGTACGGCCGGGCGAGGTGTCAATGGCTCACTGTGGCGTGCTGTTCATGGACGAAATCGCCGAGTTCGCTCCCAAGGTGCTCGACAATATGCGCCAGCCGTTGGAAGATCGCTACATCACGGTGTCTCGGGCGCGGGTCCACGTTCGGCTCCCCGCTGACTTCCTGCTCGTTGCCGCCATGAACCCGTGCCCATGTGGGGGAGGGGCGCCGGGTGCGTGCCAGTGTAACGATGCTCATCTCCAGCGTTACGTCCGCAGGTTGTCTGGGCCGTTGCTCGACCGGTTCGACCTCCGTGTCAACGTCAATCGGCCCGGGGTCGAGGAGTTACTGAGCCACGAGCCGGGCGAATCGAGCACTGTGGTCGCTCTGCGTGTTGCAGAGGCTCGCAGATTGGCCGAAGAGCGCCAGGGGTGCCTCAACAGTCAATTGTCTGGAAGCCGGCTCGACGAGTTCGCGCCGATCGACGACGCAGGTCGAGCTGTGCTTCGGCACGAGCTCGAACACGATCGCCTCAGCGCTCGCGGCTACCACCGGGTCAGACGGGTCGCGCGGTCGATCGTCGACCTCCGGGCTTCGGCGCAATTGCAGATCGACGAAGAGGCAATTCAGGTGGCGCTCGGGCTCCGAGCCTCGCTGAATACGACGATGCGCATCGGACGAGTTGCATGAGCCACGAGGGCTACCTCGCGGCGCTCGCTGGGCTGCAATTGATGAACCCGAATCGGCTGCGGCACGTTCTCCACGACCGCAGCGCCGTTGAGGCGTTCGACATGGCCACTGGTGCGGCGGCTCCGTCTCCGGTGCTGGCCACGATATTCCGAAAGAACGAGGGGCTGGCCACGCTGTGGCGTCAGCAGCGCGTGGACCAGCCGCCAGAATCTTGGGCTGCGGCCTGCGTGGCGGCCAATGTGCAAGTCGTCTGTGAATCTGACCCGAGCTATCCGGTGCAGTTGCAGGGTGATCCCGGGAGGCCTGCGGTGCTGTTCGTACGCGGCGATTTGAGCGTGCTCGATTCGCGGCGGGTCGGGATCATCGGCACCCGCAACGCAACTCAGCAGGGGCGTGCGACTGCAGCTCGATTTGGCGCCGAGCTGGCAGAGGCCGGAATCGTCGTCGTGTCGGGGCTGGCCCGCGGTATCGATGCTGCTGCACATCGTGGGGCGTTGCATACTCCGAGCGGTCGACCCGTTGGCATCGTCGGAAACGGGTTGGACATTCCGTATCCGAAGCAGAACACCGATATCTGGAACGAGGTCGCCGAACGCGGCGTGCTGATCTCTGAGTGGCCTCCGGGCACCCGTCCCGACGCGTTCCGATTCCCGCTGCGCAATCGAATCCTCGCTGCGCTCTGTGAAGTGCTGGTGGTGGTAGAGAGTCGCGAAAGGGGTGGCTCCCTGATCACCGTGCACGAGGCGATCAATCGATCGACCATCTTGATGGCGGTGCCCGGTGCGGTCAATAGCCGAGCCTCGGCCGGAACCAACTCGCTGATCTCTGACGGTGTGCAGTCGGCGCTGGAAACGGCGGATATTTTGATGGCGCTCGGGCTCGATGGTCGTCGAGCAGGACGGCTGAGGTTTGACGCTCGTCCGCGGCCGAGCGGTCCGCAGGCGGATGTCCTTGCGGCATGTCGCAACGAACCGAGAACCCTCGACAGTTTGTTGCTGATCACCGGTCTCGCGATCGGTGAGGTGGCGCTGGCGTTGGCGCGGCTCGAACGGGACGGCTGGCTCATCGAGAACGGTGGGTGGTTCGAAGTCGTCGACGAATGGGCGGACCTGACATGACGAGTTCTCACCGTGCTGTGGCATGCGGCAGGTGGATCATCCTAAATTTGATAGCCGATCGGCAATACGATCTTGGCTGTGGACTTCTGGCGGATCGACGACTTTGCGATGTCGCTGACGTCGTTGTCGGACAACACGGTTGTGTCCTATACGTCAGACATGCGCCTCTTCTGCGAATGGTGCCGCCGAAGTGACCTTGTCGATCCGGGTCGAGTTACCCGCGCCACGATCCGGCGATACCTCGCTCATCTCACGACGCGACAATTCGCCCGCCGCACGATTGCGCGTAAAGTCGCCGCGATTCGCCGCTACTTCAAGTGGTCGGTGGCAAACGGTCTGGCAACAGTCGACCCGACGAGTGGTGTCTCTGTGCCAGCTGGCAGCGGCCGATTGCCTCGTGTGCTCGACGCCCGAGAGGTCTCTGGCCTGCTCGATGGAGCGGTCGGTGACGATGAGCCCGAATGGCGCCGCACTCGTGACGACGCCGTGCTCGAAGTGCTGTATGGGTCGGGGCTTCGCGTCAGCGAACTGTGTGGTCTGGACGTCTCCTCGTTGGCGTTGGCCGTTGGCGCCGCGACGGTGTGGGGTAAGGGCAGCAAAGAACGCAGAGTCCCACTCAGCGAACCGGCCGTGCGAGCGCTGCGTCGCTGGCTCGAGGTCAGAGCCGACGTCGTCCCGCCAGATCAGGGCGACGCGTTGTTCGGCAACGAACGCGGTAATCGTTTGGCGCCCCGTGACGTTCGACGTATTGTCGACCGTCGTTCACCCACCCCGACGCATCCGCATGCCTTGCGACATAGCTTTGCTACACACCTGCTTGACGGAGGTGCGGATCTTCGAGCCGTTCAAGAGTTACTTGGTCATGCAGACGTCGCAACCACGCAGCGTTACACGCACGTCAGTCGAGAACGACTCTCGGCGGCCTATCGCGACGCCCATCCCAGAGCATGAGCATTGTCGCCGAAGACGCGGACCTCCAGATGCAGTGGACGCGCTGGGTGAACCGCCGCAACGCTGCAGCACGCGACCACCTGATTGTTTGCTACTCACCGCTAGTCAAGTTTGTCGCAGGTCGTGTGGGCGCAGGTCTGCCGTCCAATGTCGATTCGGGCGACCTCATCAGCTCTGGCATGTTTGGCCTTATCGACGCTATCGAACGCTTCGATACCAATTTTGGCGTGAAGTTCGAGACGTTTGCGGTACCGCGAATTCGCGGATCGATCTATGACGGTTTGCGGCAACTCGACTGGGTTCCCCGTTTGGTTCGCAGCCGAGCGCGCTTCATCGAGCAGGCCATTTCTGAACTCGAGCACAAGTTGGGTCGCGGTCCGACCGACGACGAACTGTCCGAGCATCTCGGCATCACCCCCCAAGATCTGGCCAAATGGTTGTCGGCCATTGCTCGGACGACGCTGGGTCCACTTGACCGAGCGATTGCGGGAGGCTCCGAACCGTCGGCTCCTGACGACGCTGTGTCGGGCTCACCATCTGCAGTGGTCGAAGAACGTGAGCTGAGCCTGGTGATACGCGACGAGATCAAGAAGCTTCCCGAACGCGAGAAGCTGGTCCTCTCGCTGTATTACGACGAAAGCCTGACACTTGTCGAAATCGGTGAAGTACTCGGCGTGACCGAGAGCAGGGTCTCGCAGATCCACACCAAATCGGTGCTGCATCTCCGGGCGCGGATGTCGGCCGCCGGGCTCACCTGAGTCGAACACCTCGGGCCATGCGGCCCCTCTCGACGCTCCGGCGTCCATCGGAATCTGATTGTCGAGAGGAATCATCATGCGATGTCGCGTTGTCTGTGTCACAACGATTGCCCTGGTCTGCCTCATGCTGGTCCAGCCCACTTCGGCGATGGCCTCGCCGTGCTGGCGGGCCCCTGTGGGCGGCCCGGTTGTCGATCCGTTTCGTGCACCGAGCTGTCCGTATTGTGCAGGCAATAGGGGGATCGAGTACGGGGTTGCTCCTTCGACGGCGGTACGCGCCGTCGCTGCCGGCACCGTCATCTACCGCGGAACAATCGCTCGCGTCATATACGTCGTGGTCCGACATGCCAACGGGTGGAAGACCACCTACGGCAAATTGACGTCGTCGAGCCTGCGACGTGGCGACCGTGTGGCGGCCCGATCGCGGATCGGCCGTGCGTCGGGCCAGATGTACTTCGGCCTGCGAATCGGCGGTCAATATCGAGATCCAGCGCCCTTCTTCGGGAGTGCTCTCGGCCGGTCTCGTCTTGTACCGGTCGACGGCTCCCCACAACGGTTGGCGCCACCACCCGTCTGGCGCTGCAGCCACTGAGGTTGTACTGAACGAGCGTGCGTTGAGATGCCCTCGGACGCAGCTATCATTTCGTCGGTTGATTCATCCGAATCAGCACCTCATCAC
>ERZ888423.3531-NODE-3531-length-10159-cov-8.001781_pt1 | contig 10159 bp, 12 predicted proteins | sample MGYA00520523_ERZ888423 | MGnify/ENA primary metagenome ERZ888423 (study PRJEB32303, sample SAMEA104408611) | aquatic metagenome | biome: Brackish water; feature: Pelagic; material: water | place: Baltic Sea | collected 2014-06-08T10:24:00 | depth 30,27 m ...
GTGGCGGAGCCATCCCCGTCTAGATACTGCTGCTTGAGGTGTGCAATCTCAGTCGGGTCGAGCAGTGTGAGCGAAGCCTCGGCTTGGGGCGAGATGCCTTCTCGGTGCAAGGCCGCTGCGAAGAGTTCGCTGAGTGCATCAAGGTCTACTTCAGTGCGATCCTCCGTGCGGTTATCGCTCGAACGAACGGAGGGAACGGAGGGAACTCCAGGTTCAACAGCACCCGAACTGTTACTGCTCACGTTGGGCTCGACTCGGAGTTGCTGGCCTGGTGCTGATTAGATTCTCGCTGTAGTTCGCGTGCAGCTTCTGCAGCGGCTCGCTCTGCATCGCGTTGGTCATAGGCGTTCACAATGTCTTGCACGATGCGATGACGCACCACATCAGAACCAGTCAATCGAACAAAGGCCACACCATCGATACCCTCAAGAAGCGGCTCAAGACCAGCAAGCCCTGACTTTCCACCCGGCATATCTACTTGCGTAGCATCCCCCGTGATGACGGCCTTTGAGCCGAAGCCGATGCGAGTCAAGAACATCTTCATTTGCTCAGGAGTGGTGTTCTGGGCCTCGTCAAGAATGATGAACGAGCTGTTCAGAGTCCGGCCGCGCATAAACGCTAAGGGTGCAACCTCGACGATGCCGCGCTCAATCAACTTCTGTGCGCCTTCGGTCCCCACCATGTCATGGAGTGCGTCATAGAGCGGTCTCAGATAGGGGTCGATCTTGGCCATCAAGTCGCCCGGAAGAAAGCCAAGTCGCTCCCCGGCCTCGACAGCTGGCCGTGTGAGCACAATGCGCTCTACCTCTTTCGCTTGCAGCGCTTGAACTGCCATGGCAACAGCAAGCCATGACTTACCCGTGCCGGCTGGGCCAACTCCGAAGGTCACGGTGTGGTCAAGGATCGCGTCCACATAACGCTTCTGCCCCGAGGTCTTTGGCCTGACGCGCCCGCCTCGATGCGTTCGCAGCAACTCTGCTGTTAGGACCTCGGACGGTCGCTCATCAGCATTGACCATCTCTATGGTTCGACGAAGCACGGCTGTCTCTAGGACGTGGCCGCGTTCGAGCAGCACGACTAGCTCTTCGAACAGTCGGCCAACTCTTTCGGAGTCAGGTCCTGCGATGGTGATCTCGTTCCCGCGAGCGATGATGTCGACCTGCGGAAAGGCCTCCTCGATTGCGTCAAGCAACTCGTCTCGACTACCCAACAGGTCCGTCATCAGGTGGTTGCCCGGGACCCGAACCAGGGTGCGCGTGGGTACGTCTTGAGCGCTTGAGGTGTCAGGGCTGGCCATTACGAGCAAGAGTGTAGTTGTGAATACACCGGTTCCTAATGGCGAGGATCCCCTAGGGGGCGGAGAATCCCTGCTTGGCGCTAGCCAAGGAGGGGCTGAAGGGGCCGACATATTCCTGGCAGACTCCCGCGGCGAAGAAGCAGTTGAGTCGGCCCGAAGGGGACGCTGGGCTCGGCATCTCCTCGAGGAGTCGACCACTATCGCTGCCACGCTGCACGCATCCGCGGGCAACGAGGTGTTCCTGATCTTGCGAACTGGAGAACGGCGTCGCGTTGAAGTGTCAAGCCTCGGCGAGGATTACGTGCAAGTGCGCGGCAGAGCGTCGATCCTTTGGATTCGATTGACCTGTGTGATTGCTGTTGAGGCCGCTTCCTCAGTTGTTGCTAACCCAGAGGCTTTTGACCCCGCCGAGGGTCTGCTCTCGGAGGTACTCGAGGACCTCGTGGCTGATGAACTTCAGATCACGCTGACCCTACTTGGAGGGACTGTTCTTGCAGGGGAGGCAATCTCCGTTGGCGCTGCGCTCCGGCTACGACTACCTCAGAGTGGAAACATCGCAGTGATCGATCTTGCGAATATCGAGATCATCCTGTTGGACATTCCACAGTCCCCTCGGTAGTTGATCTCTAGGTTGCCGATTTTGGAGTTACCGACTCGGATTCCTCGGGTTCTAGTGCCGAGATGTCCAGGGTTCCCGGGGCAATACGGCACTCCTCGATGAACTGGGCCACTTCGCTTTCTTTCAAGCGAATGACACGGCCAAACCGGTAGGCCGGAACCTTGCCGTCATCGATGAATCGGTAAAGCGTGCGGGGGGTGATTCCAAGCCGTCGAGCGGACTCGCCGGTGTTGAGCCAAGTGATATCTGCAGTGTCCACGTGCACCACTTTAGCGCCTTCCAAGGGCTATCCGGTGCATGTCGACACTTCCAAGAGTTTTCATGACTTAACAATTTATTTAATTATGTTTTGACAACTCTCAGTACTTTTGATTATGTTTCATGCATCGAGGTCGGCTGGGTTGGTCAGCCCTCCCATCCACCGCCCGGCCAGCCCAGCCCGCCTCGAACAAGCCCCACACAGAATGAGCCCCGACCCCGCCCAGCCCGACCCAGCCCAGAGCAAGTCCACTGAGAACCCAAGCCCAGCCCAGGAGACCACCAGCATGAGTCGAACAAGATCCGCCGATTCGACAGCACCGGTCGACTCGCAAACTGCATCCCCGCAGGCCACCGCTCGGCTACGGCGCAGTCTCCCCTCGGGCCGAGCTTGCGTAGGAGCCATGCTCGTCACCATCGCTGCCGCTGGGGTGCTGTTCGCTCACCGAAGCGCATCCGCACCGCCGAGCAGCCGCTACCTCGTGGCTACCAAGTCAATCCAGTCCGGCCAGGTGATCCAAGCCGAAGACCTTGGCAGTATCGCAATTGATCTACCAAGCCAACTCGATGCCGTTCCAGCAAACCAGGCGAACAAACTCATCGGCCGGGTAGCAGGAAACTCGCTGTCCCCCTCCGAACTGCTTCGCACTGATGACGCGCTAGATGCAGGTCGATTCGTTGATCCAACGGCCGTAGAGGTAGCGCTTGAATTGCCACCGGCTCAGGCTCTTCAGGGAATTGTCCAACAGGGCAGCTTCGTTGATGTCCTCGCCACTGACCCCGAACCGGATCCGAACACTGGCAGCGCAACCACAGTGCTGGCCACACGGGTGCTAGTCAGTTCAGTCGGCGACGGAAGCAGCCCCGATGGAGGGTCTGCAGAAGATAGTGGAGGCGGCGCTTCCGGAATCGGCGTAAGCGGGCAACTGCGCGTCGTGCTCAGCGTGTCAGGTTCTGAGATTGCCACGCAGCTAGTAGATGCTGCTCGGCGGGCCGAGATCACCTTGGTACTGCCAAGTCCGATCGAACAGGGCGCAGCATGAGCGATCGATTCGTGGTTCTTGGGCTTGCACGCTCGAGGTGTCAGTGGTTCTCTGACCTTGCGAGTTGGTCCTCTCACGCAGTGGCCCCCATCGATTACATCAAGTGTTTGACCTCAGATGAAGCTCAGGCACTTATCGGCTCAGGCCGTCGGCTCTCGGCAGTACTAGTCGATGCCGCTATCTCGGGGGTCGATCGAGAATTCATTGCGCTCGTGGCATCGATAGGAGCAACCACAATCGTTGTAGCTGATACCGCAGCTTCACGCGATTGGGAATCACTGGGTTGCTCAGCAATTCTCAGGAGTGATTTCACCCCTGCGGAACTAGTCGAGGCACTGAGCAGACACGCAGTGCCAGTTGACCGATCTACGCGAAGGGCAACTCGCTCCAATGTTGGTCCATCCCCCGCCACTACCCTCGCTCCTCTGATTGGCGTCGCTGGACCTGGAGGAACAGGTGCCTCCACCGTGGCAATTGCCCTGGCACAAGAACTCGGCCGCGATTCATCCGCCCCGATGGTGGCTCTGGCTGATGGGGCTCGGATTGCGGACATGGCCATGTACCACGACGTCGGAGACGTGCTTCCGGGTCTACCTGAACTTGTCGAGGCACACCGGGTAGACCAACTCGATCCTGATGAAGTCAGGCGCCTGCTCTTCCCAATTCAGAATCGTTCCTACCACCTGCTACTTGGCCAACGTAGAAGTCGCGATGCCGCCGCAATGCGGCCCCATTCCATTCTGGCTGCAGTGGAGGGGCTGAGAAGGAGCTTCGATTTTGTAGTACTCGATCACGATCCTGACCTCGACGGCGAAGCCGAAACTGGGTCAATCGACATTGAGGAGCGGCACACGCTCAGTCGATTCACGGCAAAAAGTGCAGACCTGATACTCCTAGTCGGCAGGCCGGGCGCCAAGGGTGTTCACGACCTCATCCGACTCATCGACCGCTATTCAGACCTCGGTGTGCCTCGTGAGCGTCTTGTTCCGATCGTCAATCACGCTCCCAAAAATCCTGCGCAGCGTATGGCCACTGCCCGGGTGATAGCGGAGCTGAGCAGTTCACCCGGCACGCAAGATTCAGCGCTGGTTGCTCCCCTCTTTCTCCGCAACATGAGGCGAGTGGAAGAACTTCACAGAAGCGCAGCCCCTCTGCCAGAGACATTCGGAAAGCCGGTGGCCCATCTCTCGCGGAAACTCTTGCTAGAACGCGGACCTCGGCGCAACACAGCAAATGAGCCGGTACGGGTACAAGAAGGCGAACTCGGACTTCAGGATCGGCACCTCGGAACGGGCAACCGATCGGCGCGTGCGGCTCAGCGGACTGCCGATAACCCGACGCCTCATCGGCGTTCAAACTCGCGACGCGATGTGGCCTGATGCAAACCACCGTGTCCCCCTTGGCAGAACTCGAGCAGCTCGTACAGGTCCGAGCAACAGCACTCTCACTTGATGTCGATACTGCTGAAGGCGGCGAGCATCTTCGAGATCTAATCGAGACTGCAATCAGCGAGTGGTCAGATGAGCATCATCGGGGTCAGCGGGAAATCTCTCTGTCTGACCCCGAGGGAGTAGCCAATCGGGCGTTTCAAAATCTTGCTCAGTACGGCCCGCTCACCGACCTTCTCGAGGACGATGACGTCTGGGAGATCATGGTCAATTCCCCGGATTTAATCTTCGTGAGGCGCCACTCCACAGGAAGCTCCTTTCATGATGAGGTATTCCACGACGATGATCACGTGGCCCGCACGCTGACCAAACTCCTCGACGATTCAAGCAGTTCGCATCGCAAACTCGACCCGACCGAGGGCCTCCAAGATGCACAGCTCGACAACGGCGCACGTATCCATATCGTCCACGGCGACCTCGCTCGGGGCGGCCACCTCATGCTCAACATCCGCAAATTCACAGGGGTTGCAATCACTCGGCTTGATGAGTTGGTGAATCGCGGGTCGCTCTCACCCCAAGCAGCGCAGTTCCTCAGCGCAGCGGTCAGATCACGTCTCAGCATCATCTTTGCTGGAGCGCCAGGCGCAGGAAAGACCACGCTGCTCTCCTGTTGCGCAGCCGAACTTGACCCCTCGCAGCGTGTCGTCGTTGCCGAGGAGGTCTTCGAGGCAGATGTGCCGCTCGCCAACGTTGCGAGCATGCAGACACGACCCTCACGAGCAGATCGCCCCGAGATCGATCTGCGGCGACTCGTTGCAGGATTCTTAAGAATGGCGCCCGACGTAGCCATCGTCGGGGAGGTCAGAGACCGTGAGGCCCTGCCGCTACTGCTCACCCTCTCCTCTGGCGTCACTGGCTACACAACAATTCATGCCGGGTCAGCTCGCACTGCACTCACCCGGCTGCGCTTCGTTGCGCAACTCTCTGATGCCGCGAGTGACCTTCCAGTAGCTGCGCTCAACAATCTGGTCAGCGAAGCAGTCGACCTAGTGGTTCATACCGAACGAGGCCCGAACGGACCGCAGGTCACCGAAATTCTGGCTGTTGAAGACCACACGGCAGGACCAGAAGCAGTTCAGTTCACCACAACCGAACTGTTCAAACGCCAAGGTGACTCTGGAGAACTGCGACCAACAGGACTTTTGCCGCTGCGGGCAACTCAGGAACTCGCTCGACACGGATTTGATGCCCGCATGCTGTGCGCAGTGGAAGAGGTGAAGCGATGACATCGCTTCTGCTCTCTGCCTGCGCCGCCCTTGGCGTGTATTTCCTGCTCACTCACTCGACTACGGGGCAGCGACTGGGCGACTCTGACCACCCTTCCCAGCATCGCTCGCTTAATCAACGCCTGCACGGACTGTTGCTACAAGCAGGCCTTGACGGAGTTTCGCCAATTCAGTTTCTCAGCGCGTCTGCAATCGTCGGACTGGTTGCGATGATTCCCGCCGCAGCGATCTTTGGATTTGGACTTTCAACACTTCTGATTGGCGGCTGTGCAGCAACTACCCCAGCCGCCATCTGGCGCAAGAGGCGTGCAAAGGCCAGAGCAATAGCCCGCGAATCCTGGCCGCGGTTCATAGAAGAGCTTCGTGTGCTCACGGGGTCGGTAGGTCGATCAATCCCACAAGCACTGCTCGAGGTAGGACTGCGTGGGCCTGTTGAATTGCGCAGCGCGTTTCAGGCCGCTCAGAGAGAGTGGTCACTCACCACAGATTTTGAACGCACGATTCACGTACTCAAGGAACGCCTCGCTGACCCAACTGCAGATGCGACCTTTGAGACGCTTCTCGTCGCGACACAAGTCGGCGGTGACATCGACTCACGACTCGAAGCACTCGCCGAGGATCGCCGGCAAGATCTCCTGGGTCGCAAGGAAGCCGATGCGAAACAAGCAGGTGCCAGACTCGCAAGAATCTTCGTGATTCTTGTTCCGGCTGGAATGGCGTTGGCGGGGCTCAGCGTTGGCAACGGATCTGCCGCCTATCGATCACCCATGGGGCAATTCCTGGTTTCAGTTGGAATTGCCCTGATCATTGCCTGCTGGCTGTGGGCCAGTCGCATCATGCGCCTCCCCGAGGCAGAGCGGGTGTTTGACCAATGAATCGCAGCCACCGATGACCCTTCTCGACTTGGGCTGTCTCGCCTTTTTTGCTCTAGGTCTCACCCTGTGCCTGAGCGAAATTCCTTGGATTCGACAACATTCGCTTGCCGACAGACTTCGCCCCTACACCCGCCATGCGCGCCTAGGCATCTCGCCTGGCACGGTTCAACTCGGACACCTCTCATCACTTCGACAAGTCATAGGCCCCGTCCTTGCAGACCTTGGTTCGAAGGGCAGCCGTCTGCTGGGGATCGACACTCCTATTGAGCTCCGCCTTGAGCGCGCTGGGTCCCCACAAGATGCCGTCTCGTTCCGACTTCAGCAGGTGATTGCTGCGGTGCTCGGAGTCACTGCGGGATCCGTTCTAGCTCTGTGGATCTCTCCGCCAACTGCAATCTCGATTCTTCTCATAGTTGGTCTGCCCATCCTCGCTGCGGCCCTCCTCGAGCAAAAATTGTCATCCAAGATCCTTCAACGACAGCGCAAGCTTCAAGCCGAACTCCCCGTGATCGTTGAGCAACTAGGGATGCTTCTCTGCGCTGGCTACTCCCTAACTTCAGGGCTTTCGCGACTTGCTGATCGTGGCTCAGGAGTTGCAGCCGAAGACCTCACCGCCGTCATGCGCAGGATTCGCCAAGGTGTTTCAGATACCACCGCCCTGGCCGAGTGGGCAGAACGAGCAGACCTGGACTCAATTCGGGGATTCGTTGCAGTGCTTGCACTGCATGGAGAAACGGGTGACCTCGGGAGCTTGATCTCAGCTGAGGCTCGGTCAGTCCGGGCAGAAGCGCATCGGGAACTCATTGAGTCAATTGAGCGTCGCGCGCAACTGGTTTGGATTCCCGTGACCGTAGCGACGCTGGTTCCAGGCTTGATCTTTTTGGCAGTGCCCTTTTACTCAGCCATGGCTCAGGTCGCAGGCACCACCTGAACGTTCCCCAAAGACGTTGCGAACACCTAGCCGCCAAGACCCCCACCGAAACAACAAGCAGACCCACAAGCAGACCCACAACCAGAAAGAGAAACATCACTATGCACAACTCACTTGAAGTATCGACTACTGATACTTGCAACATCACAACAGGCAATGCGGCTACGACTGCACGGCCCTTGGCTCAAGAGGTTCCACTACTAACAGCAACCTCGCCGAATTCGACCCCTGCTGCAAAGAAGCGCAATTCGGAGCGAGGTGAAGGTGTGATTTCGACTGCTGTTGCAGTTTTAATCGTTGCGTTCCTTGGGATTGCGCTGTGGACCGGATTCAACAGCATGATGAGCACGGCTACGAGTCGCACTCGCACACAAGTGGAACAAATCGGCAGGTGATCTCCACTCCAGGACACCTCGCAGAGCGACTCGCAGTTCTCCTTCCTGGGGGACGAGATGTCTCTGAGCGGGGAACGGGAATCCTCGGCACCACGATTGGCGTGGCGTCGATGATTGCCATGCTTGGCTTCGCCTCGAACGTCTCGCTCGGGCTGTGGACGCGCAGCACGGTGGATTCTGTCGCTTTCGATGCCGCCCGTAGGGTGGCCACAGCCCCGATCAGCGAGCCTCAGTCTGCAGCCTCACTTGGCCAGATTGAGGCCGCAGCAATTGACCACGCACGCCAAGCACTCGGCAGCTACGGCCAGCGAGTCGTCCTGGAGTTTGAACATCCCAACTCCTCAGTAGTTGTTCTTCATGTTCGATCGCCAGCGATGGGCCTTCTACCGCGGCTCATTAGCGCAGGACCAATCCTTGGTGCAGTAGATCGCCGCATCATCATTCGAAAGGAAGGGAGGTGAACATGAGGCTCCCGCGACACAGACACCTTGGAGAACGCGGGGCAGTTGGAGGTGGCGAGGGTGTGATTTTCGGCATGCTGATTCTTGTGGCGGGCACCCTCGTCATCCTCAACCTGTGGGCAATTCTCGACGCCCGGATGGCACTCGACACCGCAGCGAGCGAGTACCTCCGAACCTATACCGAACAGCAATACTTCTTTCAGGCTCGAGTAGTAGGAGAGGCCGCCGCAAAGGATTCACTCGCCCAGCGAGGCCTCTCTCCTTATCGCGTGTCTATTCAGGCAAGCGAACCTCAGGGGTTTGGCCCCTGCGCCGTGGCTGTAGTGCAACTCACCACTCAGGTCCCCTGGGTGCGCGTTCCATTTCTGGCCGGCGCAGGCAGTACCACCGTTCGCGTGACTCAGACCGAACTCATTGATGCGCATCGGGAGGTGAGTGCTAGTGCCAACTACCAGCAGTTCGCTACTCCTTGCGCCTCGAGCTAGCTCCACACAGCTCCGACTCCACGCCGCTACCCGACCCTCACGGGGTACCGCTCTGATGCTCGTACCTGCGTCGATTCTGGTCTTCTTTGTACTCGGGTCAATCGCTATTGACTTAACTGCTGTTTTCCTCGCTCAACGGAGCGCTCAGCGGAGCGTATCGGCCGCCGCAGACGATGCTGCTGCCATGCTCGACACCCGACTCATTCAACAAAACGGCGAACTGCGCATTGATACCGCTGCGGCAGAGCGAGTAGCTCGCGCTCACATTTCCGCACGAGTTCCCGCCGCATCGTTGCGCGGGCCAGTCATTGTGATCGTGAGTACCGACCGCAAATCAATCGAAGTGCGAATCACCGTGCGCGTTCCCCACATCATGATGCGGGCCCTGCCCGGACGGTCTGCGTATGAGGATTTGACCGTCACCTCGGCTGGCCGGATCCTCAAATGACTTCGAAGGCCGCAGGGCGGGTCAGCAGCACGAAAATCTCTCACAAGCTCCTCCATGGGCAGCGAATTCTGGTGAAATCAGCGACTGGACGCGAACGCTCTCGCCTTCGCCATGAAGCCGAGGTACTCGGGCTTCTACATCTCTCGGCCTTAGTGGACATGCTCGAACTAAAAGAAGAGGACAATCAGACTCTGCTCCTGCTTCTCGACAACGGCCCGCGCACTCTTTTGTGGCCACTCGACATGACGGGTGAGGAACTCCTCCGCGCTCTGCAACGTTGTTGCACAGCAGTGGAACAGTTGCACGAAGCCGGCTGGAGTCACGGTTCGCTCCGCCCCGAACACGTTCTGCTCGGGGCCCGGGGACGTCCAAAGCTCTGCTCTCTTGGCGATTCTCAACCACTCCTGCATCTGTCGAATGAAAAGGCCGCTGCAGCTATCCAAGGTGACGCTGATCAACTTGCTGCCATGTTCGCTCACGTGGCGAATTTCCAGATTGCCTCTATGTCGCGCTCAGACAGGTGGCGATGGCGACAACAGTCTCGAACACTTCGCCAGATTGCCGAACTGAGTGAAACCAGCACAACTGCCCTGACAACTAGCGAACTTGCAACTGCCGTAGGCGAACTCAGGAGCCGAAGTATCAATCCCCTGCGCCACAGAAGCCGGGCTAC
>ERZ888423.3536-NODE-3536-length-10148-cov-6.251759_pt1 | contig 10148 bp, 10 predicted proteins | sample MGYA00520523_ERZ888423 | MGnify/ENA primary metagenome ERZ888423 (study PRJEB32303, sample SAMEA104408611) | aquatic metagenome | biome: Brackish water; feature: Pelagic; material: water | place: Baltic Sea | collected 2014-06-08T10:24:00 | depth 30,27 m ...
GCCGACGTCATTGCCGAAGTCGGCGCCATTATGCCCTTTAACGAGTCAATGCCCCGCGGACCGTTCAATGCCGGCGGAGTTAATTGGGCTTTCGATTGTGTCGCTCATCCCGCAGTAACTCGCAACGCTCTTGAATGCCTCGATTGGGAAGGCACCGTTGTCGTCATCGGTGTTACTAGTCAGACCGCAGAATTCTCTGGTCTGTACACGCGTCTGACACAAGTCGATCGTGGAATCATCGGCTGTCGCTACGGCACCATCAGCCCACAACGCGATATTCCGTACATCATCGACTTGTACCGCCGCGGAGAGGTGTTACTTGACGAACTTGTGAGCGCCACATTCCCCATCGCCAATTGGGAAGACGCAGTACACGGCCTTGAGAGTGGCACTGTCGCTCGAGCTGTTATCACTTTCTAGAAATCGGAATATACAACAATGACTTCGCATATCGCCGGCACGATCGAGACAGAGGGCAAGACTCTCTGGCAACTCATCTCAGAGCGTGCCTTAGTAACACCCGACAAGCGCATGGCTCTCGACGAACGTGGTCGTACGATGACGTACGGCGAATACAAGAATTGGTGCGAACGTGTCGCCGCTGGTCTTTCGCAAAAAGGAATCACCGAAAACACCAATGTTTCATGGGTGCTTCCATCACGTTTTGAATCGCTCGTTCTTACTGGCGCACTGTCCCGTCTAGGCGCCATTCAAAACCCAATCTTGCCGATCTATCGCAATCGTGAAGTTACGTTCATCACGACGCAGTCAACCTGCAAGGTTTTGATTGTCCCGCACATCTTCCGTGGCTTTGATTACTTGACGATGGCTCAAGAAGTTGTCGCAACACTTGATCAAGACGTCGAGATCATCGTGGTCGACCCCGACCTACCCGAGGCCGATCCAGATGCCGTTGGATTACCTACGTATCGCGCCGATATTGACGCAATTCGCTGGCTCTTTTATTCATCGGGAACGACCGCCGATCCCAAAGGCGCCAAACACAGTGACAACAGCATGTCGGCCGCGAACGACGGTATGCAATGGAGCATGGAAGTTGGACCCAGCGACAAAGCAGCGGTGGTCTTCCCTATCACTCACGTCGGTGGACTGGTGTGGCTCTTCAATGCCATGCAAACTGGCGTTGAATTGTTGATGGTTGAAACTTTTGACCCAGCAAACACACCTAAGTGGTTGGGAGAAAATGGCGTAACGTGCGCCGGCGCCGGAACTGTTTTCTGGTTGACCTACCTCAACGCTCAACGTCAATTACCAGCCGGTGAACGACTACTGCCCAATGTCCGCATCTTTAACGGTGGCGGTGCCCCTAAGCCAAAAACCCTGAACGCAGAAATGATGGAAGCATTTGGTGCTCCGCTGATTGGCGGGTGGGGTCTCACTGAAGCACCCATCAACACCATGATTCACGTTGACGATCCCGATGAAAAGAAAGCTCTCACCGATGGTCGTCCGTGCCCTGGCGTCACATTACGTACGGTCATTGATGGACGCGTTTGTGCACCCGGCGAAGAAGGCGAACTGCGCGTTAAAGGCCGCCAGGTGTGTCAGGGCTATTTAGATTCAGCTCTTGATGCCGACGCATTTGACGAAGACGGCTGGTTCAGAACTGGTGACCTCGGAGTCATTGACGCTGAAGGATTTGTATCAATCACTGGTCGCCTAAAAGACATCATCATCCGCAAGGGCGAGAACATTTCAGCCAAAGAAATTGAAGACTTACTGTTCGCTCATCCAGCGATCGCCGATGCTGCAGTGATCGGTTTGCCCGATGAGAAGAGCGGCGAGCGTGCATGCGCAGTTGTCGTTTGTAAGTCAGATTCAACAATTTCATTTGATGACATGGTGAGTTTTTTGAAAACCGCACAACTTTCAGTGCACAAGATCCCTGAACAACTCGAAATAGTTGCCGCACTTCCGCGCAACCCCAGCGGAAAAGTTCTTAAGAAAGATCTACGAGCTACCTACGGAGGAGCATCATGAGTACCGCAAAGAAAGCAACTGCAAAAAAGGAACTGGCCAAGAAGGCCGCTCTCAAGCCTGCGCCAACGTACAAACGCCTGAAGGGTCAACGCGTTTTCATTACTGGTGCTGGATCTGGCATTGGTCGCGCGACTGCTCTTCGTTTCGCAGCCGAAGGTGCTCAACTCGCACTGGCCGATCTTCGAGGGGCCAAAGAAACCGCTGCTGAAATCAAGAAGGCTGGCGGAATCGCTACCGCTTACGACCTCGATGTCACCAAGGCAGTTGACGTTGAAAAAGTCGTGAACAAAGCCGCAAAGGCACTCGGTGGTCTCGACATAGTGTGCAATATTGCTGGCATCGGACATTTTGCTAACAGCCACGAAGAAACTCCGGAATGGTTTGACCGCATCGTGTCGGTCAACCTCAATGGAACTTTCTACGTCACTCGCTATGCACTCCCCCACCTTCTTGACACTTACGCCAAGACCGGTCGCGATGGAGTAATTGTGAACACTGCATCAACTTCTGGTTTGATGGGTGCACCTTGGAGTGCCGCGTATTGCGCGAGCAAAGGCGGAGTTGTAAACCTCACACGCGCACTTGCCTACGAATACCGCGGTAAAGGCGTTCGTGTGAATGCCATCGCACCAGGTGGAACAAACACCAACATCGTCAACTCATTCATGAGTCTTCCTGCCGATGCTGATTACAAGATCATGGGCAAGATCATGACTCCTATGGATCAGGCCGAACCCGACGAGATGGCCAATCTGTTTGCATTTATCGCATCTAACGAAGGTCGCTATATGACGGGCTCAATTGTCGTCATTGACGGCGGCATTACCTGCTGAAAGAAGTACATCATGGGAATTTGCGACGGACGAGTCGTCATTATCACTGGAGCTGGACGCGGTCTTGGTCGTGCTCACGCTTTAGCTTTCGCTGCTGAAGGCGCAAAAGTTGTCGTGAACGACGTGGGTGCTTCGCTCACGGGCGAAGGACATGATCTCACCCCTGCTGCCGAGGTTGTTGCCGAAATCAAAAGTCTCGGCGGCGATGCCATCGTCAATGACGACGATGTGAGTGATTGGGATGGTGCGGGTCGCATGATCAAACAAGCTATTGACACATTCGGTCATCTCGACACCTTGGTGTGTAACGCTGGCATTGTGCGCGATCGCATGATTGTGAACATGTCTGTTGACGAATGGGACGCCGTGATGAAGGTTCACTTACGGGGTATGTTCTGTCCGGTGCGCCAAGCAGTTGACTACTGGCGAGCCATGAGCAAGGCCGGCACACCGATTGGTGCACGAGTCGTCACGACATCGTCTGGCGCCGGATTGTTTGGCAGCGTGTCACAAGCCAACTACTCAGCCGCCAAAGCAGGAATCGCTTCGTTCACCATCGTCGCGGCTGCCGAACTCGATCGTTACGGAGTCAAGATCAACGGAATAGCCCCATCGGCTCGTAGCCGGATGACCGAAGAAGCATTCGCCGACATGATGAAGAAGCCTGATTCTGGTTTTGATGCTATGGACCCCGCCAACGTGAGCCCAGTTGTTGTGTGGTTAGGTTCATCGGCTTGCGAAATATCCGGTCGCATGTTCGAAACAGCCGGCGGCGAACTGTCGGTCGCTGATGGCTGGCAACATGGTCAACCGTTCAACAAAGGCGCGCGTTATGAGCCCGCCGAGATTGGTGCCGTTGTTGCCGACCTCATTCGCGAGGCACCGAAGCCTGCACCCGTGTACGGTGCTAACTGATGAGTGATGATGTATTTGCCGCCGATGGCCGAATTATCGGCTCACGTGCCTTAGTCACCCGTCGCAAACTTCTTGACGCAACGGCAAAGTTGTTGCAAGAGCAAGGAATTCTTGATCTTCGCGTCGTTGATATTTCGCGCGACGTCGGCTCGTCACCTGCAACTTTTTATCAGTACTTCAACGATGTTGATGAAGCCATTCTTGAACTTGCCAAAGAAGCAACCGACGACGAAAAACCATTAGTTGCATTGCTGCAACCAGGTTGGAATGCACTAGATGGGCTTGAGCGGGCTGGTCAATTTGTTGATGCGTACATGGTGTATTGGGATACTCATCACGCAGTGCTCCGCGCCCGCAACTTAAAAGCCGAAGAAGGAAACCGTCATTTCCGTGCAGTACGTACCGAAGCGAACTTGCTCGTGATGGATGCACTTCAGGCCATGGTGACCGAAGGGGTTGCCGCCAAACGACTACCTGAATCGCTCGACCCATTCACAACGGCCGCAGCTGTTGTTGCGATGTGTGAACGACTGTTGGCGTTCCAACCTGAAATGGCCAGACGAGGCGCCAACCGTGATGCCATCCGTAGCACCTTGGCAACTCTGATATACGGTGCGTTAACTGGTCACTAAAAAATCAGAGACTCGGAATCAAGCTCGCGAGTTCTTTGAATTCGTTCATGGTGATGGCAGCCGGATTGGCTGACAGTACTTGAACACTCACGTGGTCGGCACCAGCGTCTAGATGGGCCTGGATGCGTGCGTGAATTTCATTGAGGGAACCCCACGCAACAATCGCATCAACCAATTTGTCTGACGGACCGTTTGCGGTGTTGAGATCTTCGTCTCCCCAACCCAAACGACGCAGGTTGTTGGTGTAGTTCGGAAGTCCCATGTAGGTCGACATGTGTCCGCGAGCAACGGCGCGAGCCTCGTCAGCATTGGTTGAGAAGACAACTGCTTGTTCGGGAGCTAGCAATGCATCGGGCCCAAGTGCCGCACGCGCGATTGGCGTGTGTTCCACCGGAACAAAATAAGGGTGTGCACCCAGAGTTCGGTCGGCTGACAACTTCAACATTTTCGGACCAAGCGCAGCCAAGCAACGAGCAGTTGGTTCAGTTGGACCATTAGCGAAGAACAAACTGCGATCCATCGCGTCAAGGTAAGCAACCATGTTCGAGTACGGCTTGCCATAGGACGCTCCGTGGAATCCTTCAACTGCTGGTTGGTGGCTTACTCCGATTCCTAGCAAGAAGCGATCGGGGAATGCTTCGGTCAATGTTTTTTGGCCAGCCGCCATCGTCATTGCCGAACGGGCATGCAATGAAGCAATACCTGTCGCCATGATGAGCTTCTCTGTAGCCGACAACAACAGTCCGCAGGACGCGAATGGTTCACGGCCGACTGCTTCTGGAACCCAGACGGCGCCAAAACCTAACTCTTCAATCTGAGCCGCAACTTTCTGCGCCTCTTTCATGGGCTGCATGTCAAGTTGGAAAGTCCAGATGCCTAATTTGCCGAGTGAGTTCTTTGTCAAAGCCATACAAGAAACCTAGTCGGCGCACTCACTTATTCGTTGAGCCAAGCGTCAATCAACTTACGGGCTATCGAAATTCCGGGAGGAATATTTGGCAATGCATCTTTGCGATACCAATTCGCATCAAGAATTTCGGTGGGATCACACACGATGTCACCACTCACCCACTCGGCACGAAAGCCCAACATCAAACTGTGTGGGAACGGCCACGGTTGACTACCCATATACTTCACGGTCCCAACATTCACGCCAACTTCTTCAAAGACTTCGCGCACAACAGCACCTTCAAGAGTTTCACCTGGCTCAACAAACCCAGCGAGACAGCTATACATCGGTCCGCGAAATTGCACGCCTTGTGCAAGCAGCGCTTCTTGATCAGGGCCAGGTTCACCGCGCGTCACCAAGGTGATCATTGCTGGAGCAAGTCGCGGGAAGTTCACGAGACCACATGCTGGGCAACGCATAGCGCGCTCGCCACGGGCTGGCTCGGTGGCTTCACCACAACGACCACAGAACCGGTGCGTGCGAGCCCACTCGACTAATTGAACGGCTCGACCGGCGACTAGCCAATCTTCTTCGGGAGCACGTCCAAACAAACTAAAGAGATCAAGCGCTCCGCCGTCTGACGGATCCTGTCCTCGTGGCACATCGACACCCCAGCAAGCGTGCCCATCAAGCATTCCTAAGAAATGGGTTGAGTAGTCAGTCTCGACGGCCTCATCATGAATCCAGACCTTTGATTCAACAACGTGAAAATACCGATGTCCAACCAGATCGGGCGCGGGTTTCATTGAGGGCAGAAAGCGCGAAGGGCGCGAAATCGAACCTGGGCCAAAGGATGCGGGTTGCTGCGAATCGGTCACCCCTAGAGCATGACCGTAAGATGACCACTATGTCCAACTCCAACACCCCCAACACCGGCCGCACCGTCGTCATAGTCGACGCCGTCCGCACCCCCATTGGCCGCAAGAACGGTGGCTTGTCCACTTTGCACCCCACCGACCTTCTTGGTTTGGTGCAAAAGGCCATCGTCGAGCGCACCGGAATCGACCCTTCCAAGATTGAGCAAGTCGTTGGTGGAAACGTCAGCCAAGTTGGCGCACAAAGTTTTAACGTCACTCGCACCGCGTGGTTGTCGGCAGGTCTTCCGCTCACCACTGCGTGCACCACTGTTGACACACAGTGTGGATCAAGTCAGCAAGCAACTGGTCTTGCTGCTTCGCTTATTTCTTCGGGCGTTGTTGACATCGCAATCGCATGTGGTGTTGAGTCGATGAGTCGCGTGCCGATTGGAAGTAACTCAAACGCGTTCACCAAAGACCCCAAGACCAAAGCCGAAGTTTCATTAGGCAAAGCAGTGAGCAAGAGCTACTTCGAACACTACGAATTCACTTCACAGTTTGAAGGTGCAGAACGAATTGCTGACTTGTGGAATATCAACCGTGCCGACACCGACAACTTCGGAATGCAATCACAGCAACGCGCCGCTCGAGCGTGGGCCGAAGGTCGTTTTGATGGTCAGTTCATCACCGTCAATGCACCCGATCTCGATGCCGATGGCAAGCCAGCTGGTTCAACCCATGCAGTTAGTCGTGACGAAGGTATGCGCGAAACAACTTTGGAATCGCTGTCATCGCTCAAGCCAGTCGCTCGCGAAAATGGCGTGCACACCGCTGGTAACTCTTCACAGATTTCTGATGGCGCCAGTGCCATTTTGATGATGACTGAAGAAAAAGCCAAAGAACTCGGGCTAAAACCTCGTGCCCGCATTGTTGACAGTTGCCTCGTTGGCGTTGACCCAGTGTTGATGTTGACTGGACCAATTGACGCCACCAAGCGTTTACTTGAGCGCAACAACCTCACTATTGACCAAATCGATACTTTCGAAATCAACGAAGCATTTGCTTCAGTTGTGTTGGCGTGGGCCAAAGAGGTCGGTGCCGATCTTGAAAAGACTAACCCGAATGGTGGAGCAATTGCTTTAGGTCACCCACTCGGAAGTACCGGCGCAATTCTCACGACGAAGGCCCTCTACGAACTTGAGCGCACTGGTGGTCGTTACGGATTGATCTCCATGTGCTGCGGTGGTGGCCTTGGCACCGGAACGCTGATCGAGCGACTCTGAACTAATCATCCAAATTCATAACCGCTCAAAAGTTTTCTTTTCCCACACTGGGGTTATGAAAATGAAATTCATCATCAGGTCAGGACTCGGCGTTGTCCTGACCTGTTTGATTTTGAGCAACTGTTCACCAAGTGAATCGCCTCTTCCCGAAGGAGCAAATGGTCGCATCGTGAAAGTCATTGACGGCGACACCGTTGATGTTTCGATGAATGGTCGCACCGAACGAGTGCGACTCATTGGTATTGACACTCCCGAAACGAAGAAGCCCGATACCCCGATTGAGTGTTTTGGTCCCGAGGCCTCCGATCGCATCAAAGAACTATTGCCAGTCGGCACCCCTGTATTGGTGCAACGCGATATCGAGGCACGTGACCCGTATGGGCGACTTTTGGGTTATGTCTATCGCACCTCCGATCGTCTCTTCGTCAATGAAGACCTCATTGTGAATGGTTATGCCCGCCCCTTATCAATCGCTCCGAACACTGCGTTTACTGCCCAATTTGCTGACCAAAGCCAACTCGCACGATCATCCCGAACCGGACTGTGGGGCGAGTGCCCACCAGAGCCATAACCTTCGCCGATAGCGTGACGGCGTGAGCAACAACGAGATCAGTCTCGCCGAGCGACTCGGTTACGAAGCCAGCCAAAAGTTGGTCATTATTTCGTGCGACGACCTTGGTTCATGCCATGCCGCCAACATCGGCGTGTATGAAGCGATTCGTAATGGCATTGCCTCATGTGCTTCGGTCATGGTTCCTGCACCGTGGGCGCGCCATGCTGCCGAAATGTATGACGGCGAAGACATCGGCGTACACATCACTCTCAATGCCGAGCATCCGCTCTATTGCTGGGGCCCCATTACTCATGCGCCATCACTTCTGTCTGGCGATGGCGGCTTTCCACGAAATGTGGATGATCTTTGGGAACATGCTGATCCTGCTGAAGTACTTCGTGAGTGTCGCGCCCAAATTGAACGCGCCACAATCTGGGGCTTTGATGTTTCACATCTCGCACCTCATCTCAGTGTGATCACACTGAGGCCCGAATTCTTTGACATCTATCTTGAGTTGGCAGTTGAGTTTCAGTTACCCATTCGCCTTCCTTCAACGTTGACTGCCGAGCAAGCTGGCTTCCCGTTCCGTCGACTTGCCGCCGAAGAAGGAATTGTTTTCCCCGACCACTTCGACCATGACTGGCGCGCCGGAAGTCGTGAGCGGGTGTACAACGCAATTCGCGGCCTGCAACCGGGCGTGACCGAAATTCACATTCAGCCAAGTATTGACACCGCTGAGGTTCGTGCACTCACCGATCACGCCGATGAGTGGATCGACGATCTTGATCTGGCCCTGCACGACACAACTGTCACCGACTTGTTGCAAGAGCAAGACGCCGTCGTGATTGGTTATCGCGAACTTCGCGCTGCAATGCGCCGCGCAAACTAAAGCTTCATGGCTTTTTAGTCTTCTCAGCCTTCGTTCAGAAGTCGCGTGATTGTTGCGGCGGCTTCACCACTTGACAACGCATCAAATAGTGGACCGGTCGCACCGGTAATTTTCAGTTTGCTTTTCATAAAGGCGACCGACAAATCCATCGTGGCGTCAGCCTTCGCGATTGTCGCCACAGTGTCTGCATCAACAGGACCAGAGACTCGCTCATCACCTTTACCCATGACGAGGCGAAACTGAATTGTGCGTGCAACACTCATGCCACTTCTCCGACTTCTGTTTCAACTAATGCAGGGCTTGACAAACGACCAGGAAATGACCGCCCATGTTTAAGCGCAATCACTTCTTTTATCCCAGCAAACAAATCAATTTCAACAGCATCAGCATCGGGTGCACCAACTGCTGATTTAGCCAATACCCAGTCTTCGTATGGGTAAGCAGTTGCCAGCTCATCATCGTCAAGACCGAACCACCATGGCTCTTTGGGATCTACTTGCGTTGCGTGCGCGCGCAATGCGCCTGAACGCGCTGACATGTGTGAGGCCACATCAATACGAGTCGTGATGCGTTCGTCTTGGCCTGGACGATTTAACCATTTATCATCGAACGGTGATTTACCGAGTTTCGCCAACATTGCCTCATGAACTGCGATCAATCGCGTGCGCGCCCACACCGAGTAATACATCTTGAGGGGTTGCCACGGTTCGCCTGCCCACGGATACCACATTGCATCTCCGGCACGTTCAAAGGCCGGAACCGAAATATCGTGAACTTTCAAATGATCGGGGTGCGGGTAGCCACGCTGATCATCGCCGTAAGTAATGATCACTTGCGGCCGCTCACGCCGAATGATTGAAACCAGTCGACCAACCGCTTCATCAAGCGCGGCCTGATGAAAACAATCTGGGTGGGCGTTGGGAGGAGAATCGGCCATTCCCGAATCGCGGTAGCCCAACATGATGACTTGATCAAAGCCGATGATCTTGGCCGACTCGGCTAATTCAACGGGCCGGATTCGAGCCAAATGCTGTTTTTCTTGCTCGGGGGTCAACCCGTGAAAGGGACCGCCTTCATCACGGAGGGCTGAATTTTGCAGATCGCCTTCTTCACCGCCGGTGCAGCACACCAGAACGGTCCGAACGCCAAGATCGTGATATTTGGCCAGTGTCGGGGCACCTTTGGACGCTTCGTCGTCCGGGTGAGCGTGAATTGTGAGCACGCACAATGGACTCTCGGGGGCCGTCAACATCGTTCTCAGGATAGTTGCACGCCTCGGTCGCTCAGCCACCGTAA
>ERZ888423.3537-NODE-3537-length-10148-cov-6.122164_pt1 | contig 10148 bp, 10 predicted proteins | sample MGYA00520523_ERZ888423 | MGnify/ENA primary metagenome ERZ888423 (study PRJEB32303, sample SAMEA104408611) | aquatic metagenome | biome: Brackish water; feature: Pelagic; material: water | place: Baltic Sea | collected 2014-06-08T10:24:00 | depth 30,27 m ...
GCGTCAGATATGAATACAAACCGCTTATTGATTTGCTCGACTTTCAAATACCTATCAAGTTGAGGGTTGAGTCGAGGCGCATCGTTTGATCCCTCAATTGGCAATATTGAATTTATCTCTTCGCCCGATATTTCCAGAAAATTGAGTGCCAAATGGGGCCTTCCCTTTTGACCGATCCGAATCGAAAATTCTTGTAGTATTCCCTGCAGACTTCTTTTGGGTAAACGACCCTTCGCAAAATTATCGATCCATGAATGCAGTATCGCGTCGTGATCTGGATCATCAATAAGACCACAGTGCTCAAAATCGACGCGCGCATCAGTCCACAACCGGTAAATGAGAGCATTTTGTAGGGTCGACTTCCCTGCACTAGGGTTTCCGACAGTTATAAGATAGTTTCCTTCTTTGCTAGAAATCTCATCGTCGTCAACTATGTAGCGGGGCCGCTCCGCATCATCGAAGAGTACGGCTGGCTCACTTGTTTGATTCTCATCAGTCGCTTCCATAATCAAAACTTCACATCTGGCTTAAAGAGTAGAATCGACATAAGGGGCGTGAGCAAGTCAAGCATCGCACCCAAAAGTATCGAAAGAAGAATTGCAGCAGGGTTGATAAAATTCGAGAAATTGTTCCAAGTGTACGTGAATGATCCTATTTGATCTGCCGTATTATTTATCTGCTCTATTTCGTCTGAGAAGCCAATCATCTCACCCGCTTTTCCAGTGATTTGATCTAAATGCATCTTCATTGCATCAGTGATAGCCGAATCGTATTCTTTTTTAACGATTAGGCCTTCGTATATATCACGCTTACCGTTTATTTCTTCAACGAATACATAAATTTTAGCCACGCTGCTGTTGTTGAACTGCCTTTCGTATTGTTCATCTATAAAAATATCTAAACGGTTGGCATAGTCGCTTATCTGAGCCATCGGCGCCGTCGGGTTGGGCGGCTTCAAAGGTGTTAAAGGCTCATCGAGTAGTCCGTTGATTGCTTGAAGATGACGCTGGGCCTCTTCGCCCAACCCAGGGTTATTGGGGTCGGTAATCTGCGCTTGAAGGTTTTTCCGCTCAATATTTATTTTTCGTCTTGTTTCACGCTCTCTCTGGACGGCTGCTAAACTATCTACTGATGAAACAATCTTCGTCGTGCCCGCGTCAAACACGCTCCAAGCAGTTTCTTGTGTTTGGCCAACGATATCTCGCTCTAGAAAATATGTGTATATGGCATTCGTGTTGCTCACAAAACTGAAAACGAACACTAGAAAAAAAAATGTAAATGGACCAGCGATTCCGGTAGCGTCGATCCTGCTCTGTCTTATGGCAAAGTTCGTTCCAAGTAATCCGAGTCCCACGATTATCGCTACTGCTACCGAAAGAAAAATAGGGAAGTCATAGGAGTAACCTTTGTAAGTCGTATAGGTGCTGAAACCGGTCGCGGTCAGCACCATTAATCCGAAGATCACGTCGAGGAAAGTAGCCTTTCTCGTGGAACGCTGCTCAATGTCATCAGTGGGGAAATCAACCATGTTCACTCCTGTTAGATATTCCGGATTAGTTCTTATGGCAACCTTGCCCGGGCGCACAGATTAACATGACCGATGATGTTACATCTACCCGGGTGTTAAATGCGTGAAAAGCGCGATCTGCGTTACGCGATCGCAATGCAAGACCCCTAAACGTACAGGAGAAATCAACTTAAATATATAGGGTTTTCCCTACCTTTCAGTTCCGTTAGTTGCTCCTAATAGACATTATTGTGAATAGACACTAGGGTTGCATGGTGTGCCAATTGCTAGGCTTACCGCTAACCCAACCCAGTTTTATATGGATGTCCCGTTGAAAATTAAGTCTATCTGCATCGCACTATTGGCGTATTTATCGTGTTCGCTGTTACAGGCCGATATAGAGGGTCGAGTGGTGGCGGTAACGGATGGGGACACGATCAAAGTCTTGGATAGCGCGAAGACTCAGCATAAGGTGCGACTTACGGGGATCGACGCTCCCGAGAAGAGCCAGCCATTCGGTAATAAGTCTAAACAGTACCTTGCCGCTCTTGTCGCAGGGAAAGACGTCTTAATCGAATCAGACAAGAACGACCGCTATGGGCGCGTCCTAGGTAAGGTCTGGGTGCAGCCTATTGATTGTTCATCGTGTGGTAAGACACTTGATGCAAATCACGCTCAACTTCTCGCGGGGATGGCCTGGTGGTATCGCTCTTATGCCAAGCAGCAGTCACCTAAAGACAGAGCCCTCTACGAGTCAGCTGAAGATAGGGCCAAGACTATGAAAGTGGGGCTTTGGGGTGATGCCAACCCGGTGCCCCCTTGGGATTACCGCAGGGGTAAAAAAGACAAGGGCAGGGTTACTGCAATGCCGGAGGGTTGCGGACCAAAGCGATATTGTAAGGAAATGGACTCCTGTGAAGAGGCCAAGTTTTATCTAAAGGAATGTGGGCGATCTTCGCTAGATGGAAATAACGATGGTGTGCCTTGTAATTCGCTGTGCAGGTAACCGAAGATCCGGAATTTGGCTGTGAGACATCTGCCGTAACTTACGCTCGGCTTTTTGCGTGAATTTTATAGCGATATCTCGCCCTACGGGCACAAGCAATAAACGCACTCAGAAAACCACCACTTTTAGCAACGCGTTGATGTAGGGAAAACCCTATATCTGTTACTGAGTGGGATTATGTATAAGACCCAGACAAGCCCCTTTCGCGCACCACAGGGGCCAGGTGGGGGAAGTCGGCTATGGGCCGCAGCGCATGTTTATTAGCTCATGGAGGGACGTGTGGTGGAACATCAGATGCGGTCGCTTTTGACGCTCAGCAGAATCACTTACTCGCCTCAAGCAACAACCAACAAAAAACCCGCACTAGGCGGGCTTGAGACGGCTCAGGCTTTACGAAGCTTACTGACGCCCAGAAAGATGCCTCAAATCTATTCAGCAGCCAGGCGGCGGAGCCACGGGTGTGACCAGCGCACTGACCGCGGATAACGGACTAGTGCCTATATCGTTCGTCGCTGTTACTAAACACTCATATGCCTCGCCATTGGTAAGCCCTGAGACTGTAATGGGTGATGTCGGACTCGTGCCGAAGGATAACGTGTCGCCGAAGCAATAAGCCGTGTAGCCAGTAATAGGTGAGCCGCCATCATCAGCCACACTGACACTAATAGAAACTTGTTCATTGCCTGGCACGATGCCTGTGATCAGTGGTGCGTCGGGTGCAGTCGAGCAATCTACTGGCTCCGTTACGATAATCGTTGAGCTAGTGCTAAAACCCTGCGGCCAACCCGTTGTCCCTTCACAGTAGGTGATCGTCGTTAGGGTGGGGTTGTCCTCGAAAGTGCTCGAGTCAAAGTCGTTAAAGTCACCCTTCAAGGCCACGCTGGCAAGCAGATTAGAGGCGAAAGTTAAACCGCTACCCAGGGTCGGGCAGCCAGTGCAGGGGATATTGCCTTCGACACCAATGGTCGTGACGCTACCCGGTATCGTGACATTAGTGAGGGCGTTGGCGGCGAAAGCAGCACCGCGAATGGTGGTTACGCCGTCTGGAATCGTCACGCTGGTGAGGGCGTTGGCGTAGAAAGCACCATACCCAATGGTCGTCACGCTTTCTGGAATAATAACGCTGGTGAGAGCGTTGTAGGCGAAAGTACCATACTCAATCGTCGTGACGCCGTCTGGAATCGTCACACTAACGAGTGCGTTTCTGGCGAAAGCACTATGCCCAATGGTCGTAACGCTGTCTGGAATAGTCACGCTGGTGAGGGCGTTGTCGAGGAAAGCCCAAACCCCAATGGTCGTAACGCTGTCTGGAATAATCACGCTGGTGAGGGCGTTGCCGTTGAAAGCAGTATACCCAATGGTTGTCACGCTGTAGGTTGTCCCGCTATCCGAAGCAGTGGCAGGAATCACTATATCAGTGTCAGTATTACCCGATGCTCGGCCCGTAACTTCGACATCAGTCGCATTGATAACGGTATAGCTGAGGCCACCGACATCGAAGGCCAAAGCCTGAGCCGATAGTAGTATTGAAAGAACAAACAGTGTCTTAGTCATCAATGCGCGCATCATGGGTGCATCCCTTTATTCTTGTTGCCTTCAGTATAGTCGTTTTGCTGGATATCGGTATAGATGTTCATTCACTTGATAATACAGCTTTATCTTTGACTACGGAGTAGGGAAAACCCTATTTATGGTGATAGGGTCACGGTGGTGGGCTTAGGTGAATACAGACGGCAGAATAAGCAATGCAATAAGTTTCAGAGTCGCCTTCGTCCTAACTGTAATGGGCGGTTGTCGTCCCACAACTCATCGAATGTTAAGGTGGTATGCATCTGTCCATTAACCCCTTGCGTGATGCCTGACTGAATAGGTTTAGGTTGATGGGGTTGTGGAACACTTGAATTGACCATTCTGGCTGCTCGCCGTCCCAACAAACCGACAGCATCAGGAATGTCATCATGTTTACCGAAAGGAAACTCTGTCATTGATCGCAGGAAGTCGCCGTTCCAGTCACCACGAACGAGTTTCACTGAACCCATCTTCGCCATACCTCTTAGAGCCTGCAGTCGAGCAGACTTATCTCTGCCCCTAGTAGGCATCGGCATGAGTGGCAGCACCCTACCCTGTTCCCGAAATATCTTATGACAGAGATCACGAAAAACCTTTTCCGCTGGTGAGTCCTCGATCAATAATTCCATAAAGTGATATGCATCATGCAGAGCCATTAGATTAGTAATAGTTTTATCAGGCGTAACGCGCTCTTCCTTGCAGTCGAGTATATACAGTATGTTTTCATGCATAGCACCGACTACCGTTGCCGTAGCATCGGCGGATTGCTTTTCGGTCATTGCCAAGTCGAGTGCGGCATACGGCTTAACTTCTTCGGGTACAGATTCCACAATCTCAAAGTCACTGACCGCGAAGAAATCACCCTCTGACTGCATGGGAATTTGTTGATAAAGACCTGACCATATTTCAGGATCACGTTTTGCCTCTTCAACCATGTCTTGGGTGTACCACTGGGGCCATAATAAATCGCCGAAGTCTCTTCCTAGTGGATCGTTAAGAGGATCATCACATAATAACGGAAGCCTTATCACATCCCATGCATCAGGCTCAGTCCTTAATATATGACCCGCAAGATCGTGATGATGCCAGCGCGTCATTACAAGGATTTCACCACAGTCAGGCTTTTGTCTTGAGCGATATTCTGACCAGTACCAATCCAACTGAGCATTACGTTGAGATTCAGAATGCGCCGCTTCCCAACTCGGTACAGGGTCATCAATAATCGCTAAATCGGCTCTTAATCCCACGATAGATGAACCCATACCAGCGGAGGTCATTGAACCGCCCTTTGTATTGGCGAAGTTGCCTACAGACTGCTGCAGAGGATCGATTGTGAGGCCCGTGAGACGCTTATAAGACGGTTCCTGTAACGCTGACCTGCACTGCCTCGCGAATCGCTCAGAGAGGCTTGTAGTGGCTGACACTCTCAGCACATGAGACTGTGGATTATTCGCCCAAAACAACATCGCGGCCTGTTTCACTAACGTAGACTTTGCTGCACCTGGAGGGCAGAAAATCATCACGCGCTTCTTCCTACCGAACAACACTTGCTCCAACGCGTCAGACATAACCGTGTGATGGTCAGCGTGTGGGAAGGCGTAGTCTGCATGCCCAGATGACTCCATGAACTCACGAAAGCGAGCGATTGAGCACAAAGCATCTCTGCGTCTGGTTAGCTCAGCTAATAGTTCGTGATCGCTCCACTCTGTCATCTATGGCCTACTTCTCATGAGCAGATTCAATTTCAAATCTAAAATTTTTCGGGTGGTCATATTAGTATTAATACAATGCGTTTCAGAAAGAGGCGGGGGCCACTTCTTAAAGCGTCACAACTGGGATTGATTTCATCTGCCACACTAGGTGTCACAGTCATGTTCCAATAGCGCACCAGTGCGAGATTCTAGAAGTCTGATCAGAGTATCGGGGTCGGCATCAGCAATGCTCCCCTGGCCCGTGCCAATTGTCTGAATAGCCACCCTGTCCACAGCCTTACCGTGGCCCCTGTCGAGTATCTGGGTAGCAGCCTCTAGCACCATCTTGGGGTTGTCGCTATTCAGTAGCTCTGCCAGCTTGTTAAATGCGTCCTCCGTGTACTCCTTGGCTAGTTGCTCAACCGTCATGCGAGCCTTTCTCCGTTCCTCGTCATGCTTGTATCTCCTAGCATCTGGGCCTGTCTTGAACATCCCCGAATGGGTCGAGCCTTTGGCTGGGCCTCGCTTCTTCTTGATATGACTGGCGTTACCCACTATTTACCTAATCAATGTATTCAGAGAACTGCATACATGTAGCTTATACCTGCATGTAGCTTTTGTATACGGTAAGGGGAGGTTCAAGAGCGTTAATAGGGTGGGGTTGGGGCTGTTGCTCAGTGGATCAATCCTCTGGCTCTCAGGTTGTCTGCGAACTCGCCTATCATCTCCTCCGTGATGACAGGGTCGGAATCCTTCTTGGGTTCTGGGGGCCATCGGATATGGCGCGCCCAACTGATCGCCAGCTCAAACATGATGGATTCATTCTCTGTTATCTGGTCACAGGGTTTGGCCGCTATCAAGTCGATTACCGTGTTCAGGTCTTGAAATGCGCTCGCGTGTTCTGGGCGGTGTAACCTCATTCACTTTCTCCTAGGATTTGGGGTTGTTCAATATGGCATCCATCTCTGGAGTACCCTTTTTAATACGTCTAATGATTTCTTCTTCATTTATCTCTCTCCTATATCGGTCTTAAAGGGGGGGGGTAAATACGTGAATAGTGTAAATAGTGGTAACAGTGTGCAAACCCATGCGTACTGCGGTTTTACCACTCTCGCCACTCTAACCACTGTGCCACTCTTTACGTTTTACCACCCCCCACCCTATATCATTGTGTAGTAGTCAGAATTGTTCTCAAACTGCTTGGTATTCTTCCATAACGGAACCACTTTTGCGGGGGAAAGCCCCTGAGAATATCGCTTCAGCACATTGTCAAAAGAGCGCCTTGAGATTCTCCCGTGGCAGTAGTCCCAGAGGTCAGTGCGTGTGTGCTTGCCTGCCCTGATTCCTTCCGTGATAAGTTGGATATACGTCACATCACGCTCGGCTTGGGTCTGGACGTCGGCCTCAACCTTCACATCAATGAACTCCTCTGCCGCATCAACGGAGCGGTCTTCATGGAGATGCCATGACCTGCGCTTGAATATTCCTCTCACCTTGTCGCTGGGATAAGTCGAGGTCGTGCGAACACCCGACTGCTCATCACGGCTTGATTCCAGGTAAATGAGATTGTCGCAATCACCCTCAACATCACCCGTACCCTCGTACTGAAGTTCACCGCTATGGGTGCGCTGCTTATTGCAGTGAGCGGCACAGGCTATCGTTGCCTTTCGTGCGGTCAAGGCACGTAGCAGGCTCATCACCGCTTTCACCTTCGCCTTGCTCATTAGGTCAGCAATCTTTTTAAGCGTATCCACCACGATAACCAGCTTGGATAAATCAGTGTGACCGTCAGCCATGCGTTCCAGTCCAGCCATCCACTGCTCAATACCATCACCGCCTTGGAAGTGTGGGGTAATCATGGTGAAGCCGTTGTCTTTTGCCTTCTGACTCCAGAACTTCAGATCACCAGCACCGCAGTCCATGTTGACGTAACTGACTCGGTAGCCAGCTTTCACCGCCCTACCCAGCTCCTCCATAAGAATCGATGTCTTACCCGCTCCAGGCTTGGCAGCAATAATATTAATCTGACAGGAGATGATTAAACCCTCCACCAAAAACTCCGCATCTTCCATCTCCGCTATCTCCTCCTCGCTCAGCGCAAACATCATCATCCAATCCTCGGGACGTGATTCAAAGCCCTCTGCTCTCTCAAGTAAGCTGGTTACGTTTTCATCAAGCACAAGCTACCCCCTTCGCATAGGTCACTTTAGAAAATGCGCGAAACTTCCTATCCTGCTCAGTAGCTGGTTTTTTTCCAGATCGCACTAAATCTCGATACTTCAGGCAGTACCCGTGCATCTGGGCTAATTCTTTTTCAGTAAAATCCATAAATCTCTCCCGAACCTCTGGCTGGTGGATGTTGGTCGCACCCACTAGCTGTTCTTTTTAGGTAGATTGGGTGCGGTAAGTTTCCCCGTTGCGACCCAGTCCAAGGATGAATTGGTCTGCCTTTTCTGGATGAATGTAATCACCCTCGGCGGTGCTGTAGATAATGCCCTCGGCCAAGCACTCCCTTCTTCGGAACTTCAGAAAGTAGTTAGGCGTCCCACGCTTCGGAAAGAATTGCGGGCGAGCTTCGGTGTATTGCGGATACGGGACGTATTGCGCTAAAGGGTTGGGGGGTATTGCTTTTGCTTCCATGATTTAATTCCTATGCCACTAGGGTTGTCGGTGCGACAAAGGAATAATTCCATGACGAGTGTTGGAATAAAATTATCTTAACTTTAGATAATTAAAATAATTGGGTTACAGCCAGTTTTCAGCCTCCTCAGCAGTTTTTTCTAACCATTTTAGAGCTTTGGTAGCAGCGGTTTGCTGCAGCCAGCTGCGTTTTATCCACTTGGTAGGTTTGCCACCCCGCCACCAAAAGCGATATTCAGTCTCCACGCCTTGCCTGCGCTGAACAGTTATGGCACGTTGGGTCATGAATGAAGAACCATAGCTCACCTCATCCTCATCTCTTTGGTCTATGTGAGTATCAACCTGCTCGATCAGAATACGGCTGTTCCCCTTCCCCCCAGCCCCTTTTTTGGACGGTGTGAGGGCTAGAGAGCGATGAAAGGCGAACTGCTTAAAGAGTACCGCCTGCGGTGTCTCTGGCCTGCCCCCCTTCTCGTAATGGTTACTGAAGTAATACGTTAGTCCATCTTCAAACGCCGACCGCTGGCGTATGCCCGCCTCAAACAGCGTTAGACCGATGGATTCTGGCACCCAGTAATACAGGGCTAAAAGTGCTGCATCCCCTCGGGTGTCGATAGTCTCAGCCACTTTCAGCACCCCAACCCGATCCAAAAAGCTGCCCATTATGTCGATGTGCGTTTGCTTCATGCCACCCCCCAGGTCGCGTCCACTACATCTTGTAAGTGGTCATCATCAAGGTGTCCGTATCGCTTGGAAATCATGCGGGTATCGCTATGCCCGAGGACATTAGCCACGGCATGAATGCCACCACCCGCCTTCAGCATACGGGCGCAGGCAGCGTGTCTCAGGTCATGAAAATGTAACTCAGGAAGCCCAGCATCCTCACGGCACTTCTCCCAGGACTTGCGGAAGTTGTGCGGTTTGAACTGGTTACGGTGTCCCCTGCCGCAGAAAATGAGTACATCATCGGCTAAGCCTCGGGCCTGCAGTGCTTTGATAGCCTCACATACTGGCGGGGTCAGCAACAGGCGGCGAGGTTTACCGTTCTTGGTCGTATGCAGGTCAGCGCGGCGAGCCTTGAAGTCGATGTCACCCCATGTGAGGTTCATCAGTTCTGATTTTCTTGCGCCCGTGTGTATAGCAGCTAACACGAGCGTGTATAGCTTGGGCCACGGCGATACCTTTGCCGCAGTCAGCAGCGCGTTCACATCGCCCTCGGACAGTTCAACAACTCGGGGGGTGTCTTCGTACTGTTGAAACTCACGGGCGGGATTCAGAAAACCATCAGGACAATGGCGCTTGAGGATCGCCCAAGAATAACAGCCACCGATGTCGGCAATCTCTCGGTTGATGGTGGTGCCAGCATAGCCCTGTTCTTCCAGTGCCTCCACCATGGCGTTGATGTGTTCAACGTGGATTTCCCAGGCGGGTACACCAGCTAAGTTTTCATACCACTTTTTCATGCGGTAGGCGCGTAAATCCTCACGGCGCGCAGGTTTTGCGCGGCGATACAGATTAAACAGTTCAGGAAAGTTTACGGACAGCACAGAACGCTGCCCAAGAGTCACAGCAGATACATCTATTGCATTAAAACGCTTCATATCGACACTCCTAAGTACACTATCTTGCAGATAGTTGTTTAAGTTGTGCCGCACCTCTGTAACCCTTGTGGCATAAGGGTTTGGTGGAGCTAAGCGGGATCGAACCGCTGACCTCAACACTGCCAGTGTTGCGC
>ERZ888423.3538-NODE-3538-length-10145-cov-5.649554_pt1 | contig 10145 bp, 9 predicted proteins | sample MGYA00520523_ERZ888423 | MGnify/ENA primary metagenome ERZ888423 (study PRJEB32303, sample SAMEA104408611) | aquatic metagenome | biome: Brackish water; feature: Pelagic; material: water | place: Baltic Sea | collected 2014-06-08T10:24:00 | depth 30,27 m ...
GGAGTCTCTGAGCTCGATCGCGTATTAGGTGGTGGCTTAGTTCCCGGCGCCGCAATTTTATTAGCCGGCGAACCAGGTGTCGGAAAATCAACACTTTTACTTTCAGTTGCAGCTCAGACTGCAAAAAATAATATTCCAGCCCTTTACATCAGTGGCGAAGAATCGGCCTCCCAAGTTCGATTACGCGCCGAACGTATTAATGCAATTGATCCAAAGTTATGGCTAGCCTCTGAAACTGATTTGGGCGCTGTAATCACACATATTGATGAAGTTAAGCCGCAACTACTTATTATCGATTCAATTCAAACTATTGGATCTAGCGCAGCCGATGGTGCACCTGGTGGCGTAACGCAAGTGCGCGAAGTTGCTGGCGCACTAATACGTATTTGTAAAGATCGCGATATCACTTTGCTCTTAGTTGGCCACGTAACCAAGGATGGTTCAATCGCTGGCCCACGCATGCTCGAACATATTGTTGATGTAGTTTTGCAATTCGAAGGCGAACGTCATTCCCGGTTACGTTTAATTCGTGCCATTAAAAATAGATTTGGTGCCAGCGATGAGGTTGGTTGTTTTGATTTAAGCGATACTGGTATCGAAAGTGTTCTCGACCCAACGGGTCTCTTTACGTCACGTCATGCCGAACCAGTTCCTGGTACTTGTGTGACAGTTACGCTCGAAGGTCGCTGGCCACTATTGGCTGAAATTCAGGCGTTAGTTTCACAAGGTCGCGAAAACGATTTCGGAAATGCTCGCCGCGTAACTAGCGGGCTTGATTCGGCTCGAACTTCTATGACTTTGGCAGTTCTTGAGCTTCGCGCAAATGTGCGTATCGGCGGTCGCGATGTTTACGCCGCCACAGTGGGCGGTATGAAGATGTCCGAACCCGCAGCTGATTTAGCACTGGCGCTCGCTGTGGCATCAGCTGCTAAAGCCCTTGCTTTACCTGCAGATTTAGTGGCAATTGGCGAGGTCGGGCTAGCGGGTGAGATTCGCAAAGTTAGTGGCGTATCGCGCCGTCTGGCCGAAGCACATCGCTTAGGTTTCAAGCGGGCTCTGGTGCCAGTGGGTTCTGATGTAAAAATTGCCGGCATGGAAATTTACGAAGTATCTCGGCTAGATCAAGCACTGCAGCGCGTAAAAATCGCTGAGTAATTAAATATTCTTAATCTATTAAATATCTAGGGCTAACTCAGCTGCGCGTTGCGCAATATCGCAATCAGAGATACTAATTCGCTCGCTAAAAAATGAGTGCAACGCTTTGGCCAGGAATGATCCCTCTTGGCAGACTCCCCCAGCAATCACAATACGTGGCGCATTATCTATTTGAGTATCGAGTTGATGCACCAAAGCAATTAAGAATTGACTCGCCTCAAAAATAATTCCTTGAGCATCAGCATTTCCTGCATCTGCTAACCGACCAACAGTTGCGGCTAATTTGGCAATTTCTGATCGTTCGCTGGAATATACAAATTCCTTAATGCCATCCCAATTAGTTGCACCGATCTCTTTCAAGATCACATCACTTAACGAATCAGCTTCAACTTCTTCACCAGTATCAAGTCCGGCCAGCACCCAGCGAATTGATTCGCGTCCAATCCAATAGGCCCCACCTTCATCACCTAACAAATAACCCCAACCACCTGCGCGAACTGGGCCGGCTTCATCATCGATATACATAGCAACTGAGCCGGTACCGGCATAAAGAAGAATTCCTTCACCAACTTCAAAGTTCGCGTAATATGCCAACTCGATATCGTGAACAATGCGAACTTTCGCATTTGGAAAGTAGCTATGAAAAATCTGGCCAAGCGGGTCGGTTGCGCTATCTTCGGAAGCAGCACCAGTGATGCCAGCAAAGACGCCGGTTATTTCAGCACCATTTACGGCAGCCGAGATCTCGGTTAAGACTTCATTTGCACGCGCTTTAGATTCAGGGCGGTAAATATGACCATCCATTGCGGAGCATTTTCCAGCAGCCACAATTTGTGAACCGTCATATAAAGCCCATTTCGTAGCGGTGGCGCCAGCATCTATTCCTAAGTAGCTCATACCCCTAGCCTTTCACAGCTCCGGCAGTGAGTCTGTTCATAAACTGTTAGGAGAGCTTCGGGTATTGGATTCGACCATTTTTCTTCCGGAGCGGCTTCCCACGGCCGCTCTAGATTCGTCCAGAGCAGAACGAGTGCCACTCCAGTTTCTTTGTGCTAAGGCAACACAAAGACAATCAACCACAGTTAATTGCGCAATTCGACTTGCAGTTGCGCCGCTCCGGAATGTGGTTTCCCGAGCTGAAGTAAATAAAACAATGTCGGCGACAGTTGTTGCCGGGCTTCGTAACGCATTAGTAATTAAAATTATTGTTACGCCGCGATTCTTAAATTCTTGCATCACATCGACCGTATCAACCGTCATACCGCTGTGGCTGATCGCAACCAGTGCATCACCTGGGCCAAGAAGTGAAAGTGAAGTCAAGGCATTATGGCTGTCGCGCCAAGCAATTGCGCTCTTGCCTTGGCGATTCAATTTAAGTTGTAAATCCATTGCGACAAATCCACCAGCTGCCACACCAAATAGCCCAATTGTCTTTGCTTTTTCCCAAGCATCAACGGCGGCTGAAAAACTTGCCACATCTAATCTTTGTGCTGTCGCTTGAATAGCTAGCGCATCGGCGGCCGCGATTTTTCTAATAATTTCAGCAGGTGAGTCTTCAACAGTGATACCGCTATCGAGTTCAGAGATGTCGATGCCTGCTTGTCCCATCCGGCTAACTTCACCGACTAGCGCCATGCGAAATTCTGGAAAACCTTTATAGCCAACAGTTTTACTAAAGCGAACAACTGAGGCAACTGAAGTATCACTATGTTCGGCTAACTTAGAAATATTCATCCATGAGACCTGAACTGGATCTTGCAGAATGCAATTTGCAATCGCTAACTCAGTTGCGTGAAAAGCTGATAATGAATTACGAATATGGCCCAGGAGGTCTGAAGATGCGGCACTAGGTGGCTCAACCGCAACGACTTTCTTTGCCATGGAACTCACCACCTTCACGCTAGACGTGAAAAAAACCTTCAGTAGGTGACAATGCTAGATGAAACTCTTCACCAAGATAAGGGTGATTTAGCGGTTATTAGATAACGATTTGAGCACAAAAGTCCATTAGAAAAGGCTGCCATAGCTCCTCGGTTGCAACCGGCTCGCCCTGGGCATGTAAGCGATTGGTTAAGAGTAGCGCGGCGCTTTGGCGAGCGGGAGCAATCCCCAGAGCGACTCCGGTGAAGCCAGTATGCCCCCAAAAAAATTGCTCGCCTGAATTAGTTGGGATACGCCAATTTCTAAAACCCAACCCCTGCATCGGGTCACCACTTACATTTAAAAAGTTATGTGCTTGCCATTTATTATCAATTACTGCCTCGGCATAAATAAGCAAGTCTTCTGCGGTAGAAAATAGCCCGGCGTGACCGGCCACACCGTTAAGGCGGTGATAAGAATTACCGTCATTGACCTCACCTATCAAGTAACTATCTCGCCATCCAGCAAACTCTGATACATCGTGATCGATTTGATACGGAGTATTGGTAGTAACCATATTCTTTTCATACCAATCACCATTAGAAGTTGCTACAACTTCCCCAGTAATTGGCCCGAAAGAAGTGTTATGCATTCCAAGTGGGTTAAATACCAATTCAGCAAATGCAATCGGTAAATCTTTCCCAGTTATCGCTTTAACTATTTCGCCTAGCGAGATAAAACCTAAGTCAGAGTAGCGTCTACCCGAATTTCTTGGGTAAGTTAAAGGAATTCTGGAAATCTGTTTCGCCACGTTCTCTTGCAAATTATCAGTGAAGTAGAGCGGTCGCCATTCGGCTAATCCACTTTGATGCGAGAGTAGCTCGGCGATCGTAATTTCAGACTTATCAGTTCCTTGCCATGGCTCTAAATACTTACAAGCTAAATCAGTTACCTGCAATTCACCTAACTCGACTAGATGAAGTAAAGAAGCGGTTGTTCCGACAATTTTGGTTAAAGATGCTAAATCAAACTTTGTGTTAACCGTAACAGGCAGTTCTTCGGGTACGCCAAAAAACTGTCGCGCCCCATTTGCCGAATAGGAGTGAATACCTTTTTTAGTAGTGGCAAATAAATAGCCAGGCACTTTGGTCAAAGTTTCAACACCATTCATAGGTATAGCCTGCCACTTTCATAGCGTAAATGGCTCTCTTTAGCCCACCAAGAGGCATCTAGATCGTGTACTAAATCTGGTGCGATTTCAGCGGCCAAAGTTGCCGCTGCCCTAATGCCCTGATCACCTTCCATCATGCTTCCGACATATACGCCAATACCGGCGGCAATAGCAGTTTTGGCCAACTCTCTAGCCAGAGTTAAGCCACCTGATTTGAGCAACTTCAGATTCACTAGATCAACTGCATCTAGTTCAATTAACTCCTTTAAATCATTTAGAGTAAAACATGATTCATCGGCCATGATGGGTACCGATGAAATAGCCCTAACTTTAGCAAGTGCCTTGAAATCTCGGGCAGGCGTGGGTTGCTCAAGATAATCAATTGCTAGCCCATGGCTCGAAATTGCGGCAAGAACCTCGATGGTGTGCTTAAGTGTCCATGCTTGGTTTGCATCAATTCGAAGGTGAGAACCCGATGGCAGTAAATCTGAAATAATCTCTAATTTGTCAATGAACTCTGTTACTGGCTCTAGATTTGCTTTTACCTTGTAATGAGTAAAGCCCGCCTTCACTCGATCAGAGATAAGTAGCGGCAAGTTTTCAATCGTGGTTATCGGAATCGTTACGTCAGTTGCTACCGAAAATCCATTCTTGATGCCAGATCCGAGCGATCCATTTAACGCAATATCGATCGCTGCTTTGCTGCTGCCGGTTAATTGTGAATTCCGGACCTCAACTATGGCTGCGGCAATATCTTTCCCTAAAATCAAGGCTGGAGCATCTTGCTGTAACTCTTTCATGATTAGCTCGTGGCTATCACCAGTGATTTTTGGTGTCTCGACGGTTTCGCCAACGTGCCAGTTTCCAAATTCATCACATAATTCAAACTTTATTACTTGGTATTCTGAAACACCTCGTAGCGCTGTTACAAAGCGTTCGCGAAGCTCTCGTGAGTAAGTGCTCACGCGAGTAGAAACTACTTCACTCATAGAGTGACCCCCACTAGACTTTCAAACATGCTAATCCGACCCGTTGAAAGCAGTGATCTAGGCTCACTAGTGACGGTGTTTCGAGCCTGTTGGAACATTTCATACCAAGACTTAATCAGTGCCAAAGTTCGCGAGGCAATGGATGTTGCCACTACAACTACTTTGCTAACAGCCTCAGCCGATCCAAAACCTGGTCGTTTCACGCTAGTTGCTACGGATGATGAAACCTTAGGTTTTGCCAATTTTGGCAACGATGCAGATGATGAAAGTCGTGGCCATTTGTTTTCACTATATGTTTCACCAGAGAGTGCGGGCAAAGGGGTAGGCAGTAAATTGCTTACTGAAGTTATTAATGCTCTGGAGCAAGTTGATAAAGCAGAGATAACGCTCTGGGTCTTTAAAGAAAACCCCACCGCAATTGGGCTATACCAAAAGTTTGGGTTTAGCGAGACTGGCCGCGAAAAAACTGACGAACGCTGGCAGATTCCCCAGATTGAAATGTTGCGCAAAGCAATTACTCAATAACTCGCAACTTGGTCGGCTGTATATTTGGTCGTTGTGGCAAAACAAATGCACCTTTGCCTGGCGTCAGTGATCCAAGAATTCTCTCACCATTTGCTCCAGTACAGCTAGGAATCTGACCCGGCTGGCCATTTAGTGCGAGATAGCCAATCAGGGCGAACATGAGGCCTTCTTTTGCACGCGGATCAATTCCGAGAACTTGCATTGAAAGTACTTGGCAATTAGTTAAGCGCTCTTGCAGTCGTGCCATCATTACCGGATTGGCTGAACCGCCACCTGCAATATATAACTTAGCTAATTTGAATTTTTCAACTTCGATAGCAACTGTCTCAACGGTAAGCTCTAGCAATGTTGCCATTAAATCCGTAATCTTCCATGTAGCTACTGGTCCAGCATAGGCAATTAAGTAATCCAGATGGAATAACTCTTTACCAGTCGATTTTGGTGCGGGCAATTGGTAGTAAGGCTCAGTTAAGAATTTCGCGAGTAATTCCTTATCAACGGTTCCACTAGCGGCTAATTTGCCATCGGCATCGTATGAGTATTTGCCTTCAGAATGAGCGTAAATTGCCGCATCTAGGAGACCGTTGGCTGGCCCAATATCGTAAGCAAGCGGAGTCAAGTTGCTGCCCGCTACTGTGATATTTGAAATGCCACCCAAATTAAGTGCTCCTTCTGGCGCAGCAGAATCACCTAGTAATAACTGATCCACGATGCTTACAAGTGGCGCGCCATGTCCACCAGCTGCCACATCGCGAGAGCGAATATTTGAAAGAACTTGCACGCCGGTTTCTTCGGCAATCCAAGTTGGCTCACCTAATTGCAGAGTGCCTTTGGCTTTGTGATCAGTGTCAATCCAGTGGAAAAGGGTTTGGCCATGACTTACAATTAGATCAGGCTCGAAGTTAAATTTATTCATTGCACCTTGTGCTGCTGAACTAAATGCCTGACCAATTTTAGTATCGAGCAGACAAACTCGCTCCATATCAACTTTGCGAGGTGGCATTGAATCAGCAATTAGTTCGTGGAGTGAATCGGAATACTCAACAGAATCAAACCCAATTACACGCACTTCAACCAAGTCGCCACTTTGCACGAACTCACAGCAGGCAACATCAATGCCATCGTATGAGGTTCCCGAAATCATTCCAATAACTTTCACTTCAAACCTCCGAACAAGCTACTAGGTGACCACCGGAAAAATCTCGAAGAGTTGGTGCAATTAATGAACAACTTGGCACTGCTAAAACACACCTTGAATGGAAAGAACAGCCGCTCGGTAGATTAACTGGGTCTGGTACTTCACCTTCAAGAGTACGTGCCAACATAGTTGGATCACCAATAATGCTGTGATCAGGCATTGCTGCGATTAGCGCTTTGGTATATGGATGAACTGGGTTTTCAATAATTTCTTCCCAAGTTCCAAATTCGACAATCTTGCCTAAATACATAACGGCAATAACGTCACTGATATATCTAATCATCGCTAAATCGTGGCTGATGAAAATATAGGTGAGCCCCAAATTTTCGCGTAGATCGATCAGTAGATTCATTACCTCTGCGCGTACTGAGACATCGAGAGCTGAGACTGGTTCGTCTAAAACCAACAATTTAGGCTCAGCTGAAAGGGCCCGAGCAATACAAACCCGTTGGCGCTGTCCACCTGAGAGTTGGTGCGGATAGCGGCTTCGTAGGTCTGGATCTAGGCCTACGAATTGCAATAGCTCAGTTACTCGATCAGCAATTTTATTTTTTGGGACTAAGCCATGAACCGCAATTGCTTCAGAGACGCATTCGCCGATTTGTTGACGTGGGTTAAGTGATGAGTACGGATCTTGGAAAACCAGTTGCACTTTAGAGTGACGAGACTTGATTCGGTCCTTGGACTTATTATCGATCGGTTCGCCGTCCCAAGAGATACTGCCAGCAGATGGATCTTCTAAGCCAACAACTGCTCGAGCGAGGGTTGATTTGCCACATCCGCTTTCGCCGACAATGCCTAAGGTTTGACCAACTTCAACATTAACTGAAACACCATTGAGCGCATTAATAACTGTTCCAGAGGCGCGATTTAGGTAACGTTTTTCAACATTTAGAATCTCAAGAGACATTACTCATCTCCCATCGGATGAAAACAAGCAACTGATTTTTCTAAAGTGCCAACTAACTTGGGCGCAGATGCAGTGCAATCGGCGGTTGCTTTGAAGCAACGTGGTGCAAATGCGCAAGTATTTCCAACTAGCCAAGGTTTCTGCGGTACCCCCGGGATAGAAGTTAAACGTTTGCGAGATTTATCAGCGCGCGATGGCAATGAAGAAAGTAATCCATAAGTGTAAGGATGCTGAGGGTTGCTAAAGATTTCCTGAACAGTACCGGCTTCAACAATATTTCCGGCATACATAACAATTAACCGATCAACTAAGTTCGCTACAACGCCAAGATCGTGGGTAATCCAGAGCATTGACATTTTGCGCTTGCGACGTTCTTCGGAAACAAGAGCCAAAATTTGCTGCTGAATCGTTACATCAAGTGCTGTTGTTGGCTCATCTGCGATCAATAACTTAGGTGAAAGTATCAGCGCCATGGCAATCATTACCCGCTGGCGCATACCGCCTGAAAACTCATGCGGATAGCTCTCCATAGCGCGCTCTACCTGAGGAATACCCACTTCGCGCAAAGCAGCTTCGACCCGAGCGATCGATCGATCATTTAATTTCTCATGTGACTCGATAACTTCAAGCAATTGGTGACCTAGCTTCATTACTGGGTTAAGCGCGGTCATTGGATCCTGATAAACCATCGAGATATCAGAACCGCGCAAGTTGCGCATAGTTTCCGAATCAGCTTTGGTTAAATCGGTGCCATCAAAATTAATTAAGCCACTTGAAATTGCAACGCCTCGAGGCAACAGGCCAAGAATTGAAAGTGCGGTGAGCGTTTTTCCAGAACCACTTTCGCCAACTACGCCAACTGCTTCGCCGGGCATAATTTCGAATGAAACGCTGCTGACCAGAGTGCGCGGATCTTGCACAGTCGAGATGCCCAAACCAGAAACTGAAAGTAGCGGCTTACTCATGAACTTCTCCGAGCTGGGTCAAGTGCATCGCGTAACCCATCGCCTACCAAGTTCAAACCAACAACCACAATTGTAATAAAGGCGGAAGGGAAGAAGAGTGCCCACCAAGCAAAAGCAGCAATTGGCTGAGCTTCTGCCACCATTAAACCCAGAGATGCATTAGGTGGTTGAGTTCCTAACCCTAAGAAACTTAAGCCTGATTCGGTCAAGATCGCCCACGAAAGTGAAAGTGCAATCTGTATGACAATTGGCGCAGTTACATTAGGCAAAATGTGTTTACGTAAAATTCGTTGTGACGAGAATCCCAGGATTCGTGTAACTTTTACGTAATCCATCTCTTTAACGGTCAATACTGGACCACGAGCTACGCGAATAAAGATTGGGGTATAGACGACAGCGATAGCTAGCGAAGTATCAAACCAAGAATTTCCTAGAGTGCTAACAATTGCTAGTGCCAAAAGAATTGCTGGAAAAGCAAAGATGACATCGCTCAAACGTACTATTAGCTGATCAAACCAGCGCCCTAAATAGCCGCTTAAAATGCCGAGAATTACTCCAAAAAAGGCAGCTATCGATACGGCTGAGATTGAGACCGTTAAAGATCGGCGCATTCCATCGAGAGTGCGCGAAAATATATCTCGGCCGAATTCGTCAGTCCCAAACCAAAAATGCGAATTAGGTCCTTGCATTGCGAATTCGACATGTTGCTCAAGAGGGTCATGTGGCATCCAACTGAATACCGCGAGAATTGAAACGATTACCATGAAAGCAAGCAAGATGGCGCCCACAACACCACTGGTGCTTTGTAAGTAGTAGTGCAAGCCGCCCTTAGTTTTCATCAGATTGCGCTTCATTTTTTAATCCTTGGGTCGATCTTGCGATAAATCAAATCGGTAATTACGTTGATCGTAATGAAGAGAATCGCGAAAATCATCACGCTGCTTTGTACGGTGGCATATTCGCGTTTATTGATTGCATAAAGCACTTGTCGTCCCATGCCCGGCAAAGAAAAGATATTTTCAACAATTACTGCCCCGCCAAGTAAGTAACCAAATTGAATTCCAGTCATAGTTACGATCGGAATTAGCGAGTTACGCAAGATATGTCGTGATTGCACTTTTCGTGGATTTACGCCTTTTCCGATAGCGGTACGTACAAAATCTTTATCGACCGTTTCAAGCAAGGCCGATCTGGTTGTCCGCATTACTGGAGCCGCTACAGCGATACCAAGTACTAAGCCCGGGAACATCATTTGTTGGAAGTTCATCCATGGGTCTTCCCATAAGCGTAAAAATTCATAACCGTTTGGAAAGTAATGAAATTTATTTGCAAATATCGTCACAATTGCCGTACTTAAAACGAAACCTGGAAC
>ERZ888423.3539-NODE-3539-length-10144-cov-25.199524_pt1 | contig 10144 bp, 10 predicted proteins | sample MGYA00520523_ERZ888423 | MGnify/ENA primary metagenome ERZ888423 (study PRJEB32303, sample SAMEA104408611) | aquatic metagenome | biome: Brackish water; feature: Pelagic; material: water | place: Baltic Sea | collected 2014-06-08T10:24:00 | depth 30,27 m ...
GACCAAACCACCGCTTGTCGCCGACATGGCCACGGTGATGCCAGATTTCTTCGCCAGGACCGAATTGGTAGCAATGGCTTGTTCGACCACTCGATCGATTGAGACTACCTCGGGGTCTTGAATCGTGCCCAGGGATTGCAGTTTGGTCAACTCAATGATGTCGCTGGTCATTTCCGCAAGGCGGTGACCCTCTTTTTCCAGTGTCGCGGCAAAGGCCCGCACCTGATCGGGATCATCCGCGGAGTACTGGAGGGCTTCGGCGAGCAGCGAGACAGCGCCAATGGGGGTTTTGAGTTCGTGTGAAATGTTGGCGACAAAGTCACGTCGAACAGAGTCCAGAAGGTACATTTCTGACCGATCATCGGCCACCACCAACATCAAACGAAGTCCCAGTGGCGCGACCCTCACCAGAAGGTGCACCGGCGGTGCCGATGAGGTTTCTCCGGGCAGCTCAAACTCTTCAGAGAGAGGAATACCCTCTTCGCGGGATTCCCGCACTAAGTCGAGGATCGGTTGGTAGACCACGTCGCGGTCAGTGACAAGGCCCAAAGAGATAGCCGACTTAGCCGCCCGGAGCACGCGGTTGTCTGCATCTAAGACCACCCCGGTCGCACCGATCACTTCCAGCGCCGTGTCCACGCCGTGGGGCACCGGCTGTTCCAGGACGGTTTCACCCCGACGGCTCCAGCCCACTGCGGCCCAGACCAGCGCGGCCAAAAGAAGACCGATGGCAACGCCCAGTCCCACACTCCAGCCCGATGACCAGACCCATTCCATGGCTCAAGCCTAGGGTGTTGCCACCGGCCGTTTGCGAGCTTTAGGCGCTAAACTAGGCTTCAAGCGGAGAGTTAACCCCCGCATCACCCCGCGTTAACGTTGGTGCGAGAGAGTCGCATGAAGGGGTTTGAGGTCAACAAGGAGCAACATGCGCGAGCTTTTTCAACAAGAACTGCACGAAGTCCAGGATCGGCTCGTCGCCATCGCCGGTCTCGTGGTCACTTCCATCACGGACGCGGTCGAAGCCTTCAACAAATCTGATGTCACGCTGGCCGAATCGGTCATTGCCCGGGACAGCATCATCGATGAGGCGGTCAACGAGTTAGACGAGCACGCCATCGCTATTCTTGCAAGGCAATCCCCGGTCGCGAGAGATCTTCGCATCGTGGTCAGCGCCTTACGCATCAGCTCGTCGCTGGAGCGGATGGGTGACATGTCGGAGCACCTCGCCCAGCTTGCGCGGTACCGTTTCCCCGACAAAGTGGTGCCCAAGTCCATTCGACCCACCTTCCAAGAGATGGGTTCACTCGATGTCCAGTTGGCGACAATGCTGGTGGAGCTGCTGAAAACTCAAGACACCGCGCTGGCCGAGAAAATCCGCGACGAGGACGACAAGGTCGACAAGTTGCACCTATCCGTCTTCGAAACCGTGTTGAGCGAAGGATGGGTTCAGGGGGCTGAAACTACTGTCGACGCCACACTCGCATCACGTTATCTCGAGCGGTTCGCCGACCACGCTGTCTCCATCGCGAAGAAGATGATGTATCTCTCGTCGGGAGAATGGAACCCGAGCGAGTCCTAGCCTTTTTTTGCTCCCTGTTTGGCGACAGAAGCAGCACCAGCGGCCGCCGCTGTGGGGTCAAGATATTTTCCAGGGCCCTTGACCTTCATGCCCTTTGTGAATTCATAGACCAAAGGCATGCCCGTGGGAATATTCAGCTCTGCGATGTCGTCATCGCCAATTCCCTCTAAGTGCTTCACCAAGCCACGAAGGCTGTTCCCGTGCGCGACTACCAGTGTCACTTTGCCGACGGCAACATCAGGAAAAATGTCAGAATTCCAATAGGGAAGCATTCGGTTAATCACCATTTTTAGCGATTCGGTCTTCGGCACAAACCCCTCCACGTCGGCATAACGCGGATCCCCCTGCTGCGCATAGGTATTGGTGGGGTCAATAGGCGGTGGTGGAACATCAAAGCTTCGCCGCCAGAGTTGAAACTGTTCTTCGCCAAACTCGGCAAGCGTTTCCGCTTTGTCCTTTCCCTGCAGCGCGCCGTAGTGACGCTCGTTCAAGCGCCAGGTGCGGTGAACGGGAATCCAAAGACGGTCGGCCGTTTCCAGAGCGCGATTAGCGGTCTGGATGGCCCTCGACAGCAAGGAAGTGTGAACAACATCCGGGAGCAAACCGTGCTCTTGCATCAAAGTGCCGGCTCGGGATGCTTCCTCCTGGCCTTGAGCGGTGAGGCGAACGTCCACCCAACCGGTGAACAGGTTCTTTTCGTTCCATTCAGATTGACCATGCCGCAGAAGAATCAGTGTGTGTGCCATGCCTCCAGCTTATCCAGCGACTCCTAGCCCAGGCGTTGCCGGGGCATCGCTCGTCCGGCATCTTCCGGGACCAACACTTCTTGAGCGGCAGCAATCGTGCCCTCTTTCGTCACCACGCTCACGTCTGCCGCAGATGCTTTTCGCTTGAGCAGTGCCAGAGCGATAGGTCCCAGTTCGTAATGCCATGCTGCCCGGGTGATATGTCCGACGTTCACACCCTCGCTTTCCACCACGTCGCCTGGATCGGGCAGGAGCGAGGGGGTGCCATCGAGATGCAGAAGAGTGAGGCGCCGAGGTGGGTGTCCCAAGTTATGGACTTTTGCCACCGATTCTTGTCCGCGATAGCACCCCTTATTCAAATGCACTGCGGTGCGCAGCCAATCCAATTCGTGGGGAAGGGATTTCTCATCCACTTCTGTGGCGGAGGGCCTGGCGGCTGCAATCGATAAGCCCTCCCACGCTTGATCGCTGATGGGTGCTTGGTCCTCGAGTAAGCCGGAGGAGTCGCTTCCCCACAGAACGTAGGTCATGTCCCAGCCAGACCCGGGGTGGTCCCCCTGGTGGTACCCCACGGATCCATCGCCCACCTGTGGCCAGGGGTCTCTGAAGGTGATGGGAAAGTGCGCTTCTGAAGCAACCGTCTGGGTTCCCCAGAGTCCTGCAATCACGAGATCTTCGGGGGTGTCAATGACGACGTCCATTCGAAACTTCATCGACTGCAGCCAAGCGGCTGCGGCATCGCGGTGTCCAGGCTCTGTCAACAGCCACGACACCGTGCCATCGTCAGTGACGAGGAAGGAGTGTTCTATCTTCCCCTGGGGGCTGAGGATGAGTGATTCGGTTGTGATTCCTGGCCGAAGGCCCAGAAGGTCTTGACTGGTCACAGAGTGCAGCCAGGTCAGACGATCTGGTCCCGCGACAGTAACGATGCCGCGAGCACTGGCATCCCACCAGGTTTTCCCTTGGAGAAACGCCCTTTGCGCAGCAAATACATCTCCCCCGCGGGGCTTATCGGGTGGGTGCTCGTGGGGAGCGGGAGCCACGTCTCTAGCGCTGGCCCTTGTAGAGATTGAGCAAAACAATCCCCGACAACCACGCGATTGCTACTCCTGCAAGCACGAGGAGGCCGAGGAAGAAGATTTCAATGGCAAGGAGCATGCCCCTATTGTATCTGAGCGAGAACCTGGAAAACGATGGCAAACGCTGCCGTGATCACCACGTTGCCCGTCAACGCCAGCGACAACCGGGAAACCAGACCCTCGGCGCGATAAAAGGCAATCTGTAGGACAAAGGCCACCACAATCGCCGCAGCCAACACCGCCACCAGCCCTTGAAACAACGACCCCTCTGGCGCGAAAACAGCGACCGCCAACGCCCCGGCGAGCATGACGATCCACGCAGGAAGAACGTTAGTGAGGATGGGTGCCATACCCCCATGCTAGAGCCCGGTTAGAATGGGGTCACTGCACAAGCAAGAATCGAGGTGAGCCGTTATGGCAAGCATTCTCGCGCTCAGTTCCGAGGAAGCCTCTGTAGTGCTCCCTGCTCTCAACCTTCTCAGTCACCGTGTTCGCACCATTCCCGCCCAACCCGCTTCGCTGGTGAGCGCACCGGAATCTGACGTTGTGCTGGTTGATGCCCGGAACGATCTCTCTGCCGCAAAAGCGCTGTGTCGAATACTCACCACCACCGGTCTTTCCGCAGCCCTCCTTGTCGTGGTCAGCGAGTCGGGAATGCCGGCACTGAATGCGGAGTGGGGTTTTGACGATGTCGTCCTCGCCACTGCTGGGCCGGGGGAAGTAGACGCGAGAATTCGGTTGCTCACCACCAAGGGGACCGCGGCAGCGGGTGACAGCATGATTTCAGCCAGCGGGGTCACCATTGATGAAGTCAGCTACCAGGCGAAAGCAAACGGTCGAGCACTCGATCTGACCTATAAAGAGTTTGAGTTATTGAGGTTTTTGGCAGGCCACCCGCAACGGGTGTTCACCAGGGAACAGTTGCTCAGTGAAGTGTGGGGGTATGACTACTTTGGTGGCACAAGAACGGTGGATGTTCACGTCCGTCGTCTACGCGCGAAGCTTGGTGAGATGGAGTCCCTCATCGGAACGGTCAGAAACGTCGGCTACCGATTCACCATTGCCGAAGCCTCGGAAGAAGTAAAGAACATGAACCAGCCCTCGCCCACCAGCCAGCACCCCACTGGCCTCTAGCGACGGTTTCTTCATTCTTTCGCCATCGCTGCGGCGGAGGTGACACAATGACGCCCATGGATGAGATTCGCCGCGAGTATGACGTCGCCGCGGGGGTAGGCGGCGACTTCGCCGAGGATTTCGATGAAATCACACCGCCGCACTCCGACGATCTCCCCCATGACCGTTTTCTCGATCGCGAACTGAGTTGGCTGGCTTTCAACCAACGAGTGCTCGAACTCGCCGAAGACGCGGAAGTTCCCCTGCTGGAGCGAGTGAATTTCTTGGCGATTTTTGCCAGTAACCTCGACGAGTTCTTCATGGTGCGAGTGGCCGGTTTGAAACGCCGCATGGTCACCGGTATTGCTGTCCCCACCAACACGGGTCGATCTCCCCAGCAGGTTTTGGAAGATATTTCCCACACGGCTCACGCTTTGCAAGACCGCCACGCGCGAGCCTTCTCTGACCTGGTGAAACCCGCTCTGGATGACGCGGATATCCATATCGAATCGTGGAGTGACCTCGGGGATGCCGACCGTGAGCGCCTGGATGAGCTCTTTAGCGAGCAAATCTATCCCGTGCTGATGCCCCTTGCCGTAGATCCCGCCCACCCTTTCCCCTACATCTCTGGTCTCTCGCTGAACCTCTCGGTTCGGATTCGAAACCCCAAGACAGACACCGTCGAATTTGCCAGGCTCAAAGTCCCGCCCATTCTTTCGCGCTTTATTGCTCTGCCCGATGATGGGACCGGACGAGAGCGCTATATCCCCATTGAGGACCTGATTTCCAACCATGTTCAAGAGCTGTTCCCCGGAATGGAAGTCCTCGAGCACCACGAATTCCGTGTGACCCGAAATGAAGACGTGGAAGTGGATGAGGATGAGAGTGAAAACCTCATCCAAGCGCTCGAGCGAGAACTGCTCCGGCGAAGGTTTGGTCCCCCCATCAGGCTCGAAATCACCGATGACATGGACGATGTCACGCTGGAGCTACTCATCGGTGAATTGGGAATAACCAAGCAGGAGGTTTATCGACTACCCGCGCCCTTGGGTCTCACTGGGCTTTTCGAAATTGCTGCTATCGAGCGGCCCTCGCTGAAATACCCACCCCACCTTCCTGTTACCTCAACCCAATTACTCCCCTCCGAGCCCACGGAAGAACCCGATATTTTCCGCTCCATTCGTGCGGGGGACATATTGGTTCACCACCCCTACGAATCTTTTGCGACCAGTGTTCAAGCCTTCTTTGAGCAGGCGGCCCACGATCCGAACGTGCTGGCCATCAAACAGACCCTGTATCGAACCAGCGGGGATAGCCCGATTATTGGTGCACTCATCCGGGCTGCCGAAGCCGGGAAAGCGGTTCTTGCACTGGTGGAAGTCAAAGCTCGCTTTGACGAACAGGCCAACATTTCCTGGGCCAGGAAGCTCGAAAAAGCGGGAGTTCACGTGGTCTATGGGCTTGTGGGGCTCAAAACCCATTGCAAGTTGACGCTCATTATCCGCCAAGAGGCAGACGGAACCCTTGGGCATTACTCTCACGTGGGAACAGGAAACTACAACCCCAAAACCAGCCGGGTGTATGAAGACTATGGGCTCTTCACCGCAGACAAGCAGGTGGGGAAAGAATTGACCCGACTCTTCAATGAACTGTCTGGTTATGCGCTGGAGAAAAAATACAAACGACTTCTTGTCGCTCCGCGATACCTTCGAAAAGGCTTGCTCAACCTCATCAAAACGGAGATCAAAAACCACGAAGCGGGCAAGCCTGCCCGGATTCGTCTGAAGCTGAATTCCCTGGTGGACGAAATCATCATCGATGCCCTCTACCGGGCCAGCATGGCCGGTGTGCCCGTCGAGATTTGGGTCAGGGGAATCTGCACGCTTATTCCCGGTGTTGCCGGATTGAGCGAAACGATTAAGGTCACAAGCGTCCTGGGGCGCTATTTAGAGCACTCAAGGATTTTTTGGTTCGACAATGCCGGGTCACCCGCTGTCTATATCGGCAGTGCCGACATGATGCACCGCAACCTGGACCGCCGAATCGAGGTTTTGGTGCAGATCACGGACCCCCACCATATTTCGCAATTAGAATCCCAACTCGACCGGGGCATGAGCAACGAAAGGCAATCCTGGTCGCTACGCCTTGACGGTTCGTGGACAAGACACTTCCGTGATGATTCGGGTGAGCTACTGGGGGATGTTCAAAATGACACGATGCAGGACATCTCTGCCCGCAAAAGAGGCGGCATAGTCGCGTGAGCTCCTCCTCAAACACCGTATTTGCCGGTGGCGCTGTCTGTTGGAAAGTGGTCGATGGCGAAGTCCGCATCTTGCTTGTTCATCGAACCCAACACAAAGATGTCTCGTTGCCCAAAGGCAAAGTAGACCCAGGGGAAACTCTGCCCGAAACCGCGCAACGGGAAATTCTGGAAGAAACAGGTCTCCACATCATCCTGGGCCCTTACCTCGGTCGCGTGGACTATTCGCTTCCTGGCGGCAAGCCCAAAGAGGTCCACTACTGGGCTGCTGAAGTTGACCCTGGTGAAGCGGAGCGCTCACCCTTTGAGTCCAACAACGAAATCTTTGCCCTGGAGTGGCTGAGCATTAAGAAGGCTCGCAAAGCCCTCACCTACGAACACGACGTGGATATTGTCGAAAACTTCGAGGCACTGTTTGAGAGTGGACGGGCGAGGACTTTCCCACTGATTCTTGTTCGACATGGGAAAGCGATGCCACCAGAAAATTGGGATGGTCCCGATTCGACCAGGCCACTTCTCCATAAAGGTCTCCTCCAAGCCCGGAATATCGCAGGCGGTATAAGAGCGTTTGGTCCCGAAGCAATCCTCAGCAGTCCTGCAGCGCGCTGCCTAGCAACCATGGGTCCTCTGGAAGAAGCTGCCTCGCTCTCACTCAAAACCTCACAAGGTCTCGCCCAAGACAACTTCGAGTCTTCGGGGGACAAAGTGCACTCCATCATCGAGAAACGGATGGGGAAAAGAGTGGGCACGGTGGTGTGCTCCCATGGACCCGTCTTGCCCCAGCTTGTTTCTGCTGCCGCCGAGGTGGGCCATGGTGGAGGCGGAGCTCACTGGTATGACCTAGCAAACCTGGCAACGGGAAGCTTCAGTGTGATTCATTTTTCTTTAGACACTGCGTCGCCACAGATTGTTGCCGTCGAGACACACGAAGCTCCCGCGGGGAAAAACTAGGGAGCCGGACCGCAGAACGCCTCTCGGCGCGTGGCCGCTCGAAGCGGCTAATGTTGGAGCCCGGGGTTACTGCGATCCGGCTTCGACAGTCTATTCCTCGGCGCTGTGAGCCCCTTAGAGCAAGAGACCTTCGGCCGCTTTTTTAGCACTCAGTGCTAGCTCATCGGAAATAATGCTCCACCGCAACGCCTGCCGCGAGAGCTGATAATCATTGATTTCACTTTCTGGCGGAAGCGAAATTACCCCCGCAGAAACAGCCTTTGCCACCGCCGACGCGCGTTCCAAAGCCAGCGCAAACTCTCCGCGAAACGCACCCCGCAAAATATCGTCAAGAATCACCAGGAACGCTTCTGGGGTGAGCGGACTAGGCGCTCCCACAACGACAGCATCAATCCCTCCCAACCCTTCGAGGCCGCGGGAAAACACTTCACTGCCATCAGTGAGGTTGTGGGAGAGTGCTGCTTTGACAAGATAGAGACGCCAAAGCGCTCCGGGAAGGCTGACCGGGTGAGCTGTCGACCACAGCTCTGCCAACGTGTCCAAACCGTGTTCTTCGGCAAAGCTCACCAGCCGCTCCACTCGTTCTGCGTCTTCCTCTCCGGCGGAGCGAGAAATAAGAAGCTGTGCCGTTGCGTGAGCAATGGCGGACCGCTCAGCCGGGTCCATGACGATATCGGCTGGATCTGCGCCCGCTGAGCCTTCCAAGCGATCATGCCCCATGCGGACAGGGCGAGCAAAGGGTGATTCCACTCCTCCACGCTACGCCAGAACCATGAACATCTGCCCCTATCCTGTGGGGATGACCCAGCAGAAAAAACACCAGTCCCGATTTGTCTTTTACCTCCTGCTCTCGATCGCTGGCCTTGTGACCGCGTGGGTGTTCAATGGAATCGCCAGCGTGACAGGTGCCAACTACCTCCTAGCGTGGTTTGGAACGCCTGTTGACTGGGTGTTGTCCCTTGACTTGCTGATTGTCGCCATTGCTGGCTCAGCATTGATGATTTTCGAAGCAAAGAAACTCGGCATGAAGCGGGTGTGGGTCTACATCGCGCTCTCAGGCATTACTGCTTTCGCTTTCACTTTCCCGCTGTTCTTAGCTCTGCGGGAAAGGAAACTAGCAGCCGCTCTGCCCCCTGAAGGCTCCTAGAGGCTACGGGTTTGCTCGGCCCCTACTGGCCCGAAGGAGAGTGTGCCGGGGGTCACCCCGCCAGCTATCGAACCAGCTCCCGGGGGAAGTAAGACGAAGGTTTTTCCGGTGCCCAAGTAAACAGGCGTCCCATCGGAGTGGGTGAGAACAATTGGGTCGCCAACCACGGTTGCATCAAACAAACCGGAGACAATTTTTCCACCCGTCGCGATGTAAGCAGTTTCCATAGTGCCGGCAATTTGAGCAGAGGGCAACGCCTCGACATCAAAGTAGTTGGGGGTGAAAATCACAACGTTGGTGGCAGAAATCTGAGTTCCATCAGCATCCACGTCGGGGCTACCGTTGGTCAGGAACTTCAAGTAGACCCCGGTTGCGGTGTCGTACTTCCAAATGGACTCGATCCCCTTACTGAACACTGCGGTAATGGATTCAGCGTCTTCGCCCTCGAGGACAGCTGTTGATTCAGAGGTATCCGACACAAAATCGAACTGTTGGGCCGGGGAAGGCAAGTCGGCATAGGTGACTGCGAGCTCGGCTGACTTGATGTGGAGGTTCCAGGGGGCAGGCTTGCGATTGCTGCGGAAAAAGTAGGGGGCATCTGGCGTTCCACCGGAGGTGTCGTGCTCAACAAGCTTCAGGCCGCTACCGCGGATGATTTCTCGGACGTTGGAATTTCCCACCCCGGAAAACACGAAAATTCCGTCATAGGAGGGGACAATCCCCGCGTCTTGTGGACGACCCGATCGAACGGGCCCTACCTCGTCAGGGATGGTGGTGTGAAAGACGGCGAGGTAACGGGTGACGCCACCTTCAACGAGCTCTTCATAAACGATGTCTGCCGAAGCAATACCCACCTGTGGGCGTCCAGAGCTCGTGTTATCAATCTTCACCGCGATACTCGGTCCGCTGACCACCGAGCTTCCCAGCTCGACACCGGTGAGCGGGTGCCGAGGCACATCGATGATGACCTCTTCCGCGACGATGACTGGCTCATCGAGGGGCTCAAGGATCGCTTCTGCTGCGCACCCTGAGAGAACAAGGGAGCTCAGGGCAAGGAGAGCAAAACCGTTACGAAGTGAGGTGCGCATGGGAGACCTTCTATTGGGAAATCAAGACACCAAACTCTATAACACCCAAACCATGCGGATTGCTCTCTGAAAGTGAGTCAGCTCACTGCCCGCTAGTATTTCCTGCGGGGCCTCTAGCTCAGTTGGTAGAGCAACGGACTTTTAATCCGTGGGTCGTCAGTTCGAGCCTGACGGGGCCCAC
>ERZ888423.3540-NODE-3540-length-10136-cov-10.154151_pt1 | contig 10136 bp, 9 predicted proteins | sample MGYA00520523_ERZ888423 | MGnify/ENA primary metagenome ERZ888423 (study PRJEB32303, sample SAMEA104408611) | aquatic metagenome | biome: Brackish water; feature: Pelagic; material: water | place: Baltic Sea | collected 2014-06-08T10:24:00 | depth 30,27 m ...
TTATCCGGTCACCATTCGAGCGATTGGGCGCGCCGGACCGAACCGGCGGTTAAAGGCGCCCGCCAGAAACGAAGGAGCGTCCTCATGAAAATCGGCACCGACTTGAGCGTCCTGGCCCAGCCTGGCCGGTCCGACGCATCTGTCCTTGCGGAACATCTGGCGCTCGGCGAACTGGCCGAGCCGCTTGGGTTTGACTCGCTGTTCGGACTTGAACACCATTTCACCGGCTACTCGATGTCGCCGCACCCTCTCCAATTGTTGAGCTACTTCGCCGCCAAGACTAAGCGGATCACGCTCGGCACCTGCGTTATCGTCCTGCCCTGGCACGACCCAATCCGGGTGGCAGAGCAGATCGCTTATCTTGACCTGCTCTGCGGCGGCCGTTGCATGTTCGGCTTTGGGCGCGGCGCGGCCAGCGTTGAATATGCAGGCTTCCGGATTCCGATGGAGGAAGCCCGCCCGCGCTTCGCCGAAGCGGCGCAGCTGGTCACCAAGGCGCTCCGAGATGAAGTCTTCGAGTGGGACGGTGAATTTTACAAGATTCCTAAGATGTCGATCCGCCCGCGCCCGATCTCCCATCCGGAGCGGCGTTTCTACGCATCGTCTGTCAGCCCGGAATCGGCGGAAATCATGGCCAAGCTCGGCTTCGGCATGATGGTTATCATGCAGAACGAATGGGTAAAGGCCGCCGCTGACATCCAAAGCTTCCGCGAGATTGCGATGAGCGTCGGCCACACGCCGCGCCCGCCGGTCATTCTGACCAACGTCTCTGTCGCCGAAAGCCGCGAGGAAGCCAAGGAGCGCGCTACCCAGTATCTCGGCGCGAAGTGGGATTCGATCGACAACCACTATCGCTTTTCGGATGGGCATCTTGGATCGGTGAAGGGCTACGAATCCTACGGCAAGATGGCCAAGACCTATTCCAAGCTGAAAGACGTGGAAGCGCGCAATAAGCTGACAGAATTCTATGTAGATATCCAGATCGTCGGCACCCCGCAGGACTGCATTGAGCAGATCGCCGAGCTACAACGTCTGACCGGCACGGACCATATTGTCTGCGACTTCTCCTATGGCGGCATGCCCCACCACGAAGGCGAGATGAACATGCGTCGCTTCGCCGAAAGCGTCATGCCGGTGCTGCAGCACGACGCCGCCTTCAAGGCGCCGGCCACGGTTCCGACGCTGCAGGGCCCGGCCAAAGACGACGTGTTCGCGCCGGCATAACCCGACCGGACGTCAGAACGCTCCAACGCCCCGCCTCGGGAAGCATCCATGGAAATCGGCTGGTATCACGAATTCCACCGCCAAACGGTGGGGCAGTCCGATGCTGACGCTTTCGCGACCGGGCTTGACCAGGTCGCGCAGGCCGAGGCCTGGGGCCTCGACGCGGTCTGGCTGGCGGAAATCCATCAGCAGGCCGCCCGGTCCGTGCTGAGCGCGCCGGTGACGGTGCTGGCGACGCTGGCCGGCATGACCAGCCGGCTGAAGCTCGGCACTGGCGTCCAGGTCCTGCCGCTGGCCCATCCGCTCCGGCTGGCGGAAGAGACTGCGACGGTCGATCAGATTAGCCGGGGCCGCCTGTTATTGGGGGCGGGCCGGAGCGGCAACCCAAACTCCTACGCCGCCTATGGCGTGCCCTATGCGGAAAGCCGAGAACGATTCTTCGAAACCCTGGACATCCTGAAGCTGGCCTGGACCGAGAGCCCCTTCACCTATCAAGGCAAGTTCCACAGTTTAAACGCTGCCCGCGCCGCGCCCGGCCCTTTCAGACGCTGCATCCTCCGATCCGGATCGCCGGTACGTCGGAGGACACTTTCCCGGTGCTGGGCGCGCTTGGTTATCCATTATTCGTCGCTGTGCGGAGCGGCTCGCTGGCCGGCCTCGCGCCCGACCTGGACGCGTATCGGGCGGCCTACTGGGCGGTCGGGCATCCGGGCCGGGGCGAGAGGCGCATCTCCGCCTCGCACTGCACGTGGCCGAGACTGACGCGAAAGCCCAGGCTGAGGCGGAGGCGACGATCATGGCGGGGTGGTATCGCAAGCTCGCCGACCAGCTCGAAGGCGTCGCCAATGCCACGCGGCGCGCTGAGATCGAAGCGTCCCAATGCATGACCTGCGCCGACATCATGCGCGACAAGGTCGTCATCGGCGGGCCCGAAACGGTCGCCGCGCGCCTGTTGGAGCTGCAGGATCTACTTGGCATCGACGGCATCCTGGCCGAGCTCAATTTCGGCGGGCTGCTGCCGCCGGACCGCATGATGCGGTCGCTGCAACTGCTTTGCGAGGACGTGCGCCCCCGCATCCGCCCCCGGGCCTGAGTCGGCGGCCGTGCTTACCCTTATTGCTATTGATCAATCCGCCTTTCAGCGATTCCGCTTACAGGCGGGTTGATCTATTCCGCCGCCGTCGGATTGATTGGTAGAGTATTCCAGGCGCGCCGGCCGCGTCCGGTCGCTTGAGGGCGAGATCCTTCGCGGTCTTCCGGACCGTCGCGACCCCCATTGGACGCCTGCGGCAGAGTTGCCTTCCTGCCGGCCGGAGACCGCCGCGGTTAAGACGCGGGTGCCCCGCAGAATCGCGCAGCATCGTCGCCGGTTTTCCTATCCGTTCAGGATGATTTCGGTGAGCTCGTCCGGCATGCTCAGCATCGGATAGTGGCCGGTGTCGAGGGTATGCCAGCGCCCGCCGAGCGCGTCGCAACAGCGCCGGATATGCGCCTCGCCGGGATTTTGCGCCTGGGTGCAATACAGCACGCTCGCGTCCCATTTCCGCTGCCAGAAGCTTTCCAGCACGACCGGTTGATAGAAGGCGGCGCGCGGGTGCAGCGTGCAGCGGTCGGCCGCCCATGCCCGCGTCTCGGCCGGCAAGCCCTTGAACAGGCGCTCCGTGAGGTCCGTCCGGTCGGGGCCGATGGCCAGATCGTTCTCGATCTTTGACGGCCCTTTCACGATGTCGCGGATCTTTTCGCCGTGCATCAGCGCCAGCGCGTCGGCGAAGACGACGCGGGCGACGCGGTCCGGCGCCAGCTCCGCCGCCGACGCCATCACCATGCCGCCGTTCGATGTCCCGACCAGCACCACGTCGTGGAGGTCCTCAAAAAACAGTAGCTGTGCGATCTCGGCGCCATGGGTTTCGGTGTCGATGCCGGGGCGGAGCGCATGGGCGCGCTCGCCGCAACCGTCCAGCGTCGGCGCATAGACGAGATGGCCCTTGGCGCGGAGCCTGGCGGCGATATCCCGCCAGATCCAGCCGCCCTGATAGGCCCCGTGCAACAGTACGAACGTCGTCATTTCCGTTTCCCCTCTGTGGCGTCGTACCGAAGCATCCGTTATTTTTGGCGACAGCAGAAGCCCCTCTGCCGGACGGCGGCCAGCTTTTCGGGCGCATCCCTGTATTCCCTCCCGCCATGTCGCCGCGCTAAGCTTCGCCGCTGCCGCCGGCAATCGAGTGCGGCCGTCAACGCGGAGGAATTTTCAGATGAGCATCGGACTGTCCATACCGCTGCCGGCCTACACCATCGATCCGGCCTTTATGGGCCGGAAGGCGGAGGCGCTTGGCTTCGATTCGATCTGGTATGCCGAGCATCCGGCGGTGCCGGTCGAGAGCGCCAGCAAGTTCCCGGCGACCGGCGGCGAAATCCCCTGGACCTATTCCCATTTCACCGACCCCTATATTGCGCTTGCCCGCGCCTCTGCGGTGACGACGAACTTGAAGCTATGCACGGGTATAACTCTGATCCCTCAGCGGAACCCTCTCTTGCTGGCCAAGGAGATCGCCGCGCTTGATTTCCATTCCGGCGGCCGCTTCATCCTGGGGGTCGGCACTGGATGGCTCCGAGAGGAGGTCGAACTTTTCGGCGGCGACTTTGAACGCCGCTGGACCCAAACGCGTGAGGCGCTTGAGGCGATGCAGGCATGCTGGACCGGCGACGCGGGCGAGTATCACGGCGCGTTCTATGACTTCCCCCCAGTCCGGGTCTACCCGAAGCCGCTGCAACAGCCGCGCCCGCCGATCATTCTCGGCGGCCATGCGCAGCGAGTGCTGCAACGCATTGTCGATCATGCCGACGGGTGGCTGCCGAACCGCATCTCCCCCGGCGACTTGGCCGATGCCATTCAGGAATTGCACAAACTGGCGACAGCCGCCGGGCGTGACCCGAAAGCGCTCACTGTCTCCGTCTACGGCCAGGAAGCGAAGCGCGACACCGTACAGGCCTATCTGAAGGCCGGCGCCGACCGCGTCGTCCTCCGTCCCGTGCATGTCGAGACCCAGGATGAGATGGAAGCGCAATTGGAGGCGATGGCCGCCGCCGCCATGTGACGGTTCGGATCTGCACGGATTTGGAGACTGATCAATGCTCGTAATGGACGCGATGGCCGATATCCTGAAGCAGGAGGGCATCGACACGCTTTTCTGCTTTCCGACGACGCCGATCATTGAGGCTGCGGTCGCCGCCGGCATTCGGCCGATCATCTGCCGGCAGGAGCGGGTCGGCGTCGATATGGCGTCTGGCTTCGCCCGCGTACGGAACGGCAAGCCGCCGGCTGTCTTCGCCATGCAATATGGCCCCGGCGCCGAAAACGCCTTTCCGGGCATCGCCTCGGCCTATTCGGATTCCTGCCCTGTCCTGCTGCTGCCGCTTGGCCACAATCGGGACATGGCGCAGGTCTTCCCGACCTTCAAATCCTCGCGCACCTACGCGACGGTCACCAAGCAGGTCGAGGAGCTGAGCCTGCCGGACCAGGTCGGCCCGATCATGCGCCGTGCCTTCAATGCGCTCAAGAACGGGCGTCAGGGTCCGGTAATGGTCGAGACGCCGGCGGACGTGGTGAAGCTGCCGCTTGATGCGGCGCCCGACTATCGCGTGGTCGCCCGGACACGGGCCGCCGGCGACCCCGACGACATCGACCGGGCGGCGGCCTTGCTGGTCAACGCTCGCACGCCATTCATCCTGGCCGGGCAGGGCGTGCTCTATGCTGAGGCCTCGCCCGAGCTTCTAGAACTAGCCGAACTGCTCCAGGCGGCGGTGATGACCACCAATGACGGCAAGAGCGCCTTCCCGGAGAACCACGCCCTTGCCCTGGGCACGGGCGGCATCGTCTATACAGACCCCGGCAAGCGCTTGCTTGCTGAGGCGGACGTGATCCTGGGCGTCGGCGCTAGCCTGACGCCACATCGGATTACCAGCCCGGCGCTCCCCGCCAGCGCCAAGGTAATCCATGCCACGAACGACTCCCGCGATCTGAACAAAAATTACACGACCGAAATCGGCATTCTCGGCGATGCGAAGCTTGTGCTGGGAGCGCTGATTGATTGCGTGCGCGACCGTCTGAAAACCGCGGCCGCGCACGCCGGCCGCAACGACGATATGCAATCCCGGATCGCCGCCTTGCGGACGCCCTGGCTCCAGCAGTGGCATGGGAAACTTAATAGCGCCGAGGTCCCGATGACGCCCTACCGGGTCATCAACGAGTTCATGCGGGTTATCGACCCGGCCGACGCCATCGTCACCCACGATTCCGGAAGCCCGCGCGACCAGATCCTGCCGTTCTACCGGGCGACGACGCCACGGTCCTATCTTGGTTGGGGCAAGTCGCACCAGTTAGGCACGGGGCTCGGGCTCGCGATTGGCGCTAAGGTCGCTGCGCCGGACAAATTCTGCGTGAACTTCATGGGCGACGCAGCCTTCGGCATGACCGGGCTCGACTTCGAGACCGCCGTCCGCTCCCAAATCCCGAGTTGTGTAATCGTTCTGAATAACTCAACCATGGCAATAGAGATTCCGCACATGCAGCTCAGCCACGAGAAGCACAATGCCCGTGATCTCGGCGGGAATTACGCGGCTTTGGCCCGTGAGCTTGGGGGCTGGAGCGAGCGGGTCGAAGACCCCGCCGACATCGGGAACGCTATTCTCCGGGCCAAGCACGCAACCGAAGACGGCAAGGCCTGTCTCCTTGAATTTATTACTAGCGCCGAGACAGCGTTCTCCAACCGCATTTAATATCAAGGATCAAAGCCATAATGATCCCAGGTCAGGCGGCCAAGCCGCCCGACCTGGGCGCCGCTTATTGAACGCCGAACGTGTTCAGGTCCAATTTTGAATAGACATGCTCATAGATGAGCGCCTTCAAGGCCTCATCGTCATCCATGATGGGGGCCACCAGCGCCTCATACTTCCTGTAGAGCTCCTTGTATTTGGCCACAATGACAGCGGCGTCAGTCAGGCCTTTCGCCTCCCACGACTTGATCGTGGCGTCTGAATCCGCTTCGACAAACGCATCGACCGCTTTTTGCATCGCAGCATCTGGCTGCAAGAACTTGATGCCCTTCTCTTTGCCCAGGGCTACGCCTTCGCGTTCGCCTTCGGCATAGGATTGCAGATTGGCGACGCTGCCGGCCGCGACACCCTTCAGGACGATCCCCCGCTGCGCCGGGGTCAACTTCTTCCAGGAGTCGATGTTGTAGGCAAAGTAGTCATTTGCGCGGAACGAGCCCAGCGGCACTTCGGAGACAGTGTCCGCAACGTCGCCCAGTCCGTGCGTCTTCAAGCCGCCGCGGGCATACATGGCCGCGTCGAGAATGCCGCGAGACAGGCCTTCGTATATTTCGGAACTTGGCACGTTCACGGCGATAGCGCCGACAGATTCAGCGAACCGCGCCCAGAGCGGCCCGCCCGCGCGCAGCTTTTTGCCCTTGATCGTCTCGAGGGTATTCATCGCCCCCTTACCGATCAGGACATATTGCGGCGTGCTGAAGCCGACCATCAGGATGTGGTTCTGCTTACGCGCATCCTCTTGGCAGCCCGGGCAATGCATTGTGAAAAGTTCGGACTGGGCGAAGGTCGCGGCCGTGTCGTTCGGGCCGAACATCGCCAGGTCCGCCATAAGCAGGCCATGGGGGTAGTAGGACGGGGTATAGCTCATCGTGACCGTGCCGACGTCAGCGACGCCGTCCCGAATGCCGTCGGAGATCGCTTTGGCCGGGAGCAGCGCGCCGCCCGCGAAGATCCGAACCTTGATGTCGCCGCCGCTTTCAGCTTCGACGACGTCCTTGAAAACCTCGTATCCGACGCCCAGCGGATGGGTCGGGGACAAGTAGTGCGCGCCCTTGATCTCAATCGCGGACGCCTGACTAACGGCCAAAACGCCAGCGGCCAGGATTGGCAAGACCATAGATTTCATCATTGACGAGTTCCTCCTCTGTGGTTCAGCCGAGAATGCCGCGCGCGGCCGATCGCGCAAGAAGTCGGGGTCGAACGCTTCGTTGACGCGGGTCAGTCGAGGAGACCCGGCAGCCATAGGGTGATCCCAGGAAAGGCGATCATGAGCGCCACGACGATGATGTCGGCGACCAGAAACCAAAGGATGCCTTTGAAAATTGTTTCCGTGCGCATCAAGCCGCCGACAATTCCTTTGATGACAAACACGTTTAGGCCGACCGGCGGCGTGATCAGCGCGATCTCAAGGAGTTTGGTCATCAGCACGCCGTACCAAATCAGGTCGATCCGCAGGTTGTCCACGACTGGCAGGAATACTGGCAACGTCAGAAGCATGATGCCGATCGGATCGAGGAAACAGCCGAGGAAAAACAACACGACCATCGTGCCGATGATCATGGTTATCGGACCGATCTCATGTTCGACTACGAATGTCGAAAAGAAGTCGGTGAAGCCGCCGAGCGCCAGGAACCGCGTCAACAGATTGGCGCCGATCGCGATCACGAAAATCGCCGCTGTGCTCGTCAGCGTCTCCATGCAGGCGAGCCATATTTTATTGAGATCGAGCGACCGCTTGGCGAAACCGATGATGAACGCCATGAACGCGCCCATCGCCCCGGCTTCAGTCGGCGTGAAGACGCCGCCGAAGAGACCGCCAAAGACGCCGATAATCAGCGCGACCACCGGCCAGGTGTCCTGAATCGCGGCGAAGCGTTCCCGCCAATCGACTTCGCTTTTGGGCGGCTTGGGCGCCAGCGCCGGCGTAACCTTGACCCGGGCTATGATCATCAAGCTATAGGCTGCCGCGGTCAGCAGGCCCGGCAGCACGCCGGCTATGAACAGCTTGCTGATCGGCACTTCGGCGAAGATGCCATAGAGCAGCAGAATGATGCTCGGCGGGATCATCGACCCGATCGTGCCGGCGGCTGCGACCGTACCGGCGGCTAGGCCCTTGTCATATTTTGCCTTCAGCATTTCGGGCACGGCGATACGGCCCATGGCGGCGGCGCAGGCTACGGACGATCCGGTCACAGCCGAAAAGCCCGCGGCCGCTCCGACAGAGGCGACGGCGAGCCCGCCCGGCATCCATGAAAGCCACGCCCGCGCTAACCTGAACAGGCCCCGCGTCAGGTCAGCGTGATAGCAGATGAAGCCCATCAACAGGAACATCGGTACAGAACTGAGCGTCCAGTGCGCGACGAAGTCATACGGGATAGCGACTAAAACGCCCCACGCCGATTTAATGCCGACGATCTGCCAAATTCCGACAAGGGAGACAACGCCAAGCGCCACCCCGACCGGGACCCTCAGGGCCAGAAGCGCCAACAACGCAATTAGCCCAACACCGCACAGCGAAAGATCGTCCAAGGGATAGACCCCTTCTACATGAATGCTGCTGTCGCCTGGCGACCGCGGCGGCCTCTATTCGATCAGCTCGGCATTCGGCGCCTTCGCCAAAAGAGTCGTGTCGCCTCGAACGAGACGAACGGCTTTGTAGATGAGGAAAAGCACGATCAGGCCGCAGCCGATCGGCAGCACAAAGCGCGTCGGCCAGACGATGATGGCGACGTCGCCCAACGCCATTTCGCCGACATCATACTTCCCCATGGCGTCGATCCCGGTTCGCCAAGCGAACGCGCCAAAATAGCAAGCGGAGAGGAGAGAGACGGCCGCGATCAGCAGCTGCTGCGTCCGGAGGCCGAAGTGCTGCGACACCAACTCGACCGAAATATGGCCGTTCACCTTCTCCACATACGCGAGCGGGAGGAAAGCGATGGGCACCATGTACCAAGCCTGTACGATCTCGATCGTCGCCTGTAGGGGCACGTCGATAAAGCGCAGAAAAACATCAACCACGATATGCAGCATCATCAGCAGCACGATGGCGGCGCCGATGGTGGCCATGATGTTGGATGAGAGGAATAGGGCCTTGCGCGTCATGTCGGCTGGCTCGGATGGCGGCGATCGTCGCCATCTGATGTGGCGTCTTACGCTGACTTGGACGTTTCCATGTTCTGTTTTTGTTGCGTTGTTGCAAAAATGCTCGCATAGTTTTCGAACCTGTGTCAAGTCGCCGCAGACGGTAGCGATCTCGCCGGCATTTGCTAATTCAACTGTTTGCGTACGAGGATGAAATTGCTTGGACTTGGTTTCAGTTCTCCAGCGTGTATCCGGCGGGTGATATCGACTATCGCCCGGTTGACAGCGGCTTCCCGACCATGGAGCCGGTTCGTTTCGGCAACGAGGCCGTTGATCATGTCGATTTCGCTGTAGCGGCCCTTCATATGATCTTGCTGTACGGTGTTGATCGCCTTCGGGCCGACATCGTGGACAATTTTTTCGAGCAGCGTCTCGAGCAGGCTGTTGGTGTTTGCGACGTCCGCTGGCCGCAGCCCGAAGATCGGCACGACCGTGTAACCCAGCAGTTGGCCCGCCGCGAGCGCCTCCTCGCCTGCGCGCAGAAACATTTCGCGTGCGCCGTCGATCTTGAAAACCTCCTCGTTTGTCGTCCCGAGGATCGCCTTCAAGCCCATCGTCATCGCGTTGACGGTGAGCTTCATCCACTTTGCCGACAGAATGTCGTCCGCGACTTCGACCGTTCCCGCATGGCCAAGGATCTCGGCGCAGGCGCCAATATGAGCGATTTGTGCCTGATCGTAGGCGCCGACCCCGAACCAGGTCCCGCGCTTGACGGTGTTGCGCGTTACCTCGCCGGGCTCGAACATCTGGGACGCCAATTCGACGACGCATCCGAGGGTTCGACGCTCGCCAACGACCTCGCCTATGCTCGTCGCGGTCATGCCATTCTGCACGGCGACCAGCAGGCCGTCGTCGGCGAGATAGGGCCGGATGAATTCAGCGAGCCAGCGGGCGTCATAAGCCTTCGAAGTTAGCAGTACGACGTCGTAGGTTTCACCTAG
>ERZ888423.3542-NODE-3542-length-10133-cov-12.324965_pt1 | contig 10133 bp, 9 predicted proteins | sample MGYA00520523_ERZ888423 | MGnify/ENA primary metagenome ERZ888423 (study PRJEB32303, sample SAMEA104408611) | aquatic metagenome | biome: Brackish water; feature: Pelagic; material: water | place: Baltic Sea | collected 2014-06-08T10:24:00 | depth 30,27 m ...
TAATAAAGATACTTGCAATGAATTCATTTCTGTCAATCACTGCTGATGTATTATTAGTTTCGTCTGCTACAACGCGGAAGTCCGTGATACCACGTCTGCCTTGTACTTCACGAAGCACTGGCTCAACAATGTTAACGAATTCGGCACGAGTAAATTCATCGTTGAATTCAAACAAGACTTGTTCCGCTGCTCTACCAATTGCTCTTTCCAATACCAAGAACAAACGTCTTACGTTAATTCTATCAAAGGCAGACACACGGCCGAGGAATGTTTTATCACCAAAGAGCAATACGCCTTGGCCAGGAATATTTGCAATCGGGTTAACGCCAGCTTTATACAACTGATCGCGTTGACCTTTTGTTGGGCTATATGCCAAAGCAGTAACGCCTAACAATTGACCACGTCTTGAACCAGCAGGTGAGAACCAAGGGGCCCGGTTAAAGTCCGTAGCAGCCATGATACCAGCAACTGTTGATGCAGCAGGAATGAATTGATATGCATCATTGTACTTATCATACACTTTTAGCATGTTGTTATCAACAACCAAGTATGATGATCTAGTAAACTGCGAAGTGGTAGCAACAGTATTTGTAACTCTTGTAGCATCGTTCGATGTATTTAAAATCGAGGCTCTATCTGGAGATGCAACAACTATGCAATCTTTACGGCCAACCGCTTTAGCAACCAAATCATTTACCATCGTAACGTGATCTGCTTGTGCCGTACGACTAGGTGCAATGATAAAATCAACTTCTACTTGATCTTTATCAGCAAACAAGTCATAACCTGCAATAAGTTCTGCAGTACCAATAAATGGTGTATCGTTACCATTAACCATGGAAATTGTTGATGGAGCTCTATCGGCAGAATCAACAAAATAAGAGGTGTTTAACGCGGTTAAATCGCCTGCACCAGCAGAATCAAGTGCTGCAGAAAAATTTAGGAATTTAACATATTCAGATCTAGCGTTGATTACTTCTTTGAGATAAACAGTAGAACCTACATCGTCTTTAGCATCTCTTAAAATAGACAAATTAGGGAATGTCTCTAAAATAGTGCCTCTCGTGCCGGTAAATGCCCCATCCTGGTCAATAATAGCAACGTGGACTTCATCGCCTGAAGAACCTTTGCTTTGAGCATAGATAGAAGTCCCAGGTTTTGCATCAAAGCTACTAGAATATGCCCACGCGTCAAATTTAGTATTTGTGGTGTCTGCAGGTAGAATTGAAATTTGTAAACTGTTGCCTAATGCTCCAGCGTATTTACCAATAAACTCAATTTTGCCAGCATTCCCAAAGCCATCACTATCAATCGCTGCTAGCGAAGCTTCAACAGTTCTGAATGATTCTTCGTTCCTAACTTGACGTCTATAAGACGCGTTAGGTGATCCGCTTGACCATGCTAGTGAGTTTGTATCACCACTATCTTGTCCAAGTGATTCACGGACAACATAAAGTGTGCTTGAATATTTTAAAAATTGAGTAGCTGATAAAAACGAAACGTTAGTAGTCGCGTCTGGTGCAGCAAAAGTATTTACTAATTCTGCTTCATTTGCTATAATTTGTCGCTGACCGATTGGTCCCCATTTGTATACTCCAACAATTGCGCCTGTAGTAGACTGAACATTCGGTACGCCGCCTGTTAAATCAATTTCTCTAACTACAACCGCAGGAGATTCGGTAGGTGCTGAAAGTGCCATCTTTTTTTCCTTTTAGGTTAATGATATGATCTCATAATACGGTTGTTTTCTCAATATACCATTATTTATAAATTTATAGATTTGGGTCATAGTCAATAGCCCATTCGACGCCTCGTGGTGTTTCTATTTGCGCAATGTGATCGCTGCCGTCATCAATAAACCCAAAGGGTACTAAATCATTATCAATCTCTTGCATTCGCTGGTCAAAGAGCATTTTCTTAAGATCAATATTTGTCATATCGTTAAAATACTGTGTTGAAACAAAGAATCCAAACATAACTAAGTTCATCATCAAGTCGTCATGGTTACCATTACTGGCTTCGTATGACTGACCACGAGCTTCGAACGTTGAAATTTCTAAAATTGTATTTTCATCTACAATTTTAAGTTTATTATTTTCTAATACATCCTTAATTGCAGAACACCCAAGACGTTTTACTTTACGTGTCATTTCAACACCAAGCGCATTTGCCTTGATTGCAGACTCAACGTGCATATTTTCATATTCTAAATCATGATATAATCCATTGCAGACAACACCGCCTTGATCATTGGCTTCAATTACCACGTATGCTTCATTGTAGATTTTCGCATACTTATATATAATATTAGGGAAGAGAATGGGAGACATAACATTATTGCGATATACAGCAACTTGTTCAAATGGACTCACACTAATATCGATCACGTTAAACGTAGAATAATCCTGTCCTCTTCCCTTACTTACATCCACAGTCATGATATAGTCATGGCCCTTCACAGTCTCTTTATAAATGTTGAGGCAATAATTCTCCAATCGTCGAATTGGTTCAGTAGATCTAAACTCCATCAATGTCTCTGCGTTAATTAGAGTATCACCTGTCCCGAAAAAAGTATTTCCAAATTCCTGGTCAAATTGCAATTGACTTGTATTGGCAACGGTTTGTTTCTTCCATCGCTCGTCTCTACCTGGAACGTCCCACCAATCAACACGGAATGGTTTAAATTCACTTACACCTTGAATAGCACCTTCCCAGATCTTTTGGAATGTGTTACCAATACCATTAGCTGTAGAAGTGATAATAACTTTGGTTTGTGTACCAGCAGCAATTACAGGATAGGTAGATGTGTAGAATTCTGTTGCGCGTTCAACAAAAGCAAACTCGTCCAAATACAATAAGTTAACTGATAAGCCTCGGACTGAAGAACCGGATGTTGCACGAGCCAAGATCCTTGAATTATTTGAGAACTCGATCGAACCCTTGTTAAGTGCCTTACAACCAGGTTGGAGAAAGAATGGAATATTCTCCAACATGAGTGTAATACGACTCAACATTTCACGTGCAGTATCACCCTTGTTGGCAAGAATTACAATCGTTTTCTCTGAGTGAAACAGTGCGTACCAGAGCAAATAGGCACAAGCAGATATGGATTTACCACTCTGTCGGCAGGCCAAAACAATATTAAATCTATTTGTATTAAACTCCACAAACATATCACGTTGATATTGATACAGATTAAATGGCACTAATCCTTTATCGAGTGAAATTACTTTAATGTATTTTTCGGTAAAGTACGCTGGGTCGTGCATGCACTTGGCATACTCTTGAATTAACTCAGTTGTCCATTGCTGATTTATGCCATCACGCTTGACATTCGGATTGCCAAGATAATTTTCACTTGTTACCATTCGTCCTCATCATCATCTTCATCGTCATCATCCATTAAATAATATTCACCTGACTGCATAAAATAATTTAACACTGAAACCTCTGCTTCGTCTTGTGTTAAAGCTGCAACTCTTGCCGTAGCAAACCCTTGCTCATTAATCATGAGACTAAAAGGAAACCTACCGTGAAAACAAAAGTCCTCGGATATCTCAAATTCGACATAAAAATGTTCTAATTGCATTACTCTGTTAAGTACTGTTTGAACTTCCTGCATGAGAATCTCCTAAGTTTTTGGTGTAACGTCTATGGCATTATTAGTCTGTTGTAATAATTTTTGTAATTCAGCAGTAGAGCCCAAGAATATATTATTCTGTTGATTCTCTATTTGTGCTTGTTGTTTTTGGGGTTGATCTTTTAGATTAATATCCCTATTCTTTTTATTTAGGTCCATTAATCTATCGTTCACATCGCTGACGTTTTTAATCATCGTTGCAAGTACTTCGAATGCTCTAGGATGCTCTGATTCACGTGCAACCTCCATCATCGTCTCTAATGAACTTTTACCTTTTTCAATTAAGTCATAATATGTCTCACGCGAATATTCGTAATCCGTTTTGATATAATCAGAATCGTTCATATTTTTTAGGCGCTGTCGTCAAAAGACAAATCAATGGTTGTATTAAATCCAAAATCACTATCTGCAGAACCATACACACCCAGCGGATTTGTAACTGTAGTAAGTGTTTCTAATTTAATATCAGAATCTGCCAAGCCAACACCAGATTGAAACAAATTAGTAACGGCGCTGGTAATAACAGAAGAATTTGCAACGGGTCCATGAAAATTAATTTTCATTTCAAAGTCTAAAGTATATATAATGGTTCTTCGTTGCTCTAATGCACCATCATAGTCATCTGTAAATGAGACCGACTGCATCGCAATAGGCACATCCTCTTTAAACTCTGGGTAAGCATCGGGAAATGGTTTAATCGTCAATGTGTACTGAGGATTAAAAAACGGTAGAATCTGTTCAACAATTTGCAATGCATCATCATGAGACTTTGCATACACATTTAATTGAAACGTAATCGTGTATGGTACAGGTGCAAAGAATGATTGTCTTGTTGTAGCTGCAGAACCAAGTGTATTAAATGAACTGGTCTTTGCTAATTGTCGTGTTGTATCATATGCAAAAGATGTAATCTCAAATGACATCCGTGGCAATTTAACTGCTACTTGACTGTTATTCGTAAGGCTTGGATTTTCTCTAATGCGCTCCAGGTATTTGGATTTTGGCGCATACGACAATGGCGCTTTCACTTGGCTAATGACGCTACCAGAAGAGTTCTTCCGAAGGACGTATATGTTATTGAACAGACGCCCAAAAATGGCTACTGCTTTTCTAACCTTTTCGTGATAAAAATACGTTCCAAACATTAATTATTCTCCGCGTCACCAAAAGGATTATCTTCTGTAAAATCTAAGAAAGAATCCGATAAATCACTAAAGTCATCATTCTGTTCATTATTAGAAATTTGGTTATTTTCACTAATACTTAGAATGCTATAATCAGAATCTATTCTATAGTCGCCTCGTATCTTAATCGGCCTTGACGTAACGAACTCGTGGTATTTACCATCAGTAGCACCGACGTGTATAAGTTCTAAATTACGATCAGAGTCTGACCAACGAGATACTTCACCAACCATCAATATGCCGGCAGCTGAATCTAAAGTCTGTAATGCAGTATCGCCTATAGCAATTGGTGCATTACTTGCTCTATTTAACTTAAGTATATATTCGTAAGCATTAGCCTGTTCAATTGCATCAATATCATTAACACCAGTGTCAAGGTTCTCATCGTTGTATTCAAAGAGTTGACAGCGCATTTTATAGAGAGGCAAATTACCTAACTGATAAAATGGTTGCTCATGCTCAACGTGGTTAATTTGAAACAACTTTTTAGTCAAAGGCAAATAAATTAAATCGCCTTCGTTTGGTCGTTCAGTTGATATCTCATTTTGGTATTTGCCAACAGTTGCTGCCCAACGCTTGCGCGCTACAACAAAGGTTGCTTCATCCCGGATTTCGACTCCAAAGCGACTAAACAAATCACCTTCACCGTCAAAGCCTTCGATGTTTTCAATGTACATCTCAATCTTATAAGATGAATTGAATTGTGAAGGGACATCGTCGCCAAAGATTCTGTCCTCATTCACCAAAGTGCGTGGCAGATAGTAAACATCTTGTCCGTAGATCTTAAGCGACTCTATGATAATACCTTCATAGAGATTCTGCTCCGATCTTACTTGATCTGAAAAGTATAGATTACGCATTATTATCCTACAAAGAAGTCAGGCGGCATTTCGTTCTCAAGCCGGATATCTTCTTTTAGTTTTTCTAACTCAGCAGACGCATCGTCATAGATTTGTCTACCGTTTAACGTTACACCGCCTGGCAATTGCATACCATCAAACTTAATAAGGTTTTGGCCCCATTGTTGTTTAATAAGTGCTGTTGAATACGCCTTTAACCACTTATCGTTATAAATGGCAGTGTGTGATTCTGGGTTTATTGTTTCATAAACCTCAGCAACAATGTAATCGCCTTCTTTAATATCTTCGTCAGAAAAATCACCAAAGATATAAAGTCGATTCTGTCTTCTTGAGAATTGAACTTGCGGTGTACCATTCAGCTTAGTCTCTAACAATGACATATACTGTTGCATTTGCTCGTAGTATGCCAAGTCGCCAACAAAGCCTGCAAGATTGTGTACATCATTTAACATGATTTGATATTTGATATCAAAAAAGTTACGGCTATTCGCAAACGTTGAAGTAATTGGAAACAACTTCGTGATGTAAATAATATCAGTCGATAAAGTAATATACTTATTTGTCACGTCGTCAGCTGTCACAAGATGCTTTAAGTAAGTCTTGACCGTTGCGTCTGAGTGATATTCTTTATAATAATCTAATGCCTCATCAATGCGATCATCTACCTGATCTTCATCAACGTTAACTTCAATCACTGGCTCACCAAGCTTGCGTTTGCAATAATCAATGAGTGTAGCTCTACTGTTTGGTGATGCCATTCTAATTTGTCCCTGTTGCCTATTTTAATTTAAATAGTGCTAAAATATGAATCTTAATGCTATTTATAATAAATAGAAAACAAACTATGGAATTGTTTTTACACCTTGAATCACTCTTAGGCTGGTTCCGTCAGAATCATATATGATAAGCTGATTGTCAGGATCATTAGTCACCCTGACACTAGTAAGCCTAAGCGTATCGCTAGCCGTCATTTCTTGAAATTTGTCGTTTGCTATTACGAGTGGAATTCTATCTGGCATTGGTTTTTCTCAAAAGGGTTATTATCTATTTATACGATTTTTATTTATTGTATATGGTGTCACGCAAGAACTCATAATGGCTAGGTAATGTATCCACATGTTTTTTAAGCACCTTTCTGTGTTCTTGCCACTCTTTAAAAACCTTAGATGTAAGTTCTTCAGGCTCTTGGTACAGTAGTCTTAAATACTCTTCATGAGGTTGGTTAATGCAATTATGCCCCATACCTGCAGTAATGTATAGAATGCCTCCACCTTCTGATGCAAATGACTTTTCTTTGTGTATATTTGAAGCTACAGATGCATACGTGTTTCCAACTGCATTTGCAATGCGTTCATTCATACCAACTGAGTAAGTCATTGACGTCACTTTTTTCCAATAAGGAGTGTCATCACGCATGCTCAATGCATAGTGCAGTGAAATAAAATCTTTAAAATTCACAATTTGCTCGTAGAATGCAAAGTTATAGCAATCAATATCAAACTGCGTCACAGTGCCATTACGAGCTCCTAAGGTGTGTATTAGTTTGATGATGCCTTCATGTGTCAACATCAGGCCAGTAGATTCAAGCGGCTCTATGAACCCCATTGATAATCCTATGCCAACTACGTTCTTTTCCCAGCTGCGCTTGTGTACACCATGTTTAATTTTTATATGTCTAACTTCAGCTTCTTCGGCTCTTTTAATTTGATGCGGTAAACGCATGTTAGCTGATTTTAAATGATTTCGAAACTGTTCTTCTGCTTCTTCCTCTGTTGCAAATTGCGATGAGTAAACATATCCAGTGCCTATTCTATTCCACAATGGAATATTCCAAACCCAACCTGACTCAATTGCAGTACAACTAGTAACTGATTCCATTTCGTGTTCCTTATCTGCATAAGGAATTACTGTTGCGATAGCTCGGTCGTTGAGCAACGTGTCAGAAAAAGACACGAATGGCACTTGCATTGTTTCTTCTAACAACAAAGACTTGAACCCCGTGCAATCTATAAAGAGATCGGCAGTAAGAGTATCACCGTTTTTAGTTGTTAGGTGATCTATTTCTCCCATGTCGTTTTTTCTAATATCAACAACATCGTCTAATATATGTGTTAATCCATTTGGTTTACATATGCGGTCTCTTAGGTATTGGCCAAAGAGAGTTGCATCCATATGGTATGCAGTATCATTAGAGAAATCAAACCCCTTAACGCTGCCATCTTCATTTTTTGTTAACTTGTTGCTATCAATCATTGCGATTGAATCGTGGTAAAATTCAGCAAAAGTGTATGGGTCTAATGATGGGTCTTTCGCTTTCGCGATAAACCATTCCATTATCATCCTTGGTTTATTCGCTGTATTGTACCGACCAAACGGATAGTGGAACACGTGCGGTGTGTCTGTTGGGTTTTCCCTAAAATTTATAAACTTAATAGAAGTCTTATAAGTTGCGTTGCAGTAACTCATCCAGTCTTCATCTTTAAGACCTAGGTAGGTAAAAAAGGTGTTAATTTGCCCAATAGTGCTTTCTCCTACACCGATTGTAGGAGTCGACGGTGATTCAATCAAACTAACTTCAATGTCAGGCACCTGTTTGATTAGCGCTGCTGCAGTCATCCAACCTGAGCTTCCGCCACCAACGATTAGGATTTTTTTAATGTGTTTGCTCATTTAAAGTTTACTGTTATTACCAGTCTTGTGTCATGTTGTTTTGGTTTTGTACTAGCATGAAAATTAAAACCATCAAATATCACCAGCCTATTTTTCACAGGTGCTACACTAGTTTTTACTGTAAAATTTGTATCTTCTGCATAAAGCCTTAGCGACTCGTTATTTATGTCAGTACCTGCATCTGATAGATGCTGATTAAATACTACTGTGTCACCGTCGCTGTTTGAAACGTAGTAGCAAGCGGTGCAGTGTGGCCACAAAAAATCCACATGTGGGGTATTGTACTGTTTATCATCTAGTGATGGCAACAACAACCCAACGCGTATTCTATATAATTCTTCTATTTTTCTACCAAGAGATTGTTCTATAGAATACACTAGTGGTTTAATATAAGGAAACCACTCACTAGGGCTTTTACCATAATCATATGCAGGATGCACAAACCCAGAATTGTTTCCATACTTTGGGTTAGTTACATCCTCGATATAATACCAATTGAACCCAGTTTGTTTTAGGTCTCGTTCTATATCATCTGCATAACCAACTGGCAATAAATTGTCAACGATTATAGGTGTCATGTTTTTACGCGTAGCTGCAAAGCAGAATCTATATCTTCCATACCAAATGTACGTTCACATTCGTGGCAATCCCAACATTGATTTTTACAGCTGGTTAACAATTTCTCTAATCTTTTACCACCATCGGTAGACCAAATACCTGAATACTTTTTATAAGTTGACCTAAAGTCATCTTTGGTATGTCTGGTATCAATCCAACCAGGAATCCAATCATGTATTGGTTCTAAATTATTATCTAATATATCTTGAAAGTTATCAGCATAAATTGTTTCACCCTTAAAAGTTATTGTCTGTTTTGTTTTTGGGTTTCCACTATAAAACCATACAGCCTTCATGTGTTCAATTGACGAGTGATCAAACATTGGAGTAGACAATCGGCCAGAAACTTTTAATACATCGACCAGATCAAGCCATTGGTTATATGAATCACTGGAACTTGCAACCAAGTTTATTCCAGACCTAGGCAATTTTATAAATTGCTCTGAACCTCGCCAACCGTTGCAGGTTAGATTGGCCGGGCCTTTAAAATAATCAGTGCTAATAACTTCACCCACTGAATCATGCTCGCGTTTAAATGGACAACTATAGACACATGATTCGGCCACAAGCAATGAGGTTAAAACCTTTTTTCTGGGATTTTTCTCATTTAAATAATCTTGTGCTCGTTTAATTCGTCTAAGTTCTTTAATATTTCTATTTAAACTTCTATCCAATAATATTGTATTATATCCCAAATATGCAAAATCAATAAACTGCTGAGCATCTGCACAGATTTGATTTACAGTGCTTTTCCATCTCATATCAGGACATCTATTTTGCAGTTCACCTGTACGCATAATATGTGTTGATGATATGGTACAGCTTCTCAAGCCACGATCATAAAATCCACCAATCCATTCCACAAATTGTTGCCTAATTTCATCATTAAATACAACTTCGTGTGGAAATTCCATTGTATTCACAGTAAGTGAAATTTCAATGCCTAATTCGTTTTGTATTTTAAAAAGATATTCTATTTGTTCATCACTGGCTTCAACACCCATTGGATTGCCGCAACGTTTATCCTCACCGTTGTAAGTATAATAAAAATATTTTCCAAAATAGACATCATGGATATTATCTCTAAATGCCTGATCTGCGTTTTTTAAAATTGTATAATAGGTATGTGTGTAATTACCATGAAATTTGTCATAATGTGCTA
>ERZ888423.3543-NODE-3543-length-10132-cov-4.904039_pt1 | contig 10132 bp, 9 predicted proteins | sample MGYA00520523_ERZ888423 | MGnify/ENA primary metagenome ERZ888423 (study PRJEB32303, sample SAMEA104408611) | aquatic metagenome | biome: Brackish water; feature: Pelagic; material: water | place: Baltic Sea | collected 2014-06-08T10:24:00 | depth 30,27 m ...
GACAGCATCGGACAGGACAGGATCGGACAGGACAGCATCGGACAGGACAGGATCGGACAGGACAGGATCGGCGATGGCAGATGCCTCTTCGAAGGAGATCGCTTCGAACGACCTCCCGTCGGGACCCGACTGCTCGGCTACGACCTGCTCCCCAGGAGCCACGGAGCGGCCCATCGCGGATTCTCCGTCGAGTTCGCCGAGACGAGCGGTGGCGGCCTGAACCGCATCATCGAGACGACCCGACGCACTGTTGGTCTCGACGAAGGCAGCGTCGACACCGTCGAGCTCCGACGCGATCGACCGTGTCGCCGAATCGAGGGCGGACCGAGTGCCACGAATCCGATCGTGGGCGACCTCGAGCTGAGATGCCAGCAGATCTCGTTCGGCCTCGATTCGACCCAGTTGGCCGGCAAGGTCGTCGAACAGGCGTCGACGGTCGGTGAGCGAGGAAGCCTCGACGGCCCGAAGCTCCTCCAGCTCGCGCTCGACGGCACCTCGCTGCTCGGCCAGCACTCGCAACTCGACCTGGACGTCTTGCCACTTGGTGGAGACGCGTTCGAGTTCTCCCTCCAGATCGACACGAGCCTGCTCGGCCACGGCCACCCGATCGGCGAGGTCATCGCGTTCGGCACGGACGATTGCCATCTGCTCGACGGCAGCGTCACGTGCACCGCCAAGGGCATCGAGTTGCTGTTGCATATCGACCCGGTCGACCTCGGCCTGACGGGCGGTCCGAGCCAGACTCTCGAGCTCGGCCTCTGCGGTCGCGAGCGTCCGACTGACATCGGCCTGACGATCCGACTCCTCGTTCAGCCGGGAACGAGCCTGGTCGAGCTCGGCCCGAACGGAGTGAAGCTCCTCCTCCATCCGGCGCTGCTCGCGCTCGGCATGTTCCCGATCCTGTCGGGCTTGCGCGAGTTCCGCCTGCACGGCCTCCATCCGGTGGCTCAACGCGTTCGATTCCGCTCGTCGCTCCCCGACCTCGGTCTCGAGATGCTCGACCGAGGACCCCACGTTCTGACGTTCCTCGGCCAGACGATCGACGAGACTACGCAAACTGGCCAGCTCGCTCTGGATGCTGTCGTGTGTCGCACCGCCCCCGGTCACGGCCGTAGGTCCGGCATCCGGGGCGGTCGACAACGGACCCGACGATGCCGGAGGAGCCGGAGGAGGCGGCGGTGCCATGCCGGCGTCGATGGTCGAGATGGTCGGTGGCGCGGGCGGGGGCACCATCGGTGCCGGAGAAATCGCGGCGGAGGCGTCGCGGTGGACGACGCCTCGTTCGGCAGCCACGACGGGAGGCGGCGCCACGAAGGTCGTCGGAGCAGGAGTCGGCGTGGCCATGATGGTGGCAGCCCCCCGTCCCGTCAGGGCGCTGAAGCTGGCTTCCCATCCGTCGGGACGCTGGAGCCACAGGTAGCCGGCCCGGCCAACTCGGGCCTCGGTTGCCTGGGCCGCGACTCGTTGACGGAACTGCGGATCGGAATCGATCACTCGCTGGGCCACGCTCATGGCCCGGCGAGGCAACTGAGCCACATACAGAAAGCTTCGCATCGATGCCGGAGGGTCGATCGGCGGGCTCGCCTCGACTCCTTGCCTCGCGACCTCGAATGCCAACTCGCACGCATCAGCCAGCGGCTCTGTACCCATGTGATTACTCCTCTTGGTCAATACGGATCACGTCGTTGCCGTGTCCACACCATCGACACAAGATTCCATCGACCGTTTCCGACAGAATTTCAGTCTGTTCGATCTCGAGCGTTCCGCCGACGGTGAAATGGTGGAACTCGCGGGTGCTCCGCGTGACCTCCACGTCGAAACGCGTGAGGTTCCCGCAGGCCGTACACCGATAGCGCTTTTGCTCCATGTGGCCCAGGCTAGTGGTCGCCCGGCGGGCAACCGGGTGCCCCGAGTTCACGATTCGCCAGCGGCCAGGATCACGTCCTTGACTTCGAACACTTGTTCGACTCCAATGCACAGCGTGACGAGGCAAACACCTACCGCGCTGACCCAGCGTTCCTTCGACGACCTGGGGACACCACTGGCAGAGGTCACGTTCTGTGTCCTCGACTTCGAAACCACGGGTGGCAACGCCGAGACCTGCTTCATCACCGAAGTCGGAGCGGTGAAGGTTCGAGGAGGCGAAGTACTGGGCACGTTCCAAACACTGGTGAACCCGGGATGCGCCATCCCACCCAACATCGTGCTGATGACAGGCTTGACCGATCGGATGGTCGGCCGGGCCCCCAGCATCGACGCCGTACTCCCCTCGTTGCTCGAGTTCATCGGCGGCAGCGTCATCGTCGGCCACAACGTGCGCTTCGACCTGGGATTTCTCCAAGCAGCCAGTCGACGCTGGGGAGGCCCCTGGCTCGGCAACCAACATCTGGACACGTTGCAGCTGGCGCGCCGCCTCCTCGTCGACGAGGTCCCGAACTTCAAGCTCGGCGAGTTGGCTCGCAGGCTGCGACTACCCCACCAACCCACGCATCGAGCCCTCGACGACGCCTGGGCCACAACCGACCTGTTGCACTACCTGATCGAACGGAGCGCGTCGTGGGGAGTCACCGGCCTCGACGATCTCGTTGCACTACCGACGATCACGGGGCACCCACAATGGCGGAAGCTGGCCCTGACCAAGCCGCTCCCCCGACGACCGGGCGTCTACCAGTTCCGGGGGTCCGACGGCGGCATTCTGTACATCGGCAAGGCCACCGATCTACGAAGTCGGGTCCGCAGCTACTTCTCGTCAGATCGCCGCAAGAAGGTCGCCCAATTGTTGCGCGAGACCCACGACATCACCTTTCAGATCTGCGGTTCCAGCCTCGAGGCCGAACTCATCGAACTTCGACAGATCCAAGCCGAGCAACCGCGGTTCAACCGACGGGGCCGACGTGCCGTCCGCCCGGTCTACGTTCGCCTCACCGACGAACGGTTCCCTCGCCTGTCGATCGTCCGATCCCGAGCAGCCGACGACGTGGTGATCGGACCGCTCACGTCGAGACGTCAGGCCGAGACCATCGTCGATGCCATCCACGCTGCCGTGCCGCTTCGGCGATGCACGGCCCGGGTCAGCCAACGGGCCTCGATCCCGGTTGCGACGGTTTGCACCGCGCAACAACTGGGGGTTGCCCGGTGCCCGTGCAGCGGGGCGACATCGGTGGCGGACTACGACCGGGTCGTGGCCATCGCTCGGCGAGCCATGCAGGGCGAACCCGAACTCGTCACCGACCCGCTCGAACGGAAGATGCGGGCGCTGGCTGCCGAGGAGCGGTTCGAAGAAGCCGCTGCGATGCGCAACCGAGCCACCGAGTTCGTGGCCGCCGTGGCCCGCCAACGCCGACTGACGATGCTGGATCATGTGGAACGGCTGGTGGTCGAAACCGACAGTGGTCATCGCATCGAACTGGGGGGTGATGGTCCGATCCACCTGCACAGGCACGCGTCACCCGACGGGCCCTCGCCCGAATCGTCGTGGGACGAGATCCTGTGTATCGCCCGATGGCTCGATCGGCATGCAGCCGACGTGCGACTCATCCGTGCTGACGGTCAGTTGTCGTCGACGATTCCCGCTCTCCCCGACTACACACCGCGTTGAGTGGGGGCGAACGCCCCTCAGAAGCTACGACTGACGTCGACGAGCTCAGCAACCTTGGCCCTGACCTGGCCCGAGTCGATGGCATCGGCGGCCAGACGGATACCGCTTGCGAGATCAGGAGCAATTCCTGCCACGACCAGGGACGCTCCCGCGTTGAGGACGACGATGTCACGTCGCGGTCCGTGCTCGGTGCCGTCGAGGAGGCGGTGGAAGATGGCGACGTTGTCGGCCGCCGTCCCGCCCGAGAGCGCGTCCATCGACGTCGGAGGAGTGATGCCCAGGAACCGAAGGTCGATCTCGAGACGCTCGACACCGGCCGGCGACACATCGAAGATCACCGAGGGGCCATGCGTACTGATCTCGTCGAGCCCTCCGGCCCCGGTCACGACCCAGGCCCGCAGCGAGCCCATGGCCGAGCACACCTCGGCCATCAGGCTGGCCGAGGACTCGTTCGACGTGCCGATCAGCTGTCGCTTCACCCGCCCGGGGTGGGCCAGCGGCCCGAGCACGTTGAAGACGGTGGGGATTCCGAGTTGGGTTCGAACCGGAGCCACATGACGCATGGCGGGATGAAAGATGCGGGCCAACGCGAAACCAATGCCGGTCTGTTCGACACAGGCCTGCAGCTGGAGGGCATCGAGATCAACGTTGACGCCGAGTTCGCTGAGGAAGTCGAACGAGCCGGAGGTCGACGACGCCCGATAATTCCCGTGCTTGCAGACCGTGGCTCCGGCTCCGGCTGCGACGAACGACGCCATGGTCGATACGTTGAGCGCATGTTTGCGGCGGTGCGGTGAGCCGCCGGTCCCGACGATGTCGATGGCATCATCGGGCACCTGGAGCGGATGGGCAGCGTCGAGCATTGCGCCGGCCAGCCCCCGCATCTCGGACACCGATTCTCCCTTGAGCCGCAGGGCGACGATGAGCCCGGCGATCTGGGCATCGGTCGCGGCCCCGGCCAGGATCTCCCCCATGGCAGCCCGGGCCCCGGCCTCGGTCAGGTCTCGCCCCGAGCTCACCTCGCCCAGAACTCCCGGCCATCCGCCGAAGGGATCCAGACCGGACGACTGGGCTTCGTTCTTCGTTGCTTCGCTCACCTCCGCAACCTAGCGGGCCCCCGCCTGCAGCCCGAACGATTGGCCAGATCCTCGTCGAATGGTGGCGTCGTCGGCAGCCACGATCGCGCCCGACTCGATCTAGAGGGGTTCGAGCCCGTCGAGCCCTTGGCTGAAACGAGCCGCATGGCTCTTCTCGGCCCGGGCCAAGGTCTCGAACCACTCGGCGATCTCATCGAAACCCTCATCTCGGGCCACTCGCGAGAAGCCCGGGTACATCTCGGTGTATTCGTACGTCTCTCCGACAATGGCCGAGCGGAGGTTCTCCTCGGTCGAGCCGACCGGTTCACCGGTCACGGGATCGCCGATGTCGGACAGGAAATCCACATGGCCGAACGCATGTCCGGTCTCGCTCTCGGCAACGGAACGAAACAACGCGGCGACCTCGGGGTAGCCCTCGATATCGGCCTTCTGGGCAAAATAGAGGTAGCGGCGATTGGCCTGGCTCTCGATGGCGAACGCCTGCTTGAGGTGGGCTTCGGTCTGACTTCCCTCGAGGGACATGGTGATACTCCCTTGCTGAGCCCCGGAGGATACTCTGATCTGGTGCCTGCTCTCGATTGGCCGGTCGTCCGAACCGGCGCCACCGCTGGATTGCTGCTCGTCATTCCCGCCGCGGTCATCAGTGCCGTGCTGATCGACAACAACGACGGCTCACGCTGGGCTCCCCTGTTCGAGATCATTGTGATCTTCGGTTTCGTGATTGCCGGTTGGGGAGCCGGGTCTCGACGCTCGGATACCCCGATGATGCATGGTGCGGCCGCCGCCGTGTTGTGTTACGCGGTCGTGCAAGTGTTCGGCCTGATCCGACGATTGAGCCAGGGGGCCGACATCAACGTGCTGACCTATCCCATCCAGGCCATGTTGGCGGCGACCTTCGGCGTCGCTGGTGCCGTGTTCGCCGATTGGTATCGCCGCAAGGGACTACGTGTTTCGTCCGACATTTCCTCGGACTGATCATCTCGGGGGCTACGCTCGGCCGCTGGGTGAGTTGGCCGGATGGCCGCGGCCACGAGTTCGCTCGTGTGTTGAGGAAGGTCGGGGCTCCACAGGACAGGATGCTGGCTAACGGCCAGTCGGGGTGACTCGCAGGAAAGTGCCACAGAAAACAGACCGCCGATGGGCCGGGCAACCGGCCACAGGTGAGGGTGAAACGGTGCGGTAAGAGCGCACCAGCGTTCGGGGTGACTCGAGCGGCTCGGTAAACCCCATCCGGAGCAAGGTCAGACGAGAGCATGGGCGGTCCGTCCCCGGCTTCGGCCGGAACTCTCGGGTGGACCGCACAGATAGATGGTCATCGAACGGGACCCTGGCAACAGACCCGGGAACAGAACCCCGCCTACAGGCCGACTCACCCAACCCACCCGGCCCGATCCCGAACAGATTTGGTCCGTTGCGGATTGTGACAGCAGGTTCCGTGGTTAGCAGACGTCATGAGATTCTTACGGAACAACAAACCATTGGTCGGCCTCGGTGGCGTGGTGGGACTGGCCGTGGCGGCCTGGTTGGCGTTCGGCTTCTTCGGCGTTCAGGCCCTCTTCCTGGACCAGGAGGTCGACGAGGCAGACCCGTTCGCGCTCGAGACCACGGGGACTGTCACCGCTGCGCCCGAGACCTCGGGTGACATCGACGCCGAAGGCTCTGGAGACGGTGGAAACGAGAGCACGGGAACCGACGCGGCCGTACCCACCGGAACCGAGGGCAGCAACACCCCTGCTGCACCAACAGTGACCGTCGAGAGCAGCGGCAGCTTCATCGGTTTGGACCACCCGGCCGCCGGGGACGTGACCATCAGTACCGACGGCACACAACGCTTCCTCCGCTTCGAGAACTTCGAGACCGACAATGGTCCTGACCTGTTCGTGTACCTCGTTGCCGGAGCCGGCGCCGAAGGAGACCCAGGGCTGTTCGACGACGACTTCGTGAACCTCGGCCCCTTGACCGGCAACATCGGCGATCAGAACTACGAGGTCGGACTCGACGTGGATCTCGATCGGTACACCACGGTCGTCATCTGGTGTGATCGGTTCAATTCCGCCTTCGGCGCTGCCGATCTCACCTGAGTCGGGGTCGACCTCAGCCTCTGGGCGGCTGATTGAACTCCAGGAGATTCCCCTCGGTGTCCTTGATGAAACACTGACGGGCACCGTTGGGAATGTCGATCGGGGTCGACACCTTGATCTCTTCGGACTCCAGACGGGCGATGGTCGCATCCAGATCAGTGACCCCGAAGGCGAAGTGTTGACCCGGGGCTCGGGTCGGATCGTCGCTCACGACCAGGTGCACCTCCTGCGCACCTGCTGCGAGCCAGATTCCCTCCACGGCCAGAGCCGGTCGGGGCAGGGTCTCGAGACCGAGCTTGTTGTGGTAGAAGTCGGATGCCCGTTCGAGGTCGGTGACATTGATCGACACATGTTGCACACCGGTGATCTGCATGCCGAGAGCATGCCACCTGGCTCCGAGATCCGTCGAGTGCTCAATCCATGGGAAGCCGGGCGAAGATCTCGACCTTGGCGTCCTCGAACTCTTCCTCGGTCATCTCACCCCGTTCACGGGCCTTGTGCACTTCCTCGATCATCTGGAGCAACTGCGGAGCCGTGAGCTCACCCTTGCCCTCGAACAACTTGTGGACCGGGGTGGACTCGACCTCTTCGACGACGACATCGGCATCGGATACTTCCGGAAAGGCACTGGGGGTCCCGCGGTTCGCCTGCTTGGCTGCCTTTTTGGCCGCCTTGGCCCGGTCTCGTTGAAGTTTCGCAAAACTCGATCGTTGCTTCGCCATGATGAGTTGCCTTTCTGAATCGTCGACGGCCACACACGACGCAACGCAACAACAAAGTGGCGGCAAATGCGGCGGCCGTACGGCGAGGCGTCTGGGGGTCGGCCTCGCTCACGTGCTCCCCCAGGCTACGCACTCCTGACCCCGAAGCAACGTGTGGACAGAAGGATGACTCAGGGGTATTCGTCTCACTGGTCCCGGCGAATCAGGGCCCTTGGGGCAACGTCACCCCCCGATCCGGTTAGCGTTGGCCCCCATGACCGTCCATCTCGCCAAATCTGCCATCGACCTCGGCATCGTCATCCGGGACAGCGACAAGTCGCTGTCCTTCTATCGGGACCTCCTCGGCTTCGAACACGTGGCCGACACTCCCATGTCGTTGGGCGGGGGCGGCACGATGCATCGTCTCCAGTGCGGCGACACCCTTCTCAAGCTCGCGAACCTCACCACCCCGCCCGCCGGCGACGGCAGCGGTGGCGTGACGGCCGCCAACGGTCTGCGCTACTTCACCATGATCGTCACCAATCTGGCCGAGATCATGGCCGAATGTGAGGCGGCCGGCGTTCCCATCGCGGTCGGCATCACCGAGGTTCGACCCGGGGTCACCATCGGCATGGTCGAGGACCCCGACGGCAACTGGGTGGAGTTCGTCCAGAACAGCCAGCCAGCCAGCTAGAGATGATCGGTCTGGTTGAACGTGTGCAGGGACGGGCCTCGGTCGGTGACGCCGATGCGAGTGATGGACGCCTGCGCAACGAAGCAACGCCACGAGACCTCGATGCCGACCCCGAGTGCCCAGGCCAGTGATGCCTTGATCGGGGACACGTGGGTCACAACGATCACATCACCCGAAGCGGCATCCGCGCACAGCTCGTCGAGCACGGCGCCCACTCGCTCCCCCAGCTCGCGGTGCGACTCGCCGTTCGGCGGCCGAAAGTCGGGATCGGACCGCCACACGGCCCACACCTCGTCCGACACCTCGGCCACCGGGGTCAGATCGAAATCGCCGTAGTCCATCTCGAGCAGACGATCGTCGGTTTCGGGGTGAGCAGCGAGAGCCTCAGCGGTCTGACGACAGCGAGCCAGCGGACTCGACACAACTCGAGCGCCGGGCGGCAACGCCGCCGCGATTCGGGCCGCTTGAGCCCGACCGACTTCATCCAGTTCGGGGTCAGCCCTGCCCAGGAGGAGGCCGCTGGCGTTGGCCTCGGTGCGGCCGTGACGCACCACGTAGAGCGTCATCGTCGTTCTCCGGTTTCCGATGGGTTCACTGCAGCACCTCACGATTCAGTTGGCCGGTGGAAACCAGTCGGGCCCGATTCTCCGAATTGTCGAGCCCATAGCGGCGATAGGCCCAGAACGCCGCCACCACTGCGACCCCCTCGAGACACAGTCCGACCACCCACGATCGGGAGAACTCGGGAATCTGTTCATCTCCGAACGACGAACCGAAGACAGGCCACCACAAGAGATCGCGGTTGGCCCAGGTCCCGTCGAGGACCAGGTGGAGCAGCATGCCGATCGGCACACCCAGAAGGCGACGACGTACCAGTCGCCGCCCCTGGGTGACCGCCATCACCACAGCCAACATCCCGGCCGCCCCCAACAGCGTGTGGGCCAGGCTCGGCCCGCCGGTCGCGGCTTCGAGCAGCGGCGCAGTTGCCCCCAGCGCCACCACCCGGTAGTCGACCATCGGGCTGCGAAACACCTCGGCCACGATGATCGGGGCCATGACCAGAAACCAGAGAAGCACCAGGAACTCAGCGGATGAGCAGGCGGCCACACTGGTCACAGGTGACCACTGCGTCGTCGGGGAGCTTCTTCACACGATCGAACGCCACTGCGGACAGGTCGAGATGGCAGCCGTCGCAGGTCGAACCGATCAACCGGGCCACCGCCACTCCGCCCAGGTCGGCTCGCAGGGACTCGTAGGCCGTCATCAGATCCGAGGGGACCAGAGCAGCGGCTTGGACTCGTTGGACTTCGGTCGCTGCCAACTCGGTCCGAACCTCATCGACAGCCACCGCCAACTCGGCTTCCTGCACGGTGACCTGAGATGCGGCGCCGTCACGCAAGGCGCCCGCAGCCTCGAACTCGGCGACGACCGGTTCCAACTGCTCCATGATCTCGAGCTCGTCGTCCTCGATTCCGGTCTGACGTTCCAGAAGCCCCTTGGCCTCCTCCTGCATGGCCAGAAGGTCCTTGGTAGCCGTGACCGAACCGTCGTAGAGACGAACCTCGATCTCTCGACGACGACCTTCGATGACCGCCACGTCGTCGGCCAACGCCTCGATCGCGCGGTCAAGCTCCTCCTTGCGGGCTGCGACCTCGTCCACGACGATCTGGTACTCCGACGTCTGGGCTCGCATCGCGTCGAGCTCGATCTGGAGGGGATGGTGCGATATCCGATGACGCAGTTGGTCGATCTTGGTATCGAGATCCTGGAGAACCAGCAGCTGTTCGTGTCCGGGAGCCGCCATCAGCCGTCCGAGCTCGGTGGGGCGGTCGCCGGCGGCGTCGTCGGCGCTGGTGGAGCCGTGGTCGGCGGCGCTGTGGGTGGCGGAGCCGTGGTACCGCCACCGCCATCGGCGTTGGGGGGCGTGATCGGATTGCCGTTCTCGTCGACCGGCACGGGGT
>ERZ888423.3544-NODE-3544-length-10127-cov-6.104150_pt1 | contig 10127 bp, 4 predicted proteins | sample MGYA00520523_ERZ888423 | MGnify/ENA primary metagenome ERZ888423 (study PRJEB32303, sample SAMEA104408611) | aquatic metagenome | biome: Brackish water; feature: Pelagic; material: water | place: Baltic Sea | collected 2014-06-08T10:24:00 | depth 30,27 m ...
CTACTAATGCATCTTTTACACGTCCAAACAATCCAATATACAAAGCCATTGGTCTTGTAAATCCTGTGTGACGCGACCCTTCATGTAAATTATACTTATAATTCGCACCGAAGTAAATTTCCTGTGCTGATTTTTGTCGTTGATAATAGATGCCAGGTAGGATTGAACCACGTGTATTAGCTATTCCAATATTCGCATTTACGAATCCAGATATACGCATGTACAATTTTTCTTCACCATTATTGATGTATGAATAATTTGGTCTGTTAACATGGTAAAATGCTATTCCTCCATTGATTAATCGCTGCTTGTTTTGATTCATATAGCCTGCTCCATTTTTGTAGGTATAAACCAAACCAGCACCCGCATCAAAAAAAGAAAAGCTAGGAGAGTTAAAAACTTCGCCACTTGATAAATTTGGGTTATAAGCGTTTCCGTCATATTGACTTGCCCATTTCCCACCTTCGGGTGAAATTGATCGCTGACCAAAACCTGAATAAATTCCTAAACCTAAGGTGCTAGATTTATCAAGAATTAAATGATAGGCTAAATTCAGGTTGACGTTATTGGTGTTTACTTTTAAATCACCCGCTTGATCATTGTAAAAATTGATTCCTCCAGCGATGATTCCACTTTTGTTACGTTTTTTGTCATTGAAGCGTGCATCAAATGAAGCGGCAATTGTTTTGTAAGGGTCAGCAACACTATTCCACTGACTTCTGTAATTGACAATTCCTTGCAATGGCCCATTTGCACCCGCTAATCCCGGATTTAAGGTCATGGGTGAAAATTCCATGTGCGAAAAGTGAACATCTTGAGCATTTCCGATCAAACTAATACAAGCAAGACCGATACAAAAATAAATTCTAATTAATTTTTTCATGATTCAAGTATTAGCGAACGATTGTTAGATTTCCAGATTCTTCAATTGTAGTTCCATCAAATAAAACTGCATAGATTTTATAGGCATACACCCCAGAATTAACTGGTTTATCTTTGAACATTCCATCCCAGCAAATCGTATTATCAGTAGTTTCAAAAACTTTTTCTCCCCAGCGATTGTAAACTGTATAGTTTAATTCAGCAATACAACCTCCTAAAACACATAATACATTGTTTGAACTTGGCCCAGTGCCATTCGGTGAGAAAACAGTTGGAAGAAATAACTCACCACAATCGATTGGAATGTAAATATTAACTAAAGCAGTTCCGACACAACCATTTGCGTCCGATCCTGTTACGGTATAGGTGATAGATGAAGTTGGTGTAGCAATAGGATCTGATATATCAGTTGCAGATAAACCAGTTGCTGGTGACCATGTGTATGTTGTTGCACCACTTGCATTTAATTGAACGGATTCTCCAGCATTGATTGTTGTTGAAGCGGGAGTTGCTACTATTGTCAAGGTGCCACTTGTAGAAATAACATAATTCTCTAGAACAGAACATCCACTGCCATCAGTGACCTCAAGTGAATAGGTGCCAACTGCAAGACCAGAAATGCCGGAGGTTGTTTCCCCATTCGGCAACCAATCATATGAGTACGTTCCATCACCACCAGTTACTGATGTTGAGATTTGACCTAAGCTAGATCCACAAATAATGTCTGTAATTGTTTCAGTTATGACAATCTGTGTAGGTGAACCGATTATAACATTTACAGAACCAACACAACCTTGATCATCTGTTACTGATGCAGAATAAGTGCCCGCACTTAAATTAGTAGCAGAAACTCCTGACCCTCCACTTGGTGACCAAACATAGGTAAACGGTGCCGTTCCTCCAGTTACATTGATAGTTGCATCACCATCGTTTCCACCATAACAAGAAGCGTCATTGGAAGATGCCAATGTAACTGTTGGACCTCCAATAGAGGTTACGACAATATTGATTGTTTCAGAACAAAGATTTAAATCCTGCACCGTAACAGTGTAAGATCCAGCAGCAATATTAGTTGCACTGGCACTTGAACTCACATTTGGTGACCATGTATATGATAATGTTCCTGTTCCACCTGATGCAATTACAGATGCTGAACCATCAGTGGTTCCGCAATTCGCTGGATTTATGGTTCCTGCAGAAAGTGTTAATTCTGTAGGTTCATTAATTGTGACGGTAGTTGAATTCGAACAACCACCTTGATCTGTTACCGTTACAGTATATGTTCCTGCAGAAAGTGCCGATTGTGACGCTCCTGTTAAACCTCCAGGCATCCAATTGTATGACAATGTTCCTGTTCCACCACTTCCAGAAACTGTTGCTGAACCATTTGTTCCGCCGAAGCAACTAACACCAGTAGAAGTTGAAACAGATATCGAAGGTCCACCACTAGAAGGTACAGTAGTATTGCCAGTAATTTGACAGCCATTCAAATCTGTAACTAAAACTGAATAGGCTCCAGCAGCTAAATTTGTCGCTGTTGCACCTGCGCCACCACTTGGTGACCAAACATAAGAGTAGGTAGTTGTGCCACCCGTTGTAGTTACTGTGGCAGTTCCATTGTTTGCACCACAAGTAGCAGGGGTATTTGCCATTGATACTGAAAGTGCAGCTGCTGGTTGAGTAATTGTTACAGTTCCTGAACCCGGACAAAGATTCGCATCAACGACATTTACAGTATAAGTTCCAGCGGCTAAATTTGATTGTGATGCACCGTTTAAATTACCAGGCAACCAAGTATATGTATATGCTGCTGCGCCACCTGTCGCGTTAACAGTTGCAGAACCTGTGTTATTTCCAAAGCAAGCTACATTAGTTTGGGCAGTAGTGTTTAATGTTATGGTAGGACAAGGGACAGAACCACATGCGGGTAAACCAGAAACACTATTAATCAAAAGTGTTGTTCCAATACCATCCACAATCTGAACTGGGTAAGTGTTCACTGTTTGATTAGTTCCTGTTCCAAAAGCTGTCCAAACAGTTGATGTACAGCTTGTACCAACACTACATGAAATATAAATTGGGCCAATCATAGTAGCAGTACCTCCACATGCAACACAACTTGCTTGGTTATTTATTGGAGTAGTAACTGTTGTTTGATTTGACCAAGTGTATGCAGGTGTCCCATTCGATACCGTTAATGTTCCATTTGTTTCAACACATACTGATAAAGTAGCACATGGGTTAACTACAACAGAAATCGTCTCAGAACCACATGCTAAGGTGTAAGTTATAGTATGAGTTCCTGCTCCTGCGGTGGTAGGATTGAAAACACCTGAAGCATTTACTCCTGGTCCAGACCAAGTACCACCTGATGTTGCTGTAGTAAAAGTAAAAGGGGCATCATTCACACAAAAATCTTCTGGAATGCAAATCGTCGCATCACAACAAGTTGCAGCGATAGGAGCACAGGCTGAAGCAAAAAATGATTGAACACCACCTGATCGGCTGGTAGAATTAGATGTACCTGTTCCACCGCAAGCAATTACATCACCAGCTAAACTTACAACAACGTCATATACTTTAAAACTTGTAGCATAAAAAGCTTGTTGAACTAGTGAAGAATTGAATTTGTAGACTCCTGTTGTAGAACCAACATAAATATTACCGCAATTGTCGATATCGATTCCGCTGTTAGTAACTTGATTTCCGCTCAAAAATACGTTGTTATATCCACCGCCAGGAATTGCCACTGATGATAGTATTGCTCCAGTAGTTAAGGACCTTTTTTGTAATTGGTTACCTCGATGAGTATAAACTGCATTTGCATCTGCTCTGATACCCATAATTCCTGCATTATCGTACCTGAAATCTTCACACTTATAACCATAGCCCATTCCATGGTTGTTTTTGTAAAAACTTGAGCTATTATTTGGACATAAATTGAAATTATCATTCATATATCCAATTGTATCGTGAGTCATAAAATAGTATTTACCATTGGGACCTGCAGCGATAGAACGAACTTCTTCTACATCAGGTGGAAATGCTAAAGTAGGACCATTTGATATGAATTGTTCATTATTAATATTCAAGGTTGATGTATTCACATCATAAATTACCGCATCTAAAACAGGAGGGAATACGGTGCCGCCTGTTCCTCCAATGATAAGTCCAGTTTGATCGCAATTAAATGCAATTGTCCAAAATTCAGCACTTGAAAAAATACCTCCAGGACTAGCATTATTTAACAACATTGCACCTGCAGCACTTACTTTTTGAATTTGAGCAACTGATCCAGCGGTAACATATGAAATCCCCGTTAAATCAACCGCAAATGTACCTAACCAAACATTTGAAGTGTCATAAGGAGTATTATATGTCCATTGAAGTGCTCCAGTTGAATTATATTTTAGAATTTGCATTGGCATAATTCCTCCTAATATGTAGACGTTTCCAGCGCCATCTTTTTCCACTTCCCAAACGACATCCCAATTGGTGTTGAATGCGGGTGTTTGGGTCCATGGATCAATTATTAATGTTTGTGTATTGTCATAATTTCCAACTGAAAAACGGATGGTATTTTGTTCCTGTTTGAAAGATGACGGAATAATATTACTGTTATCGCCTTGGTAGAAAGTAAGTGGAGCATGGTCGATTATTGAACCGAATTCAGTTGGTATATCAATTTTCCCATCCAAAAGTGAAATATCTCGATCAAAGACCATAGCAACATCAGAGGGGTTTGCTCCTGGATGAACGATAATTGCATATTTGATTCCTATTTCAGGATGAACTACATATTCAATGTCAATATTTGAATAAATGTTCTTGTAAGTAAGTTTTTTATATGCTTTAGCATTAGAAACACTAAAATATTCACCTGCTGAGTTCTTAACTGAGTAATTATGGTAATCACTTGTTTCCTCGGATGTTATAAGTTGAGTAGAAGTTGATGGGTTAAGCCATGTCATGTTAACTGCATCTTGTTTAAACATGAATTTCCCAACTAGCTTTTCTTTCGACTTATGGTCAGCGATAGAACTAACAGGTGAGTTCATAATACGCTCTCGTTCGGCACGAGGAATTTTACGCGCTTCCAGAAAATTGTACGAAATTCCTTTCTTACCAAATAAGATTCGAGTTGAACCAAAATCAACAGCATATTCAATTTTACCTGTTGAATTAGTCTCAAATTCATCGAATTGTCCCAAATTCTCAATGAATGATTTACTCTTTGAATAATCTGCTGTCCAGGACGGTTTATCCGAATTTTGAGCATTCAGTTGAGTAATAAAGAAAAGAAAGGTAGTTAGTTGTAGAATTTTCATGATATAAAGTTTAATCATAAGAAAACTATTAACCATCATATTATAACAGTAGTATGTTAGCTGAATGATTAATAGTTCTACAAAAATAAAGAACTATATCATGTTATTTAGAGGGGCTAGCCCCTCAATGTGCAAATATTCAAGTCTTATATAAGTGAACATCCTGTCATTTCAGCAGGTTGATCAATATCTAGTCTGCTCAGAATTGTAGGTGCAACATCAGCTAAAATACCATCTTGCAACCTTAAATTTTCATTCGTAACCAGCACCACTGGAACTGGATTAAGTGAATGTGCAGTGTTTGGAGTTCCATCTGAATTAATAGCATTGTCAGCATTACCATGATCTGCGATGATCAGAAATTCATAACCATGTTTCAAACCGATTTCAACGACTTCTTTTAAACAAGCGTCGACTGTTTCTACAGCTTTTACAATTGCAGAATAAACACCTGTATGCCCAACCATGTCTGGATTAGCAAAATTGAGACAAATGAAATTAGGCTTTTTTGTTTCTATAAAGTCAACAATTTGGTCACGGACTTCAAATGCACTCATTTCGGGCTGTAAATCATAGGTAGCAACTTTCGGAGAATTTACCATTATGCGATCTTCGCCTTCGAACACAGTTTCTCGTCCACCACTAAAAAAGAAGGTTACATGTGGATATTTTTCAGTTTCAGCAATTCGAACTTGTGATTTACCCTCTTTTGATAAAACCTCACCAAGTGTCATTGAAAGATTGTCTTTTTCGAAAATCACCTTGATTCCCTTGAAAGTAGCATCGTAATTTGTCATAGAATAATAATGCAAATCTAACGGTACCATCTTGAATTCATCAAATGCGGTTTGGGTCAAAACGGTGGTTATTTCTCTTGGACGATCGGTTCTGAAATTGAACGAAATTACAACATCTCCATTTTCAATTTTAGCCAATGGTTGACCATTTTCTTCAATGATACACGGTTCAATAAATTCATCTGTTTTATTGTTTGCATAAGAAGATTCTATAGCGTCGGTAGCAGATGAAAATGCTTGACCATAGCCATGCACCATAAGGTCGTAAGCTTTTTTCACACGTTCCCAGCGATTGTCTCTATCCATTGCAAAATAGCGTCCGACAATTGATGCAATTTTACCTGTTGTATTTTTTATTTGGTCTTCCAGTTCTTTAATGAAGCCTAATCCGCTTTTAGGATCGCAGTCACGGCCATCGGTAAAAGCATGAATGAAAACATCCGACACTCCATGATTTTTCGCCATTTCACACAAAGCATAGATGTGTTCTTGATTGCTATGAACTCCACCTTTTGACACAAGCCCAATTAAGTGCAATTTAACACCCTTTTCTTTGGCTGTTTTCATTGCATCAATTAGAACCTCATTTGTAAAAAAATCGCCCTCTCGAATGGATTTATTGATACGTGTCAATTCTTGATAAACAATTCTACCTGCACCAATATTCATGTGACCGACTTCTGAATTACCCATTTGACCATCAGGCAAACCAACATCTTCACCACTTGTTTTTAGGGTCGCATTGGGATATTTGCTTAATAAACTATCCATGAATGGAGTGTTCGCATTATATATCGCATCTGATTTCGAATGATCACCGATGCCCCAACCGTCTAGTATGATTAAACCAATGTTATTTGTCATTTGTGAGAATTATTTCAAAATTGGCGCCAGTTGGCGTATTGTTTTTATAGGTGATTCTTCCTTTCAAGAGACGAACAAATTCTGCTACAATAAATAGTCCCAAACCACTACCTTTTTGCGAGCGTATTTCTTCTGATTCAACTCTATAAAACTTGGAAAAAATTTCTTTGGTATTTTCTTTCAATATACCAGGACCATTATCTTTTACCCCACAGACAATAGAATTATTGTTTTGACTTAAGTAAACTTCAATTTTAGCATCCGGTCCAGCATATTTACTAGCGTTTTCAATTAAATTATTAAAAATGGTTTCAATCAAAAATCCATCACTTTGAATGCTAATGGAAGGTGAAATGTCATGAATTAATTCCTGTTGAGGGTTGAATTTTTTAAAACGATTGATGACGTTTTCGAGAAGCTGGCTTAAATCAACCTCTTCTTTTACCATTTGTAAGGCATTATTCTCTATTCGCGAAGCATTTAGAATATTGTCAATCATTAATTCTAAGCGATCACTTTCTGAAAGTGCTTTTTGAACAATTTCCTGTTTTTGTTCGTTGCTTAATTCGCGTTTACCAATTGTTTGAAGAAATAGCTTGTTAGCAGCAATGGGTGTTTTTAATTCATGTGTAACAGAAAGCAAGAAGTTCTTTTGACGCTCGGCTAGCTTTAAATCTTTTCGAATTGAATTTTGAATTTTCCAAAAACCAAGAATAAGCAGAAAGAAAAATACAAGTCCCTCACCGATAATCATCAGAACGCGTTTGGGTAACTTTCCTTCATCACCGCTCAATTCCTGAGTAAGTTCAATGAGATGATAACCCCACCAAACAAATTGTAGCACGACATATACAGCGAGAATATAAAGAATTATCGTTGTTTGTCTTTTCATGTTTTAAGAATTAATATGCTCTTTCGTTCTTGCCTTCAACCCAATTCATGAATGCTCGATTGACTACTTTATTTCCTCCTGGTGTTGGATAATTTCCAGTAAAGTACCAATCACCAAGATTATTTGGACAAGATGCATGCAGGTTTTCTACCGTTTGGTATACGATTTCAACCTTCGCATTAATCGCTGGTGGTGTTAACATTTCAGCAATCTTCGCAGAAATTTCTTCATTCGTAAAAGGAGCATAGATTTCCTTTACATAATTACGAATTTGTTCTTTCGGCAAATTGGCTTGTTCTTTACACTTGGTATAGACCTCTTGTATAATATGCTCTCGACCTGTTTCCTTCAGTAAATTAATTGTGGCCTCGAATGCAATGAAATCGCCCATCTTCGCCATGTCAATTCCATAACAATCGGGAAATCTAATTTGAGGTGCTGATGAAACAACTACAATTTTTTTCGGATCTAAACGATCTAAAATTCTTAAAATACTTTGCTTCAAGGTTGTACCTCGAACAATACTATCATCGATTACAACAAGATTATCTTGATGCCTTTTAACACTACCATAAGTAATGTCGTATACATGCGCCACAAGGTCATCGCGGGATTCATCTTGCGTAATAAACGTTCTTAATTTCGCGTCTTTAATGGCGATTTTTTCAATTCGTGCACGCTGGTATATAATCTCAGCGATTTGTTCATCCGTTGGATTGGCGCCTAAAGCACGAATTTGATTGAACTTACGATCGTTTAAATAGTCTTCTAATCCTTTGATCATTCCATAGAACGAAACTTCAGCTGTATTAGGAATAAAAGAGAAAACAGAATTATCTAAATCGTGATCAATTGCATCAAGAACCTGCGGAACAATCATTTTCCCAAGGAGTTTACGCTCATTGTAAATTTCTATGTCATTTCCGCGTGAAAAATAAATGCGTTCGAATGAACATTTTAAAGGTTGTGCATCCGGTTGATTGATAAGCGTTTCGGTAACATGACCATTCTTTTTGATGATCAGGGCATGACCAGGAGTCAATTCACGAATTTGTTCACTTTTTAAGTTGAAAGCCGTTTGAATTACAGGTCGTTCGGAAGCTACAACACAGATTTCGTCATCCTCATACCAATATGCAGGACGAATACCTGCTGGATCTCTCAATACAAATGCATCGCCGTGACCAAATAATCCAGCCATTGCATAACCACCATCCCAATCTTCTGATGCTCTTTTTAAAATGCGCTCAACATCTAATGTTTCAGCAATTTTTGAGTAGATATCAGCATTACTGTATCCAAGTTTTTTATACTGAGAGAACATTTCTTCGTTCTCGTTGTCTAAAAAATGTCCTATTTTCTCAAGAACTGTTACTGTATCTGATTTCTCTTTTGGATGTTGTCCTACTTCAACTAAAACATCGAATAACTCATCAACATTCGTTAGGTTGAAGTTTCCAGCAACTACTAAATTTCTAGTAATCCAATTATTTTGTCTTAAGAAGGGGTGACAACTTTCAATCGAATTTCTTCCGAAAGTTCCATAACGTAAATGACCTAAAAACAACTCACCAGTAAAACCAGCATGTTTTTTTAAGTAGTCAACATCTTTTAATTTACTTGGATCTTCCTCGCCGATTTCTTCGAAACGAGCATTGATATAATCAAAGATATCTTGAATTGGTTTGCTGTGGATCGAACGGTATCTTGAAATGTAACGTTCACCTGGTTGCATGTCCATTTTAATATTGGCTACACCAGCACCATCTTGTCCCCGGTTGTTTTGCTTTTCCATTAATAAATGGAGCTTATTCAAGCCATAAAAAGCCGTTCCGTATTTGTCCAGGTAAAACTGAAGAGGTTTTTTTAAACGAATAAGTGCTATTCCGCACTCGTGTTGTATTGCATCACTCATCGACGATAGAAGAATTGAGGTGCAAAGTTACATTTTTATTGAACGGATTAAGTGAAAAAAATGTGAATATTTATCCACTAAAAAGCAACCAATTTGAGTTTAAAAGAGTTTAAGATATAAAACAACATGTAAACAAGCTATTATATTGATTTTTCAGTAGCTAGGTTTTGATTGAAATGTTGTAAATTCGACCTGAATGAATGTTTTGAAATACATATTTTTGTTTGTCATGCTTTGTGCTAATACTTTGCAGGCTCAAGAGGTATGGATGATTCCCAATAAAGGTCAATGGGATGAGCGTATTGTATACAATGTTGAATTAGTCAACGGCAATATGATCATTGAAAAAGACGGGTTCACCTTCAGTCTGTCTGATATCCGTTCAAAAGTGGGTCACAATCATGAAGGGGAAGAAGATCACCAGGATGATGAATTAATTCATGCGCATG
>ERZ888423.3546-NODE-3546-length-10122-cov-19.300089_pt1 | contig 10122 bp, 5 predicted proteins | sample MGYA00520523_ERZ888423 | MGnify/ENA primary metagenome ERZ888423 (study PRJEB32303, sample SAMEA104408611) | aquatic metagenome | biome: Brackish water; feature: Pelagic; material: water | place: Baltic Sea | collected 2014-06-08T10:24:00 | depth 30,27 m ...
ATTTACCCTTGAATGAACGCCCTATTAACAAATATTGGTCTTGGGATCGAATTTTACGTTCTATTTTTATTAAGCAAGCAGATGTGCTACAGGGATTGTATTTATTTGAGGAGAACTTTGAGTCCGAAACCATTCGCGAAAATTTCGATTTTTACGAGCCTAAAACGGTCCACGAGTCATCCTTGTCACCTTGCGTTCATGCAATTTTAGCTGCGAAACTCGGGAAGATCGATAAAGCATATGAGCTATATTTACGAACGAGTAGGTTAGATTTAGACGATTACAACCACGAGGCTGATGAAGGGCTTCACATCACAAGCATGGCTGGCACATGGATGAGTTTAGTCGAAGGCATGGCAGGCGTTCGGATTACCGAATCGAGCCTGTCTATTAATCCCATTATTCCTAAATCTTGGTTGAGTTATCGTTTTCAAATACGCTATCAAAACAATCCCATATCGATTTCTGTTTCTCAAATCGCCACTGAATTAAAGAACTTGGGTGAAAACAATATATCAGCCTACTTAAAGAACCAACTTTATACCCTTAAAAAAAATGAAAGCATTACCGTTTAAAGGATTTCTTTTGGTCGTATTTCTTATTTGGGGATCGACTTTAAATGCTCAGGTTAATCCAACCAACAGGCAGTTAGTCTTACAGGGTTTTTGGTGGGACTATTGGAACGCTAATTTCCCCAACGGTTGGTCAAATTATTTGGCTGAATTAGCACCGAGATTAAAGGATATGGGCATTGATGCGGTTTGGATTCCACCCACAATAAAAAATACAGGAACTAATAGCGTTGGGTATGCACCTTTCGACCATTACGATTTAGGAGATAAATACCAAAAAAATAGTGTAAAAACAAGGATGGGAGACAAGGATGAATTGCTACGAATGGTTGCTGTTTTAAAAGCCAACGGAATAGAGGTAATTCAAGATATTGTATTAAATCACATCACCGGAGCTGGTTCTGCTAGCAGTGGTGGTGGCGGGCAAGATGTGTCTGCTTTAGATGATGGAACAACCAATAAGTATAAGAATTTCCGCTATGCATGCTATGCCACTAGCGCAATCAATGAATCCGCGACGAATTATTTAAGTCGTGCTGGTCGATTCTCTAAAAATTGGCAGAATTTTTATCCTAACAACAACAATATATGTTGCACCAATGACATAAATTCTCCTTTTTGGGGCCCTGATATTTCATATGAAAGCAATGCCTTCGGATTGAGTGGCAATGCAAGCTACAACCCAAGTCAAACCAGTGATTACATGCGATCGGGAATGAGGAATTGGTTGATATGGTACAAAAAACAAGTGGGTTGGGATGGAGTTCGTATTGATGCGGTTAAGCATTTTCCAAACTATATCACTGAAGATTTTTTATGGAATTTACAAAATAATGCCCTGTGGGCAAATGGAACGAACAATATGTTTGCGGTTGGTGAGTATGTGGGGAATATGTCAGAGTTAGATAATTGGGTCAATTCCGTTCAAAATAGAGCAGGAACCTTTGATTTTTCCCTGCGTTTTGCCCTGCAAGATGTGATCACTCAAAATGGGAATTATAATTTAGGTAGTATTCCAAGTGCTCAACAGACCAATCGACAGAGGACCGTTCCTTTTGTCAATAACCATGACACTTACCGCCCCACATTGAACACGGTTGGTAATATTACTGGATGGAATGCGGGTTCGCAAATTGGCAGTCAAATAGAGGTTGTCAATCCTCGTGCTAGTATTGCCTATGCCATTGCGCTTGCGGTTGATGGGGCACCTGAACTATTTTTTGAAGACTTGTTCAATATTGGATACAACGGCAATCGTTTCAATCACCACCCGAGTGATATTTCTGAGCTAACGACTCACTCCGATATTGAAAATATAGTATGGTGCCATCAGAACCTCCATTTTAAAGAGGGTGCTTACCTCGTGCGTCTACAAGCACAGGATGCATTGGTTTTAGAACGTTCAGGAAAGGCATTGATTGCTGTTAATGACCATTTTACAATTTGGCAAAACGTAACGGCCATGCAGACATCTTTTGCTGATGGAACGATTTTAAAAGATTATTCTGGTGCCCATGGTAATACTCAAATTACAGTATCGAATGGGGGTAAGGTAGATTTCACTATTCCACCCTGCGATGGAACGGCTCCGGAAGGGAGGAAGGGATATTGTATTTGGGCGCCGGTAGGACAAAGCACCAATTATATCCGTCCAGCTAAGTACACGACACAGGAATGGGAAATGGACGATGATTTGGGAGATAGTGGTATAGCTTCTTTACAACAAGGCGGAAAACTACCTGCGAATAGTAGAACCTGTAGGGTAGTGGGACGTGTTTTTTGCGATACAGCAACGACTGTCACCATCAATTTGTATCCATCTCAACCCACATTACCCATAACCATAGAATTATTAGATGCTAACTGTGAAATCGTAGACACGTTATCAGGTTCTGGGAACTTGACTTTTAGCTATTCTGTAGGCCAAGTAGGCTGGCATACGATAAGGATTAGAAATGGTACAGATAATCAGATAGGTCAAAAATGCTGGGTGAAAGCAAACTATAAAGCGCCACAAATTGTAAATACAGCTGTGGTAAAGAATAAGTGCGCATGTTCTTCAATTGCTGGTATTAATGAAATCCAAGGCATGGAAGTTTCAATCTATCCAAATCCTGCTATAGACGAATTATATTATGAATTTGGCAGTAAGCTAAATGATAACTATAGAATTCAAATTATTGATTTGGAAGGAAAAATTCTTTATACAGAGAGCACATCTAATTCAAACGGTAAAATTGAAGTTTCAGCAATTAAAAATGGATATTATTTCTTCACTATTTTAAATTCAAGCGGCGAATTTGTAGTCAAACAGTTTACAAAGTATTAATTTATTTATTCAATCAATTTGAATTTGATTGAAATTTGACTGTGTTGAAAATACTTTTAGAAATCTTATCTATAATTTATTTTATACCTTAAAAATTAGTCCTGTTTTACCTTTTATAAGAAGGATATTAGAAATGTTTGTATCTTTTTTGGTAAATTATCCCTTATCAAATTACCCCCAGTTAAAAATTCAAACTTTCTTAGAGTTCTATTATCCATGCCGTTTTTCCCGGAATAGTTAATGTTTTCTGTGAAAAATCTACGGATAGGTCACTTAAAATCTCTTTTCTTATTGGAACGCTTTTGAGTTGAGATACATCGAGTGACTCCTCGAATCGATCTAAGTTGATCTTTTGCTCATCCAATGAATTATTTAATACTACCATTACGCGTTTTGAACTTTGAAGGCCATTTTCACCTTCTTGAATTCTGAAATAGACATATACATTATTTTCTGGTACATACTGAACCAGTTTGCCTTCATGAATGACTACTTGATTTTTGCGCCAATTCAATAGTTTTTTTGTGAACTGAAAGTAGGCCTCTTGTTCAGGAGTTCTTCCCTCTCTAACATTTCTTCGTTTATCATCGTTGGCATAAAAAGCCGTTTGCTTGTCAGTTTCCCATCCTCCAGGAAAATCTCTTCGGATATCCGCATCTCCCACTTCCTTGGATCCTTTCATTCCGATTTCAGAACCATAATAAATCTGTGGTATTCCCCTAGTTGTTGATAGTAAGGTAAGGGCTAGTTTATAATCTGCCAGGTTCGGACATATCTCGTTAAATCTTTTGGTGTCATGGTTTTCCATAAAGACCAATAAATTATTAGGATCAGCATAAAGAAAATCGTTGACGAAATTTTCATAAATACGCACCATTCCTTGATCCCACCCTTGTTTTGTTTCGTTGAATGCTTGAGTGATTGCATCGTGTAGGGTGAAATCCATCACCGAAGGCAAACTACTATTGTATGATTCAAGAGCACCAATGGGACTTTCTTTTTGCCAATAAGAAATTTGCGCTTGGTTATGAAGCCAGATTTCGCCAACGACATTTAAATTGGGGTATTCCTCCATAATGGCTTGCGTCCATTTGGCAATGGCTTGTTTATCATTATAAGAATAAGTGTCAACCCTAAGGCCATCTAGGCAGGCAAACTCTATCCACCAAAGCGTATTTTGAATCAAATAATTCAATAATAAAGCATCCGATTGGTTCATATCCGGCATGGAGGTGTCGAACCAACCATCTTCGGAGGCTCTGACGTCACTTTCAGATGCATAGGGATCCATTTGTGTGCTGGTGCGGTAACTTGAGCGCGTAAAAGTAGGGAATTCATGAATCCATGTTTTAGTTGGCAAGTCCTTCATCATCCAATGCTTACTAGACCAATGGTTAGGGACCTCATCTTTGATCACTTTTAAATTTTGACGGTGCGCTTCTAGCACCATTTCCTTAAACCAAGAATTGTTGCCATACCTTGGATCTACTTTATACAAATCAGATTGAGCATAACCGTGATAGGAATATGTAGGTTCATTATCCTCTAGCAAGGGGGTCGTCCAAATGGTTGTTGCTCCTAATTCCTTGATATAATTTAAATGCTCTATTATTCCCTGAATATCTCCACCATGGCGACCGCCTGGTAAATCGCGATTACCTGGTTCTGTCATCCCCACGTAGGTGTCTTGACCTGGATACAAGTTCGCAAAACGGTCAGGCATCAACAAGTAAATCACATCCTTAGACGAAAATCCCTCTCGATTAGCTGATTGATAGATTCGTTCTTCCAATTTGAATTCAAAACGCGCCACTTCCTTCTTCTTTTTATCAGATAAAATAATTGGATATGTCCCTGCATTTTTATCTTGAGTTTCAACAGTAATAAAGAGGTAATTCGGATTTTCAGTTTTAATAATACCAAGCACATTCAATCCTTTTACACTTGGGGTATAATTTGCAATTTGTGGTCCATGAAGCAAAACTTGAACTTGATGGTGCTTCATGCCTACCCACCAATTACCTGGCTCGACATGACTCAAATTAATTTTCTGAGCGTATCCTTGCCATGCAAAGGCCATTGAAAAAGCGAAGAAAAATCTAATCATCATGGTTCTATTGAATATAATTGTCGGGTACTTCCGTCGCTATACCGCACCAAATAAACTTGATTTGCAGGTGGTTCTGGTAAAACGCGACCAAGTACATCATAGTATGAAACTGGAATTGGAATATCTAAATCAATGGATTGAGTCAAACTGAGTGAGCAAGGATTCGCCAATCCTAAGTATGAGGATTGACTTAATGCCGACGAACGGCGCAAAGTAACGTGCTCACTTAGGCTAACAGGTATGTGGCTGCCCCAATCCTGAGTAATGGCAGACATAAAATCAGAATTGGTAAATCCATAGTCTAGTCCTTTGTATGTATCCGCAAGTGCAGACGGCGCGATAATATCTTGAGTTTGGCTCCAAACAGAAAGCAAGAAAGTTGGATTAAAAAATTGTTGACAGTGTAAATCAATATAATAAGAAAATCTGTCTTTAAAGTAAGGCACTTGCATTAAACGATTGTACAATGGGCGTTGAGTATTGGAGGATGCCCAGGTGTAAATATTGCGTGTTTGCCAATTAATAGAAAACCAATCTACACCGAAGGTATTGTCTAAATCGTACTCAATGAACACGAACTTACTATCTGATGGCCTTTGGTAGAGGTAAAAATTATTTTTATTTCCGATGTAGCCATCCCAATGGGCGGCCAATACCTCAAGCGCCATAGTTTTTAGACAAAGGTCCACATCCAATACTTCTTGAATGGCGCAAGGAAATTCTGCATTAGAAGTGTTATTTAAAACTTCTATAAAATGAATTAATCCTGAATAATCATTCAGATCTTCGTTGGTTTTAAGTTCATACAGTGGGACATAAGCATTGGGGGTGCTACCCAAATTAGTCAAATCAGCGCCATAACGCGCCTTGTATAAATTACCGCCAGCGTCTTCAATAAACCGAGCTTCTAAAAACTGATCGTCAAAGTGTTCAACATTGAGATATAACCCTTTATAGGTTCCGTTTATATACAATTCAATATAAGAACTTCGCGCAACAGGACAAGTAGCCCATCGTAACATTTCATGACATGTACGAGCACGCATGATGGAAACGTCGTTGTGTTCTCCGTTGAGATTCATGGATTTTAAATCTTTCCACTTCTGACCAGGTACATAGCTATTAAAGTCTAATTTAAACGACTTTTTAGCGGATTGTAAAGAGGTATTTCCGCGCAGCCGAATGCCTATGGAGGTGAGTGTATCTGAAAGAGTACTACTTATATAAATGAACGATGCGGGAAATTCGTAACTTGAGCCCGAACTATCGCCAACCATGGTATTAAAATGTTGGGGGCTCATGGTGATGTAAATTTTCGCTACCTCACCTTGTTTAAAGGCAGCCGAATTAGCAGGATGCACCAATTGTGAAAAAGAACCGAAGGAAAAAGCTAAAAATAGAACAGAGAATAAAATCCTCATTTTACTATAATTTTTGAAGTGAATTGATTTCCTAGATGCAGTACTATCAAATACGTTCCTGGGGGGAACTGTATATTTTTCCAATCCACGGTATTCACCCCATTATTAGAAATGCCTTTTTGAGAAACTACTAGTTGACCTTCAGAAGCATACCATTGAATCTCGTAGGGCAGAAAGCCATCTGCGTTGAAGGATAAACTCAAGCTTTCATCAAAAGGAATAGGATAAACCTTAAACTCAAAAGCTTCGGTCTCCAATTCTTCTAAACTCGCCACGGAGGTAATGTATGGTTTAGGTAATTTGATATCGGTGTATATGCGGTACTCGCCAGCTTGTAAAACGATTCCGCTGTTCACGTTACTGACATTGAGGCTATCTCCTGAAAAATATTCATACCACCAACCGGTATGCTGAAAAGCAGGAAGGGCTGAAGCCACGTTTACATCTACATTCACCAATGAAATTCCGTTCATGCTAGAATGATTCATAATCATGCGTTTGATACCTGCTCCTAAACTGGCTTGAAAATTCAAGGAGCGAAAAGTTTCGTAATTGTTGCGCAAGGCCAAAGTTGCTTTATAAACATCGAGTAGTTGTTGGCGTCGGGCTTGTTGTAAATAGTTCCAAAGAATTGGTTTATTACAAACACGACAAGGATAATCTATTGAAATATCGTAGCCGATTTCACCAAATTGCCAGATCATTCTCGGACCAGGTTGGGTCAAGAAGCTCACTGCTAAACCCTGCATTCTTCCCAAAGCGGTATAAGGATCTTTAGCATTGTGTGAAGGATTTGTCATGTTTCCATAGGTGATGGCTTCGAACATCAATCTTTCTTCATCATGACTTTCCATGTAGGTAATGAGGTGTGGCAATGACCAAGCTCTGTTGGTATAGATGCCGTTCATTAAACTCGAATTAGCGATATAACCTTTGGCAGCATTTTGATAGCCAGAAGTAACGTTTCCCCATAGCATCATTCCGTATTCGGCTAATTGCTTTTCTTCCGAGTTATCACACCAATGTTCTAAAATTACATAAGCGTTTTGCTTCACTGACCAAATGGAATCTGCCATTCTTTTAAGGATGTTTATTCGAGTTGTACTAAAGCCATTCCCATTGTTTATAAATCCTTTGGTGTAGTCGAATCTGAAACCATCAATATTATACTCATTTAACCAATAAGTATTCACTTGATCAATATAGTCTTTTGTAGCTTGACGAGTATGATCAAAATCATACCCCCAACAATAAGGTTCGTGTGGACAAATAGCATTAAACCAAGGACTGTTTGCTGCGGGACGATTGTTAACCGCATCCCAATACATATTTACCATTGGATTTTGACCAAATGCGTGATTTAAAACCATATCAACGATAACGGCAATTCCGCGACCGTGACATGAATCAATAAATTCTTTAAACTTCTCTGGTGTCCCATAATATTTATCCAAAGCCATGTGGAATGAAGGGTTATATCCCCAACTTTCGTTGTTTTCAAATTCTCCAGGGGGCATTAATTCAATTGCATTAATTCCTAATTTGTCTAAATATCCTAATGTATCTATTAAGGTTTGGTAATTTCTTTTTTGAACAAAGTCTCGAACAAGTAACTCGTAAATTAATAAATTCTTATTTTCAGGAGCAGTAAAGTTGGTATTTTGCCAATTGTAAGCTGGCGAACCAGGATGCATAACTGTTACAAATCCCGTTGTTAATCCCGTCGGGTATGGGTGGGGATTAGGGTAGGTTAATACACCAATAGAAACATCATTATTTTTATCTAAAATAACTGGACTCATTGGATCAGCAATTTTTATAAGGCCATCAATATAGTACTGATAAGCATACTTTTGACCAGGGATTAAATTACCGATGGTTTTCCACCACTTTGAGGAATCAAGTGAGCAGTACATATGATAAGAAGCAGAGGGCAACCAATTATTAAAATCTCCAAGTACATACACGTTATTTTTTTCGGGGGCATATAATTGAAGAAGTACTGTGCTATCGTTTAAATAATTGATGCCATTTTTTGTTCCCTCAGGAGGGTTTTGATAAATCACTTGTGGATTTACCGTATAAAATACACTGTCTTCAACGATAGAGATCCCATTATCAGCGACGAGGTTGAGCCAATGGCTACCTTGATTGAGAGCAGTATGATTGTGATTTAATACCAAACCATTTGTTGAAGTACTCAGCAAAATGCCATCTTCATATAAACTTAAAGAACTCGGCTGATTCGCTTCTGCTTGAATTGAAATCGTTTGATTTAGATTAACGATAAGACCGTTGTTAGGATGAAAGATTGCTGCTTGTAAACCACCATTTGTTGGATAAACATCATAATAAATATCACTACCATCTGCACTTCTCCCAACAATAGTACCTGAGGCATTTCTAAATACAAAAGCTAATTTAAGCAAGTTAGTTCCGTTTGGAAAGCCATAAAATTGCGGGATATTAATCGTTATGGAATGTTTATTATTCCCCAATGAAGTCATTAGAACATTTTGATCGGGAGTACCCCAAACCCCTTGAACAAACTGCCAATTTGCTGGAGAAGTACTTGTTGATGTAATTAATCCTGCATGACAATAAACAGGTGTAACTCCGACCAATGCTGCATTGCCTTCAGAAGCATCATAAATAACTGTAATATTATCATTACTCGTTGGAAAAGAAGGATTTATATCTAATATCTGAGCTGTGATATGATAAGAGTAAAAAAGAAAAATAAAGAATATAAACAATACTTTCATAATGAATACTAAAAAACGCTATAAAAAAGGTAAAAAAAAGCCTAAGTTTTACTTAGGCTTCTTTAGGCTAAAAAATGGATTAATTTTTAATGATTTTTCCAAATGCAGTATTTTCACCTGCTGTAACTGTGTAAAAATAAGAGCCTCCAACTAAAGTTGCAGCATCAATCATATTTGTTATGGACGGATTAACTGATTTTGACATAATCACTTTACCTGCTAAATCAACTAAAGTAAATACTGCTTCAGTAGCATCATTTAAATTAAATTTAACATGAATTGCATCTGAAACTGGATTAGGATAAACAGCTAAGTTAGTAATGGCATTTTCTACTATACCTACATTACAAACTGAGGCACAATTATCCCAACAATAAGTAAGGGTTATATTAGATGCTGGAATTTCTAAAGTTCTATTGATATTCCCAGCGCCATCATCTACACCACAACCAGCGGTAGCAATTGTATTTAAAGGATCAGTACCCTCATTGTTACCCCAGTTCCCGTTAACGAACTTGTAAAGTTGCAATTGTCCAACTGAACCTGCAGGATAATCTATCGTTAACGACCAAATATTATTTCCTAAATCAGTCATACCAGAAGTTGCTGTCGTAGGCGACCAGTCCGCCATCGGTGCACCTGCAACCGTACCACTATTTGATGAAAAATCACCAGCAACTCTAATACCAGTTGCGTCAATAGGAACCGCTCCCATAACATAATAAGAAACATCTACTTGAAGTGTTACTGATGATTGGCCAAATGCCAAAAAGCCTACAAAAATAGAGGCAAAAAATGTAATTGTTTTTTTCATAATAAAAGATTTAAATGGTTAATAAATTAATAATATAAATGTGATGTAAAATTATATTTTTTTTTTGAAAATGCAATTTTATATCAACTAAAAACTTTATTCAAATGATAA
>ERZ888423.3548-NODE-3548-length-10121-cov-14.724618_pt1 | contig 10121 bp, 11 predicted proteins | sample MGYA00520523_ERZ888423 | MGnify/ENA primary metagenome ERZ888423 (study PRJEB32303, sample SAMEA104408611) | aquatic metagenome | biome: Brackish water; feature: Pelagic; material: water | place: Baltic Sea | collected 2014-06-08T10:24:00 | depth 30,27 m ...
TTCTCAACTTCAGTTACAAATGCGCCCTTGGTGCTGCCGTGTGAGGCTGCCGCAGAGATAGCACGCAGAAGTTCCTGGGTATATGGCAAAGAAGCTTCAACGCGTTGCTGCGCTTTTACGAACCGCGAAGAAGCAATGAGCTCCATGGCTTTCGTGATCTTCTTAGTCGACTGAACGGACTTAATCCGTCGTCGATATACCCGTAGTTGAGCGCCCATGTTACGCCTTGACCTTCACAATCTGAGCAATGTCAACGTCATCTTCATCGATCGCTGCAACAGGTGCGTCATTAACGAGCGAGTGACCAGCAGTTGTGCGGAACTGCTTTTTGAAGTCGCCGATTGCTTTTTCAAGTTGGCTAACGTTCTCATCTGATAAATCAGTTGTGCTTCGAATGGACTCAAAGATTGCGCTGTGATTGCGATCAACGTGATCTAGGAACTCAGCATCAAAGCGACGAATGTCTTCAACAGGCACATCATCGATGTTTCCTGAAGTTCCAGACCAAACGGAAACTGCTTCGCGCTCCATTGACTGTGGCTGGTATTGCCCCTGCTTTAGTAACTCAACAAGACGTGAACCACGAGCCAACTGCGCTTTAGAAGCAGCATCAAGATCGGAACCAAAAGCAGCGAATGCTTCAAGTTCGCGGTACTGAGCTAAGTCAAGACGTAAGCGACCGGCTACCTTCTTCATCGACTTAGGCTGCGCAGAACCACCCACGCGGGATACCGAAATACCTACGTTGATCGCCGGGCGAATACCTGAGTTGAACAAGTCCGACTCCAGGAAGCACTGACCATCTGTAATCGAAATTACGTTTGTTGGAATGTAAGCCGAAACGTCGTTTGCCTTTGTTTCAATGATTGGAAGTCCAGTCATTGAACCAGCGCCAAGTTCGTCAGAAAGCTTTGCGCAACGCTCTAGCAAACGGGAGTGTAAGTAGAAAACGTCACCTGGGTAAGCTTCGCGACCTGGTGGACGGCGAAGCAATAGTGATACTGCGCGATAAGCCTCAGCTTGCTTTGAAAGGTCATCAAAGACGATCAAAACATGCTCGCCCTTGTACATCCAGTACTGGCCAATGGCAGAACCGGTGTAAGGAGCTAGGTATTTAAAACCAGCAGGGTCAGATGCCGGAGCGGCCACGATAGTGGTGTATTCCATCGCGCCAAATTCTTCAAGAGCGCCTTTAACTGCAGCAATGGTTGAACCCTTCTGGCCGATAGCAACGTAGATGCACTTAACCTGCTTCTTCTTGTCACCAGACTTCCAGTTCTCGCGTTGGTTCAAAATTGTGTCAATCGCAACTGCAGTCTTACCAGTCTGGCGGTCACCAATGATTAGCTGGCGTTGGCCGCGACCAATTGCAGTCATTGCGTCGATGGCCTTAAGACCAGTCAACATCGGTTCCTTAACTGGTTGGCGCTGCACAACAGTTGGTGCCTGGGTCTCAAGTGCCCGGCGACCATCAGCCACAATCGGGCCAAGGCCATCGATTGGATTGCCTAGTGGATCAACGACGCGACCAAGAAAGCCATCACCAACTGGAACCGAAAGAATTTCGCCAGTGCGCTTAACGCTCTGACCTTCAGCGACTTTGGAGCCGTCGCCAAGAAGCACAGCGCCAATTTCACGAACATCAAGGTTTAATGCCAGACCCTTAAGTCCGCCTTCAAACTCGAGAAGTTCGTTAGTCATGGCCGAGTGCAAGCCTTCAATTCGCGCAATACCGTCACCGGTCTGCGTTACTTGTCCAACTTCTTCGCGCGAAGTGCCAGCTGCAAACGACTCAACATTGCGAGCGATTGCATCGCGGATCTCATCCGGGCGGATCGAGAGTTCCGTCATGGTGTCCTGCTTTCTTCTTGTTAGTTCGTGCTTATTGGTGCTTGGTTAATAGTTTCTTAGCTTGCTTAAGCCAGCAGAGTTCTGCGAGCACTTTCCAGTCGAGCGGATATAGAGCCATCGATGACTTCTTCACCAATGGTTACTGCTATCCCACCCAAAACTGATGGATCAATGGCGACATTAATCCGAACATCTTTACCTGTGAGTTTTGATAATGCTGCAGATAACTTACGAGTTTGCTCCGCATCAAGGGCGACTACAGAGCGCACTTCTGCGACAACTTGATTGCGTTGTGCTGCAGCCAAGTTGCCAAGAGTTGCAAGTACCGAATCAACGCGTCGACCGCGCAAGTGTCCGGCAACGTATTTGATTAAGTCCAAAGTGATTGCATCGACTTTGCTTCCTAGCAAATCACCGACAATGGCTGCCTTAGCTATCGAGCTTAGGGCTGGATCAGTGAGTGTCATCTGAAGCTCGGAAGAAGCCTGGACTGCTCTTCCGAAGTGGAACAATTCGTTCTCAACTCGATCGAGAGACCCTGCTTTGTCGGCAGCAACAAATGCAGCTTGCGAGCCAAGAAGTTCAGCAGCATCAACTAGATCCTCACCAGATGACCAGCGGGCTGCTGCAAGTTCGCCGAGAACTTCCTGAGTGCTTGCGCTAACTTTCTTGCCAAACACATCCTTGATAAGAGATGTCCTAACAGAAACTGGCTGGCCACTATCTGCAAGGTTTTGCCGCAGCGATTTCTCGTTTGCCAATATGTCGGCAGCCGCAAGTAACTCAGCACTCAGGGCTGACAGATCGCCCTGACTTGAACGGGAGCGCATTGACTCCTGTACTAATGCCAAACTATTGCGGGATGCGCCGATCATTTATTTGCTGCCTCATTCTCAAGGTCAGCAATAAAACGATCAACCGAGGCCCGAGCTCTGGCATCATCGGTTAGAGATTCCCCAACGACTTTGCCGGCCAAAGTAAGCGCTAGCTCACTGACATCACGACGAAGAGTTGTCATTGCTTGCGAACGTTCGGCTTCAATTTGGGCTTGAGCTCGCTCAGTAACTGTGGCTGCAGCAGCTGCGGCTTCCCCGCGTGCGGCTTCGATCATTCCGGTTTTTTCAGCTTGTGCTTCGGCTCGAATGTTTGCAGCTTCGGTCCGGGCATCAGCCAACTGGGCGCGGTACTGCTCAAGCATGGCCGCAGCTTCCGCTTGGGAATTTTCCGCTCTAGCAAGTCCGCCTTCAATTGCATCTGCACGATCTTCCAGCGTCTTACTTATTGCTGGAAATGCGAATTTAGCAAGTGCGAAAAAGACAATGCCAAAGGCAATTGTGCCAATAACGACTTCGTAAATTGGCAGCCGAAGGATATTTGTTTCGCCTCCAGCAGCAATGATGTTAAACACGGAAATTTAATCCTTTAGTTGAATTAGGTGCCGAAAACGAATGGGACTACGAAACCGATTAGCGCAAGGGCTTCAGTAAGCGCGAAACCAAGAATCATATTCTGGCGAATAACGCCGTATGCCTCTGGCTGACGTGCGATTGCTTGCACACCGTTACCGAAGATGATTCCGATACCTACGCCTGGACCAATTGCGGCAAGGCCGTAGCCGATTGAACCGATCGAGCCAGTTAATTCTGCTAGTACTGACATAACTTATTCCTTCTGTCGAGAGTCACTGGGTTGTCCAGAAACTCAGGTTTACTTTCTTTCTTGCGGGTAGTTCAATCTCTAGTGATTTCTCACTTGAGAAAATTTAGTGTTCGGCGTGCAGTGAACCACCAATGTAGACGGCAGTTAACAAAGTGAAAATAAACGCCTGTAGACCTTGGATAAACATTTCAAATCCGGTGAGAATAATCGTCACTCCAAAAGAAGTTGCGGAACCAAGTACCCCAACTATCGATGGCGAAATCAAGTAATACGCACCAACTGTGAAAGTTGTAATCAGCAAGTGACCAGCAAACATGTTTGCGAACAAACGAATTGCCTGAGTTACAGGCCGGGTAACTACAAGCTGCAGTAACTCAAGTGGCGCAAGAAGCACGTACATAGCTTTTGGGACACCTGGCGGGAACATTGCGCCCGTGAAAAATTTAATTGGTCCTTGGTGCTTCATACCTAGATACATGTAGGTGATGTAAACCATCAAAGTTAAGGAAACTGGGAAAGCCAAACTAGACATAATTGGAAATTGTGCGCCCGGGATTACACCCATCAAGTTAGAAATCCAAATGAAGAAGAAAAGTGAACCTAAGAAGGGCACAAAACGATCGCCATCTTTACCAATAACTTCGCGCGCGATTTGATCGCGAACGAATAAGTAAGCCTGCTCACCAATCGACTGCAATTTGCCTGGCACCATTTTGCGCGGACGAGCGGCTGCCAAAAAGAACACGGCAACGATCAACGAAACTAAGGCAGCGATGATAGAAGTTTTCCCGATCACAAAATCCATGCCGGCAACATTTAGCGTGGCATAAGGCTCTAGGAAAAAGATCTCGGCATTTGGCGCTGGGAAGCCGCAACCTGAATTCAAGTGAGGAACCACTGGGCAATCAACGTCGCCGCTGAATTTAACAGAACTCATTGCTGATCGTTCCTCCGTTCACTCGTAGTGGTGTTTCGATCCATTGTCGAAACGCGTGCGTAGGTGAGGTAGAGCGCTAGAACAATTCCAACAATTAATCCAGCCGCCATGAAAGCATCTTGATGACCAAACTTACGTCCGAGCAACCAACCAATTCCACCGTATAGAAGTAGTCCGGCAGTTATGTTGCTTACTGAACGCCAAGCCATATCCGCAGTTGCACGGGTGTCTTCAGGAGTAGGGAAGTTCGCTCCGTTTGCCTTCATTGCTTCGCAAGATTATCAGGTTATTTTGGTTTGGATAAACCCGCCCCTGAGTTTGTGCGGACGTTCACAAAGTCACAAATCTTTAGGCTCGTAAGTGTCTATCGGGCGAATGTCCGGGCCAGAACCGGGCACGACATAAAGTACTTTCGCAGTTGCAAAAGCCCAAGTTTCCGCGACTAACCAAACAATTGTGCAGGTAACGATTGTTGCCGCAAAAACCTTGGTATCAAAGGCAGTTGTATCTCGGAAAATTAACAGTAAAACGAAAAGCACACCAACTTTTACCAAATACAACAACAGCGCCATGGAAGTTGCAAGGGCTGGGTTAGTGCGGATTACTTTATCCAAGGCCAACTGTCCAACTGTGAAAAAAACCACAACTAAGAGCGTGCCGAATACTCCGGCGATCAAGCCTTCGCTGCCGCTAGTGATGTAACCAGTAATGGTGGCCAATGCGCCCACGATGAATGTTGGAAGTGCGGCGCGAATAATAAGTCGATTGGTAGTCATGTCGTTTAGTCTCTCATTGACAACTTGGATTTACGAATTTCTGGCATGGACGCGAAGCTTTGGCGGATTTAATGCCCAACTTGCAATGGCAACAACACCTAAAGCAGTTCCCAAACCAGTTATCCAAATTGGTATAAACGCTGTGCTCACAGCGCCAAATGCAATGAGTCCAGTAAACGCAGTCATGATCAATACTGCACGCTCTTGACCGTGTCCAAGTTTTAGCAAGCGATGATGCAAATGTTCTTTGTCGGGGGCAAATGGCGAACGCCCTTTACGGGTGCGCCTAATTACCGCGAGTAGCAAGTCAAGTAATGGAACTGCCAAAATCGAAAGCGGTAACACGATCGGCAGGAAAGCTGGCAGCAAGGTGCCACCACTTAGACCAGCAGGATCTACTTGACCCGTGAGCATTATGGATGAGGCAGCCATTAGTAAACCAATGAGCATCGATCCGGTATCTCCCATGAAGACGCGAGCACGAAACCAATTATGTGGCAAAAATCCAGCACACATTCCAATCAGGGATGCCGAAATCAAGGTTGCAAGCGCGGCGCGCTGATAACCATTAGCAACTGACAAGAAATATGAATATGCAAAGAACGCGCCAGCCCCGACCATAACAATGCTGGCAGCTAAACCATCAAGGCCGTCAACCATGTTTACTGCGTTGATGCTAACTAGAACTACGAGAACCGTGAGGAGTACGGATGTTGTGGGATCCAAAATAAAGGTGCCCCGAATTGGCAACCAGACCAGTGTCACGCCTTGCATCGCCATTGCGCCCGCAGCAAGGATTTGTCCAACGAGTTTTGTGGGCGCATCTAAGCCAAACTTGTCATCAAGAATTCCAAGGGCGACGATGATTAAACATCCAATTATCAGTGCGTAAATTTGCCGGCGGTCATTAAAAATCGTGGACATTAATGGCAACTGGCTGGCTAAAATTACCGCCACCCCAAGTCCGGCCAACATCGCCAGGCCTCCCCAGCGCGGTGTTGGGTACATGTGAACGTCGCGATCACGAACATCTGCCATCGCGCCAAATCGAATCGCCAATGCCCGAGCAAATGGTGTCAGTAAATACGTCACTGCGGCCGCGGCCGCTAGACAAAGTAAATACTCACGCATAGGGAAAGATTACCCTGCGCGATTATTTACGGGCGCGGGTAAGCGGGGAACTTAGCCGTTAATTCAACAACTTCTGCCTTGATTTCGGCGTGAACTGCTGGATCTTGCGATTTCACTGCGCGGCCAATCATTTTCGCTATAACTGCCATCTCTGGCACACCCATTCCCTGCGTTGTGATCGAAGGTGCGCCAACTCGAATTCCCGAGGTAACTGCGGCAGGTTTTGGATCGTATGGAATTGAATTCTTGTTCAAAACAATTCCAGAATCGCCTGCGCGCTGCTCGGCATCTTTGCCGTCAACGTTGATTCCTTGCAAGTCAATAAGTGCTAGGTGAGTATCGGTTCCACCAGTTACTGGGCGCATGCCTTCAGCAGCAAGTCCAGCTGTAAGAGCCTGAGCATTAACAATGACATCTTTTGCATACTTTTGATATTCCGGCGTGGCACATTCTTTAAGTGCTACCGCTTTGGCAGCAATTACATGCATCATCGGTCCACCCTGCATCATTGGGAAGACAGCTTTGTCAATTGCTGCTGCGTGCTGTTCTTTGCAAACGATCATTCCCGAACGTGGACCACGCAAAACTTTATGAGTCGTAAAGGAAACAACATCTGCATATGGCACTGGCGAAGGAATTGCTTTGCCTGCCACCAAGCCAATGAAGTGCGCGGCGTCAACGTGCATGATTGCGCCTACTTCATCAGCAATTTCGCGAATGGCCTTGAAATCAATTAAGCGAGGGATTGCCGAACCACCAGCGATAATCATTTTTGGTTTGTGCTCGCGAGCTAAGTCGCGGAGTTGATCGTAATCAATATCTTCTGAACCCTCGGCAACTCCGTAATGAACTGGGTTAAACCATTTTCCAGAGTAGGAAACTTTGGCGCCGTGAGTTAAGTGACCACCGTGAGGTAATGCCATTGATAAATAGGTATCACCTGGCTGCAAGAATGCACCAAAAATTGCAATGTTCGCGCTCGCACCAGAGTGTGGCTGTAGGTTCGCATGATCTGCGCCGAATAACGACTTGGCGCGCTGGATTCCAATTGTCTCGGCAACGTCCACAACTTCACAGCCACCGTAATACCTCTTACCCGGATATCCTTCGGCGTATTTATTGCTAAGTACTGAGCCAAGCGCAGTTAATACAGCCGGTGAGGTGTAATTCTCTGATGCAATTAATTGAATACCAGTGCGCAAGCGCGAAAGTTCATCAAGAAGAACTTTTGCAATTTCTGGGTCGGTTGAATTCAATTCATCGAAGTCTGATCCGAAAAATGTGTCGCTCATGTTTATTCACCTTTGGTACTCGAGGCGCTGGTGCGCAAGCCACAAGTCTAAAGGCTTGACTACTTAGACGCAGAAGCGTCGATAACGGTAGGCATGGCCTCGCGGATTTGTGCCAATGTTAATGCGCCCTTGCGAATTAAGCGGATTTGGTCAGTCGTGGCATCAATTACCGTTGAAATTTCCCCAGTTAATTGCCCACCATCTATATAGACATCAACCAATTCACCAAGTGCACTTTGGGCTTGTTCCACATTCTGGATCGCTGCCTCACCCGCGAGCTGCGCGCCCGTCATAACTGTGGGGCCAATCTCGCTTAATACCGCAAGTGCTAGCTCATGATGTGGAACCCTAACTGCGAGCGCAGTTCCAGGCTGGCCTAAATTCCAGGAAAGTGAATCTTGGGCAACTGTCAAAATAGTTAACGAGCCAGGCAAAAAAACGCACGCTAAATCATTAGCGGCAACTGAAAAATTTGCAACGCCGCGAATGGTTTCAAGTGAGCCAGCAGCAACCGGCAGGGCTAAATCAGAAACTTGTTTTTTTGCCATCCGCAATTTTGTAATTGCGGCTGTATTAAAAGCATCGCAAATCACAGCGTAGGAGGTATCGGTTGGGATCACAGCTAAGCCGCCATTTTTCACGGCAGCAACGGCTGCGGCAACTGCAGTCTTAACTTGCGCTGCCGAGGAGGAGTTGGTTGCACTAAACACTTGTGACACAGTCCTATCCTCCAGCATTCTGAAATTTTGTCTGCTCCTGCGTACGCAAGGCAGTGGTGTATCTAGGAAGTTTGTTGTAGTCCTGATTGTCTTTAACCTGTGACCAAATTCCACTCATTTCCTTGAGCAAACTTGGCACGCTCTCTCCTTGCACATCAGCATGCTCCATTCCAAAAAAACCGCCAGGAGCCAATGCATCGGCTGCAACCAAGACAATATCGCGGGCCGCCGCTAATCCATCATCGCCACTAAATAACGCAATTGCTGGATCGTGGTCTCGGGCTTCAGGATCTCGAGGAATCATTGCATTTGGGATGTAAGGCGGATTGGAAACTACTGCAGCAAATTTTCCAGCGAGGTTGGCAAGTAATTCGCGATCCCCGGCATTACCGTGATGAACAATCACATGCGAACCTGTGGCTTCAAGCTGGGCCGCATGATCAATTACATTGTGTGTCAACCACTTCACGGCATCATCGGATAGTTCGACTGCGTGCACGGTAGTTCCTGGAACTTCAAGTGCAAGGCAGAGCGCGATTGCGCCGCTGCCAGCACATAGATCGACTGCAAGTTTTCGCCCGGAAAGTGTTTTTAGATGCGAAATTGCGGCTTCCACCAATAATTCTGTTTCTGGACGTGGCACAAAAACTCCCCGGCCAACTGCAATTGAAATGTGACGAAAGTGCGCAACTCCAGTTAGGTGTTGCAGTGGCTCGCGATTGGCTCTCCGAGAAACCAGGGCTTCAAAATCAAAGTGCTGTTCCGCAGTAATTGAAGTTACTGTTAACAAATTCGAGCGTTCGATGCCAAGTACGTGAGCTAAAAGTATTTCCGCATCAACTTGTGGACTTCCGACGCCGGCTTGATCCAACAATTTAGCAGCGGAATTAATAAGTGCAGTGATGGCAATCATGGCCAATTAATCTCCGAAAGTTGCCAAGCGCTCTTTGGTATCTGCTTCGATGCAGGCGCCAATCACAGGATCCAAGTCGCCATTCATTACGGCGTCCAAGTTATTGCTCTTGAAACCAACGCGGTGATCAGCCAGACGATTTTCTGGGAAGTTATATGTACGAATTCGCTCCGAGCGATCAACGGTTCTAACCTGGCTTTTTCGCACGTCTGAGGCCGCAGCATTGGCAGCCTCTTGCGCTGCTGCCAGCATTCGGGCGCGCAGAATTCGCATCGCTGATTCTTTATTTTGAAGTTGTGACTTTTCGTTCTGACACGAAACGACAATTCCAGTTGGCATATGTGTGATGCGAACTGCAGAGTCAGTCGTGTTAACGCTTTGCCCGCCCGGGCCCGAAGATCTAAATACGTCAATGCGCAAATCATTTGGATCGATAGTGACGTCAACCTCCTCGGCTTCAGGAAGTACTAAAACTCCTGCTGCGGAAGTGTGAATACGTCCTTGCGATTCAGTTACTGGAACTCGCTGAACCCGGTGTACGCCACCTTCAAATTTAAGATTTGCAAACGGTGCATCCTCTGGTGGAACTACACCTTTTGATTTAACGGCTATCGCAATATCTTTATAGCCACCCATGTCGGATTCTTCGGCTTCTAAAACTTGAGTTGCCCAGCCACGCTTTTCCGCGTACTTCAAATACATGCGCATCAAATCGCCAGCAAATAGTGCTGATTCTTCGCCACCTGCGCCCGCTTTAATTTCAAGAATTACATCATTGCCATCCATTGGATCTCGCGGAATCAGCATTTCTTGCAGTTTTTCGGCAGCAAGATCTCGGGCAAC
>ERZ888423.3549-NODE-3549-length-10117-cov-6.225104_pt1 | contig 10117 bp, 9 predicted proteins | sample MGYA00520523_ERZ888423 | MGnify/ENA primary metagenome ERZ888423 (study PRJEB32303, sample SAMEA104408611) | aquatic metagenome | biome: Brackish water; feature: Pelagic; material: water | place: Baltic Sea | collected 2014-06-08T10:24:00 | depth 30,27 m ...
TCGATGATGAAACATTTCCAGAAGGTGTAAAAGTTTATCTTCACGACTTGAGGAAGTTGAGAAATATTATCATTCACATGGATGAGTATTCAAGCTTTAGGGGAAAATCCGCACATGAGATTGTGAACTTGAATCTCGACGAAAAAATTAGCAAGGACGATGCGTTGCAGGTTATAGATATTGCTTGGAGCCTGTTCCGTGCGTCAAACGCAGGTGTTCTTCAACGCTGAGTTCGATGTGTCGCATAGTCGGATCTATGCAACTATCGCCTGATCGCGACATGGTCCAAATGCTTGCTGTGTCCGCATTGCGGTCATCCAAACATTACTCGGTCGGGGGTTCGAAGCGTCGGAGTCAGGTGACTAGCCCGGCGGCTTCATGAAACGCCCCGGCGCGAGCGCCGCGATTGTTGCCTCCGGCAGGCTTGTCGCGCGGCCGAGGCAGAGATCCGCGGCCAGCCGCGCCAGCGCCGGGGCCGCCTGGATGCCATAGCCGCCCTGTCCCGCCAGCCAGAAAAAGCCGTCCGAGCCCGGCGCGAAGCCGACAACCGGGTTGCGGTCGACGACGAAACTGCGCATCCCGGCCCAGCTTTTCAGCACCCGTGTCACCGGCATCGTCACCGCCTGTTCGAACCTGTCCAGGCCTTCGGCCAGAACCATGTCGTCGGCCCATACGTCGTGCGGCTCCACGGGATCCTCGTCCGCCGGCGAGACCATCAGCAGGCCTGCCTCCGGCTTGGCGTACCAGCGCTCCGAGGCGCTGGCGAAGAGCGGCCAGCGGCTGACGTCATGCTCCGCCGGCGCCGGCAACAGCGCGGCCGAGCGTCGAAGCGGTCGCAGGCCGACCTTGGCCACTTGCGCCAACGCCGCCATCTGGTCGGCCCAGCCGCCGGCGGCGTTGATGACAGTCGGCGCCTCGAAACTGCCTTGTGGAGTCTTGATCGCCCAAAAGCCATCCCGGCGCTCCAGAGCCTCGACACGCGCATTGTTGACGATCGTGCCGCCGCGCGCGCGCAGCAGCCGGACAAAACCCTGCAGCATGCGGTCGACGTCGATGTCCTGGGCGTCCCATTCGATTGCCGCGGCGGCGAGACGGTCCCGTCGCAGGATCGGCACCAACTCGATTGCCTGGTCGGCGGTGAGTTGTTCGATGCCCGTGCTACCGTCCAGATACTTCGCCAGTGCCTCGAGTTCGTCGGGCGCCGCCACCAGCATCTCGCCGCGCGGCGACAGCAGGCTGGTGTCGGCGACACCGGCGGGCTCAGCCAGAAACGGCGCCGACGCGGCGTTGAGTGTGCGCAAGACTGGGCTGCCGTAATTGCGGATGAAGACCGCCGCCGAGCGCCCGGTTGAGTGATGTCCGACATGGGGTTCTGCCTCCAGCACGCTGACCGAGGCTTCGGCCGCCAGAAGCGCCGCGGCACTTATCCCCGCCATGCCGCCACCGATGACGATGATGTCGCTGCGTGTCGCCGTCATGCGCCCAGATACCCGCTGAGAAAACTCGTCAGGTTCGCCCCCAGATCGTCCTGCAGGTAGCCGCCTTCCTGCACGATCACCGCCGGCAGGCCGAGGCCGGCGATCGCCGCTGCGATGCGGGCGAAACCGGGCGTCGTCACCTTGAACCCCTTGAACGGATCGTTCTCGTGCGCGTCGAGGCCGAGCGCCACCACCACGACATCGGCGCCGAATGAGCGGATGCGGGCGAGCGCGGTGTCGAGGGCCGTGAGATAGTCGGCGTCATTGGTGCCGCGCGGCAGCGGCAGGTTGAGGTTGTAGCCCAGCCCTTCGCCCATACCACGCTCATCGGCGTGGCCCCAGAAGAACGGGTAGAAGCGGGCCGGATCGGCGTGGATGGAGACGGTCAGCACGTCGCGCCGCTGGTAGAATATCCCCTGCGTGCCGTTGCCGTGATGCACGTCGACGTCGAGGATCGCCGGGCGACGGCCTGCCTTGAGCAGCGCCTCGGCGGCGATGCCGGAATTGTTGAGGAAGCAGAAGCCGCCGGCGAGATCGGCGAAAGCATGGTGGCCTGGCGGTCGCGACAGCGCGTAGACCGACCGCTCACCGGCGAGCACTGCGTCGGCAGCGCTCAGCGCTGTCTGCGCCGACCAGTAGGCCGATTGCCATGTTCCGGCGGCGATCGGACAGGACGTGTCGGCCTGGTGGAAACCGGCCTGTCCGACGGCCGAGCGCGGATAGGAGGCGGTACGCCGGTCGGGATGGATATTGGGGATGACCTCGTCGGACGCGCCTTCGATGCGGCTCCAGCGGGTGTGGATGTTTTCGAGAAAGACCAGATATTCGGGTGAATGGATCGCCGCGATCGGGCCGAGACCGTGATCGGCCGGCGTCTCGAAGACGCAGCCCGCGGCCGTTGCTGCTTGCGACAGCACTTCTATACGGCGCGGCTGCTCGGGGTTGGGCGACATGGTGCCGTTGGCCATGAACATTTTTGGGTCATGCGCCCACTGGCGGTCGTCGAATATGGCTTTCATTCAGTCTCTCCGGTGGCGTCGAACGCCAGTCATATTGGCGCAATCAGAACGCCACGGCATCGCGGCCCTTGAGCGACAGCATCTTTCGCGCCTCGTCAGGCGTCGCCACGACGCGGCCCAGCTCCTCGACAATGCCGTGCACCATCTCGACCTGCTCGGCATTCGATTTGGCCAGTTGCCCGCGCGCAATATAGAGATTGTCCTCCAGCCCGACACGCACATGACCGCCCATCGAGGCGGCAAGCCTGGCCATCGCCATCTGCTGGCGGCCGGCGGCCAGCACCGAGAACATGTAGCCGTCGCCGAACAGCTTGTCGGCCGTCTGCTTGAGATGCTCAAGATGCTCGGGTTCGGCCGCGATGCCGCCAAGCACGCCCATGACGAACTGGATGAAGATCGGCCCGTCGACCAGGCCGCGATCGACGAAATGCTTCAGCATGTAGAGGTGGCTGACATCGTAGCATTCGAATTCGAAGCGCGCCCCGCGTTCCCGGCCCATGTGCCGCAGCACGCCTGCTATGTCGCGGGGCGTATTCTTGAAGACCAGGTCCTCGGAATTGCGCAGAAACGGTTCTTCCCAGTCATGCAGCCATTCGGTGCGTTTGCCGAGCATCGGATAGAGCGCAAAATTCATCGTGCCCATGTTCAGCGAACACATCTCGGGACATGCGGCAAGCGGTCCCGCCAGCCGGTCCTCGAGCGTCATCACCGCGCTGCCGCCCGTGGTCAGATTGACGATGGCGTCGGTGCCGGCATGAATGGCGGGCAGGAACGCCATATAGTCTGCGACCGCCGCCGACGGCCTGCCGGTGAGCGGATTGCGCGCGTGGAGATGCAGAATCGCGGCACCCGCCTTGGCCGCGGCGATCGACTGCCCGGCAATCTGCTCAGGCGTGACCGGCAGGTGCGGCGACATCGAGGGCGTATGGATCGACCCCGTTACGGCGCAGGTGATGATGATTTTTGACACGTGTTTCCTCAGGCAGTGCGGGCCAGCGCGGGCGCTACCCTTTCGGCGAAGCGGTCGAGTGCGGCCGTCAGCATCGCCATGATCTCCTCAACCTGTGCCGGCGTGGTGGTCATTGGCGGGCAGACCAGAAAATGATCCCCCTCGTTACCGCAGCGGCTGCGGCGTGAATAGATGATCAGACCCTGCTCATAGGCCAGATCGACCAGTTCGTTGAAGGCATTCATGGCCTTCGGCAGCGGCGCCATGGTGCGGCGGTCGGAGACCAGTTCGAACGCCAGCAACAGACCCTTGCCGCGCACGTCGCCGATGAAATCATAGCGCTGCATCAGATCTCCGAGCCGGCTTTTCAGCAGCGCCCCGACGGCAGCCGCATTGCCGATCAGTCCGCCGGTTTCGATTTCCTCGATGACGGCGAGCCCCGCCGCGCAGGCAAGCGGATTGCCGGCATAGGTGTGGCCGTGCATGAAACCGCCGGCGCCGAGCACCGCATCGACCAGCCGGTCATGCGCGATCATCGCGCCAAGCGGCGCATAGCCGGCGCCGAAGCCCTTGGAGATGGCGATGATATCGGGCTCGACGTCCCAATATTCCGCCGCGAAGAAGCGTCCCGTCCGCCCGCCGCCGGACATCACCTCGTCGTGGATCAGCAGCACGCCGTGGCGGTCGCAGATGTCGCGCACCGCCTGCATGTAGCCCGCCGGCGGCACCAGCGCGCCGGTCGAGGCGCCGCCGACCGGCTCGTGGATGAAGGCCAGAACGCTGTCCGCGCCCTGTTCAATGATCTTGGCTTCAAGCATCGCCGCGTAATGCAGCCCTGTGGCGGGATCATCCATGTCGAGCCCGTCGAGATAGGCGCGCGGCGCCGGTATTTTCGGCATCGCCTGCATCATCGGCTCGAACGGCCGGGTGAGCGGATCGTAGCCGGTCAGCGCCAGTGCGCCGAGCGTCGAGCCATGATAGCTGGGCTCTCGCGAAATCACCTTCCAGCGCGAGCCCTGGCCGACCGTCAACGCATATTGGCGCGCCAGCTTGATGGCGCTTTCCACCGCCTCCGAGCCGCCGGAAACGAAGAACACTTTCTCCATGCCGTCGGGCGACAGCGAGGCGACCTTGGCGGCGAGCATCTCGCCCGGCTCGGTCTCGAAATGCAGCCGGTAGCCGAAGGTCGATTTTTCCATCTGCCGGCGCATGGCGTCGAGCACGCGTGGATTGGAGTGGCCGATATTGCTGACCATGGCGCCGGACGAGCCGTCGAGATAGCGCTTGCCGTCGACATCCCACATGTAGACGCCGCGGGCCTCCGCCAGCATCGGGCGGCGCGATTTGGTCTGATAGAACAGATGGCTTACAGGTTTCACGATTCGCTCACTGCCGGGAGCGCCGCGCAGTCCCTGTTGCGCAGCCGCAGTGACACCTTCTCACCGGTTGCGAAAGGGTGGTCCTCGATCATGTTGACGGCCTGCATCTGGTGTTCGCCGGCGCGCAGGAAATAGCGCGCCGACTGGCCCTGGTAGTCAACGTTTTCGACCGTGGCGTCGACGCTCAGTCCGTTGTCGACGGAGGACCCGGCAGGCCTGAGATGCAGCTTTTCCGCCCGGATCACCAGCCGCACCGGTCCTGCGGACGTGATTTTCGGCGCGCGCTCACGCGGAATGGACAGCTTTGGAAAGCCCGAAACCTCAACCGAGATCTCGCCGTCCGAAACGCCGGTGCACTGCGCCGACAGAAGGTTGGATGCGCCAAGAAACTGGGCGACGAATTCCGAGGCCGGGGTGTTGTAGACCTCCTCCGGCGCGCCGACCTGTTCGACGCGGCCCTTCGACATGACGATGATCTGGTCCGACATCGCCAGTGCCTCGGTCTGGTCGTGCGTCACGAACACCGTGGTGACGCCGATGCGTTGCTGGATGCGTTTCAGTTCGACCCGCATGTCTTCGCGAAGATTGGCGTCGAGCGCCGAAAGCGGCTCGTCGAGCAGCAGCACGTCGGGCTCGATGACAATGGCACGCGCCAGCGCGATGCGCTGTTGCTGGCCGCCCGAAAGTTCCTTGGGATAGCGCCCGCCCAGATCCGGCAGTTGCACCAGGTCGAGCGCCGCGGCGACTTTCTTGCGGGCATCATCCTTGCCGACATTGCGGTAGTTGAGACCGAAGGCGACGTTGTCGGCAACGGTCTTGTGCGGAAACAGCGCATAATTCTGGAACACCAGACCGAGATTGCGCTTGTGGATCGGCACGTCGTTGACGCGCTTGCCCTTGATCGCGATCTCGCCCTCGCTCGGATCGAGCAGGCCGGCAATCATGCGAAGCGTCGTCGTCTTGCCACAGCCGGATGGCCCCAGCAGTGTCACGAAACTGCCCTCGGCAATATCGAGCGACATCTTGTGCACGGCGGTGAAATCGCCGAAGCGCTTGACGATGTCGGTCAGGGAAACGGCGCTCACGGCGTTACCTCCGGTTCGGGGAATTGCCGGCCCCGTCAAATGACGGAGCCGGGCGAAAGTCCTAGTAGCCGCGCTGGACGCGGCCGAACTCTTCCGACCAGGCTGCTTCATTGCCGTTCCAGTAGGCCGGATTGGCGAAGGTCAGGCCTGACAGCGTGCCGGTCGGATCGAAAGCCGGCAGTTTCGGGATCTTGTCCCCGAGATCGACCTTGGTCGGGTCGAGCGCCGGTGGATAGCTCTGGCCTTCGGCGACCGCGATCGAGGTGTCCTTGTCGAGCATGAAGTTCAACAGCTCCTCGCAGGCCGCCATCGGACTGCCCTTGATCACGAACAGGCATTCCTGCCAGCCGAAGCTGTTGGGCGGATCGTAGTAGCCGATATCGTGACCCTGCTCCTGCAGGGCGTAGATGCGGCCCGACCAGCCTTCGGTGACATAGATCTCTTCCTCGGCCAGCAGGCTCATCAGTTCGGCGCCCGAAGACCAGTATTTCAGAAGCAGGTCGCGGTTCTTGCGCACCGCATCCCAGGCGGCATCCATATCCTTGATGTCGTTGGGATCCTGACTGGTCTGCAACGCCGCATACCAGAGCCTTGTGCGCCAGTCGGCCCAGCCGCCGATCTTGCCCTTGTACTTCTCGTCGATAAGGATCTTGGCGCCTTTTTCCTTGATCTCGTCGTCCGAGATGTATTTGCGGTTATAGGCGAGGCCGGTGGTGCCGTAGTCATAGGGCGCGGCGCTCAGGCTATCTGGCGTGATCGACTTGAAGGCGTTCATCAGCGCCGGCATGACATTGGCCATGTTGGGGATGTTGGCGAGGTTGAGTTCGCTGGTCAGGTCGAAGCTGGCGTAGCGGGCGTAGTCGAATACGCCGGAGAGGTGGGCGATGTTGTATTCGCCCGGCTGGCTGGCGCGAACCTGGGCGAGATATTCGTCGCCGCCCGGGAAGGTGCCGTCGATGACCTTGATACCGGTCTTGGCGGTATAGGGATCAAAGGCATATTTGCGGAAGGCTTCCGACACGACGCCGCCCCAGCCGTCAAAGCGGACCTGGGTGACATCGGCGGCAAAGGCCTGCTTGGCGAATGGGGTCTGCAAGCCGTAGGCGGCGCCGGCGGCGCCGAGCAGACCGAAAAACTTGCGGCGGCTGATGTCGCCATTCTGCAGCCGCTCGCGCAGCCGTTCATAACGTTTGGTATCGTCCATCTGTGTTCTCCATCTAGGGTTCATGATCATCGGGCGGTTCATCCGGCGCTTTTTGTTGCTAATTTCCGGGCGACGGCCGCACCGATCAGCGGCAGACCGACTGTCAGCACGATGATGACCGTGCCGAGAGCGTTGATCTCCGGAGAGATCGAATTGCGCAGCATTGAAAATATCTGCGTCGGCACGGTTTCGATGCCGCCCGGTTTCCAGAACAGCGTGCCGGTGATGTCGTCGAAGCTGATGGTGAAGGCGAACAGGCCGCCGGCCGCTACCGCCGGCATCAGGAGCGGCAGGGTAATCGAGAAGAACGTCTGCCTTGGCGAGGCGCCAAGGCTCATCGCAGCCTCCTCGACGTCACGGCGGATGCTGACAAGGCGCGCCTGAACCACCAGGATGACGAAGGGCAGCGTGAAGATCACGTGCCCCATCAACAGCAGCGTGAAGCTCTTGCCGATGTTGAGGAAGTTGAGGAACAACAGCAGCGCCACGGCCAGCACCACTTCCGGCACCAGGATCGGCGCGATCAAGAGCGTGGTGATCAGGTTGCGGCCGGGAATGGCGTAGCGCACCAGCGCCAGGCTGGCGAGCACGCCGAGCACGGTCGAGACCACGGCGGTCATCAGGCCGAGCGTGATCGACGTGCGGAACGCCCGCATGATCGCTTCGTTCTGCCACAACGTCTCGAACCAGCGCGTCGACAGGCCGGTCATCGGAAAGCTGCCGAACTGGTTGGCGTTGAACGACAACAGCACCACCACCGCGATCGGCAGGAACATGAACAGGTAGACCAGGATCGTGTAGGTGCGGATCAGACGCCAGCCCATCAGCCCAGCCCCTTCGCCAGCTGCGCCATGCCAAGATAGCGGTTGTAGATCAGCACCAGTACGCCGAGCACAATCAGCAGCAGCAGCGACAGTGCCGAGCCGAGCGGCCAGTTGAGCTGCCTGATGATCGCCTCGTAGACGAGGTTGGCAAACATCGCGTCGCGCGGTCCGCCAAGGATGACCGGCGTGATGTAGGTGCCGGCCGCCAGCACGAAACAGAGCAGCCCGCCGGCCGCCAGTCCGGGCAGCGACAGCGGCAGCGTCACCTGCAGAAACCCCTGCCAGCGCGTCGCGCCAAGCGACGACGCGGCGTCTTCGAGATTGGTGTCTATGCCGTCGAGACTGACGAATATATTGAGCACCATGAACGGCAGCAGGAAGTGCACCAGGCCGAGGATCACGGTGGTCTCATTGTAGAGCATCTGGATCGGTTCATTGATGATGCCGACCCATATCAGCGCCGAATTAAGCGCCCCGGACACGCCGAGAATGTTGATCCAGCTCATCGTGCGAATGATGTAGCTGATCCAGAAGGGCAGCATCAAAAGCACCAAAAGGATCAGCTTGTTGCCCTGCGAGCGGGCAATGAAATAGGCGGCCGGATAGCCCAGCACCGCGCAGGCCACGGTGGTGACGGCGGCGATCTTCAGGGTGTTGAGCAGGATGTCGCGATAGAAGCGATCGGTCAGCGCCGCGATCCAGTTGTCGAAGAAGAAGCCCGGCGTGTCGGCGCCGGCCGCACTGCGCAGCCAGAACGAATAGACGATGATGAACATCAGCGGCACGATCAGCAGCAGGCCGATCGCCGTCAGCGCCGGCGCCAGCAGGATCCACGGTTGCCGTGCCTCTCTTGCTTCAATGCTCATGCAAGCGCTCCCCTGCGCTTTTCTTGTTGCTTCCATGATGCGAGGCCAACACCCATTGAGCAAATAGATAATTGATATTCTCATCATAGATGGTATCAATAGTTGCATGAGCCGCCTCACGCCGCCCGAGCTTCTGGCCCGCGATCTTGACTGGAATCTGCTGCGCACATTTCTTGTGCTGGCCGCTTCCCGTTCGGTCACCGATGCCGCCGAACGGCTTTCCCTGAAGCAGCCGACGGTGTCGAGCGCCCTCAAGCGGCTGGAGGACCGGCTGGGCAAGCGGCTGATCGACCGCCGGCCGGGACGTTTCGAGCTGACCACCGCCGGCCGGCTGCTCCTGGCGGAGGCAACAGACATTCACGGCGCGATCCTGCGTCTCGGCACCGCCATGCGCGATGTCGGCGATGAAGTGCGCGGCCATGTCACGATCGCCATGGCGAGCCATGTCATCAGCCCGCTCTTCGATGCGGCACTGACAGAGTTCCACGCCAGTTATCCGCGTGCCACCCTGTCGATCGAGATCTCGGCCAGCCGCGAGGCACTGGCGGCCTGCACCGGGCGCCGCGTCTCCTTCGCGGTCTGCCTCGTCAACGAGCACAAGCCCGGTCTCGAATACCGCCGCCTGTTCCGAGAGTATTTTGGCCTGTTCTGCGGGCCGGCACACCCGCTGTTTGGCCGGCACGGGCTGAAGATGGCCGATCTTGCCGGGCACTCCTCGGTAAGTTTCGTCACCGATCAGGCCAACGACGCACTGCGCGCCGTCACCATGATGCGCAGCGAGGCGCGGCTCGACGATCGCGTCGTCGGCACCTCGGCAAACCTTGAAGAGGTTCGACGGATGATCACCGCCGGCCTCGGCATCGGCCCCTTGCCGCTGCATGTCGTCAAGGAAGATGTCGCCATGGGGCGGCTGTGGCGGTTGCCGCCCTACGAGTCACCGCCGGCCATCGACGTCCACGTCGCCTGGAACCCGCGAACACGGCCGAACCGGGCCGAGGCGGCACTCCTGGCAAAGCTGCTCGAGCGGATTGACGCGACGCCGATGGAGCAGCGGGTCTACGTCTGACCCGCTTTGCCGGCGTCGCCTCAAAGATATCAGGCCACTTCGCGCTTCAGCGCCTGCGCCATGCAGTGAATGCCGCCGCCGGTCTTGGAAATCTCGCTCATGTCGACCTCGGCGACCTCGAAGCCGCGCGCCTTCAACTGGCCGATCAGCGACTTGCTGACGACCGGCGCGATGACGCGGTCCTTGCCGAGCGACATGAAGTTGCAGCCGAGCTGTTGATTGCCACTGAGAATTGACCCGGCAACCG
>ERZ888423.3550-NODE-3550-length-10117-cov-4.817233_pt1 | contig 10117 bp, 13 predicted proteins | sample MGYA00520523_ERZ888423 | MGnify/ENA primary metagenome ERZ888423 (study PRJEB32303, sample SAMEA104408611) | aquatic metagenome | biome: Brackish water; feature: Pelagic; material: water | place: Baltic Sea | collected 2014-06-08T10:24:00 | depth 30,27 m ...
CAATAGGTGCTCAAGGACCAATCGGTGCTCAAGGACCAATCGGTGCTCAAGGAGCTTCATCAACGGTTCCAGGACCTCAAGGTGAACAAGGACCTATAGGTCCTACCGGAGCAACAGTGGCGGCCGGTTCAACATCCTCTGCAAATATCTTCTCACAATCTGGATTTTTTTCCAGTGGTGATGCGTCTTGTAATGCTTGGTATTTCGGAGATAAGAGTTTAGGTTGGGATGCGAACGAATGGGACCAAACCGATCTAGGAGGAGTGGCTCCTCCTATAGGTGATTTACCAACCACAGCTGCTATAAGTTCTACAATTTATGCATTAAAATTACCAGTCGAATATATGGATTGGGATCCAGTAACGCAGATTTCTAGAGATTTTATACGAATACAAATTATTGGCACAATGCCTCCGTACGGAGTTGTTGACTTAACAACGTATACGTTACATACTGCAGTACTTGGAGGTACGTGTGGCAATCTATCAGAAGCGGGTGAACAACCCAATTGGGTTGATTTGATCTATGGTGATGATGAAACTGGACAAGATTTCAACGAAAATGGTACAATATGTTATTCATTTGTTGTACCTATGACTTATTTTATAAATCCTGTACCAGCTCCTGCAAGTGGTATTGCGTGGAATCCCTACATTCCAACAAAGAACTTTATGTTTCCAGCATTTAAGATTACCTCATCCCTAGGGGAGAAATTCTTCGGAGATTTTGTGTGGTCGATGCGTTACGATTACATATCTGCTGCTGGAGGAAAGGCAATATGATAACCTCTTGAAACAAGATCTAATTACTAGCATATAACTATTAAAAACATTATTATGCCAAATGAAACAATAGAAGAAGAACAATATCAATGGATCAAAGGCGAAAATCAAGGAGTTGTTGAAACGTATAGAGAAACTAAAGGTAAATTTTTAGTATTCAAAAGCGGTAATAAATGCAACAAAGAATTGATCGGAGAATTTGTTCAAAAGGTTGATATTTTCAATCCTGCCTTAGAATTTGACAATCCGTTGACAAAAACTAAACAACCTAAACCTGGTGAAGTTGCTGCAAAGGCAGTGGAAGTTGCAAAGAATATGGAATCTTTGCGAAATGCGGTTAATCAATCGAGACAACCAGTACCAGAATCACCAACAATCGCTATTATACAAAAAGCTAAAACTGCTAAAACGAAATTAAATGTTCGTATGAATTGTGATTTACCAAATAAAGCTTTTATCAAAGTATTAGAAGAGAGTTTTGATGAAGATGTTATTGAAATGTTAGCAATACATCTTGTTTCTAAAATCGAAGATCCTGAACAATTTTTAATTGACAATCTAAAAGGATCAATTTCTGAGTGGTATAAATATAATAACAAAACTACAAAAGGTGAAAGCAAATAACGATAATACAATTGTATTTGAATCTTTAGATGAAGTTTCTAATCTGAAGAATTATTTAATAAGTTACATAAAGAAAAACAAAAGACTTATTAGAGATCGTGGCGAAGAACCGATATTAATAATCAACTTAAACAATATAGAAAATGGCAAAAGCGATGAGCGAAAGACGTAGACAAAGACGTCACTATCTTAAAATGATGAAGAAGGCTATTGGTACAATTATCAATGGAGAATTATTTACCTCAAAGGATTACGAGACTATGTGCAAGGGATTCAGAGAAGAAGGTAAGAGACTACGAATCGAAGGATTAAGAGAAATACTCGAGAAAGAAAAGGAATCCTTAGCTCACCAAGAAGGAGATCTTAGAGCCAAATATAAAGAAGATGGTTTGAAACCAAAGGCTATCGATAAATTGATCGAGGCTTGGTATGATAAACAAAAAATATGGGCATTACATAATGATGTCGTTAACGAATTAACTTAGTTATGACAAACGCAAATGGATACAAATTAGAATATCGCGAAGGTACTGCTTGGAATGAAACAAGTAAATCTTGGTATCTTGAATGTAGAGGTTGCGGTGAAATGACCAGAATAGGAGGTAAAGAAATTGAATCTGTTCTTTGTCACAAATGTGTATCAAAGAGCTTAAACGAATTAGAAGATGATAACAATCAAGTTGGAGATAGCGAGTAACGGTGTAATAAAAACGGTTGCTGATAATAATTATAATGGCGGTGGTTCTAAACACGAATCTAAAACTGTATATGCTACTGATAATGATCCAGGATTTCAAGAACGAATTAAGTTTATTTATGAATTGACTGAAGATTTAGGTATTAACTTAGGTAACAAATACGATGAAGAAACTTTAGATTTTGTTACTACATGGGGTAGTCATTATGAACCAACGTTACTTCAACTCAAAAGCCTCGTTAAACAAACCACAGAAGAATTAAGAGAATTAAAGAAGTGGAAGACTGATTATGAACAACAAACAAAGGCTGGACAGTTAATCGAAGAACTTTCTAATGGTAAGACTACAGATAAAGACTTGCCTTTCTAATAATAAAATATGACAACAGACACAGGGACACAAGAATTTGTGATAGTACATTGTTCGTTAAAGGAATTTAACGATATTTTCAAAAAGCGAAAAGATGCTGAAATAATTAACTACCATGACATCATGGCTAAGTTAGAAAATAACGACATTTATAAAAATGTACCTGACCGATCTGTGATCGAATATTATATTGTCAAAAAAATTAATCACGTATTAGCAAATTCTAAAGTTAATACCATTTATTACTTTTTAGAAAATCTAGAATTAGAAATCATACAATCAGTAAAGCGTATTGTTGGTTATAAAGAAAACCTTGAATATACATTAATGCTTATTGAAGATGATGACATAGATGATATTAAAAACGAGTTTGATACAATTCAAATTCTGAAAAATGATAAAGCATAAATTAATCGACAAAGGTTCAATTGCGCATGCTCTTATTTCTCCTATAAACGAACCTAATAAATTCATTCCTGTTAAGGTTGTTATTAAAGACGTAAAATTCGATGAATACAATCCACTTTATTTAGTCAAAATAATTAAGTTCTACGACAGTATATACTTTTTGAAGAAATACTTCATGAACAACAAGTTCGCAAATGATTTCAATAAAAAGGCTAGAACTTTTTGGATAAAGGATAATATCAAATCAACAAATGAATTACAAAATTATTTAGAAAAAGACGATTCTAGATTCTACGTTGTTGTTGATTCTATACACACAACCCGATATAAAAATGATTTGAATGATATGTTCAACAAGATTCAAGACTTCTTAATATATCGAAATATTTCTGAATTATCAGAACTTACTACACGTAATTCTTATTCAGGAAGTTTGAAATTCGCATCAAAATCTGAATTTTTTATTCGCCTTAAACGTATGATTTCTGATAAAGTAGATGATCTTAAGATGGCGTGGGATGAATTCAAAAATTTCTTTTGATATATACTATATTAAAATAATCTTATTTTAGCATGGCAGGTACACCAATTAGAGGACGAGACTCAAGGTCCTATGAACAAATTTCTGAATTAACTGGATCAACTCCATTAACAACTCCATATAAAAAGGAGCAAGAAGTTGCACAGCCTCCAGATTCTACTGATAAATATTCTGGTAATCAAGCATTATTTAATCGATATAATACGTTCTTTTATGCTGGACAATTTGGTGCAAATGGTACTAAAAACGCTAATTTATTTGATGATGATACTGGATGGAAATTTGAAGATGTCCGAAGAAATCCTACAGCTGCAAGATTAATTCAATGGTCAAGGCAAGGAAGTACAAATTCAATCGAATATAATTGGGAAGATTTTCTATGGTGCAAACATTATGGAAGAGTTCCGAATAACTATATGATTACACTTAGACGCTTTGGATCTCCTATCAATGATAACTTAATTAATTCTGAACAAAACAATACACCTGACATAGGAAGACTTGTTGCGTATATGGATGGTGATAAAAATAAAATTGATGAATTGCTTAAATTCAGCGTCAAGATGAATTGGAAAGAATTTAAGTCAGAAATTCAAACAATGCAAGGAAGTAGCTACGGTGGAAATGGTGGTGGTGGAAATTTACTTGGGAAGATCTTGGGAGCAACTGATACAGCCGGTTCAAACACTGCAAGAGGAGGTGAAGCTAACGCTAATCATGATCCTTATTCTAATATGACTAATAAGACTCTCGGACCTATTAACGTTATTGATAAAATGATGGTAAGAGAAAGAGGTCTTGCATTTGAACAATCTATCAAAATTGTATTTGAATACGAAATGAGATCTATCGATGGTATTAACGAGAAAGTAGCCTTTCTAGATTTATTAATGAACGTTCTACAAGTTACATATAATCGTGGTGATTTTTGGGGAGGAGCTAAACGTTATGTTGGTGGTAAAAGAGTATCAAATCCGATTGCAGGACAAGATGGAATGGATATGTTAAAGAACGGAGATTTTGGTGGATTCCTTGGAAAACTTGCAGATGGTTTCAGTTCTAGATTAAATGATTTGACCGGTGGAGCTGGTTTATCTTTAGAGGGTATAGGAAACGCTATTAAAAGTGTTGGTGGTAATATTGCATCAAGAGCTGCTGGAGCTGCGATGGATAAAATGGGTAGACCTCAAGCACAAGCAACTATGGCATTATTAACCGGTGATGATACCGGTGAATGGCATGTTACTATCGGTAATCCAACTAGACCTATATTATCTTTAGGTAATATGATATTAGAAGACACCGCCATACAGTTTATGGGACCTCTTAATAAAGATGATTTTCCTACTAAATTAATGGTAACTTGTTCACTTAAACCAGCTAGACCTAGAGATCGAGATGACGTTCAAATGATGTTTGTTCCAAATAACAAAGAACGAATTTATTCTTCGGCAATGGACTATTTGAAGAAAACTTATTACGGACAGGTTGGACCTAATTTCGGAGGTAATGGAGATCAAACCGTTAAACAAGCACCAGGAAGTAATATGATGGAAAGTGATAAACAATTAATGGACGGTGAAGCAAACAAATTCGAAAATTTACTTTCAGCGAGATTTCCAAATCATGGATTCGGACAAGTAGAAGGAACATCAAAATGGACTACATAATATGGCACTTAATCTTAAACTTATAAACTTAAAACGTAGGATCACCAAGACAAATTATTATGGTGAAAAAAAGACAGTTACTGATTTATCAGAACCTACGTTAAAACCAGACTTTAGCTCAACAAAATGGAAAATTGCTAGAACCGTAACGGTAACTAGCGATTACGCTATGAGACCTGACTTAATATCATATTTTGCGTATGGTGTAGATCTTTATGCTGATATCATTATGAAGGCTAATGGAATTTCAAATCCGTTTGCTATTGCTGAAGGCGATTTAATATACATCCCAGATTTACAAGCGTTTCAATATTTTTATAAGAAGCCTAAGCCATCAAAGAAAGAGATCGAAGATGTTAAACGAGGATATATCGATAAAGAACGTTTTAGCAAGCCAACCGAAGAGCGATTAAAGAAATTACAACAGTTAGCAAATTCTAAAAAGAATGGATCTCCTACAATAACTCCTTCGAACAAATTGAAACCTGGCGAAAGTGCAGTAACAACAAAAGGTGGTGCATTAATATTTGCAGAATATAAAAGCAAACAAAGTAAGAATACAATTAAGAATGGATCAAATCCAGCTAACAATAAACCTCAATAATATATGGCAACTGTAGATAGAGACATATTAACTATAGTCGAACCAACTATCGTATTAGACGAAGTATTCATTGAAGATCAAGATAGTGAAGAGGCTAAAAAGGAAAAAGATCCTAGTAACCCAGAACCTCCAGTTAAGCAACAAGGAATGGAAGGCGGCATATATCCAATGATTCAAATTGGTAGTAATAAAGTAACACAATCGGATATTAATAATATGCGTTTAGAATTAAATTCTTTTATTCCTACGATGACAATTGAAATTATGGATGGTTCAAATAAATTAAGTGATTTAGAATATCCTTTAGATGGTACTGTTGTTTCTTTGTATTTAAGGCCTATGCCTATTGATGAATATCGACCGTTAAGAATAGATTTCGATATTATTAATATATCTTCTATACCAGGACAACCTGGAGAAGGACCTCCTAACACATTTACTTTTGATTGTGTAATGAAAGTTCCATTATTATATGCAGATGTTTTGCAAGGTTTTTCAAGCGGAAATTCTTACGATCATTTGATAGAATGTGCCGAAGGATTAGGATTAGGATTTGCTTCAAATGAAGATGGTACCGATGATACCATGCCTAGAATTTGTGCACAGCAATCTAGAGACGAATTTATAAATTTGACTACGATATCTGCATATAAAAATGATGAATCTTTTTTTACATCGTATATAGATCCACATTACTATCTTTGTATGGTTAATATTAATAAACAATTTAGTTTAGTTGATGAAATGGAAACTGTATCAGTAGGACAGCAACAACCTACCGATCTACAAAACAATCCGAATAGCGAAGAAGAAGGAGATACAACAGTTGAAGGTAGCTTAAGGTTATCTAATAGTCAAGATGTTGCAGGAAGTGATATGGCAATTGCATCATATAATCTAGTTAACAATTCTGGTGAAGTATGGACTCAGAATGGATATGCTAGAGATATTAGATACGTTAATCTTAATGAAAATAATAATAATAGAGAAAACAATGGCGTAGAGAAATTCTTAATAACACCATTGAATACACCTGGTTCCGAAGAAAATAGAATTCCTTTACGAGGAAGAATTGGTGATGATTATTGGAAACAAAATAATAAGATCAAATATCTAGGAAAGCAAGATTCAGAAGAATTTGAAAATATGCATTCTAATTACATGTATGCTATTGGTAATAATTATGGAAATATGGATGAAATTACCAAGATGGTAATGGAAGTAGATTTAGAAGTTGTTAATTGGTCTTTGTATAGATGGCAACGAGTTCCTGTATTAATTTATACTACTGGTGAAGTTTCTAACAAAGGTCTAGAAAATAGAGATGAACAATTAGGTGAAGCGGAACAACCTCAAAATGCAGATACGGAAGAAACTGATGCTGAAGGTCCTTATTCTGCTGAAGGTCCTAATCAACAAGTTAAAAATGAATTTCTATCAGGATATTATGTAATCTCGGAAATCGTGTATACATATAACAAAGATACAACTAAAATTCAACAGCAGTTAAAGCTTCTTAGGAGAGAATGGCCAATACCAGCAAAAAACAAAGATAACTAATGAAGAAAAATCAAAGATATAAAGATCAAGCAAAAAATGCTTTTGCGAAGACTAACTTATTTTATGCTAGTGGACCTTTCTTAGGAATTCAGGATCCAACGGTATTCGGTTTTAAGCTATTCTTCCATTTTAATAATATAGACAGTCCTTTACTTTGGGGTATCTATGGAGATATTCAAAAAGCACCTCGTAATACAGCAGCCGGATATTTAAGATCTATTGGAGATCAACAAAGATTGTTCTATTTAGAAAAGTTTTTATATTTACTCAGCGGAATTAACTCTCAGACACCATGGTATTTTCAATCTCTAGCTGGATTGAAAGATGCTTGGAACTGGGATATAAATAAGCCATTTATTGGTGAAGATAAGAAATTAGATATAGAATGTTTAGAATCAATCGATTTACGTGTTACTGCAATGATGGACCTTTATCGAAAAGCATGTTACGATTGGAAACATCGTAGAGAAGTTGTTCCGGAAAATCTAAGAAGATTCAAACTATCTGTATACGTTTACGAAGCTAGGCATTTTAATAACCCAAACGTTATTGCGGCTACACAAGTCCCAACACCACCAGAATTTGGATATGGTGGAAATATTCAAGGTGATGCAGCCAGAGCAAATGCAGATTTAGTATCAAGATTAATAGGTTCAGATGAAACTCGTAATGATCCTAATACGCCAAATGTTAATATAACCGAAGGTGTTCAAATGAGCACAACTAGAAATTTGTTTCATTTTGATTATTGCGAATTTAATATGCAAGAAGCTTCGCATTTAGATGCTATATCAAATATGGAACCTACTGAAATTAAGCAGAAATTTATGATCAAATATCAAGATTTCGAAGAAGAAAATATGTACAATTTTTGGACAGCCTCAGATCCAGTTACAGATGCGTATGTAAGAACCTTAGATAGAATAGCGTTAGATGATCCTTCGTTACAAGAACCTGGTGTTCCTTTAAGTTCTACTGATAGACCAACTGCTGGAGCTAGAGACTTAATCCCTAAAGGAAGAATTAACGACATATTAGCAGATGCTGATGCAAAACTTCAAGAAATTAAAAATATCGATGGTGCTAAATTAAAAGATATTGCAAGTACAGTTGGTGAAGATATTGCTAATAGCGTTGCAAATCAAGCGATATCAAACGCTCAAAATGCGGTAGGTGGTTTTGTTAATGGATTACTTTTAGGGAACGTATATGGATTCTCTCCAGCTTCATTAACCGGAGAACAAGGTATTGCAAGGGCTGCAGGAGCTATATTAGATGCAGGTCCTTCTATCGTAAATGGCGAAGGTAAGTTAAATGCTGGTGGAAGTATTTTTGGTGGAGATTCGCCATCGTTAGCTAATGATAGACGGAATTCAAACTTTAAGGGTGAACGAGACACTGATTCATTTTAACAAATATATAAAATATGCAAATTACTCGTAAAGATTTTAATAACGACAATATACGAGACGGTCATTATTGTGGTACCGTTGTAGATATTGAAGATCCTCTTAATTTAGGAAGAATTCGTGTCGAAGTTATTGGCTTTTTCGATGGTCTCGATTCTGGTCTTATTCCATGGGCTACTCCAGGAAATGGTTGGAGTGCCGGGAGTGTTAGTGGAAGTGGAGCGTTTTCGATTCCAAAATTAGGATCCTTAGTTGATGTGCAATTTGATAATGGTAATATATATAGCCCAAAATATTTAAGTCATCAGCGTATCTCAGATGAACTGAAAGAAGAGGTAGGTAGTGATCGCACAGCACACTCAATTATATACGATACAGATAACGCAATCAAAGTTTATTACACAGCAGGAAAAGGTCTTATGCTCGATTTTGCTGAATCTCAAGTTAATATAAAGCCTGATAATACTATCATCATTACAAACCCTAATGGAGATAAAGTTGAATTAATAAACGATGGAAATATAACAGTACAAACTTCAACTAAGGTCACTGTTAAATCGCCAGAAGTTATTATAGATGCTGCTAATAAAATTGAATTAGGTAAAGGTGCAACCGAAGATGTTGTTCTTGGAAATAAGTTTATGACTTTATTTAATGCACATACTCATATCGGTGTACTTGGTGTTCCGGTATCACCACCAGTAGTTCCTATGAGTCCAGCACAACTAAGTACAGGAGGTGGTGCACCTATAGTGAAGACTAAATAGAACGAATATATAAACTATCAAATACTTATACAATGCCTTTAATTAAAGCACAATTACAAACACAAATCAAAGCCGGAATAAAAACCGATATAGCATTCAAAACTGAATTATATAATATCAGTAAAAAAGCTATGGATAGATTTCAAAGCGCTCAAAAACAAGCTATGATTAATGCAGGAACTTCTGCCGGATTTGCAGTAGCACAAAAAATTGCTTCTATCGCGTTTGCTAATGAGATGCAAAAAATGCAAGATCCTATCGCTGATACTGTTGCAAAACATGTTTCGGAATCAGTTGATAGTTATATTAAGCTTGGTCAGGTGATTATTCCTGTACCATTAGTCAGTACACCGGCTGCAATCGGTGCACCCGTCACTATACCAATTGTTCCTCCAGGAAAGCTAATTTAATGAAGATATATAATAAAGTTAATAACCCTCTAAACTAAAATTAATGCAAACGAATTCTGTTATAACTCCAGATAACACATTTGATTGGGATGCTCTCGAAGCTTCATGCCCAAAATTCCGAAAACAATATCATAAAAAACATGGTCATTATCCAAGCAAATCTTCTAAAGAAGATTCAGCTTTATATGATGCTTTGTTATCTTCAGTCGATAAACTAGTAATTCCTCAGCAAAAGGATATCGTTAAAGGTATCATTGAAAGAATTGATTCAAGAT
>ERZ888423.3551-NODE-3551-length-10115-cov-4.871968_pt1 | contig 10115 bp, 11 predicted proteins | sample MGYA00520523_ERZ888423 | MGnify/ENA primary metagenome ERZ888423 (study PRJEB32303, sample SAMEA104408611) | aquatic metagenome | biome: Brackish water; feature: Pelagic; material: water | place: Baltic Sea | collected 2014-06-08T10:24:00 | depth 30,27 m ...
CGGAGCAGCTCTGTTTCTTCTTCTTCTTCTTCTTCTTCTTCTTCTTCTGCTGCTGCTGCTGCTGCCGTTCCTTCTTCCTCTTCTTCCTCGTCTGGTTTAGTCGAGCTCCGAGGGGCCTACGCCGAGGCCGGCGGGGCCAGGCTCGCTGTCGTGCTGGAGCTGATGCCCGGCGGCTCGCTCGCGGACGCGATAGCGAGGAGGGGCGCTGCCGTCAGGCGGAGGGCCAGGAGGAAGGGGAGGGAGGCCGAGAAGGAGAGGAGGAGGAGGAAGCGGGTCGAGGAGGAAGGGAGAGGGGAAGGAGAGGCGTCGTTGTCGCCTCCGTCCCCGCAGCAGCGGCCGCAGCGGCCCTCCTCCTCCGTCCCCCTCGGCCTCCCCGAGCGCGCCGTCGCGCGCGTCGCCTTGGGGGCCCTCACGGGCCTGGCCCGCATCCGCGAGCTGGGGCTCGTGCACAGGGACGTCAAGCCCGCCAACATCCTGCTCGACGGCGACGTCGTGGCGCTGTGCGAGAGGCTGGAGGAGCAGGAGGAGGAGAGGCGGAGGGAGAGGGGGGCCGGCGGGGGCGCCGAGAGCGACGCCTCGGACGCCTCGGACGCCGCCGCCGCCGCCGCCGAAGGAGCCGCCGACGACCCCTTCTCCTCCCTCAACGCCAAGGTCGCCGACTTCGGCCTCGCCTCCGCCGGCGCCGCCGGGGGCGGAGCGGCATGCGACGGCTCCATCGCGGCCTGCACCACCTTCGTCGGGACGGTGACCTACATGTCCCCGGAGAGGGCGACGAGCGGGGGAGGGAGCCCAGACGGCGACGGCGACGGCGGCGGCGGCGAGAGCGGCGGCGGCGGAGCCGCAAAAGGCAGGAAGCAAAAGGCTGCCGGCTACTCAGCCCCGGCCGACGTCTGGGCCCTCGGGCTGACGCTGATGGAGGCAGCGACCGGGATCTACCCCTACGCCCTCGTGGGAGGAGGAGGAGGGGGAGGAGGAGGAGGAGGAGGAGGAGGCGGGAGGGGACAGGCCGACGACGAGGCCACCTTCGACTCCAACCCGGCCGCCGCCGCCGCTCGCGCGATCGCCGCCGCGGGTCCCTTGGCCCTCCTGATGCAGGTCGTCACCGACCCCGCCCCGGTCCTTCCCCTCGGCGGCGCCGGATTCACGCCGGGGTTCGCCGATTTCCTGGCCAGGTGCCTGCAGAAGGACCCGCGCAGGAGGGCGACGGCGAGGGAGCTGCTGTCGCACCCGTGGGTCGTCTCTGGCGGGCGGGGGAGGAGGGCTGGGGTCGCTCCCTCTCTCTCGTCTTCTCCTCGGCGGCTTCCTGCTCCTGCTGCCGCCGCCGCTGCCGCCCCGGCTGCTCCTCCTGCTGCCCCTGCCCCTCTCCGCCTCCCTTCGGCCTCCTTCTCCTCGTCCTCGCCTTCCGGTTCCGCTCCTCCGTCGCCCGCCGCCGCCGCCGCCGGCGCCGCTTCCTCTCCTCGAGGCGCCCGTGGGGCCTCTGCCTCCCCTCCCCCGCGGCCTCCTTCAGCAGCTGCCTGCTTCTCCTCGCCGGAGCGCGCGAGCTCCCCTCCGACGCTGCCGAGGAGCGGAGGCGGCGAGGGTGGAGGCGGAGGAGGCGTCGGAGCCCGAGCGAGGGCGCCGACGGCGCAGGCTCCTCCTCTCCTCCCGCCCCCGTTCCCGCTTGCCTCCTCCGCGACCGCGGCCGACGCCCGCGCCCTGGCCCTCGCGACCGTGCGGGCCCGCTTCTCCTCCTCTCTGACGGCGGCGGCGGCGGCCCCGGGCGCGAGGCGGGCGGCGCTGGCCCCGCTCTACGACCGGGGGGTCACCCTCAGGCTCGAGGGCAGGCCCGCCGTGCTCCGCGGGGCCAGGGCGGCGCTGGACGCCTGGGACGCGGAGAGTTCCGGGAGGGAGAGCCTGGGGGCGAGCGGGGAGGCGGAGGTGATCGGGGTGGACGTCCTGGCGGTTGGGGGCGTCGCGGCGAGGGAGGCGCTGTCGGAGGCGGAGGCGGCGGCAGAGGAGAGAGAGGGGGGGGAGGAGGAGGACAGCGGCGGCGGCAGGGGCAACGGGGGCGGCGCCGCCGCCGCCGCCGCCGCCGCCACTGCTCCGACGACCGCAAGAAGCTGCTGCTACCTCATCCACGTCACGGGGACCGTCCCCGGCCCCGCCCTCGGGCCCTTTGCTGCTGCAGCAGCAGCAGCTGCTGCAGCTGCAGCTAGCGCCGGCGGAGGTGGAGGCGCCTTTGCGCCGCAGCGAGGAGGAGGAGGAGGAGGAGGGAGAAGGCTCGCCTTTGCCGAGGCGCTCGTCGCCGTCTGCTCCGGGAAAGCAAGCGGGAGCGGAGGAGGAGTTGCTGCTCCTGCTGCTGCTGCTGCTGCTGCGAGCGACGTCCCGGCATCGTCGTCGTCTCTGCCATTTGGAGGGCTCAGGATCACGTCGCACACGTTCCGGACGCTGCGGTGAAGATGGACGGACGAGGAGAAAGAAAGAAAGAGAGGTCCTCAGGAGGTTTTGCCTTTTTTTGTATCTTTTGCCACAATCCACGCTTTTTTCGAAGTCCAGCTGAGTCTATTCGCTTCTCTTTCCGAAACTACGAGAGGCGCTGATCTCTCGTTGTCGTCGTCGTCGTCGTCGCTCTCTCACGCTAGCCCCCCCCCTCCCTCCGGATCTCGAATCCTCCAATCCAAAGGAGAAGGAAAAACTAGAACTTTCAACCAATTCTAGCCATGCTCGCATCGGCCGTCGTCGCTCCTCGCCCGGCGGCATCGCCCCGCGCCGTCTCGTCCTCCTCCTCGCCGTCGTTGTCGTTGTCGCGCCGCTCTCTTCGACCGGTGAGCGCGCAGATCGCGACGCGCCCCCTGATCCGCGTGCAGGGCCACAAGCAGAAGACTGCGCAGCCCTCTTCCGTCGCCGCTGCTGCGGCATCTTCCGGCGGCGGCGGCGAATCGACCACCACCTCTGTCGCCCCTGTTTCTTCCCTCGCCGACGCCAAGCCCTTCCCCGTCGCCGAGGAGGCCACCCTCTCCCTCCTCCCGGCCACGTCCCCCTGCGTCTACGCCGTCTGCGACGCCACGGGAGCTGTCCAGTACGTCGGGATGTCCCGCCGCCTCCCCGCGACCGTCGCCGGTCACGCCGCCTCGGTCAAGCCTTCGACAAGGGCCTCGAGCGTGAAGTTCGCCGCCCTGCCCGCCGCGGCCACGAGAGAAGAGCTGACCGACGCGTGGAGGTCGTGGGTCCAGCAGGTGGTCGATGACTCCGGGGCTCCCCCTCCCGGAAACCTCCCGGACCAGCAGGCGACGTGGGCCCCCAAGGCGCGGGCCGCTGCCGCGCCTCCCCCAGAAATCAAGCTCACCCCCGGGAAAGGCGTCCAGGACTTGACGGTCCCCGTGGAGACGCTGATCGCGCAGGTCGTGGCGGACCACCACGTCGTGGCGTTCGTGAAAGGGACGAGGAGGGAGCCGCAGTGCGGGTTCTCGCACTCGGTGCTGACGATGCTGACCGCGGCGTGCTCGAAGAGTTCTTTAAACTTTCAGGTCGTCAACGTGCTCGACGAGCAGTTCAACCCGGGGCTCAGGGACGCGATCAAGGCCTTCTCGCAGTGGCCGACGATCCCGCAGGTTTATATTGGAGGGGAGTTTGTTGGAGGGGCGGACATTCTGGCGGAACTGGCGTCGAACGGGGAGCTGGCCAAGATGGTTGCGTTGGGGAAGAAGTGAGTGAGTGAGAGAGCGGGAGGGAGAGAGAGAAAAGGGGCTGCTTTTTTTCTGTTTCTTCCTTCGGTTTCTTCCTTCTCCAAACGAAAACAAAAAAACGTCACTTCGTGTAACGAGGAAACGGAGAAAAAACGGTTCTTAGTGGGAGTCCTTCTCTTTTTACTAGTAGTTTCGGCAACGTAAAGGGTTTCATCTCTCGATGGGCACCAGGAGTCACAAAAGAAAAACTGTCGCTCCCTCCCCCCTCGCGCACGCGCCCCTCCCAATTCGCCGCAACAGCAGCCTCCACCTTCGCCAAGCTCTCGAGCCCTCCGCTCTCGGCCCGTCCAGAAAAAAAACCATGGCTGCGATGAAAACCTCCTCGATCTCTCGGTCGTCGTCGACGTCGAGCAATAGCCGAATTGCAGCATGCGGCCGCGCCCCTTCTGCCGCTTACCGTGCCGCGTCCGTGAGGAGGGTTTGTTTCTTTAGAAGTAAACAGAGAGTGAGCGAGAGTTTTGATGGAGATATTGACTTTGTTTGTATTGGGGTCGCTGTTTTGGGGAAAGGCAAGCATGGACTTTTTTCTTTTTTCCCTTCTCTTTTCCTCAAACAAGAAGTAAAAAAAGACAGAAAGCGAGGGAGCAGCGGATGAAAGGGGAGCGGGAATAGAGCTAAGCTAATCCCCTCCCTCTTTAGTGTCACGCAATCGCCTCCTCCAAGTTTTATTGGTTTTTTATTTTAAATCACGGGGGAAGGCGGTGGAAAAGGTGTGGAAAGAAAATCACGATTTTGTTTCTTTTAAGTTTTCCTCTTCGAGGAAGGAAAGAAGCGACAATGAGGGAGAAAGGAGAGAGAGCAGCCTCCCTCCTCTGATCTTTTTTCCGTTTTACGGCGCCGCGGGCGTCAGCTGAGTGCAGGTCCCGGCCGCCGAGGGCAGACCCCCGTTGACTCCGTTCAGGCAGAACGCGACCGAGTCGAACCCTTTCCCGGGGGGATCAGCGTCAAGTTGAAGGGCGAGATGATGACCTCCGTCGAGGTCGGCATGATGACGCCGCCGACGCCCGTCGCGGTGAAGCCGTTGCCCGTGAAGAGCTCGTTGAGGTTGCCCATGTTGCTCTGGATGAACAGCGCGCGGGTCAGCAGCGCCTGCTTCTCGACGGTCGGGGCCGCGGTGGCGAGGAGCTCCTGGTACTTCTGTACGGTGGCGATGGGGCCCTTCAGCGTTGCTCGCGTGGAGGGCGGATAGCACGTCTCGGCGTCGACCCTCTTGCCGGCGTAGACGAGGCTGGGGAAGCACGACGAAGGCGCCAAGACCGACTGCGCGAAGGAGCACTGGGCGCCGCAGCCGGTGAGGTCCGCGAAGGTGGTGTTGCAGATCATGTCCATGGCGGCCTGCGGGATCTGGAGGTTGCAGCTGAGTTTTTTTGTGTGTTGAAAGAAACCGAGGAGGGAGGGTCGAGTGCAAGTTTTTTCTTTTTGAGCAAAAAACGAGGAAAATAAAAATGAAGAAAAAAAGCATCTCTTTTCTCTGCCTTTCCCTCTTCTCCCACTTTTTATACTCACGCCGCGAACTCGATCTCGAACATGTTTTTCATGTTTGGTCAGAAGGCCTGGAGGCCGACGGTGTTCAGCGTGATGTTGTATTTCTTTTTTGTTTTCCAGTTTTTGTTTGGGGGGAAGGAAAAAACAAGAGACGAAGCAACGCGATGCTCACGACACGGAAATTGACCAGGAAACAGAGAGCGTTTTTATTTACAGTGCCCTCTTCAAGATGGACAATTTCCTTTGGGTGGTTTTTTATTTCCATCTCTTCGAGTGAGCAATCACTCTTCGCACCAAGTTCTTCGTGCCTTTACTTCTTGTCGTCGTTGTTTCTACTCTTCGTCACCCTCGCGACTTGGCAGAAAATAAGCAAAGGAAAAGTGTCGGAAACAGGGGGGATCATCACTTCGGTCTTTGCCGCGAAAAGAAAAACATTATTTTGACTTCAAGGCATGGGTGAGTTTTTCAGCAAAACGAATGAGGTTGACGTTCAAAACAGCTTGACCGGGCCAACATCTCGGCCCCTCTCAAAGTTCCCGCTCCTTTCTAAGGAGGAGAGGCGTAAACAGTGTTTTCGGCCGCAAACGTATTCATTTGCTGACCAGGCAGCGGCGGGAGCCAGAAGAAACCGGGTCGTAGGAGTCCAGTCCGCTGGGCGGGCGAGTCGTTCCCCGACGTCGTCAAATTGGCGTAGTTTCCGATGGTTTTGGGGGGTACGCTTGGATCGCCTGTAACGAAAAAGATACCCTTGTAAGATGCCGTACCCGCGTCTCCTTGATAATTGTTCGCAATGTTCACCGATGTGAAACGTGCGACCGGATTGCCGACGCCGAAAAACAGGAATATGCCTCCGTTGGCGTCGTTCCATTGGTTGCCCAGAATTTCGAGAGCCATACTGGTGATGTCCGTGTATCCCGCTTCAAAGTTAAAGAATTGCCGGCAGGCGATGGCCAGGTTGCTTTGAACTACGTTTTGAACGGTGAGCTTGCCAGTGAACGAGGAGCCTGCTGTGGTCGTCAAAAGAAAAACGATTGATCTCGGGGTGGCCTCTGACGGAAAATCAAACGTCAGGTCGTGGACCGCACTGTCGGCCGTCATTTTGTACACCGCCACATGGCGATGGTTGTTGCCGAGCCTGCCGATGTACTTCGTCGATCCCGAGATAATAAAGCTGCCGCGCAAGGCGTATCCAAATTCCACGAACTCGACGGCGGCCGCGCTCACCAGCCCGTTAACGGCCGTCGGAACCCCAATGGCGGTAGCGATGCCGCCAGGGTCAGAGGCAGAAGTTGTCGGAGCTCGCTGCTTGATCGTTAGCCCGGATCCAAACTCCACGTTGTCGGCGGTAACCTGAATGAAAGTCAACGGAGCCGCACCTTCGACGGTCGTGCTTTGCAGCACGCTGTTTTGGCCTCCCAGAAATTTGACGGACTTGTCAACGACAAGAGCAGGTGTGTTCGGCGCCAAACTGTTTAACGTGATGGTGCCGATCACTTGGATCGCCCCACCCGGATCGGCTTGTGCCAAGCACGTCCGCAGGGTCGCTTCGTCGGTTGCTTGACAAGAGCAAGTTCCGGAAACGCACGACTGCGTCGCCGGGCAGACGTTGCCGCACGAGCCACAGTTGTTTCTGTCTTTCATGAAATCGACGCAGCCGACGGCGGCGCAGAAGTTTGGCGTCGCGCTCGGGCACGAGCAGGCGCCGGAAACGCACGACTGGGCCGCCGGGCAGGCGTTGCCGCACGAGCCGCAGTTGTTTCTGTCTTTCGTGAAATCGACACAGCCGACGGCGGCGCAGAAGTTTGGCGTCGCGCTCGGGCACGAGCAGGCGCCGGAAACGCACGACTGGGCCGCCGGGCAGGCGTTGCCGCACGAGCCGCAGTTTGTGATGTCCGTGGCAAAGCTGACGCAGACGTTGCCGCCGCCAGCGTCGCTGCAAATGTCTGGAGTCGTGCTGGGGCAAGCAGTGGTCTGGTTGTTGGCTTTTTCGAGCTGGTTCTCCACGTCCGGCGAGAGCGAGGAAGGAATGACGGCAAAGGTCGAACCTTGCACGACGCCTGTCGCGACGACCGCCGTGGACACGGGCTTGTCGGGGCTCTCCTCCCTCGCGATGGACTCGGCGAGGACGACGGCGGTAACCTAAGGGAAAAGGGGGCAGTGGGAAAAAAAGGGGGCAGTGGGAGTGAAGTTGGCGTTTTGTTTGTCAAAATGAATGGGAGAGAAAGAGAGAGGGAGGGAGGGAGGTGTTGCGAGTAGTGAAGGGTGAGCGTGTGACAGAGGGAAAAGAAAGAAGAGAACGACGACGACGCCAGGCGGAAGACCCCCCACCCACCCAAAAAAAAGAAACCCTTCCTTACCAGCTCTGGGTTGGCCGCGTTCCTCGGGGGGGACCGTCCGGCCTGCAGGAGGCTGCGGCGCTTCTTGCCCATGGCCTGCGGGGTCATCGGGATGCAGCCGACGTCGACGGAAGTCGCAACTGAGGTCGATTGTTTTTCGAAAAGAATCGAGAAAAGAGAGTTTCGGTGAGGAAAGGAAGCCTTACTTCTCCTTTCTCTCCAAAAAAGAAAACCAAAAGGCTTCACACATCTTACCGTATCCGGCCGGGAACAGCGAGATCGCCTCCCCACCCGCGAAACCACACGTGTAGACTTTGGGCTTCGACTCCAGGGTGTCCCGGACGTGGAAGACGAAGCGCCCCACGAGGGGAAGGTCCTTGTCGACCGCCATCTCGAGCTTCGTGACAAACTTCCCGGCAGTCGGGATCACGACGCGCTGGCCTCCGGCCGTGCAGGCGATTTTGGAGGCCTGCTGGAGGTTTGTCACGATGCCCGTCGAAGGGTCGATGAAGCAGGTGATGTTGGCGACGGCAGCAATGACGGCTCCTCCGCCAAAGGAAGGAACGGCGGAGGTGGTCGTGAAGGCGTAGCCTTTTGTTGAGATGGTTGAGAGTGGAGAAGGAAGGCGAAGAAGAAAGGGAAGTGCGTGAGAAGGACAGGTGGTGCGGAAGAGATTCCGGAGATGAGGAGATGGAGGCGAGAAATCGCGAGGGAAAAAACCGGAGAAACAGGGACGAAACACGAAGCGAAAGAAGCAAGTTCAACGCCGAGCGCCGCCGACGACGCCGGGGGAGGTCAAAGGGGAAAAAAAAAAGCTCTCTTCCCTCTTTGGTCATTTTCTCTCTCCTCACCTTGCTTCAGGAGGCTCTCAAACTGGAGCCTCCTGTACGTGTAGGTCGCCAGCGCCTTGACCTGCGTGCCGTTGGTCGGGTTGTAGGCGATGGTCCTGTTCAAGAACCAGTACGCGCGAGCCAAGGTCTTGGAGGCGTTTTTCGCCGACCGCACCGAACCGGCGGCGCCCGAGGCCGCGGTGACGGCCTGGTTGACGACCTGTGACGGCTGCGAGTTGATTGCGGCCACTTTCGAGGCGTTGAAGCGGTTGATGAGCTGTTAGTTGGTCGATTGATTGTTTGACGATTGTAATGATGATGGTGACGAGAGTGCGCGAGTAGCGCGCGGGTTTGGAGAGGGGAGAGAGAGGGGCAGAAGGGGCGCGCGCGAGAGAGAGCAAAGAAGAGCAGAGCGAAAGAAGAAGAAGAAAATTCGAAAAAAAACTCGCCAGCGTCTTGTTGACGTTGAGCACGTTGAGCTCTCCGAGGACGGTCGACGACTGCGGTTTGTTGTTTTTGTTGTTGTTATGTTGTTGTTGTTTTCAATGAGTGACGTCTTTAGGTTTCAGTGAGCGACGTCTTTAGGTTTCAGGAGCGGAGCGAGCGGCGGGGAGGTCAATGGCGAGGGAAGAAAGAAGGAAAGGAGTATCTTTTCTTTCTTTCCGAGGTTGCTCGTCGCTCGACGATGTACTCTCGTCGACGATGCTTCGGTGCGTGCAGCCTTCTTCCCGCATTTCTCCCCTTTCCGCCGAGCAATTCTTAAAACAAACGCCCTCGACGCCTCCCTCGTATACAGACAAAGGCACAAAGGAGGAGGATATTAAGCAAGGCGCGAGGAGCGACGCGAGGGCGAGCAGCGGAAATGACTCACGTTTTTAGTCGTCGGCGTCGCCGCTGCGACGGCGCAGGCGCTCAAAATCAGCGCCGCGCAAACGGCCAGCACCGCGGCCACGCGCCTCCACGTAGGGGAGAGCATGGCAGCGTCGCTTCCGCGGAGAGTCGTGTGTCGGGAGACGGGTTTACTTTCTTCTCTCTGCCCTCCTGCGAGCGCACGAGAGACTGGAATGGCAGTTGTCTGTTCAGAGATTGATTTCGAAAAAAAAAGAATGGCGACTAGCAGGCTAGTCGCCCTTTTTCTTTCTTCTTCTTCTTCTTCCCTTCCTTCTCTTCTTCTTCCTTCTTCTGCTTCAACCCCGAGACGTCTGTACCGCCCCCCCCTCAGCGATTGAGAGGGACTGTGTAAGTCCGTCTCGTTGAGCAAGCGAGCGAGAGCAAGCGAGCGAGAGCAAGAGCGGAGCTTCTCGACCTCTCTCCACTTGGAGGAGAAAAGAGGCGACAGGAGGTGGAGAAGAAGAGAAGAAGACGAGAGAGCAAATGAGGCGAGAAGCAGAAAGTGAAAGTGAAGACGAAGTTTCGCTCTTGGGCAGAGCTCGAGCATGAAGTTTCAAAGTTGGTCAGGCAATAACCAGAGGTGGTTGGTCGAGGTGGAAAGAGAGAGGCGAGCGAGGAGGAGCTTTTTTTGAAAAAAGAGATAGGGAAAAAAAAAGAAAGGGTTTCATCTCCCCATGGGCACCAGGAGTCACAAAAGCAAAACCGTCGCTCCCTCCCCCTTGCGCACGCGCCCTCTCCTAATTCGCCGCAACAGCAGCCTCCGCCTTCGCCAAGCTCCCGATCCCTCCCCTCTCGGCCCGTCCCGAAAAAAAAAAACCATGGCCTTTGCGATGAAAACCTCTTCGCTC
>ERZ888423.3552-NODE-3552-length-10112-cov-24.484240_pt1 | contig 10112 bp, 9 predicted proteins | sample MGYA00520523_ERZ888423 | MGnify/ENA primary metagenome ERZ888423 (study PRJEB32303, sample SAMEA104408611) | aquatic metagenome | biome: Brackish water; feature: Pelagic; material: water | place: Baltic Sea | collected 2014-06-08T10:24:00 | depth 30,27 m ...
GTCGTCGACCTGCCGCTTAAGCAGATCATTCCCTATGCGCGCAAACCGCAGCAATGCCTTATCGACGATCCGCTACACCGGCACTTCAAGCCGTCAAGCCAAGCTGCATGTGCTCTCCCGCGAAGGTCTGCGATCACATCATCAAACCGTTGGATCGAACACCTAGGCAGCGGGCCAAGTCCTGTAGAACCCAGCCACTGGCCCCTCGAGCGCCTTTGCAAGGTGCTTCATGGCCATTTCCGCTTCGCTGCGCGGCGCTGCCAGCGCTCGGGCAATGTCTTCCAGCACCGCGTCCCGATCGATCTGCGTGAACCGTCCCTCGCAATACACGGTGGCGCCGCCCACCAGCACGGTGTGGACGGCCCCGGTCTTGGCCCGGCGGACAAGCACATCCACCAGCGCCAGCCCGGGGTCCTGATGTGGCCAGATCACCTTTTGCCAGTCAAGAAGAACGATGTCAGCGAGCCGTCCGGGAGCAAGCCGCCCGATCCGTCCCGCAAAGGGAGTGGTCGCCGCGCCATGCTCGGTCGCCATGCGCAGGATCTGTGCGGCTGTGGGGTTCGGGGTGGCGTGTCCCGGCCCGCGGTGCAGGGTCAGAGCAAGGCGCATTTCCTGCAGCATGTCGCGGTCGTCGTTGATACCGGCCTCGTCGATGCCGAGCGCCACCGGCATACCGCTGGCCAGAAATCTGTTCAGGTCTGCCGTCCCACTCTTGAGCCGCAGGTTCGAGGAACAGTTGTGACACAGACAGCCGCCGCGCTCGGCCAGAAGCGCGATGTCGTCTGGCGTCATCCAGACGCCGTGCCCGATGGTCAGCTGCGGCCCGACAAGGCCGAAGCTGTCGACATGGGCCAAGGCCGATCCCCCGGTGCGGCGGCGCGCATATTCGGCCTGGTAGGGTGTCTCGAGCAGGTGCATGTGCATCGGTGCGCGCGTGTCCTCGGCCATGCGGGCAGTACTTTCCAGCGCGCTGTCCGACAGCCAGTGCAGGTTCGAGGGCGCGATCTGGATACCGATCAGGGGCACTGCCGCCCATCGTGACCGCAAGGCGTGAAAAACGGCGATCTGGTCGGCAAGAGGCAGGCCGAAACCCGCCAGATAGGCAGCCGTTGGCCTGCGGAGCACTTCGGGCAGGGAGGCCACGAAGGCCTCGTCGGCGTCATAGATCATCCGGTTCTGGTCGCGCAGCGCGAAGGAATAGGATGCGCGCATGCCCAGCTCGACATAGGCGCCGATGATCGCCTCGGCCTGCGCAATCACTGCGCCACTATCGCCCGGCGCCCGGCTGTGCAGGTGCTGGACGGTGGTCACGCCCGAGGCCACCATCTCGAAGGCCGCAAACAGCGTGTCAAGGCGCGGGTCGACGTCTCGCATCGCCAGGCGTTCGGGAAACCACAGCTCCAGCGGCTGATCCCGCGCGCCAAGCTGGAACGGCGTCAGCCCCACATGGTGATGGGCGTTCACTAGACCTGGGATCGCCACAAGGCCCCGACCGCCGATCTCGCGCGCCTGCGGGTGGGCGCAGCGCAGGTCGGCCGTCGGTCCGATTGCCGCGATGGTGTCGTTCTCCATGAGGATGGCGGCATCCTCCACGATCTCGGGCGCCCCGTCGGCAGAAAAGCCCGTGATGATGCGGTCGGCGATGACGAGGGTGCCGCTCATGACGATGCCCAGATCTGCAGCCGTTGAAGGGAAAGGCGAACTGCGGCCGGGACCGGTTCGATCAGGGGCACGGGTGCGCTGGCGGCAAGCGCGCGTGCCGCCTCGGCCAGCGGGCCGCCGCCGATCACCACGGCCTCGGCCCCCCCCTCCGCCACGGCGGCCCGGATCGCCGTGGCGAGCGAGTCTTGCAGCGCTGCCGCATCGGCAGTCAGCGCCACCGGATTGCCGGGCGTCGTCCAGGTGCCGGCAAAGCGCCTGTGCTCATGCCGGGCCGCTGTCGCGGCGATGGCTACGGCAAGGGCCGGTGTCGTCGTGACGACAGCAAAGCGGCGACCATCCCGCGCGGCCTCGGACATTCCGGCTTCGGCGATGCCAGTCACCGGGCAGGACAGCGCAGCGCGCAGGGCGTCAAGGCCCGGGTCGCTGAATGCGGCCACGATGACGGCGTCGGTATCCACCAGCGCAGGCCCGAGCTCACCCACGGCCTCGGCGGCGGTAGCAAGGGCGTGGGGTTCGGTGATCAGCGGCGCACCGAATCGCGCTGTGTGACCTGTTATCGTCGCGCGCGGTCCGGCCTCGCGCGTCGCGATGGCGACCATGCGGCGCGTGATGTCGTCCGAGGTGTTCGGGTTGACGAGCGCGATCTTCATGAAATGGCCTCGAGGAAGGCTTTGGCAATGTCGATGCGCCGTGCGATCCAGATGCGGTCGCGGCGGCGGGCGAGGTCGGCGAGAATGCGGTCGAAGGCCGGAAATCTGGCAGGCCGCCCCACGATGCGCAGATGAAAGCCGATGTTGAGAAGCCGTGGCAGGCCCATGTCTGCTTCGGATTCTAGCACATCTAGCGCCCCGGTCACGTAATCCACCATCTCTCCGGGTCGGACGAAGCCGTTGGGGTGGAAGAACTTCATGTCGTTGGTGTCGAGCGCATAGGGCACGACGAGCAGGCCGGAGGGGTCGGGGTAGGGCAGGTCGTCGTCGAAGGCGTTCGAGGTATAGAGGTAGCCGCGCTCGGCCAGCAGCCTCCGCGTCCAGGGGCTTTCGGCGCCGCGGCAGAAGAAGCCGCGCGGCACCGTGCCGGTGGCCGCAGCGATGGCCGCACCTGCGCGGTCGAGGTCGGCGGCTTCGGCCTCGGGGCTATCGTAGTCGGCATGGGGGCGCCAGAGCCAGCCGTGGCAGGCGGTCTCGTGGCCATCGCCGGCAAGCGTGGCCAGCACGGGGGCCGCGCGCTCCGCGGCGCGGCCGCAGGCAAAAAGCGTCGCCCGGATGTCGTGTCGGCGGAGCGCAGCCGCCATCCGCCAGGCGCCCGCTCGCGTGCCATAGGCGAAGATCTGGGCCTGGCCCGCGTCGGGCCTGTTGTCGGGGACGACCGACATGACCTCACCTATCCGCTCGTTCGCCGGATCGCCGTCAATCACTTGTTGTTCGGCCCCTTCCTCGACATTGATCACCACGGAAACCGCAAGCCGCGCGCCGTTAGGCCAGCAGAAGTCGGGCCAGGTGCCCCCGTATCCGACGAGGTCGCGTATCATGCCCACAGCTCCGCAGCGAAGCCGGAGGGGCAGGGGCGCGGCGTCCAGTCCGGCAGGCCCAGCCCCGTGCGCCAGGCCCGCGCGATTTCGGCCCGGGTTGCGAACCAGACCCCGTCATGGCCGAGCGCATGATCGAGAAACGCCTCAAGGCCGCTGATGCGGGCAGGGCGCCCGATGATCCGTGTGTGCAGCCCGATAGACAGCATCCGGGGCAGTTGGCGCGCCTCGGCGTGGAGCCGGTCGAAGGCGTCGATGCAATAGCGTGCAAAGTCTGATCCGAAGACGAATCCGCCGCCGTTGTAAAAGCGCATGTCGTTGGTGTCGAAGGCATAGGGCAGCACCACATGGGGACCGTCCGCCATCTCCACAAGGTAGGGCAGATCGTCATTGTAGGCGTTACTGTCATAGAGAAAGCCGCCCTGTTCGACGAGAAGGGACCGCGTCATCGCAGACGTGGCCGAACGGGTGTGCCAGCCGAGCGGTGGGGTGCCGGCGGCCTCCGCGATGGCGGCGACTGCCCTCGCTATGGCGCGACGCTCGGTGGCCTCGTCCATGTGGACGTGGCGTTCCCATCGCCAGCCATGTGCCGCGACCTCGTGGCCGTCGGCGACCGCATCGGCGGCAATCCAGGGCGTGGCGGCGATGGCCCGTCCGCATGCGTTAAGGGTCGCCCGGACCCCGCGCCGGCGCAGCGCATCGCGGATGCGCGGCCAGCCTGCGCGCGGCCCGTATTCGAAATGGCTTTCCATGCATAGATCGCGCATGCCCTCGACGCGCTCGACGGCCTCGTAGATGTGCTCGTTGCGCTCGTCGCCATCACCGAGCGTCAGTTCAGCCCCTTCCTCGATGTTGACGACGACAGATACCGCAAGGCGTGCGCCGCCCGGCCAGGTGATGTTGGGCACACCACCCCGGTAGCCTGTGAAATCCCGACCGATCATGCCGCCCCCGCCGCGTCCATGAAGCGCCGGCACAGATCCCCGTCCCAGCGCAGGATATCGTCTTCGTCCGCCCCGGAGCGCATCAGCGCGCTCGAGACAATGACTCCGTCCGACGCGCCCAACGCATGAGAGACATTCTCCTCGGTGACCCCGCCACCGATCAGGATCGATCGGTTGGGTACCGCCTTGCGCACCGCTCCGATGCGCTCGATCGTGTCGGGAAAGCTTGACCCCGTGATGATCAGGCCATCGGCCCCGACCTTGGCGGCCCAGTTGGCTGCGAAGGGCTGACTTTCGTCAGACAAGGGTCGCGCGGTGCGGTCATGGACATCGGCGAGGATCGCGATATCGGGCCGCCCCAGCGTTGCGCGATGCGCGACGGCCGCCGCGCCGAGGCCATGACGCGGGCCGTCTGCGGTCATGGCGCCGCCGACGAATACCTTGAGTCTGACGAAATCAGCGCCCGTGGCATGAGCGACGGACAGAGCCGCGACCGGATCATTCGCCTCGATGATGATGCCCAGGCCCAGCCCCGGCACCTCGGCCCGGATCAGCCGCCCGAGCCCTGCCATCAGCGCCAGTGTGTCAGACGCGGCCGACCCGGCTGTGCGGGTCTGATCCTGCAGCTTGATCCAGGGGATGCCAGCCGTTGCGAAGACGCGCGCATTGGTGAGCACGTAATCCTCGTACCAGGCCACGGAGCGGTGCCGGGACAAGGCGAAATCCGGCATGTGCAGGGCGGCGATGATGACAGGTCTGGACGTAAACAGGCTCAGCGACATGCTTCGATCTCCTCGGCGAGGGTGGTGCGCAACGCGGCACGGTCGGGCGGCAGGGCTCCATCGGCGCCAAAGCATTCGACAATCCGGGCCGCCGAGATGGCGCCGTAGCGCGCAGCGTGCACTGGGTCGCCCGTCTCTACCAGCCCTGCCAGGAACCCGCCGCAAAAACTGTCGCCCGCTCCGGTGGGGTCGAGTGTGTTGGCCGGCGCGGGCGGAACGGCGACGGCGCCGGCCGCGGCACGGTCCCATACGAGCACGCCTTTCGGACCGAGCTTGACCGCGACCGCACCCGGGCAGCGGGCGGCGATCACTGCCAGTGCGTCGGACAAGCCCGTATCGGGGACAAGCGCGCGAAGTTCCACCTCGCTCGGAAGGAAGGCATCGATCCCCGCCAGGATCGGGGTGATCTCGTCGAGAGTGTAATCGACCAACTGCCAGCCCGGGTCTGCGGTGACAATCGCGCCCCCCGGCGCAAAGACATCGAGCATTGCGCGCATCACCTCTGGCTGGCTCGGGGCGAGATGGACCCCCCGTGCGCGGCGCCAGGACTGGGGAACCTGCGACCCGGTCAGAGGGTGGCGCACGCGAAAGTCGGAATAGCTGATCTCGCCGGGCGCCGTGCGACGTCCGAGCAGTTCGCGCCAGCGTGCGACCTCGACAGGCGTCAGATGGTCAGTCGGGAAGCCGGCCTCCGACAGGCTATCGGGCGGGCTCGACAGACCTTCCTCACGACGGCCCTCGGCGTCGTAGATGAACCAGTTGCAGGAGCTGAGCCGCTCGTCCGACCAGGCCACGCCGCCAAGGTCGATGCCATTCTGCTCAAGCCATGCGATGGTCGCCCGCGGATAGGTTTCGACAGCGCAACTCACAAGGCCGACCCGCGGCGCCCACATCAGCGCACCAACCGCCGAATAGGCGCCGTTGCCACCCGCCTGTGCCAGCGCGACTTGCCCGTCGGCTGAAATGACGTTGTCGACCGTCAGCCCCCCGACCGTGATCAGCTCCGGCGCCACTTCACCCCCCGAGGCGCGGCGCACCGAGGCCCAGCGCGTCGCGCTCGACCGCGGCGTGGTATCCGAACAGGTGCAGCGGCACACTGTATAGGATCGGTGCTGTCTGCCAGGCCACGGGCGGCAGATGCCATACGACATCTGCGATCTCGGCGATCTCGGTCTCGCCCTCGGGCACCAGCGCGATGCACAAGCCCTCGCAGCCCCGGCTCATGATCGCGGTTTCCACGGCACGGGTATGGCTGGCTGCATCGGGCGCCAGAAGGAACATCGGGTCGCCGGCCTTCTGTGTGCGGTAGTGGTGATATTCCTCGAGCGGGAAGGCATAGGCGTGGATGGGCGCCAGTTCCTTGAGCTTGGCCGCACCGAAGGCAGCGGGGGCGTAATGCGGGCCGGCGCCGGCCAGCAGCACGAGATCGGCTCGTGCCAGCCGCGCCGCGAGTGCTCGGGCGGGTTCGAAAAGTGCCTGTGCCACGGCATCGACAAGACCGGGCAGGTCATCGAGTGCCTCGCGCAGCGAAGCTGTGTCCTGTCCGCGCGCCTCGGCGACCGACGCGAAGAGGGCGAGTTTCAACGCCATTGCCGCTGTGCTGGACTGGGTCGGCCATCCGCCACGAGTGGCGCGGATGTGCAATGCGCCCGGGAATTCCTCCATCAGCGGCGATCCGAGCGTGTTCGACAGACCGATCGCGTAAGAGCCGCGGGCCTCGGCAGCCTTCATTCCTTCGATTACCGGTTCGGTCTTGCCGCTGGAGCTGAGACCGATCACCACGGTCTCGGCGTCTGTCACCTCGAGCCCGTAGGTGGCAAAGTCGAAGGCCTCGCACGGTTCGCAGACTGCGCCCAACATCCTTTCGGCTACGTGGCGGACCCCGTGGCCCGAGATCCAGCTGTCGCCGCAACCCACCATCGCAATGCGCCGGATGGGTCGGTCGGCAAGATCGGCGGCGATCTGGGCCAGCGGGGCGGCGTTGGCCTCCAGCGTCGCGCGGATCGCGTCACCTTGTGACATCATCTCGGTTCGCGTGAGCGCGACGCGGCGGAACCGCTCGGGATCGCCCGCGGCATCGGAGGACGATTCGCGTCGGATCTCGTGCAGGCGTTGCTCAATACTCACGTTGCTCTTCCTTTCGTGTATTCCTATGGCGGCGGGCGACCGCGCCGGTGGCAAAATGCTTCACTTTCGGTATCTGTCACTTAAAAAAGAAACACAAGACTACATTGAGAGGTTCCAGTCATGTCCGACGTCAGTCAGACGGCGCAGATTAATCCCAGGCACGAACGCATTCTTGAAATGCTGCGCAGCGACAGGGTGGTGGAGGTGGCCAGGCTTTCCGAGGTGCTCGGTGTCTCGGCGGTAACGATCCGCTCCGACCTTGATGCGCTGGAACGGCGGATGCTCCTGCGCCGGATCCGGGGCGGGGCAACATCCGTGCAGGCGGCGCGCTTTGTTCGGCCCATCGAATTGCCCAGCCAGAGCTTTGGCGAGGAAAAGGAGCGAATCGGCGCCATGGCTGCGCGCATGGTCCGCGACGGCGAGACGATCATCCTGGACGCCGGGACAACGACGCGCGCGATGGCGCTGGCGCTGCCGGCCGACCTGAGGGATGTGGTCGTCATCACCAACAGTCTCGATATCGCGATTTCGCTCGAAGGCCACGCCGGTGTGGCGGTCATGCTGACGGGCGGCACGATCAAGAAGACCGGGCGCAACCCACGCTCGCGGTCGCTAATCCCGCCGTTTGCGGGGCTTGTCCTGGCGCAACTGAACGCTGATTGCGCCTATCTGTGTTGCGGCGGGATCGATGCCGAGCGCGGCTTTACCAACGCGCATTTCGAGGAAATCGAGATCAAGCGCGCCATGCTCTCCGCCGCCCGGCGGGTCGTCGTCGTGGCCGACCACGGCAAGATCGGTCATGTGGCGGGGGCCCGAATCGCTGGCATTTCCGAAGTCTCGACGCTGGTGACAGATGCAGGCGCGGAGCCCGCAGATGTCTCTGATCTGACGGCTGCGGGCCTGGATGTGATCCTCGCCTGAGGCGTGAGTTGCCGATTTTTTGGGCGACCGCGCAGAGTGCTGTTCACCAAATCTGCATTCTTGCTTGACCGGTAGAATTTCTTGCGAAAGATTTCGAATATACAAAAAACATAACTAGTCGCGGACCAATGCGTGCGGGAACCCGTGCATGACCACATCACAAGGAGCTGACGAATGAGACTGACCCGAAGGACGGTGCTGGGCGGGCTTGCCGCCACGACAACGCTGGCGAGCCCCACGATCCTGCGCGCTCAGACCCGCGAACTTGTCATGATTGGCTATGGCAACGATCAGGACGCGCCGCTGATCGCCGCCGGCGCGGAGCTGGGGCGCCGCCATCCCGGCGTGAGCCTCCAGGTGATCGGTGGGCTTTCAGCTGAGGCGTTGGCCCAGATCAAGGCGGCGCGCGGAAACTCGCCCTATGATCTTGCGGTGATGGGCTCTCCCGCAATCATCAATGCGCTTGCCGAAGACGTTCTGGTGCCGCTCGACTTTGCGAAGATCCCCAATTCGGCGAATGTCGACCCGCGCTTCATGCCCTATGGTTATGACGTGGGACAACCGATCTGGTTCGAGGGCATTGGCGTTGCCTACGACACCACGAAGATCACCACCCCGCCAAAGACCTGGGCCGATCTCTGGAGCGGCGCCTACAACGGCCGCATCGGCATGTGCCGCCCGCAGTCGAACCTTGGCCTCGGGGTGCTTGCGGCGACAAGCGAAGCCTTCGGCATGCCGCAAGACGACATGGCCTTTGCCCTTGCGAAGTGGCAGGAACTTGATCCCCTTGTCGGTCGAAGCCCGCCGCTTCTGCAGCAAATGATCGAGCGTGGCGAGGTCGATCTAGCGCCGCTTTGGCACGTTAACTCTGCGCTCGCTGCTGGAACTGGCTTGCCCATCGGCTACGCCAAGCTGACCGGGCCCGGCCCGCTCATGCTGCCGACAAACATCGTGCAGTTCGTGAACACCGCCGACGGTACCGCAGACCTCGTGCACGAGTTTACCAACATCTTGCTGACGCCCGAGATCCAGACCATGGCCGGCAGCGCGCCGATCTACTTTGGCACGGTCGTGCAGGGGATTGAGGTTCCAGCGGCTGCCGCGCCCTATGTGCCGTCGACTCCTGAGGAACTGGCAGGCACGACTTCGCTGGATTGGCCGTCCTTTGCCCAGTTGCGGGGCGCGACGGTTGAAAGCTTCGATCGCATGTTTGCAGGATGATGCAAGGACCGACTGGTCCAGGGACTACGGTCGAAACGACGCCCCCGGTGCTGCGCATCGGGGACGTCGGTAAGAGATTTGGCACCTTCACTGTGCTGGAGGGGTGTTCGCTCAACGTGGCCGAGGGTGAGATCGTCACACTGCTTGGGCCGTCAGGATGCGGCAAGACTACGCTGCTGCGCTGCATCGCCGGGTTCTGGGATGCCGACAAGGGATCGATAACCATCGACGGGCAGGACATGGCCGCAGTTCCGGTCAATCGTCGCCCTGTGGGTGTCGTGTTCCAGAGCTATGCGCTGTTCCCGCACCTGACCGTCGCCCGCAACGTCGGCTATTCCCTCAGGATGCAAGGCGTGCCACGCGCCAAGGCCGAGGCCCGTGTCGCCGCCGCGCTGGAAACCGTATCCCTGACCGGCTTTCAGGACCGCTACCCCGCACAGTTGTCGGGCGGCCAGCAGCAGCGCGTCGCAATTGCGCGCGTGCTCGTAATGGAGCCCCGCGTGCTTTTGCTCGACGAGCCCTTTAACGCGCTGGATGCTAAGCTGCGCGGCGCGATGCAGGTGGAGCTGCGTCAGTTGATCAAGAAGCTCGGGCTTACCGCGATCTTCGTCACGCATGACCAGGAAGAGGCGCTGACCATGAGCGATCGCATCGCTGTCATGCGCACGGGACGGATCGAGCAGGCCGCCACCCCTGACGAGATTTTCGATCGCCCTGCGACCGCCTATGTGGCCGATTTCATCGGCTCCTCGAATTTCTGGTCCGCACGGGAGGCCGACGGCCGCGTGGCCTTGCCTGACGGGCAAAGTATCGCCACCCGACTCAAGGGCCCCGTGCGCGTCATGGCGCGGCCCCACAATCTGAAGCTCGCGCCCGCTGCGGCGGGACCCTGGCAGGGCAGGATCGCCTTTCAGCGGCCGGTCGGGC